>Ga0114954_1000320_pt1 | contig 17185 bp, 9 predicted proteins | sample Porto_4metaG_FD_87299 | JGI IMG/M metagenome (GOLD analysis project Ga0114954, IMG submission 87299) | Marine algal microbial communities from Porto, Portugal - Porto_4 metaG | ecosystem: Host-associated > Algae > Red algae > Unclassified | place: Portugal: Porto | collected 2015-02-02
AGATTCTTGGCGATGGCAAGCGCGCGGTGCATCTATTCGAGCGCGAGTGCTCGCTGCAGCGCCGCCGCCAGAAGGTCTTCGAGGAGAGCCCGTCGCCGGCGCTCGATGAGGCGGCAAGACAGCGTCTGTGCGCCTCGGCGGTGGCGTTGGCCGAGTACGTGGGGTACGTGGCCGCCGGTACCCTGGAGTATCTCTACGATGATGATAGTGGTGAGTTTTTCTTTATCGAGATGAACACGCGCATTCAGGTCGAGCACCCGGTCACCGAGATGATCACCGGCGTCGACCTGGTGCGCGAGATGCTGCGGGTGGCGTTGGGGGGGCCGTTGTCATTGACCCAGGACACGATCACGCGCCGGGGCTGGGCGGTAGAAATGCGCCTTAACGCCGAGGATCCGGATAATGGCTTCTTTCCATCGCTGGGCACCGTCGAGCGATTGACCTGGCCGACGGGGCCCGGCATTCGGGTGGATACCGGGCTGTACGAGGGCTATCGGATGCCGCCGTATTACGACTCGCTGGTGGCCAAGCTGATCGTCTGGGACGAGTCTCGGGAGGCGGCGCTGAAGCGCGCGGCCCGTGCGCTCGGCGAGTTCCACCTCACCGGTTTTACCACGACGGCCGGATTGCACGCTCGACTGGTGCGGGACCCTGCGGTGCGGCGTGGCGACTTCCATACCGCCACCCTGGAGGCATGGCTCGACGACCCGGCCAATGCCGCGACCGATCCATCGACTCGCTCCGAGACCCCGGCGCAAGCCCTACAGGAGACCCGCCCATGAACGCCTCTCAGACGATGCCCGACCCGGCGCCGCGGCCTGCGCGTTATAGCGCCGCCGGCGATGAATTTCTGTTCGTTGAACTCGACGAGGCGATGACGCTCGAGGCCTTCTTTCGCTCCATTTCGGTGACCTCGGGGCTGCGTGAGCGGCGCTTGCCGGGGGTGATCGAGATCTGCCCGGCCAACGCCTCCTATCAGGTTCGCTACGACCCCGACCGCATGCCGCTAAGTCGCCTGATCGAGACCCTGGAGCGGCTCGACGCCGAGGTGCTTGGCCGCAGCATTCAACGCCTCGAGACGCGCGTCGTGGAGGTGCCGGTGCTGTACAACGACCCCTGGACCCACGAGACGCTGATGCGCTTTCGCGACCGTCACCAGGACTCGAGCGGCACCGACCTTGAATATGCCGCCAGGATCAATGGCTTTGACAGCGTCGATGGGTTTATCCAGGCCCATAGTGGGAGCCCCTGGTTCGTCTCCATGGTGGGGTTCGTCGCCGGGCTGCCGTTCATGTATCAGATGGTCCCGCGGGAGCGCCAGATCCAGGTACCCAAGTACCTGAGTCCACGTACCGATACTCCTAAGCAAACAGTGGGTTACGGCGGCTGCTTCAGCTGCATCTACTCGGTGCGCGGCGCCGGGGGGTATCAGATGTTCGGCGTCACGCCGATGCCGATCTATGACCCCAGCGCCACCCAGCCCCATATCGATGATTCGATGATCTACTTCCGACCCGGCGATATCGTCAAGCATCGTCCCATCGACCGAGAGGAGTACGACGCCATGGTGGCGCAGGCCGAAGCAGGCACTTTCGTGCCGCGCTCGGCGCCATTTGTGTTTGACCTGGATGCCTTTGGTGATGACCCAGGTAGCGTGGCACGCCGTGTCGAGGAGGTGCTGTATGAGCATTGAAGTGATCAAGCCGGGACTCGCGACCTCGATCCAGGACGCCGGACGTGCGGGTCATTATCACCTTGGCATTCCGCCCTCGGGGGCCATGGATCAGTTCGCCATGCGTGCCGCCAATCTGCTGCTGGGTAACCCTGAGCAGGCGGCGGTACTCGAGTGTGCCCTGATGGGGCCGGAGCTGCGTTTCTCGACCACCCGGCGCATCGCCACCAGCGGCGCCGAGATGGTGCCGAAGATCGACGGCGTGGCCTGCCCCAACCACGAGGTGCTGGAGGTTCCGGCGGGCAGTGTTCTGAGCTTCGACTTCGTGCGTGGCGGGGCGCGTTTGTACCTGGCGGTGGAAGGTGGCTTCGATGTTCCCGAGCGCCTGGACAGTCGCAGTACCTATGCACTCGGCGGGCTCGGCGGATACAAGGGCCGGACCTTGCAACAGGGCGATCTGCTAGCGGTGTTGCCGGCGGCGCAGGACGCCGAGGTCGGTCGCCGCTTGGCGGATGCCTGGCGGCCGAGTCATGCCAAGCAGTATGAGCTGCGCGTGGTAGTGGGGCTTTATGATCACCGCCTGACGGATCGCGCTAAGGCACGCTTCTATGAAGAACAGTGGAGCGTGGCCTCCGAGGCGGACCGCATCGGCTATCGCTTCAAGGGCGGTACGCCGCTCGAGTTCATCGAGCGCGAGCCGCCCTTTGGCGCCGGCGATGACCCCTCGAACATCGTCGATGCCTGCTATCCGATTGGCTCCATTCAGGTGCCAAGCGGCAGTGAGCCGATCGTGCTGCACCGTGATGCGGTCTCCGGGGGAGGCTACGCCATGATCGGTACGGTGATCAGCGCCGACATGGACCTGGTCGGACAGATCCAGCCCCACCAGAAGGTGCGTTTTGTACCGGTCTCCCTGGACCAGGCGCTGGCCGCTCGCGCTGCCTACCAGGAGCGCCTCAAGGGGCTGCGCCAAGCCCTCGGGTAGGCGATTTCGGCGGTCCGTCCACGGGAGTCCGCCATCGCAGCACTCTGGGTGGATCCCGTCGACCGCATCGCCTTTTCTTGATCCGACCCGTTTTTCTCAGTGATCGCCATTACACGCAGGACCCTAGGGTCCTGCGGGGGTGCCCGTGTGCCGGTATTTCGGCCGCGGCCCTGGGCTTGCGCCCGGGAGCAAGCGCCAACGACAACAACAGAGCTTGAGGATATCCGCATGAAAGACACGACATCGACAGACGAGGCACGGCGTCAAGACAAGAGCGATGCCGACTTCACCGATCGCCCCATTCCGCTGGATCAGCGCATGCCACGCGGCAATCTGATGATGGCCTGGTGGGCCGTCTGCAGCGCGATCTTCTACATGGTGGTGGCGGCCGCCATGGCGCGCAGCTACGGTACCGCCAATGCCCTCATCGGCATCGTCCTGACCGTCATCTGCTATGGCGTGATCAACGCCGTGATCAGCCGTTTCGCCATGCGCTCTGGACTCACCGTGGCGTTGTTTTCCAAGGTCCTGTTTGGCCACCTCGGGGCGACCATTGCGACCCTGATCTTCTTCGCCACGGCGCTCTATTACGCGGTCTTTGAAGGCTATGTCATGGCCTTGGTGCTGTCGACGTGGACGCCATCGCTAAGCATGGCCAGCGCTACGCTGATCGTGGTGGTCGTCGGGGTGTCGCTGATCTTCGGCAGCGTTCAGCACTGGCTCGACAAGTTCAACGGTGTGCTTCTGCCGGTCTACATCATCGGCATGCTGGTCGCGGTCGGCATGGCGATTGCCGAGTATGGTTATCCGAGTGGCTGGCTGGCACGGGTTCCCGAGACGGGGGCGAGCCCCTGGGGCTGGTTGCACACCTTCGCCTATTACATGGGCGTGTGGGTACTGATGATGTTTACCTTCGATTATGCTCGCTTCGGGCGGCCCGAGGATGCACGGTTTCACGGCCGCGTGACCTTCGGTATCCCGTTTTATCTGATGACGTTTCTGTTCAGTGGCCTGGTCGGCATTCTGCTCGATGCGTGTCTGCCGACCGATGGGCTATCGGAGGCGTCCATCGTGCTTGGCCTGCTGGAGCTGATGGGCGTGGCGGGGCTTGTTTTGGTGTGGGTCACCCAGAGTCGCATCAATACGGCCAACTTCTATTTGGCGACGGTCAATCTCGAGGCCTTTGTGCGCAAATTGACCGGCATCAAGCTCAACAAGATCCTGGCGGGGTGCCTGGTCGGCGCCTTGGCCTATGCGCTGATGGCCGCCGACGTCTTCGCCTATCTGCTCAAGGCGTTGGCCTATCAGGGCGTGTTCGTGGTGGCCTGGGTCGGGGTCGCGCTTGCCCATATGCGCTCGCGCACCTATCGGCGGCGCTTTCGCGGCCATCTGGAGCTCGATAACTCCCGCATACCGGCGATCAATCCCTGTGGCGTCGGTGCCTGGGGGTTGGCGATCATCGTCGGCATTGGCGCGATGCTGAGTCCAACATTGGCCGGGGCGTCGGCGCCGCTGACCTTCGCCGTCGCGTACCTGGCCTATGGCCTGGGCCTGCGCTTTGCCAAGCCCGGCTGGTACAGCATCGAGGCGTCGTCGAACTGACTGGTAAGCTACGAGGAGTCCGAAGGGGGGGCGAGCGAGCGTCGAGAAGCCAGCACCACCCCCGCTGCACTCGACCCTCGCTGTACTCGACCTCGACAGGGCCGCGCCTCGACAGGGCCGCGCCTCGACAGGGCCGCGCCTCGACAGGGCCGCGCCTCGACAGGGCCGCGCCTCGACTGGCGCGGCCCTGTGCTTGAGCGGACGATGAGCGCCCACCGGCGCGTGCCGGGGGCCGGCGAGCGGCGACGGTGCAGGCCTTCCAGCGGCGCACCGGGGGGCGATCAGGAGCCCGTTTGGGGGTCGTCGCCTTCGGTTGCCGGCTCGCGATCGGCGTCAGGGGTTGCCGCGTCCTCGTCCTGCTCGCCTGGGGCGGTACGTTCGGCGTCGGAGGCCAGGGCGGCCTCGTCGCCTGCGCTCGCCTCATCTGGCGTCTCGGTGGGCTCTGCCGTGCCGCCTTCTTCCTCATCAGACGCCTCTGATGAACCGGGCGTGGTGCCGTCACCGGCGCCGGTAAACAGCGGCGTCGCGTCTTCCATGCTCTCGAAAGGAGCGATCAACTGCTGGCCTTCGGCACTGGCGCTCGCGTCGCTTTCGACGTAAGCATCGCCGTCGAAGCGAACCACGACCTCTTCCCGAGCCGTATCGTCGCCACGGCGGGTGACGAGCAGGTCCTGCCAGCCGTTGTGGGATTCGCTGCCGAGATGAATCGGCGGCTCGGTGGTGGCGAGGGCGCTGATGACCCGATAGGTGTCATCCTGGGCCTGAAGGACCAGGGTATCGCAGCCACCGGTGCCGCAGACCATCGGTCCGACCACGTGGACGATGGCCTCGTCGCTGGCGTCGTCGTTGAGGTCCGCCCAGCCAAGCAGGTAGCGCACTTCGCCGAGCTGCGGATCGAAGTTGGTGCGCAGCGCGTCTTCCAGTGCCTTGGTGCGCTCACCTGACGCCTGGGCGGGGGCGTCTTCGGTGGGCTCTTCGGTGGAATCTTCCGCGCGGTTCTCGGCATTGGCGTCCGCATCAGGCTCCGCCGCGGGCTCGGCCTTCGCATCGGTGGCGACGGCGGCGTCGACCTGGGCTGTCTGGCTGCTGTCCTCGGCGCTCTGGGACTGGGACTGGCCGCTATTGGCGGCGGCTTCCTGGCTGTCGTCGTCGCCGTCGGAGCAACCGCTGAGACTGGTACCGAGCCACAGGGCGGCGGTCAGGGCGAGCATGGGCTTGGCGTTCATCAAAACTCCTTTGGGTAGGCGGCGCTGTGTGTCTCGTCTCTTGGGTCTTGCCGCCGCTTCGAGATCGACGGCGGTGCTGAATCTGTGGGCCATGGCGAGTCGGCTGCTGCCCCACGCCGCGGGGTTCCGGCGTCAGGGTGTGCCGACGCCCCGGGGCGGGGGCGGTGGATCGGGTCGGCTTATTTTAGCATACCCTAAATCACGCCTTGGCCCTTGTTCGTCCCGGTAACGCCACGCCTGGGCATGGCCGTTGCCGGGTCTTGACGCATCTGAACATGGCAGTGACCGCGTTTGGCCGTGTCTCGCCGCGCGTTGTGCAGCGACTGACCGGTGGCGGTCAGGCCAGTCTGTTCAAGCCCCGTCCCTGCAAACCCAGGCGGTTCAGGTCCGGGGCTGCCCGGCGCCGTCACTCAAGCCCAGGGCCCAGAGAATGAAGGCGTCCTGGCGAGCGCCGTCGCGCCAGGCCTTGAAGCGCCCGGAGGCGCCGCCATGCCCCGATTCCATGTCCGTGCGCAACAGCACTGGGCGATTGGACAGTGAGGGCGTCTCGGCGTTCGCCTGCGCCAACCGCGCGTAGAGTTTGGCCGGCTCCCAGTAGGGCACACGGGTGTCGTGCCAGCTGCCCTGCAGGAACACCGCCGGCCAGTCGCGGGCGGCGAGATTGTCCAGCGGCGAGTAGTCACGGATCCGCCGCGCATCGCGAGGATCCTCGGGGTTGCCCCATTCGGTGTATTCGGCGGTGGTCAGCGGTAGATCCGGGTTCTCCATGGTGCGCAACACATCGACGAAGGGCACGTCGAGCACCGCGGCACAGAAGGCCGTCGGAGCCAGGTTGAGGCTGGCGCCGACCAGCAGGCCGCCGGCACTCGCCCCGTAGGCGACGATGCGCTCCGCGTCCGCCAGGCCCTGGTCGACCAGGGTATTTCGTGCGGCGAGGAAGTCGTGGAAGCTGTTGGGCTTATGCTCGAGCTTGCCGGCCAGGTACCAGGGCTCGCCGCGCTCGCCACCACCGCGGACGTGGGCCACGGCGAAGGCGACTCCGCGGGCCAGCAGTTCCAGGCGCGCCGCCGAGAACCATGGATCCAGTGCCTCGCCGTAGGCGCCGTAACCATAGAGCAGGGTCGGCAGTGCCTGGCCGACCAGGTCGGCGCGGCGCACGACCGAGACCGGCACCCGCTCGCCATCGTGGGCGATAGCCCAGAGGCGGTCGCAGGCCAGGTCAGCGGGGCCAAGGTCGCCATGCAGCGGGGCCTGCTTGAGCAGCTTGCGGTCACCGCTGTCGAGGTCCAGAGACCACCAGCTGGCCGGTGTGGTGAAGGATTCTTCGCGTAGGCGCAGCACCCGAGCGTCGAAGTGCGGTGTGTCGCCAAGGCCGACGGAGAGCGGCCCCGGGGACGTGGGCAGAGCGTCGTCGATGATGACGTCGCCTGCGGCATCGAACTCCACCCGGCGCAGCGAGACCTGGGCTTCTCCATGATCGCGCTCGCCGACGACGAGGCCCCAGGCATAGGCATCGACGCCCTCCAGGGTGACGTCTTCGCGATGCGGGACCAATGTCTTGCGCTGCCCCTCGCCACCGAGGCCGCCTTCTTCGGCGACGACGTCGAGCTGGAAGTGAACGGCATCCTGGTTATGCAGGACGTAGAAGTGCCCCGGACGATGATCGAGGGCATATTCCACGCCGGCGCTGCGCGGTTGAAAGCAGCGTGGCGGGGTGGCGGGGCGATCGGCGGGAACCAGATGGCTCTCGCTGGTGTCCTTGGAGGCGGACTCGATCAGCAGCCACTGGCGTGAGCGGGTCTTGCCGAGACCGATCCAGAACTCGGGATCGGCTTCGCGCCAGACCAGCACGGGGTCACCGGCACGGCAGCCACCGTCGGGCGCGAGGCTCAACGGCAGGCGCCAGGCGCTGTCCGGTCGCTGGGTGGCGTCGTAGCGGGTGAACAGCAGTGTGCTGCCGTCCTCTGCCCAGCACAGTTCGGCGCCAAGCTGGTCGAGCAGCGCCAGCGGCTCGCCGTCGGGGAGCCGCTTCAGGTGCAGGGTGTAGGTCTCATCGCCCTGGGTGTCTTCGGTCCAGGCCAGCCACTGCTCGTCGGGCGAGAGGGCCATGTCGCCGAGCTCGAGGAAGGCCTGGGCACGAGCCCTGGCCTCCAGGTCGAGAAAGCACTCGCTGGCCTCGGCGGCCTCGTTGGGGTGGCGCCACCACTGTGGATAGTCGGCGTCGGCGGCGGTTTCGCTCCACACGGTGAAATGGTCAAGACGCGTCGCCAGGCCCTTGACCGCGAGCTCGCGGCGGGCCAGGTGCCCTTGATAGAGTGCCTCGGCCAAAGGCTCCAGCGGGGCGAACCAGGCATCCGAAGAGGCGTTGGCCGCGTGGAGAAACTCCTGGACCCGGCCGTCGTCGCGATCCTCGAGCCAATGCCACTCGGGATCCTCTGGGCGGCGGAATTCCGACGGGGTCGACAGGTCTGGCTGACGGCGCTGCGTGCTTTGGGCGTGATTTGGCGGCTGTGCTTTCATGGTGCGAGATGTACCATACTCTGGAAAATTATCGTCATGTGCGTCTCTGGATGCACCATCAAGTGAGGAACCGATGCTGATCTCGGATTCAATGTCATTGCTGTGGACAGTCTACGGCGTATTGTCGCTGGTGGTACTGGTGACTGGCTACCTTGGGCTGGCCTTTTTGCCCCGTCTCCCTCGTTTGGTGCTGACCTGGGCGGTGGCTGGATTGATGTGGATGCCTTCGGCGTTCGAATTGCCTCTGGTGGAAGAGGGCCAGGTCTACCACGGGCAGGCGCCCGCGGTGTTGGTGGCTGGGGTGGCCCTGCTCGACGGCAGCACCGGCGTGTTGGTGCCGGCGGCTACCCTGGCGGCTCTCGGTGCCGCTCTCGGGGCAGGCTTTGGGCTGCTGCTGTGGTGGCTCGGCCATCGTCGCCGTGTGCGCAAGGCCGAGGAAGCGCGTCGTGAGGCTCGTCGTGAGGACGAACAGGCACCCAAGCCCGGGGATGGCGATAAACGCCGCGAACCGGTGCTCGGCTAAGGAGCCCCCATGGGCGATGATCAGGCGACAAGACGGCGCTGGCGGCGAAGGAGAGCGGGACTTGGGCTGCGGGTAGGCCTGGCCGTGTTGCTGCTCCTGTCGCTGCCTGCTGCCCAGGCGCAACAGTCGGCGCAGCCCGCTGCGTCTGGCAGTACCGGCTCCGGCGCTGCGGGTACCTTCAGCGAGAACCCCGACGTTCGGGTCGTGGTCGATGTCTCCGGTAGCATGAAGGCCAACGATCCCAATCGTCTGGCGGGCAGCGCGCTCGACATGCTGGTGGCCCTGTTGCCACAAGGGGTCAATGCCGGTATCTGGACCTTCGGCGAGAGCGTCGATAACCCGGTACCGTTGGCGTCGGTGGACGCCAGTTGGCGTGAACAGGCGCTGGCCCTGCCGCCGGCGCTTGAGGACTACCAGCAGTACACCGATATTGAGGCGTCGCTGAGGCAGGCCGTCGCCGCCAACGCCGATGGCTGGCGCCATCTGGTCTTGGTGACCGATGGCGTGGTGGATCTGTCGCCATCGCGCGGTGACAAGCCGGCGATCGATGTGGCGTCCCGTGAGCGCCTGCTGGATGCCATGGTCCCTGATCTGGCCAACCAGGGCGTGGCCATTCATGCCATCGCCTTCTCCGAAGACGCCGACGTAGCGCTGGTCGAGAGCCTGGCACAGCAGACCGGCGGGCTGGCCGCGGTGGTCGAATCGCCGGAGGCGCTGCTGGGGGCCTTCCTCGACATCGTCGAGCGCATCTTCCCCGCCGACCAGGTGCCGCTGGACGACGGCGCTTTCTCCATCGACGACAGCGTCGATGGCTTCTCGGCGCTGGTCTTCCATGAACCCGACCAGGGGGAAGTGACCCTGATTGCCCCGGATGGCACGCGCTATAGCGCCGAGACGGCGCCCCCTGAGGTCAGTTGGCGTCATGAGCCGCGCTTTGACTTGATTCGCGTGCCCGACCCCGTCGCGGGCGAGTGGCGTGTCGAAGGACCGGTCGGGTCCAACAGTCGTATCACCGTCTCTGGCACCCGGCGCCTGGACACTGGGACGCTGCCCACGACGCTGTATACCGGTTTCGAGGTGCCGCTGGAGGCCTGGATCACCAGCGAGGGCGACGAGTCATCCCCGGCCCCGGCCTTGCCCGAGCGGCTTAGCATCACGGCCACCCTCGATGGAGACGAGCTAACGGCCCCCGTTACCACGACCTTGAGCGCCGACGGGAAGCGCTTTCGTGGCAGGCTGCCGGCACCGGCGGTCACCGGAAACGCGCGCCTGGTCATCGATGCCCAGGGTGAGGGATTCCATCGCCAGCGGGTTCAGGCCGTCAATATCCTGCCCTCCATCGGCACAGCCTTGAGTGACGACGGCAACCGGGTTCTGCTGGCCGCCGAGCATCCGCGGCTGAATCAGGAAAACACTCGGCTCGAGGCCGACCTCCTGGGGCAGTCGGTGGGCGTCGACGCCACCGGTCGCCAGCGCTGGGAGGTGGTGATCCCGGCACTGGACAAGGAGGTCCGCCAGCCCCTGGAAATTAGCGCCGTGGCGACCCTCGATAGCGTCGAGCAGCGCTTCTCGCTGCCCACCGTATGGCTCAATACCGATGGCAGCGTGGGCATCGATCGCGCCGCAGCGGGGCCGACCCTGACCGGCGAGCGATTCGGTGAGGCCGACGCTGGCGACGAGGTCGAGACCGATACCGGCGACGCGCTGGCCGATCGCTTCGTGGCGTTGGTCAATGAGGGCCCTGAAAAAGTCATCGACTGGTGGCAGGCAGGGCGTCCGGGGCTCACCGAGGCCGCCGCGGCGGCCAAGCGCGATCCGCGGGTGTGGCTGGCGATAGGCGCGATGCTGATGCTGCTCGTGGTGGTGGTGGTGGTGGTGTGGCGTCGTCGGCGTGGCGCGCCCGAGGTACGGGAGGAGCCGCATGTGTGAGCTTTTAGGCATGAGCGCCAATGTGCCTACCGATATCTGCTTCAGCTTCACTGGCTTCCTGCACCGCGGCGGCGGCACCGGTCCGCATCGCGATGGCTGGGGGATCGCATTCTATGAAGAAGGCGGTTACCGCGACTTTCGTGATCCACACCCATCGGTCAACTCGCGTATCGCACGCTTGATCTGCGAGTACCCGATCAAGTCGCATATCGTCATCAGCCACATCCGCCAGGCCAATGTCGGCGGCGTTCGACTGGCCAATACCCATCCCTTCACTAGAGAAATGTGGGGCCAGCCTTGGTGCTATGCTCACAACGGTCAGCTCGAGGGCTGGGAGGCACTGCCACTGTCGACCTATCGTCCGGTCGGGACCACCGACAGTGAGCATGCCTTCTGCTGGTTGCTGGGCGAATTGCGTCGCTACTATCCCGAGCCCCCGGCGGATCGTCAGGCGATGTGGCAGACCCTGCATGAGCTGTGCGAACGCTTGCGTGGGCTTGGTGTTTTCAACCTGCTGCTGGCCGACGGCGAGTATCTGTATACCTATTGCTCAACCAAGCTCGCCCATATCACTCGATGCGCGCCCTTCGGCGAAGCCAACCTGTCGGACGCCGAGATGGTGGTCAACTTCGTCGAGCACACGACGCCAAATGATGTGGTTTCGGTGCTGGCCACGGCGCCACTCACCGACAACGAACGCTGGGTGAAGATGTTGCCCGGGGAGCTTCTGGTGTGGCGTGACGGTGCCATCGAAGCCCGTTTTCTGGCCGTCGACGAGTAGCGCCCTGGCAGTAGCGTGGTCGGGAGCCAGCGTTTGGAGTGTGCGCTTTAAAACGAAAGTTTAAATCACACGTATTACAGTCTTGGTGCGGCTAGGCTATGGTAGCCAGGGACAATAACGCGGGTGGCCTTAGGTCGCCGCAGATGACGGAGAACGCCCATGAGTGAGCACGCCAGCGAGAATCGGATCCAGGGGCCGCCCTTGGAGGGCTTGGATGATTACCACTCGGTGATGGACATCTTTCGCTCCTCGGTGGAGCGTTTCGCGTCGAACATCGCTTTCTCGTGCATGGGGCAGTCGCTGACGTATGCCGACCTGGATCGCCTTTCCGGCGACTTCGCGGCCTGGCTTCAGCACGAGACCACTCTGGTGCCCGGCGATCGCATCGCCATTCAGCTACCTAACCTGTTGCAGTACCCGGTAGCGGTCTTCGGCGCCATCCGCGCCGGGCTGGTGGTGGTCAATACCAACCCGCTCTACACCGAGCGGGAGATGAGGCACCAGTTCAAGGACTCCGGGGCCAAGGCGGTGCTGATCCTGGCCAACATGGCCGACAAGCTCGAGCGGATTCTCGACAAGACCGACATCGAGCATGTGCTGGTCACTCAGATCGGTGATATGCACGGCTTCCCCAAGCGCCCGTTGATCAACTTCGTCGTCAAGTACGTCAAGAAGATGGTGCCCCGCTACTCGCTGCCCCAGGCGGTATCGTTTCGCGCGGCCCTCGCCAAGGGCAGCGGGCTGTCCCACCAGGATGTCGATGGCAAGCCCGACGACCTGGCCGTGCTGCAGTACACCGGGGGCACCACGGGCCTTGCCAAGGGCACGATGCTGACTCATCGCAACCTGGTCGCCAACATGCTGCAGGCCAAGAGGGCGATTGGTGCGGGCTTGGACGAGGGCCGCGAGGTCGTGATCGCGCCGTTGCCGGTCTATCACATCTACACCTTCACGGTGAATTGCCTGTTCATGCTCAACGTCGGCAATCACTCGGTGTTGATCACCAATCCACGCGATCTGGACGCCTTCGTCAAGGAGCTCAAGGCGACGCCGTTCTCCGGCTTCGTCGGCCTCAATACGTTGTTCAATGCACTGTGCAATCGTGAGGATTTCCGCGATCTGAACTTTTCTCGCCTGCACTTGACCATCTCCGGAGGCATGGCGCTGACCCGGGCGGTCGCCAATCGCTGGGAGGAGGTGACCGGGTGCCCGGTGGCCGAAGGTTATGGACTGACCGAGACGTCCCCGATCGTCAGTTTCAATCCGGTCGATGCGATTCAGCTTGGCACCATCGGTCGTCCCGTCGCCGGCACCGAGCTCAAGGTGACCGACGCCGATGGCAATGAGGCGCCGGTCGGTGAGCCTGGCGAGCTGTGCGTCAGCGGTCCCCAGGTGATGAAGGGGTACTGGAACAAGGATGACGAGACGGCCAAGGTGATCGATGCCGACGGCTTCTTCCATACCGGGGACATCGCCGTGATCCAGGACGATGGCTACGTGCGCATCGTCGATCGCAAGAAGGACATGATCCTGGTGTCGGGCTTCAATGTGTATCCCAACGAGATCGAGGACGTGGTCGCGACCCATCCTGATGTCACCGAGTCCTGCGCGGTCGGCGTTGCCGATGAGGCTAGCGGCGAGGTGATCAAGCTGTTCGTGGTGGCCAAGGATCCGGAGTTGACGGCGGAGGCGCTGCGTACCTGGTGCAAGAAGGAGTTGACGGCCTACAAGGTGCCGAAAGTGATCGAGTTCCGGGACGAATTGCCGAAGACGAACGTGGGCAAGGTGTTGCGTCGCCAGTTGCGCGACGAATCGGCCCAGGCGGCGACCGCCAAGGCCCAGGACTGACCGGCGGGTGCTGGGCTATCGCAGCGTGACGGGGCTATCGTGACTGGGCTTGGGCCGAAGCGTTAGTGCCTGGACGCCCCAGCGTCCGGGGCGGGCTTTGCCGGGGTCGGTGCCGATTGGCCGAGACCCGCCGCCGAGCGTTACAATGGACGATCCGTATCGTGACGATACGGATCGTCATCGTTTATGCGCGCGCCGCTTTCGGCGGGCGCGGCATTCCCCTTCTGGAGCCCCAGTTCCCGACGTGAGCACCGATACCTCTCCGACTTCGATCCCGACACGCCCAGACGACCTAGTGACCCTGCGCGAGCTCGATGCACTGCTCGATCGGGTCATGCTGCGCGATCGTCCTACCCTGGCCAAGCGCGTGGCAGGGCTCGTCCGGCGCGCCCGGGACGGCAAACCGGTGGACCGGGGGCTGAAGGAGGTGCAGCGCCAGGCACAGCGGTCTTTCGACCTCGCCGAGCGTCGGCGCGGCTCTCGCGTCCATCTGGAGTACCCCGAGGCGCTGCCGGTGGCGGCTCGGCGCGACGACATCCTGAAGGCGCTGGAGTCCCACCAGGTGGTGGTCGTGGCCGGCGAGACCGGATCGGGCAAGACGACCCAGCTACCCAAGCTGTGCCTGGAGATGGGGCTCGGACGGCGCGGCCTGATCGGACACACTCAACCGCGGCGCCTGGCCGCGCGATCGGTGGCCACGCGCCTGGCCGAAGAAATGCAGGTCAGCCTCGGGGAGCAGGTCGGGTATCAGGTGCGATTCAGCGACCAGACCAACGATGGCACCCTGGTCAAGCTGATGACGGACGGCATCCTGCTGGCCGAGACGCGCCACGATCCGGACTTGCGACGCTACGATACCCTGATCATCGACGAGGCTCATGAGCGCAGCCTGAACATCGACTTCCTGCTCGGTTATCTCAAGCGCCTGCTCGATCGTCGCGACGATCTCAAGGTCATCATCACCTCGGCGACCATCGACGTCGAACGTTTCAGTCAGCACTTTGCCTTGGCGGGCAGTGACGGTGAGCGTCGTCCCGCGCCGGTGGTGGAGGTGTCCGGGCGCACCTATCCGGTCGACGTGCGCTACCGCCCGCTGATGCGTGATGCCGAGGACGAAGAAGACCGCACGTTGTCCGAGGGGATTCTCCACGCGGTGGAGGAGATCGAGTCCATCGAGCGCGAGAAGCGCTGGTTCCATGGCCCACGGGATATTCTGGTGTTCCTGCCCGGTGAGCGTGAAATTCGCGAAACCGCAGATGTTCTACGCCGTGCCGATTTGAAAAGCACGGAAATTCTGCCGCTATACGCGCGTCTCTCCAACGCCGAGCAGAATCGCGTCTTCGCCTCCCACAGTGGCCGTCGCATCGTGTTGTCGACCAACGTCGCCGAGACCTCGCTGACGGTGCCGGGCATCCGCTACGTCATCGATCCCGGCTTGGTGCGCATCAGCCGCTACAGCTATCGGGCCAAGATCCAGCGCCTGCCGGTGGAGGCGATCAGCCAGGCCAGCGCCAATCAACGCAAGGGCCGCTGCGGTCGTGTCGCCGAGGGGGTGTGCATTCGTCTGTATGATGAAGACGATTACCTCTCGCGCCCCGAATTCACCGACCCCGAGATCCGCCGCACCAACCTGGCCTCGGTGATCCTGTCGATGCTGTCGCTGAAGCTCGGCGACATCGAGGCCTTTCCTTTCGTCGACCCACCCGATTCGCGCTTCGTCACCGATGGCTTCCGGCTGTTGTACGAGCTTGGCGCCGTCGACGATGCCAGCCGCATCACGGCATCGGGCCGTCGCCTGGCACGAATGCCGATCGATCCCAGGCTCGCTCGCATGGTGCTGGCGGGCGAAGAGTTCGGCGCCCTGCGCGAGGTATTGATCGTCGTCTCGGCGCTGGCCGTACAGGACCCCAGGGACCGCCCCGCGGATAAGCGCGAGGCGGCCGATCAGGCCCATCGCCGCTGGCAGGACCCGGACTCCGATTTCGTTGCGCTACTGAACCTGTGGCACGGCTTCGAGGCCGCCCGAGACGAACTCTCCGGTAACCGTATCCGGCGCTGGTGTCGCGATCACTACTTGAACTATGTGCGCCTGCGCGAATGGCACGATACCTTCCGCCAGTTGCGCCAGGTGTTGCGCGACATGGATATCGAGGTGCCACCGCCCGCGCCCCGCGAGGAGGGCGTCGAGCCTTCTGCCTCCAGCGCAAAGCTCCCCGCCTCCAACGCAACGACTGGCGGGCCGCCGGCCAAGCACGAAGGTGACGCCGATCGCGAAGCCCGGCGCAAGAGCGCGGCGCTACTGCATCAGGCCCTGTTGACGGGGCTGTTATCGCATCTCGGTACCCTGACCGAGAATCGCGAGTACCTTGGCGCGCGCAATCGCAAGTTTATGGTGCACCCCGCCTCGGGGCTTTCCAAGAAGTCCCCCAAGTGGTTGATGGCGGTAGAGCTTGTCGAGACCTCACGGCTATTTGCTCGTACGGCGGCTCGCATCGACCCGCAATGGATCGAGCCGCTGGCCGGCCACCTGGTCAAGCGAGCCTATAGCGAGCCGCATTGGGAAATGAAGCGGGCCCAGGTAGTGGCCTTCGAGCAGGTCACGCTGTTCGGCTTGCCCATCGTGACGCGGCGCAAGGTCCACTATGGCCCGATTGCGCCACAGGAGTCGCGGGAGCTGTTTATCCGTCGGGCCTTGGTCGAAGGCGAGTTTCGCACCCGAGGGGAGTTCTTCGCCCACAACCGTGCCCTGGTGGAAGAAGTCGTCGATCTGGAGGATCGCGCCCGGCGGCGCGACATCCTGGTCGACGAGGAGGCATTGTTCGATTTCTATGACGCCCGGGTGCCGGACGGCATCATCAATGGCAAGGGGTTCGAGGCCTGGCGGCGCAAGGCCGAGCAGGACGACCCGACGTTGCTTCAGTTCGACCGCCAGGCGTTGTTGGCGCGTGGTACCGAGGACGTCACCGGCAACCAGTATCCCGACGAGCTCAGCCTCGGTGGGGTGCGTTTTCCGTTGGCTTACCATTTCGCCCCCGGTGCCGACGACGACGGCGTGACCATGACGGTGCCGGCGGCGATGCTGCCGCAGCTTTCCGCCGCGCGGCTGGAGTGGCTGGTGCCGGGGCTGTTGCGTGACAAGTGCATTGCGCTGCTGAAGTCGCTGCCGAAGCCCATTCGACGCCAGGTGGTGCCGATCCCGGATTGGGTCGATGCCGCGCTCGATGCGCTGGTGCCCGGGGAAGGCAGCCTGACCGAAGCCCTCGGTGAGTTCCTGCGCATCAAGACCGGGGTGCGTCTGCACCCGGATGATTGGCGCCTGGACCAGCTCGAGCCGCATCTGATCATGAACCTCAAGGTGGTCGACCATGACGGCAAGGTGCTGGGGCAGGGGCGCGACCCCCGAGAGCTCGAGCGGCGCTTTGAAGCCGCCGCCGGAGAAGGCGCCCGGGCACTGGCCCGCTCGGTGGAGCAGGCCGACAGCGTCGAGGACTTTCCGCGCCAGGCCCTGGCCGAGTCCCGGGTCACTACCCAGGCGGGCATTCGCGTCGAGGCCTATCCTGCGTTGGTTCCCGATGGCAACGCCCTGCGCCTCGAGCTGTTCGATCATCCTGACAAGGCACGCGAGGGGCATCGTGGCGGTGTGGTGAAGGCCGCCATGGTGCGTTTGCCGGATCAGGTCAAGGCCATCGAACGGCTGAAGGGGCTGTCGACCTGTGCACTTTTGTTCGCGAAGGTGGGCAGCAAGCGGTCGCTGACCGATGATGTCGTCAGGGCGGTGTTTACCCAGGTGGTGGCGGTGGATCCCTTGCCGCGCTCGAGTGACGCCCTGACCGAGCGACTCGAGGCGGTGGCCGGCGAGCTGCTGCCCCACGCCGAGGCGCTGACTGACGTTCTCAAGCAGGCACTCGAAGGGCACCTGGCGGTGACCAAGGCGTTGAAGGGCAACCTCAGCCTGTCTCTGGCCTTGGTATACAGTGATCTCAAGGCCCAGATGCAGCGCTTGGTCCACCCGGGCTTCGTCACCGAGGCAGGCCAGTGGCTACAGGCCTATCCTCGCTATATGGAGGCCGCGCTGGTGCGCCTGGAGAAGGCCCCGAGA
>Ga0114954_1000325_pt1 | contig 17045 bp, 12 predicted proteins | sample Porto_4metaG_FD_87299 | JGI IMG/M metagenome (GOLD analysis project Ga0114954, IMG submission 87299) | Marine algal microbial communities from Porto, Portugal - Porto_4 metaG | ecosystem: Host-associated > Algae > Red algae > Unclassified | place: Portugal: Porto | collected 2015-02-02
AGACCCGGCGTGCCGAGACCCTGGCCGAGGGCCTTGGCGAGGCCTGGGCGCGACGCCAGAACTGGCAGTGGCTGCGCCAGTCGCCACGCGCCTGGCACCACCTGGTGCGGCGCCAGCTATGGCCCGCCGACAGCCTGCCCCCGGCCAGTGTCGAGGGCAATCTTGGCGACCCCCGAGATTTCGTGCTGCACGACGAGAACGGCCTGCCGGTCATCGGCCTGCCACCCAACACCAACGACGATGGCGCCGCCGACCTGCGCTGGCTGCCGGTGCTCAGCGATGGGCGCCGGGTCGGCACCCTGGGCTATCGCCCCCCCGAGCAACTGATGGCACGCATGGACCGGCTGTTCCTGTCCCAACAGCGCCGCAACCTCACCATCATCGTCATCGCCCTGGCCCTGACCTCACTGCTGCTGGCCGGCGCCCTGTCATGGTGGCTGGGGCGCCGAGCCCGCGGCATGACACTGGCGACTCGACGCCTCACCGAAGGCGACTACAGCATCCGCCTGCCCGAGCGTGGCCGCGACGAGCTGTCGAGCCTGTCCCACGACTTCAACGTGCTTGCCGAAACCCTGGAGGCCAGCCGCGAAGCGCGCTCACGCTGGGTATCGGACATCGCCCATGAGCTGCGCACACCGCTGGCGGTGCTGCGCGGCGAGATCGAAGCCATGCAGGACGGCATCCGCGCCCTCGATCAGGACAATCTCTACTCGCTGGCCCAGGAGGTTGGCCAACTCGAGCGCCTGGTGGCCGATCTTCGCCTGCTGTCGCAAAGCGATGCCGGGGCCCTGGAGGTCCAGCTCGCCCCCACCGACCTGGCCGACAGCCTGGCGCCGCGCCTGGAAGAGGCCCGAGGCTGGCTCGACGACAACGGGCTCGTGCTCGAGTCCCATATCGAGGGCCCGGCCTGGATCCGTGGCGACCTGCAGCGGCTGCGCCAGCTATGGAATAACCTGCTCGACAATACCTGCGCCTATACCCAACAGCCCGGGCACCTGCGCGTGAGCCTGAGGCGCCAGGGCGACCTGTGGGTGCTGATCTGGGAAGACACTGCCCCGGGGGTGCCCGAGAGCGAACTGCCGCGTCTCACCGAACGCCTCTATCGCGTCGAGGGCTCGCGCAACCGCGCCAGCGGTGGCAGCGGTCTGGGGCTGTCCATCGCCATGGCGCTGGCGCGCGCCCACGACGCCCAGATGTCCCCCTCCCCTTCCGAGCTTGGCGGGTTATGCTGGCGCCTGAGCTTTCCAGCACTGCCCAACCACCTGCAGCACGAGGATGACCAATGACCGACACGGCTGGCTTCGACGACCGCATCCTGATCGTCGAAGACGAACCCAAGATCGCCCGCCTGGTGGCGGACTATCTCAAGGGCAGCGGCTACGAAAGCCACCACATCGACCATGGCGACCGAGTGATGCCGTGGCTACTCGAGGCCGAAGAACGTCCCAGCCTGGTGCTGCTGGACCTGATGCTGCCGGGCACCGACGGACTCACCCTGTGCCGTGAGATCCGCCAGCGCTGGCCGCGTATCGCGGTGGTGATGCTGACGGCCAGGGTCGAGGAAGTCGACCGTCTGCTGGGCCTGGAGCTCGGCGCCGATGACTATATCTGCAAGCCCTTCAGTCCTCGGGAAGTAGTGGCCCGGGTCAAGGCTGTGCTGCGCCGCAGCCAGGCCCTGAACACCGAGGTGGCACCATCCCACGACCTGGTCCTGGACGAGAGCGGATGGCGTGCACTGGCCGACGGCCAGGACCTGGGCCTGACCGCGGTGGAGTTTCAATTGCTCAAGGTGATGATGCATTCCCCCGGGCGCATCTTCGCCCGGGAACAGCTCATGGATCACATGTATCGCGACCACCGCATCGTCTCTGAGCGCACCGTCGACAGCCACATCAAGAAGCTGCGCAAGAAGATCGCCGACACCTGGCCCGAGCGCGAAATCATTCGCTCGGTGTATGGTGTAGGCTACAAGTACCAGCCTGAGGAATAGCCTCTGGAAGAGCGTCCCGGCGACTGGCCTAGGCGACGCCCGGGCCCTGATCGTAACGGAGTTGCCATGACCGCCTCGGTCTCATCCCGCTTTCTACGTGACCCGGCGCTGCCCTTCATCGAAGCGCGCCTGGTGGTCGATGGCAACGCCTTGAGCCACGCCCCCCATAGCCACGACTGCCACTCCTTCGGCGCCATTACCTCCGGCCGTTCGCACTACTGGAACCGGGGCAAGGCCCGCGAGGTGAGCCGCGGCGACATCGTGGTGATCAACCCCGAGGACCGCCACGCCTGCAATGCCCAGCAGGGCAGGTCCTGGGGATATCATATGCTCTACGTGGACAGCCAGTGGCTGGCCGAACGTTGCCCGCCCGCGGCTGGCGCTGCTTATCAGGACGTGCCGATGTTCTCGGCACTGACCAGCCGCGACCCGCGCCTGCACCAAGCCATCATGGCCATGAGCCATGCGCTTGCCGACGACGACGGCTCGCGCCTGGAGCGCGACAGCCGGGCCGAGGTTCTCGCCGAGCACCTGACCCGATCACTTCACACACGGCCTCACTCGCAGACGGTTCCGACGCGGCTTGCCCGCGCCCTGGAGCTGCTTGAAGAAAAGTGGGCCAGCGACCTGCGCCTCAGCGAGCTCTGCTCGGCGGCCGAATGCAGCGCCACGAGCCTGATTGCGGCCTTCCGCCAGCATCATGGGTTGACCCCTCACGCCGCCCTGATCGACCTGCGTGTGCGCCATGCCCGCCGCCGGCTGCGTGACGGCGAGCCCATCGCCGGCGTCGCCCAGGCCTGCGGCTTCGCCGACCAGGCCCACCTGCAGCGTACCTTCAAGCGATTGCTGGCGACGACCCCGGGGCACTATCTCGGTCGACGCTAGCGCCGCCGCTCAAGCGCCCCCGCCATCCCTTGCCGCCCTCAGCGAGGTGCAGCCAAGGCCAGGACCGCCTACCCCAGCAGCAGAATTCCGGCACTCAGGGCCAATAGTCCCGCCAGAGCACGGTTCATGCCTTGCATCCGTCGAGGCGACGAGACCCACTGACTCAACCGGCTTCCTGCCAGCGCCCACAGGCCGATCGACAGCGCACACAAACTACCCCACAGCAGGGCAAACACGGTCACCAGCACCAGGTTACCGTCGGCCACGAAGGCTCCCATCCCCGCCGCCGATGCCAGCCAGGCCTTGGGGTTCAACCACTGCATCAAGGCCCCGGTACCGGCACCGGCGGGTTCGCCTGGCGTTTCGATATCGAGCTCGCCATCGCTGCACGCCAGGCGCCAGGCCAACCAGACGAGGAAGGCCACACCGCCCAGACGAACGACCTGGCGCAGCAGCGGCACCCGCTCCCACAACTCGATCATGCCGAGCCCGATCAGCCACAACAGAACGGTGAAGCCGGCACTTGCCCCCAGCACCAGGGGCAAGGATCGGCGCCAGCCCACCCGCATGGCCGTCGACAGCACCAGCAGGTTAACCGGGCCCGGCGAGATCGACGCCGCCGCGGCAAAGGCCGACATGGACAGCAACAAGGACAACGACATGGTCATGGCGACAGCTCCGTCACAAGAAGACGCCATGATGGCGTAGCGTCGCCGCCCGATATTGAACGAAATTTCAGTCGTGCCGACGACACCGTCACTTGCCTTGTCTCTGCACATTCGCTGCATCGCACTTGCACGACCGAGGAGGAGAGTAGCAAGCGTCAACCCAGGGCCACCCGGCCCCTACAACACCAAAGTGCAACGCTGAAGGAGACACACCATGAAGCACCTCTTCACTCGCAAGGCTCTGATCCCCGCCATGCTGTCCGCCGCGCTACTGCCCGTTTCCATGGGCGCCCTCGCCGGCGAGAAGGCCGCCGACCATGACGCGGGACCGCGCCACGACGGCGGGCCACATGAAATGCGCGGTGAGCTGTTCGACCGTGCCGGCATCGACGCCGACACCCGCGAAGCGCTGAAGCAGGCCGGCATCGAGCACCGTGACGCCCTGCAGGAACTCAACGCCGAGTACCGCAGTGAGCGCCAGGCGATCCTCGGCGAGGACGGCATCACCGCCCTCAAGCAGGCCGGCCAGGAGCTGCGCAACGAGCGTGCGACGGCCCTGATGGACGAATGGCAGCTGTCCGACGCCGACCGTGAGCAGCTGATGCAGACCCGCGAGTCGCTCCACGCCAGCATCCAGTCGCTGCGCTCCGAAGACTTCGAGAACCGCGAGCAGCGCCGCCAGGCCTGGGAAGAGCTGCGCGAGAGCCACCACGCCCAGCTCGCCGAAATCCTCAGCGAAGAGCAGATTCAGGAGCTCAAGCACACCATGATGCCTCGCGGTCATGCGGGCCACGGTGACCATGAAGGACGTGGTGGCCATCGCGGTGGCGACCATCGCGACGGCGGAAATCGCCACGCCGAACCGTCGCCCAAGGCCTGACCCTTCGCCACCTTGCCTGACGTCTGTTCGGCAAACGGCTAGCCAGAGTCCTACATTGGGCGCCATGGTCAAGACGCCACCCTCGCTCGCGGGGGTGGCGTTTGCGGTTGTATCAAGGCAAACCTGCTTCCTTGTCATGCCCTTGGCCGTCGAGGATGCGGGCATCCCCACACAGCGTCCCCCACCCTTTCCCACCACGTCTGGCGAACGACCGCCTGTGGCTTGGCGCAGGTGCCCGCACCTTTCTGCGATCACCCACGACGCCCCGCGTGCCCGATCTGCGTCGGGCGAGACCCGATATCAGCGATCTCGGCCGGGCCGCCACAGCCGCCGCGGCGACAACGCACCTCGGTCCACGCCACGCTGTCGACACCGTCGCCTCGCCCCTTCACTCGACCCGCACACGACACGACATATGCCCATCGCCGGAATTCGGGGTTGAACCCCTCGCCCCAGAACTGTATTTTATTGAACGTTCAATCAATAAAATTCTGTCTCATCACCCTGACGAGACAGCACGAGGATCACCACGGTGATTCGCGTGGAGCACGACGAGATACGCCGCACCGCAATCGCCCGCCCGGTATCGGAGCGACCACCGGGTAACGTCCACCAGTCTTATTTTAATCATTCAGTCAATTAAAATAAGGCTGTGTATGAAGGAACTCGGCAGGCAGCGCCAGGAGCGCGCACCGGTGACACCAGACTCCCTGCTTGCGCTTCGCAGGGCATGAGCCGCTGGCCCCTCGGGTCAGCCCCGGCGCCTTCATGCCTCGCCAAGCCAGGTGGTGATTCGGCGACTCGCGGTCTCACTTCAACCACACGGGAGCTCGTGCATGTCACATAGCGAAGATGCGCCATCATCCCGCGATCGCCTCAATCCGGCCGTATTTCACGGTTCGGTTATCGGCATCGCGATCTTTCTGATTGCCACCATGACCTTCACCAAGCAGGCTGGTGCCTTGTTCGACGCCGGCCTTGCCTGGGTCAACGACACCTTCGGCTGGTACTACATGCTCGCCGCGGTCGCCTATCTGGTCTTTGTGCTGGCGATCAGCTTCTCTCGCGTGGGCAACATTCGCCTTGGGCCGGACCACTCGCGGCCAGAGTTCTCGTTGTTATCCTGGGCTTCGATGCTCTTCGCCGCCGGCATCGGCATCGACCTGCTGTTCTTCTGTGTCGCCGAGCCACTCTCGCACTACCTGATGCCACCGGATATGGCGCCGGAAAGCGCCGCCGCCCTGCGGCAGGCCGTGCCCCAGACGTTCCTCCATTGGGGCCTGACCGGCTGGGGCATGTACGTGCTGATGGGCATGGCTCTCGCCTACTTCAGCTATCGCCATCGCCTGCCCCTGGCGATTCGCAGCGCGCTTTATCCGCTGCTCGGCAAACGCATCTATGGACCGATCGGCAACGCCGTGGACATCACCGCGGTCATCTCCACCGTGTTCGGCATCGCCACCAGCCTCGGCATCGGCGTCATCCAGTTGAACTACGGTCTCAACTTCATGTTCGACATCCCCGAGAGCCTGGCGACCCAGATCGTTCTGATCGTCATCGTCGTGATCCTCGCCACCGTCTCGGTGGTCACCGGTGTCGAGAAGGGCATCCGCCGGCTGTCGGAGTTCAACATGCTGCTGGCGGCCGGCCTACTGCTATTCGTGCTGTTCGAAGGGCACACGCTCAACCTGCTCAACGCCCTGGTGTTGAACATCGGCGATTACTTTTCTGGCTTCGTGTCCAAGAGCTTCGATACCTACGCCTTCGCCGGCGATGATGCCCAACAGTGGAAGGGCTGGTGGACGATCTTCTTCTGGGGCTGGTGGATCGCCTGGACCCCCTTCGTCGGCCTATTCCTGGCGCGCATTTCGCGCGGCCGCACCATCCGTCAGTTCGCCATGGGCGCGCTCTTGATTCCGCTCGGCTTCATGATGGCCTGGATGTCGATCTTCGGTAACGCCGGCATCGACATGGTCGCCAACGACGGACTCGCCGTGCTCGGCGAACAGGCACTGAACACGCCGCAGTCCACCATCTACACCTTCCTCGAACAGTACCCGTACATCGACATCACCGCCTCGATTGTCACCCTGCTCGGTGTGGTGTTCTTCGTCACCTCGGCGGACTCCGGCGCCCTGGTGCTGGCCAACTTCACCTCGATCCTGCGTGACGTGAACCACGACGCACCGATTCGCCTGCGCATCTTCTGGGCCGCGGTGATCGGACTGATCACCATCGCCCTGCTGATGGCCAACGGCCTCGATGCCCTGCAAAGCGCCGTGGTGATCACCGCCCTGCCCTTCTCGCTGGTGATGTTCGCCATCATGGTCGGGCTCACCCGAGCCCTGCGCATGGAAACGGACAAGGCCGACGCCCGCAAGCTGGTCGCCGCCAGCGGCGAAGGTGGCAACTGGCGCGAGCGGCTCGACCGTGCCCTCGACACCTCCAACCGTGCAGGCGCCAGCGCAACCATCGAGCACGCCCTGCGTCCCGGCCTGAAGCAGTTCGTCCTGGAGCTTACCCAGCGGGGCCAGAGTGCGAGCCTCAGCGAAGCGCAGGTCGAAGGCGAGCCGCTGCCACGCCTGACCCTGCAGGTGGACTTCAACGAAATGCCGAGCTTCGTCTATCAGGTACGCCCGCATCGCATGCGCACGCCAAGCTTCTTGCCAGTGGACGACGACTACTACCTGCGCCTGGACGTGCACCTCGCCGAAGGCAGCCTCGGCCAGAACCTCAACGGCTACAGCCGAGGTCAGGTGATCGATGACGTACTCGGCGAATACGAGCGCCACCTGCAATTTCTCGCCGTGACTCGAGCAGACGGCAGCGTGACCCACGCCATGCCGGGCTCCATAGGCGAGCCGCCCGAAGGCGCCACCCAAGGCTAAGTGCCCGGCACTGCCGGTGCAGGGAGGTCTCTCGACTGAAAGCGGCGGCCCGAGGGTCGCCGCTTTTTTCGCCTCCCGTATTGCAGCAGGCCAAGCCAACGAGGCACTCTTCATGACAGTCGGTCTCATGACAGTCGGCCTCATGACAGTCTGCCCTGGAGAAAACGCCCGATGGCTCCCTCATCCCCACGCACCCCGTGGCGGTCAAGCGATGACATCCGCTACTACCACGCCCACCTGTACTACGGCGATACCGAGGGGCTAGCCAAGGCCGAAGCCCTGGCCGGCGCCTGCGCCAAGCGCTTCGACGTTCGCGTCGGCCGCTTTCACGAGCGACCGGTAGGGCCTCACCCGATGTGGAGTTGTCAGCTGTCCTTCTCTCCCGAGACCTTCGCCGACATCGTGCCATGGCTGGCCATGAACCGTGGCGACCTCGATGTCTTCGTCCATCTCGGCACGGACGACGACCTCTTCGACCACACCCAGGGAGTGATATGGCTAGGCGAGAGCCATCCACTGAACCTCAGCGTCTTCGCCAGCGACTAGGGCATCCTGCTTCATCAACGCAACTCCCAGCCCGCACACCTAGAACCATATCTCGGTCTGAACCCCGAAGCCCCACTCGGAGCCCGTGAAACCATCGCTGCCGAAGTCATCGCCGGCGCTATCGTCAGTCGATTCAGCGTCCCTGTTGCTGCAAGCGGCAAAGAAGCGAATCTCGGGACGCTTGCCGAACCCACCCACCACCGGCTTGAACGTCGGTGCGATGGCAAAGCGGGTATAACCGCCGGAAGCGGCATTGCCAAGATCATCACCCAGGTCCATGTACTGATAGCTGACCTCGTACTGCATCTCGACGTTGGGTCTCACCGGGCATCTGCGGAAGGTACTTGATGTCGATGTGCAGGCCGCCTGGTTCGTAGTCCCGAAAAGCCTTGGCGGCCTGCGTGTTGTCCTCCTGGTCCTGGCGTACCTTTTCAGCAAGCGTCGGCAGCCCTGACGTCTTTTTAGCATCCGGTGCAAGGCAGCACTTTCTGCTACTCCCTGTCGAGGGTGGCCAGGAGGTTATGACGCCTGTGAGCACGATCATAGACGTCGTCTCGGCGTCGCCACCGGCGAATGGCCATATCGATGCCCCCAAAGCGCTCTGCCAGGGCCGTATCCGGGGGGCAGGAGCGGCCTAGATCTCGGCAAGAACGTTGGGTACCGACGTCATTTGCTTATGCAGCTTGATGTCCAAGCTGACACAGAGTTTTGAACACCCTCGGAAGAACTGACGAAGAATGCTTCTGGCAGCAATCAATGGATAGCCCTCTTTCGCCAATTGAACATCCGATCCCCTTCAACTACCTCGTGGTAACATCAAGCTAGATGAGCGATCCATGGAATGGAGAACCACGGTGATGTCTAGAAGCTCTGCCGGCATAGTCAGCGTTGTGGCATTGGCCCTGACGGCTTGCGATGATAGCGAGTCCAACCAGACGCCGGATGTAAATGAGCCGGCCAACCAGCAAGCCGTCGAGGCGCTGATCCAGAAGACCATGGACAATATGGTCTTTGTCGAGGGCGGTAGCTTCCAGATGGGAGACTTCGGCCCTATCGATCCGAAGGCTGAAGGCTTGTACTACACGGCGGACACAGACGACGAGCCGCTGCACAAGGTAACCTTGGATAGCTATTCCATCGTAGCCTATCAGGTCTCCTACGCCGACTACGATATCTATACCGAGGCTACTGGTCAGCCGAAGATCAATACAGAGGGGGTGGAGGTGGAATACAGGGCCCCCGATGTCCCGGCCGGTGTCGACTGGTATCAGGCACGTGACTACTGCCAATGGCTGGCGGGTCAGACAGGACTCCCTTTCGCCCTACCCACAGAAGCGCAGTGGGAGTATGCCGCTCGGTCCCGGGGGCAGTTTGAGCTTTTCGGCACTTTCGATGGGGAATATAAAAACCCTGGAGTCAACTACCCAACGCGAGAAGAAGTTATTTCCAGTACACCTGTAACGACTATTGGGCCACACTCGATTGGGCTTTACCCTCCCAACTCTCTCGGAGTTTACCAGATGGGGCTCAATGGTCTCGAGTGGGTCAGCGACTGGTACGATGAAAATTATTACAACTATTCACCTGAAACGGACCCGAGTGGGCCGGAAAGCGGAACTGAAAAATCTCAGCGAGGAGCTCCCTATGGCGATGGCTTTCAGGCAATGCTTGTCATAAATCGTAGAAAGTCCCCTCCAGATCTTTTAATAGAGGAGCCTGATGGTTCCTACAAAGAGTTGGTGTACGTAAATCACACGGCACGCTGTGCCGTAAAGTTTAACGAAGCACTATAGAAGGTTGGTCATCCCACTACCACACATTGCGAAACATTCTCACAAGGCTTGGAGAAGAACCTTGAAATAGGTTCTTGGGCCTTATACTCGAAGCTACTGTTTATTACAACAGGCATTCCCACCCTACTTTTCTCGCACAGCCGAGCACGTAGGTAGATAAACTCTCGAGCATAATGTGAAGAGAATGGTCTAGGCAGCCCTTTTTCTCCACGTCCCATGAACTCCTCGACTGCTTTCTCACCTTCTTCCCAGTTGGATGTCTCGCCCACTCTGGGCGCCACCCTTTGCATGACGTTACGATGGCGGTCTCAAGTTTCAAGCGCAACGCTATTGAAGGGTGCTCGGACCGCCGACGGATTTCTTGAACACCCACGGAAGAACCGATGAAGAAGGCCCCTGGCAGCAATCAACGGATAATCCCCATCGCCAATTGAACATCCGCCCCCTTCAACTGCCTCGTGATAACATCAAGCTAGATGAGCGATCCATGGAATGGAGAACCACGGTGATGTCTAGAAGCTCTGCCGGCATCGTCAGCGTTGTGGCCTTGGCCCTGACGGCTTGCGATGATAGTGAGTCCAGCCAGACGCTGGATGTAAATGAGCCGGCCAACCAGCAAGCCGTCGAGGCGTTGATCCAGAAGACCATGGACAATATGGTCTTTGTCGAGGGCGGTAGCTTCGAGATGGGTGATTTCGGTCCTATCGACCCGAAGGCCGAAGGGCTACCTTACAGCCCACACATGGACAACAAGTATCTGCATACGGTAACACTCGACAGCTATTCCATCGCAGCCTATCAGGTTTCCTACGCCGACTACGATATCTATACCGAGGCTACTGGTCAGCCGAAGATCAATACCGTGGGGTTGGAGGTGGAATACAGGGCCCCCGATGTGCCAGCCGGCGTCGACTGGTATCAGGCACGGGACTACTGTCAGTGGCTGGCGGATCAGACAGGGTTTCCTTTCACCCTACCCACAGAAGCGCAGTGGGAATATGCCGCTCGGTCACGAGGGCAGTTTTATCCCTTTGGCACGGAAGATGGAAGCTATATGAAGCCAGGCGAAAACTTCCCTACGCGAGAGGAGATAAAATCCAGTACACCTTCCGGGCAGACAGGCCCTCACACCATAGGGCTTTATCCCTCCAATTCCCTCGGGGTGTATCAGATGGGGCTAAATGGTCTCGAGTGGGTCAGTGACTGGTATGATGAAAATTACTATAGCATTTCACCTGAAGAAAACCCAACTGGCCCTGTCAGTGGTGAGCATAAAGTAGAGCGAGGAGCTCCTTTTTCTGAAGGTGGTAGAGCGATGCTCGTTATCAACCGGAGAAAATCCAACCCAAATCTCATTCACACGAATCCAAGAGGAGAGGAATATCAAGGTTCATATCGGACAAGTACTGCAAGATGCGCCTTACAGATGAAAGATCCTATCTAAGTGGTTAAGTGTTTAGTCATGCATCATTACTGACTCGTCGGAGAAGAATTTCAAGGTATCTTTTTTCAGTTTTTCATCGCCGCAATCGGTGGCTGACGGTGTAGTGATTTTTGCTGGATGCCGTGATCGCAGAGCCAACAGTAGCACTTGAACATTTGCTCAGACCCCTCCATGGATTTATACCGCCGAGTCGCCATCACATCGCTGATGCGGCCGTTGAAACGCTCGATCATCCTGTTGGCCTAGGGCTGCCCCGGGCGGATGAATCGGCATTCCATATGAGGCTATTCCCAGGTTTTGTGGCAGAGCTTCTTCCCTGTTAGCTTGCGTTCGCTACCCGATGTAGAGCGATCAATTAAGCACTTCTCGTTATCTGCCAACACCTCTTGGTGCCTTGACCGGGGCCTTATTGATAACGCAATGTCAACGTCAGTAAAATTTACCCAAGAAAAGTGTCCCCCTTTACGAACTTATAATACCGGTGTAGACATGTAAGGGCGATCATATACGTCGTCTCGACGTCGCCACCAGCGGGTGGTCATATTGCCGCCCCCAAAGCGCTCTGCCAGGGCCGTATCCGGGGGCAGGAGCGGCCTAGATCCCGGCAAGCACGTTGGGTACCGACATCGCTTGCTTATGCAGCTTGATGTCCAGGCTGAACCAGAGAGTTGAACACCCTCAGACGAACTGACGAAGAAGGCTCCTGGCAGCAATCAATGGACAGCCCTCTTTCGCCAATTGAACATCCGATCCCCTTCAACTGCCTCGTGATAACATCAAGCTAGATGAGCGATCCATGGAATGGAGAACCACGGTGATGTCTAGAAGTTCTGCCGGCATAGTCAGCGTTGTGGCATTGGCCCTGACGGCTTGCGATGATAGCGAGTCCAGCCAGGCGCCGGAGGTAAATGAGCCGGCCAACCAGCAAGCCGTCGAGGCGCTGATCCAGAAGACAATGGACAATCTTGTCTTTGTCGAGGGCGGTAGCTTCGAGATGGGCGATTTCGGTCCTATCGACCCGAAGGCCGAAGGGCTACCCTACAGCCCACACATGGACAACAAGTATCTGCATACGGTAACACTCGACAGTTATTCCATCGCAGCCTATCAAGTTTCCTATGCGGATTATGATGTTTATTCGGAGGCAACGGGGAGGGAGAAAATCAATACCGACGGCTTCGATGGGAAGTATCGTGCACCAGATGTCCCCGCAGGTGTAGATTGGTATCAAGCGCGTGATTATTGCCAATGGCTAGCCGAGCAGACGGGAGTTCCTTTCGCACTACCGACAGAAGCGCAGTGGGAATATGCCGCTCGCTCGCGAGGTGGCTTCTACCCATTTGCAACGAATGACGGTTTGTTGGAACAGGGACGGAATTTTCCCACTCTGGACGAAGTCAGGAAAAGCACGCCTGCCAATCGCATATCGTCACCACATACGATAGGCCTATACCCACCCAACCCACTTGGGGTGTACCAAATGGGGCTTAATGGTTTCGAATGGGTCAGCGACTGGTATGACGATAACTATTATCAGAATTCTCCTGAGCACAACCCGAAAGGCCCTCCGTCTGGTGAGGAACGGGTGGAACGAGGAGCATCTTATGGGGAGGCTGGTCGTGCAAAGCTCGTTGTTAATAGAAGGAGCTCTCCTCCAGACGCCTCGGCGGTTCTTCCAAACGGAGAAATCATGAACGGTCCCTATATGAATCATACGCTGCGTTGCGCGGTGAACCTTGACTCTTCTCTTTAGAAACCTCAGCAAACTCGAAAAATTGCTCAGCGAAACTTGAGACCTCCCTAAAGCACAACCACCCACCAGACAAGATCACCACGGTTTGCCAACACCCTAAAGCGAATTATCGACATATCGACTCACAAAAAGAGGGTCAAGGGGATGGTTTCCTTACCACTATCATGTGGTAACATCAAGCTAGATGAGCGATCCAATGGAATGGAGAACCACGGTGATGTCTAGAAGTTCTGCCGGCATAGTCAGCGTTGTGGCATTGGCCCTGACGGCTTGCGATGATAGCGAGTCCAGCCAGGCGCCGGATGTAAATGAACCGGCCAACCAGCAAGCCGTCGAGGCGCTGATCCAGAAGACCATGGACAATATGGTCTTTGTCGAGGGCGGTAGCTTCGAGATGGGCGATTTTGGTCCTATCGACCCGAAGGCCGAAGGGCTACCCTATACCACCGACACCGACAACAAACCTTTGCATACGGTAACCCTGGATAGCTATTCCATCGCAGCCTATCAAGTTTCCTACGCGGATTATGACGTTTATTCGGAGGCAACAGGTCAAGAAAGGATCAATACTTCCGGCATTGAGAAAGACTATCGAGCTCCAAATGTCCCTGTGGGAGTCGACTGGTATCAGGCACGCGACTACTGCCAGTGGCTGGCGGATCAATCTGGGCTGCCATTTTCCCTGCCAACGGAGGCACAGTGGGAATATGCAGCGCGTTCACGAGGACAGTTCTTTCCATTTGCCACCGATAATGGCTTAATCGAGAGAGGGAGAAACTTCCCAACCAGGGAGGAAATAAAAGAGAGTACTCCAGCGGGAGATCTTTTTTCACCGTCCACCATAGGAGTGTATCCTCCCAACCCAGCCGGGGTTTATCAGATGGGACTAAATGGCTTCGAGTGGGTCAGTGATTGGTATGCTGAGGATTATTACTCATCGTCACCGGAACGTAACCCAACAGGTCCAGAGTCAGGTGAGATGAAAGTGAAAAGGGGGGCATCTTTTGGAGAAACCGGTAGAGCAAAGTTAGCTATCAACCGGAGACAATCTTTTCCAGATGCATCTATATTATCCCCCTCCGGAGAGTTAGAAAGCGGGGCAAGGCGAAGCCATACATTTCGATGCATTGAGAGATAAACCCAAAAGCACCTACCTTATTTAGTTAACAACCTACGCATAAACAAGACGCTGAGTTTGGTTTTCACAAGGCAAGCCAAACTCACGCCCCCGAGCGCTCTGTTGAGAGTACTCCCGAGTCCCATTCTTTACAGGGACTGTCCCCACTGATGCCGTTTCTCTTAGGTCGTTTTCATAGATTGATTTCAACATTTCGGGGTAGCTGGTGGAGACTGGCCAAGGGTAATCTTCTTCTCCCAGTTGAAGAAATCTCATCACCTCACGTTCAGCTTCCCTCCAGTCTCTCTCATCACCAACATTTAGCGTAACCCGCTGCATGACATTTCGATACTCTGATCTTGACTGAACGTAGCTAAACACTTTCATTATTGCAACTTTCCTATCCGTCATACTTCCAAAAATACTAGGATTGGACAACCAACCTTCAAGATCCCTATTTGCCGGATGGTACTTATCAAACCCGTTAATGTTAATCAAGAAATATATAATACTTCCTTTCACCTCTGGAGAGGTAATCTCAAGAATTCCCGGCTCACTATTTATTTTTTCCGCAAGCCCACCTCTACCTCTAGCATCCGCATACCCCCTTGATATTTCACCAAACATTTCCCCAACTTTATCCCCAATCAAATCCGCCCCATCGTACATATACTCTCGAACTTCCCCACCATAACCTATTGACAGCAAGAGCATATTTGAAAGAGTGTAAAAAGCCTCTGAATCAATAAAAAAAAGCCTCTTATAATTTATATTCTTCAACTGGTAATACACCCACTTGGCAAACTCCATCACCAACCCGGCATCAACTTCAAAATCAATCTTTCCTTTTGCCCCTAAGCCAAAGCAGAGGCCTACTTTCGCAGCGATTCGGAACTTTCCGTTCCGGTAGCTGACAGAAAATTCTGCACCCATGCCGATACCTGCAACGGCAGCCCCTCCCGGCGCAGTCTTGGCAAATGGCTTAAACTTATGGCCTGCTTCGGGGCTCTTCCACTCCAGCTGTACTCCCACGGTGACTTCGGCTTCACCGCCGGCAAAGGCTGCCATTCCTATTTTCGCTTCGGTGCTGTCCGTTGCGCCGTCACTGTTCTGGCGAATGATGGCTCGTTGCTCTCCGGGAAGGCCAAATTGAACCAGCCCGCCTTCGATTCCATTGGCGCTTAGCCTGCCGGATTTCATTTCTACGTTCAGGTTAAGTTCAGCAGCGATGCTTGCTCCTACTCCACCGGCAACGGCAAGAAAGGCGTGAGACCTCACCATGCCAAGGTCGAATATCTGGTCTTGCCCGGGGAGCTCGCAGGCCAGCATCAGGCCACCCGCTGGCGTGTAGTAGTCGATGGCACCCTTGGCTTCTGCCAGTACCAGTTCGGCCTTGCCATCGGCCTTTACCGTCGCCTTTCCTTCAAATGGATTGAATTCTCCGCTCAGGCCACTCGCGCCGTAGGTCCAGCGCATCAACTGAGCCTCAGCGGAAAGCTCAACTTTGTAACTATCGGGGTCGTGCTCCTCGCCCACTACGACGGCGTGCTTCGCTTCCAGATTCCTGTTGATTTCCGCTGACCACTTGAATAAGTCGACTGACTCCTTTTCCGCCTTCAGCCAATCATCAAACCACGGGAAGTCGATCTTTATCTTGGCTTCGCCCCGAACATTCGTCATCTGTCGATGGAGTTTGTCCCAGTCGACCCTCCCATTGGTCAGCACGCTTCCCCCAGGGACACCCTGGGCACCGCCATCGGGGAGCGGGATCTCCTCGGACACGACGCTGAGAATGTGTGAACGTGCGTAGGCCAGGCGGAAATGCTCTGTCCTTGAGCCTCCCCTTCGAATGGGGATCAGCTCCATCACCTTGTTGGTCTGACTGCTGAAATCGGTCAGGGGCTCGATGGTGCTCTTGAGCTCCAGGTTGGTGTTTTCGACCCGATGTTGTAACGACCGAATGTCTCGTTCCAGTGACTCCTTCGCTCTTAGATACGGTTGGCCAAGCGTACGGTCAGACGACATCAGGGCGGCGTAGTTGCTCTGGTGCTGTGCGAGCTCCTCGACCGCCTGCAAATAGTTTTCCACGACCGTTTCCATCAGGCGGAACTCTTCCATGCAGACCCCAGCGCTTTCTCTTGGTACTGCAATAAGTTTGTCCCTGCCCACGGCGTAGAACAGCAGTGGAGACTCTCCGACGTGCACGTCGGGCCCTCTAGGCGCAAGAGTGGTCTGGCCGACACCATCCGTCATGTCACTTGTCCCTGTTGTCGTTAAATGATGTCATCTGCGTCGTCTAACCGATCCAGCACTCGCACGCTCAACCGCTCACGCTGGCGGGTAAATATCTTTTGCGTGCGCCCATCCCTGTCGCTGCGCCCTTCAATGACCTGCCCTTCGGCGGTTTCGATCCGATACTTGGCGTACTTGAGCGGCGCGTTGGTCTGCTTGTCTCTGAGCGTGAAGAACTCGGCGTAGACGCCTTCAGGCTCGGGTAACGGGTTGAGCAGTTGGTCAATGCTCGTCGGCCCGCCAAAGCTGTGCTGCGCGCCCTTGATGTCGATCTTGCCGGGGCCGTGGATGTCGACGTTGCCGTCCTTGATACGGATGCAGCCACCGCCGCTGTTGAGCAGGATGCCGGCAGCAGCCTCGATATGGATGCTGCCTTCCGTCGCCGTGATTGTCAGATCCTTCTCGGCGGTCAGCTCCAGGTTGTCGCTCTGGGCCTGAACCTCGACCTTGCCCTTGGCCGCGAACAGCTTGATGCCGGCGCGCTGAACGAACAGCGAGAGCGTCTCGGAAATCGCGGCGACCAGGCTCTTGCCGGTGGCCAGGTTGATGTCCTCGCCGCTGGTCACGCTTAAGGACCTGCCCTGGGCCAGGTGGGTCGCCTGCGGGGTGCTCAGGGCGATGCCCGCCGGGGACGCTACGTGCAGCCAGGGAGCGTTGAGACTGGCGGCCTCGCCGCGCCCGGCCTGGCTCGCGCCCTGGGCGGTGGACTGATCTTGATTGCCCGGACCGCCTGCCTGGGTGCCATAGCGGCCCTGGGCGTCGTCGCTGGCCCGCTTGAGATTGCCGCGA
>Ga0114954_1000327_pt1 | contig 16962 bp, 17 predicted proteins | sample Porto_4metaG_FD_87299 | JGI IMG/M metagenome (GOLD analysis project Ga0114954, IMG submission 87299) | Marine algal microbial communities from Porto, Portugal - Porto_4 metaG | ecosystem: Host-associated > Algae > Red algae > Unclassified | place: Portugal: Porto | collected 2015-02-02
ACGTGCCGGCGGCAATGGCGGCGGTCACCGAGTGGTCCGGTGCCGCCTTTGGGTTCGCCGGGCCACTACCTGCCTGCGATCATGGCGTGTGCTGACATCACCCCTTGGCGCCGGGTGTGACGAGCGAGGCATCCTCCTCGGGCTTGGCCAGCGGCTTGATGGTCCAGCCGGTGTAGCCGTAGAGCACGGTGACCAGGGGCGACAGCCAGCAGAAGAAGTTGAACGGCAGGTAGGCGATGGTGGCGACACCGAGCGTTGCCGCCTGGTAGGCACCGCCGGAGTTCCAGGGCACCAGGTTGGCGGTGACGGTGGCGGAGTCCTCCACCGCCCGGGACAGGTTCTCCGGCGCCAGCCCGCGGTCATGGTAGGCCTCGGCGTAGGTGCGCGCCCCCATGACGATGGCCATGTACTGATCGCACAGCACCACATTGGCTCCAATCGAGCTCAGCACCGTGGACAGGATCAAGGAGCCCCGCGTCTTGGCCGCCTTGAGGATGGTCTCGGCGATGGTCCTGAGCTGCTGGGTGCGCTCCATCACCCCGCCGAACATCATCGCCACGATGACCAGGCTGATGGTGTAGAACATCGAATTGAGGCCACCGCGGCTGAGCAGGCTGTCCACCGCCTCGACGCCGGTGTCGGAGGTCACGCCACCGAAGGCCACCTGCATCAGCTCGGCGTAGTCGGTCCCCTGAAGCCCCAGGGCACAGAGCCCCCCGGCGATGACGCCCAGGGTAATGCCAGGAATCGCCGGCAGCCGCTTGTAGGAGACGAACAGTACCAGCAGTGGCGGCAGCAGCAGCACCGGGTTGATGACGTAGTTAGCCGCCAGGGTGTCCTGCATCACCGCAACCCGCTCGAGTCCACCGGAGCCCCCCGAATAGTAGAAGCTCAACGCCGCCTCGATCACCAGGGTCAAGGTGATGCTGACCCCGGTGGTGTAGGACATGTGCTTGATATGGGTGAACAGGTCGGTGCCGGCCATGGCCGGCGCCAGATTGGTGGTATCCGACAAGGGCGACATCTTGTCGCCGAAGTAGGCCCCGGACAGCACCGCTCCGGCCACCAGCGGCAGCGGGATCCCCAGCGAGCCGCCGATGCCCATCAGCGCCACCCCCAGGGTCCCGGTGGTGCCCCAGCTCGATCCCGTCGCCAGCGACGAGATGGCGCAGATGACCACCGCCGCCGGCAGGAAGATCGCTGGCGACAGCAGCTTGAGGCCATAGGAAATCAGGGTCGGCACCACCCCAGCCTGGATCCACACCCCGATCAGCACCCCCACCACCATCAGGATGATCAACGCCGGCAGGGCGTTGTGAATGCCCCGCACCATGCCCTCCTGAATATCGTCCCAGCGGTAGCCGCAGCGCAGCGCCACCAGGCTCGCCACGATCACCCCCAGCAGCATGGGAATCTGCGGGTCGAGGCCGTAGACGACGATGGACACGCCAATGCCGACCACCAGGGCGATCAGCGAAACCAGCGCCTCCACCAGGGTCGGGGGGCGCTGTTCACGGGAAAAGAGACGGTTGATCACGGCAGGCGCTCCTGAGCGAACTCTCCTGAACGACATCGGGTCACGGGCGGTGCCGAAAGCCCCTTGCACAGAGGCAAGGCTCAACCGGCTCCACCCGACGAATTCAGGAACACTAGGCGGCAACCTCAGGCACCGCCACGAAACCGCGCCACACGTTCCATATCGGCAAAGTTGCGAGAAGAACTCGTCATCATCTGACGGCAATCTCCCACCCCATTGACTCAGGGCCGCGCCGTCCCCCACGTATGCCTCAGGAGCCCCCCCGCTCGGCGCCTGCCACAAAGGCCTCGACGCTGCCCTGAAAGCCCGTTAGATGGGCCTTGATGCGCTCATCCGACCAGTCCCACCAGGCCAGACGCTCCAGGCGCGCGATGATGCCAGGGTCGTCGAAGCGCGGGCGTAGCACCCGGGCCGGGTTGCCGACCACGATGTGGTAGGCCGGGACGTCCTTGGTCACCACGCTACCGGCGCCGACGATGGCGCCGTTGCCGATGGTCACGCCGGGCAGCACGATGGCGCCGTGGCCGATCCAGACATCGTGGCCAATGACCACGCGATCGGCCTCGCGCCAGGCGAACACCTCCGCGTCGAGTGCCTCGTCACTGAAGCCGAACTTGCCGGGACGATAGCTGAAGTGGTGGAGCGTCGGCCGCCACCAGGGGTGGTTGCTCGGGTTGATGCGAACGCTTGAGGCGATCGAGGTGAACTTGCCGATGGTGGCGAACATCACGTCGCCATCGCGCTCGATATAGCTGTAATCGCCCAGGGTGACGTGGTTGAACACGCAGCGACTGCCGACCTCGGTGAAGCGCCCCAGCTCGCTCGTATGCAGGCGAGCATCGGCGGCCACGTTGGGCCGCTCGGACAGGCGCGGCGACGCCGGCTGATCCAGGGCGCGGAGCGAGTCACCGGATGAGGTGCTGGCAGAAACCGACGGCGTGAGGATATCGGACATGATCAGGGGGCTCTCGCAGATAAGTCATCATGAAGGAAGGAAAGGCCACGCCTGGAGTAGCGCCTTGTCAGGGCTTTGTACGGAAAGTCGGCGAGCGATGGTTAGACAAGGCAAAAATCGGTGAGACAGCGCAGTTTACGAGGTGTAAATGAGCATGTTGATCCGATGTTTAACGCCGTATTACCGAGCGCAGGCACTTTTCCTGCAAGCCCTAGCAGACGGCATCCAGACGTGGCCAGTCGTCGAGGCTCTCGCCATCCCGGGCGATACGCACCTTCGGCGGCAGCTCCGGCGCCTGCGTCAGGCATTCGGCATCCAGGTCGTGGCCGATATGGGTGAGATAGGCCCGGGGCGGGTCGAGGCGGGTGATGATCTCCAGCGCCTGGGTGATGGTGTTGTGATTGCGCGGCGCGGCGTAAGACGCCGGGTGACAGGCGTCCAACACGACGACGTCGGGCCCCCAGTCGCGCAGGAAGCGTTCGGTCTCCCGCGGCAGGCCAAGGGTGTCGGTGAGATACGCCAGCCGCGTGCCGCCATCGTCGAGGCAGTAGCCCAGGGTCGGCTTCGAGTGATTGAGGGGCACCGGCGTCACCGTCAGACTCTCGAGCTTGATCGGTTTGAACGGCTTGAGCCCAGGCTGAAAGTCCAGCACGCCGGCGTTTCGATACAAATCGGCACAGCCCTGGGCATCCTTCGGGCCGTAAACCGGAATCGGCTCGCCACCGCCCCAGCGCAGGTGGAAGAGCCCCTGAACGTGGTCGGCGTGATAGTGCGTGATCAGAAAGGCCGCGGGGCGCTGGATCTCGCAGCTATGGGCCAGATCCATGCGCCCGGCGTCGAGCAGGTAGCGCTTGCCGTCGACATGGACCTCGGCTGAGCATGGCCCGCGCTGCAGGCTCGTGAAGACCCGCGCCCGATTGCAGGCCACGCAGTCGCAGCCAAAGCGCGGCACCTGGGCACTGTCGCCGGTGCCGGCAAATCGAAACTCCATCGTTCGCTCCTGTGTCGATAGCTTCTCTGGCGAGAGGTCTTCGCCCCCTACCCGGCGGACGAGCAGCGCCCCTGGATCAGCGCCGTCAGTGCCGCGAGGCTGTCATCAAGACTCCCGCCATTGTCGATTCGGACGAGCCCGGAAAAGGACGCCAACAGTTCGCGCTCGACCGCGCGATGACGCGCCAACCGACCCTCGATCTCCTCGGCCGATTCTCGCCCTCGCTCGACCAGCCGACGATGCAGCACCTCGGACGATGCCGTGACGACGACCGGGACCAGCGCCTCGCCGAAGCGTTCTCGCGCCTTCGGCAAGGCACGCCGACTGCCGTTGAGCAGCACCGTGGCGCCGCTCGTGAGCCATGCCTCGACTTCTACGCCGACGCCGTAGCTCAGGCCATGAGCCTGCCAGTCCAGGCACATCAGCCCGAGGTCGCGGCGCACCGTAAACTCTGCGTCACTGAGCGCCACGCAGTCTTCATCGACGCCGCTTTTTCGGGTCAGGTAGCGGTGCGCCACCAGCCACTCGGGATGGGCTCGGCGGGCGGCTTGAAGCAGGCTGTCCTTGCCGACGCCGCTGGCGCCTATCAGATAGATCAGCCGTCCCATCAGTGCACCTGCCTGCCGTCGCACCACACCCGCTGCACCAGCGGATGGCCATCGATTTCCCGTACCCGAACGAGGTCGGCGCGCTGGCCCTTGGCGATGCGTCCGCGGTCGGTCAGCCCCACGGCGTCGGCGGGATGACGCGAGGCACAGGCCACCGCCCGCGGCAGATCGTAGCCGTCTTCCATGGCGGCGATCCGAAACACCGCATCCAGCAAGGCGGCCGGGTAGTAGTCCGACGACAGGATATCGAGCACACCGAGGCGTACCAGCTCCGCCGCGGCGATATTGCCGGAATGCGACCCGCCACGAACCACGTTGGGGGCGCCCATCATCACCGCCATGCCGTTGCGGTGGGAGGCCTCGGCGGCCTCCAGGGTGGTGGGGAATTCCGCCACCCGGGTGCCGTACTCGAGGCTCTCCGCCACGTGGGCCACGGTGGCATCGTCATGACTCGCCAGGGCCAGGCCACGCTCGCGACAGGCCTTGGCGATCGCCCGACGATGGGCGCTGGAGTACTGGGCGCTGAAGGCTTGCTGGCGCTCGATAAAGGCTTCGAGCGCGGCGTCATCGAAGCCGTGCTTGCCCTTGTAGTACACCCGGTAGGCATCGAGGCTGGCGAACTGGCGCTGCCCCGGTGAGTGATCCATCAGCGATACCAGCCCAAGCTCCGGGGTCTCGGCCAGGGACTCGAAGCGCGCCAGGGTATCCGGGTGGCAGACCTCGCAGCGCAGGTGCAGGCGGTGATCGACCCGCGCCATGCCGCTGCGATTGATCTCGGCCAGGGCCTCGACCATCTGATGCAGGGCGCCGTGGCGCATGCTTTGGTCATCGACATCACCGATAGAGACGGCATCGAACACCGTGGTGATGCCGCTGGCGGCCATCTGGGCATCGTGGGCCAGGGCCGCCGAGCGCGCCGGCCACGACACCTTGGGCCGCGGCTGGAAGTACTTTTCCATATTGTCGGTGTGCAGCTCGATCAGGCCGGGGATCAGCAGGTCGCCCTCGCAGTCGATGGCGCCGGGCAGTGCGATAGGCCCCTGCTCAACGGCCTTGATCCGCCCCGCCTTGATCACCAGGCTGCCGGAGACGACCTCATCGTCGAGCACCAGGCGGGCATTGGTCAGAATCTGATCGTTGGCGCTCATGACAGTGGCTCCTGGGGGGTACTGTGGCGGGCGCTCGGCGTGGCCGCCGAGCAAGATGCGGGCGCCGAGCAAGATGCGGGCGTAAGGGCCGACGGCTCGGTTAAGGGTGCGGGCTCACCGGCGCCGAGCATATGCCCCTCGAGCGGTAGTAGCCGGTCGGCGACGCGCTCGCGCACGTCTTCGTCGTGAAAGATGCCGAGCATGGCGGTGCCACGGGCCTTGGCCTCTTCGATCAACTGCACCACCACCTCGCGGTTGGCGGCGTCCAAGGATGCCGTGGGCTCGTCGAGCAGCAGCAGCGGGTGCTCGGCGATAAAGCCCCGGGCGATATTGACCCGCTGCTGCTCGCCGCCGGAAAAGGTCCCCGGGGCCAGGTCCCACAGCCGCCGAGGAAGATTGAGCCGAGCCAGCAGGGTCTCGGCGCGCTGGCGGGCCTCGTCGGTGTCGATCCCCCGGGACAGCAGCGGCTCCATCACCACTTCCCGGGCCGACACCCGCGGCACCACACGCAGAAACTGGCTGACGTAGCCGATCACATCGCGCCTGAGCACGTGCCAGGCCTGGGCCGGCAAGTCGGACAGCGCAAGCTCGCCGTCGTCGAAGTGCAGCGTCAACCGCCCGCCGGAGACGCGATAGTTGCCGTTGACCATTTTCAGCAGGGTGCTCTTGCCGATGCCGCTGCGCCCGGCCAGCACCAGGCACTCGCCCGGTGCCAGGCTCAGCTCGAGGCCGCGCATCACGGCCAGTTGCTGCCCGCCCTGGGCGTGCAGCACGAAGGTCTTGTCGAGCGCCGATGCGCTCAGAAAGGGTTGCCTGATCGCCGTCATAGCGGGCTCCTGAAGAGGGAATCCTTGAGGGGTGCACGGCTCATGGCGTCAGCACCGATGACACCAGTAGCTGGGTGTAGTCATGCTGCGGATCGTCGAGAATCTGATCGGTCAGCCCCGCCTCCACCACCCGACCGCGGCGCATCACCATCAGTCGATGGGCGAGCAGACGGGCCACCGCCAGATCGTGGGTGACCAGCACCACCGACAGGCCAAGCTCTCGGGTCAGGGTGCGCAGCATGTCCAGAAGCCGCGCCTGGACCGAGACGTCGAGGCCGCCGGTGGGCTCATCCATGAACACCAGGCGCGGCTCGGTGACCAGGGTGCGGGCGATCTGCAGGCGCTGCTGCATGCCGCCGGAGAAGGTTCGCGGGGCGTCGTCGATGCGCGCGGGATCCAGCTCCACCCGACCCATCCAGTCCTGGCCGGCGGCCCTCAGGTCACCATAGTGGCGCTGGCCGAGGGCCATCAGCCGCTCGCCGACGTTGGCCCCGGCGGACACGCCAAGACGCAAGCCATCCCGGGGGTTCTGATGCACCAGGCCCCATTCCATGCGCAAAAGCGCCCGGCGGCGCGCCTCGCTGATGGCGTAGAGGTCGAGCGCTTCGTCCTTTCCGGGGTTGCCTCCCACCGAGCCGGCCTCACCGGTGTGGTAGACCACCCGGCCGCGATCCGGCGCCTCGAGCCCCGACAGCACCCGCAGCAGGGTCGATTTTCCCGAGCCGGACTCGCCGACGATGCCGAGCACTTCCCCTTGATGCAGGGTGAAGTCGATGTCCTGGCAGCCCTGGTCGCGGCCGTAAAGTCGGGTGATGTCGCGCGCCTCAAGCAGGGCGGGACGCGTGAGCTGTGGGCACTTCATGCCACCTCCTCGCGACGGTCCTGGCAGTAGTCGGTATCCGAGCAGACGAACATACGCCCGCCACGGTCGTCGGTGATGACCTCATCGAGGTAGCTATCGGTGGCCCCACACAGGGCGCAGGGCTCGTCCCAGGTCGGGATCTCGAAGGGATGATCCTCGAAGTCCAGACTCTTGACCCGGGTGTAGGGCGGAATGGCGTAGAGGCGCTTCTCGCGGCCGGCACCAAACAGCATCAGCGCCTCACTCATGTCGAGCTTGGGGTTATCGAACTTGGGAATCGGTGACGGGTCCATGACGTAGCGTCCATCGACCTTGACCGGGTAGGCATAGGTGGTGGCGATGTGGCCGTGGCGGGCGATGTCCTCATAGAGCTTGACGTGCATGACGCCGTACTCCTCGAGGGCATGCATCACCCGGGTCTCCTCCTCGCTCGGCTCGATAAAGCGCAGCGGCTCCGGAATCGGCACCTGGAACACCAGGATCTGGTGGGGCGACAGCGCACGCTCGGGGATGCGGTGGCGGGTCTGGATTACGCTCGCCGCCTGGGTGCGCGTCGTCGTCTCGACCCCGGCCACGCGCTCGAAGAAGGTGCGGATGCTGACGGCATTGGTGGTGTCATCGGCGCCCTGGTCGATCACCTTGAGCACGTCGTCGGCGCCGAGGATGCTGGCGGTGAGTTGCATGCCGCCGGTGCCCCAGCCGTAGGGCATCGGCATTTCACGGCCGCCGAAGGGCACCTGATAACCGGGAATGGCCACCGCCTTGAGCAGCGCGCGACGGATCATGCGCTTGGTCTGCTCGTCCAGGTAGGCGAAGTTGTAACCACCGTAGGCGAGCGCGTCGGTTCCGCCGCGCTCTTCGCGATGGCGCTGCTGTTCACCACGGTCACGGGGGCTGTTCGCGGCCTTGTCATCGATGCTGGCGTTCATGCCGGACTCTCCTGGGAACGCTGAGGGTCTGAGGGGGCGGGCGTCTGCGCACCCGCCGCTGCGCTATCGGCGTCGGAGCCCGGACCGGGCGGTGGCGGGGCTTCGCCCTCGGCTGCGAGACCGGGGGCGTGCTCACGCCGCAGGCGCCGCAGCAGTTCGAGTTCAGACTGAAAGTCGACGTAGTGCGGCAGCTTCAGGTGGGAGACGAACCCGGAGGCCTCCACGTTGTCGGCGTGGGCGAGGACGAACTCGGCCTGCTGGGCCGGCCCCTGGACCGGCTCGCCGAGCTCTTCGGCGCGCAGGGCACGATCGACCAGCGCCATGGCCATGGTCTTGCGCTCGTTGCGGCCGAAGGCCAGCCCATAGCCGCGAGTGAACTGCGGCGCCTTCTCGCGGCTGCCGCCGAACTGGTTGATCATCTGGCATTCGCTGATGACGACCTCGCCGATGCACAAGGGACCATCGAAGCCCTCCACCTCGATTTCCACCTCGACGGCACCCTGGCGAATCTCCCCGGCGAACGGATGGTTGCGCCCATAGCCACGCTGGGTCGAGTACCCCAGGGCCAGCAGGTAGCCCTCGTCGCCCCGCGCCAGCATCTGCAGGCGAGTGGCGCGGTCGACCGGGAAGTCGGGGGGATCTCGGGTGATGTCGTAGGGCTCGGCGCCGTCATCGATTTCCTGCTCGATCAGCCCTTCGGCGTCGAGGGCCTCGAGAATCTGCGGGCAGGCCTCGAGCACCGCATCGGCCTTCTCGGGGGCCGGCGTTTCGCCGTCGGCGAGCAGCATGAAATCGAGCAGGCGGTGGGTGTAGTCATAGGTCGACCCCAGCACCTGGCCCCCCGGAACGTCCTTGAAGGTGGCGCTGATGCGCCGCTCGACACGCATGTCGGCGGTCCTGAGCGCGACGCTGTCGGCGAGCCTTGGCAAGGTGGTGCGATAGGCGCGCAGCAGAAACACCGCTTCGGTCAGATCGCCGCTGGCCTGCTTCAGTGCCAGCGCCGCAAGCTGTGGGTCATGCAGCGAGGCCTCGGCCATCACCCGATCCACGGCGAGCCCCAATTGATCGCGTACCTGGTCGACCTTGAGCTCATCCTGGTCGCGGTCGCCGCGACGGCGGTCGGCCATCCAGCGATGGGCATTGGCGATGGCCTGCTCGCCTCCTTTGACGGCAACGTACATCAGGCGTCCTCCTCGACACCAGATACCCGCTCGATGCGGGTACTGCGTGGAATGGCGGTCAGACGCCCTGCCGATGTCAGAATGGCGTCGAGACCAAGGGGGAAGCTGGCCCGATTGGCGGCCAGGCGCGTCATCAGCGCCGCGGCCGTCGCATCGAGCTCGAGCATCCGGCTGTCGAAAATCCCGGGGCCACGCAAGCGCCACGGCTCGTTACCGGCGATGCGTCGCCTGTCGCCCGCCTCGGCCAGGTCGTCGAGCACCACGATCAGGGTGGTGCTGCGATCCGGGTAGGTATCGCTGCCCTCGGCAAAGCCCGGCAGTTCCTGGCAGCTCTGAAGGGTCAACAGCGCAAAATCGGCCTGGCCGGCGTCGGTCACGATGCGCGAGCCGGTGTGAAAGGCGATGGCCTCGGCCAGGCCATCACGCTGGAGTTCGTCGTCGATCCACACCCGGGTATCCAGATCGCATAGCGCCAGCAGCGTCCCCCAGGCGGCGCTCGACATCGCCACGCCCTCGGGTAGCGGCGCCAGGTGCACCTCGGCGACGGTGCCGGGCTCGGCCATCGCGCCCAGCACCTGGCGAAACAGCCGCTGGCCGTGGTGGACCGCATCCTCCAGCCCCGGCCAGTCGTGGGGCCTCGGATGGCCGGCAGAATGGCAGGCCGCTCCGTGAAGGGCTGAGCCTCGGCTCGCCGACCCTTGGCTTGCTGAAACATCGCTCATGGCTATTCCCCCCGAACCATGGTGAAGAAATCGACCCGAGTCGCCGCCGCCTGGCGGGAGCTCTCGGCGTGTTCGTCGGCAAGGACCCGAGCCAGCGGCTCGATCAGCTCCGCGTCGATGCGCCACGTCCAGCGTTCCTGGCGCGCACAGGCGTCGATCAGGGCGATCAGTTCGGCGTGCTCGCGCCTTCGCCCTGCCACCCAGCCGTGACCCAGCGTGCCGCCACCGGAGGTGCCGTCATCGAGGGCGACACTGGCCCGGGTCAGGGTCATCTCCCCCAGGTTGAAGGCATTGCCCGAACCGCCCATGCGTCCGCGGACCATGGCCATGCCCGTCTCGGGACCACGAACGCAGCGGTGGCCGACCTGGATACCGAGGGTCGCCCAGCTCTCGCTAAGGCGCTCGAAGGGCGTCAGCGCGAGGATGCGGTGACGCTGTTCTGGAGACATAGGCTCCGGTGACATCGCTTCATGAGTCATGATGAGCCCTCATCGTTGTCGGCTTGGCAGACGCCGAAACCTCGTTAACCTTCATGTTCATCCGGGAAATCAAAGTGATAGGCGACACGATCCGCCCTGGCGCGGCTGACCGAAACCTCGACCAGCTGCCGCTTGTCATCGACGTTGTCACTGGTCAGCACCAGCAGCGGCGCCAAATGCGGACACTGCAGCAGCCGGCTATCGTCACGATCGGCCTGGCTCGCCTCCAGGCGCACGCCGGAGCGGGTCAGGCGCAGGCCATAGTGCTGATCGAGCAGCGCACGGGTGGAGCCACCGCGATAGCGCTCGCACCAGCCCGGCACACGTTCGGCGTGCAACCAGTGGCGCAGGCGCAGTAGCGGCGCGCCATCCACGCAGCGCAGCGTATCCACGCACAGCAGTCCCTGGTCATCGCCGAGCCCAAAGCGCTGGGCGATGGCTTCGGGTGGCCGCACGACGCTCTGCGCCAGGCACCGGGTCTCGGTATTCAGCCCCAGCTCGGCGAGGTTGTGGGTGACCTTGCTGCCGGCGCTGACCATGTAGTCCAGCCGCCGGTCCACGACCTGGGTGCCCCAGCCTTGATGCCGCGTCACCATGCCCGCGGCCACCAGTTCATCGAGGGCCCGGCGCACGGTATGACGGTTCACCGCGAAGCGCTTGGCCAGGGCCGACTCGCTCGGCAGCTGGTCACCGGCGCGGTGCTGGGTGCGAACCTCTCGAGCCAGCACGCCTGCCAACTGGCGGTAGCGCGGCTGCCCATCCTGCTCGATGGCGGTGTCACTGGCGGTGCGGTGATGCGGCTCACCGCCCTGCCGAATCAGTTGTCTAGACATGTCTGCTCCTGGAAAAAGCCCCGTTCCTGGGGCCCGCTGGCCGGGTGCTCTCTCAAGACTAGATGAAACGCTTGCGCAGGCGCTGAGATGCCATATCGAGCACCGTTACGGCGACGATGATCACCAGCATGATGGTGGCGGTCTCGGCGTACTGGAATCCGCGCATGGTTTCCCACAGCGCCACCCCGATGCCGCCGCCGCCGACCATGCCAAGCACCGTGGCAGAGCGAATGTTCGACTCGAAGCGGTAGAGGCTGACCGAGATCCATAGCGGCAAAACCTGGGGAATCAGGCCGAAGACGATTTCCTCGATGCGCCCGGCCCCGGTCACGCGGATGCCTTCCATGGGACCGGCATCACTGGCCTCCACGGCTTCCGAGAACAGCTTGGCGAGCACGCCAGTGGTGTGCACGAACAGCGCCAAGGTACCGGCGAAGGGACCGAGTCCCACCGCCACCACGAACAGCATGGCGAACACCAGCTCATTGATGGCACGGGTGGCGTCCATCAGCCGGCGCATGGGCTGATAGACCCACCAGGGCACCAGGTTCTCAGACGACAGCAGGCTGCAAGGCACCGCCACGATGATCGCCAGCAGCGTGCCCCAAATGGCGATCTGGATGGTGACCAGCATCTGGTCGACGTAGTGGCCAAGATTGCCCAGTGCCGGCGGAAAGAAATCGCCGGCGAGGGTCGCCATGTTGTCGGCGTTCTCGACCAGCAGGCTCGGGCGCATCTCGACGCCTTGCCAGGCCCAGGTCAGCACGCTGATCAGCGCAAACCAGCCGATCAGCGACGTCCAACTACGGCGCTTGGCCAACGTCAGTGGAAGAGGGGAAGTCTGAGTGCTCATGATGTCTCCGGACCGGGCGAGCGCCGCGCGCTTGCCCGGTCATGCAGGGGCTGTCGTTGGCTCAACCGGCGGTGGCACTGGCATCGGCACCGGCTTCGGCGGCCTGGACCTCCTGCAGTCGCTGGTCGAGGGCATCGAGCTTGGCATCAAGCTCGGCAAGCTGCGCCTCGCGATCGGCCTGCGCCAGGCTATCGTCGTTGGCGATTTCGGCACGCTGCTTGAACAGCGCCAACTGACGAATCGGCAGCAGTTGGTCGTTGTCGGAGGCATCGAAACGAGCCCACTGCAGCGGCTCGAGAATCGCCTGCTCTTCGGCGCTATCGCCGTAGTTGAGGAAGAAGTCGCGCAGACGGTCCTTGGTCTCATCAGACAAATTGGTGCGCCACACCAGCGGATCGGACGGAATCAGCGGCGACTTCCAGATCACCCGAAGCTGCTCGGCCTTTTCCGGCGCGGTGATCTCCAGACGCTCCATGCCTTCGGAGTTGAAGGTGGCGACATCCACCTGTTGATTCGCCACCGACAGGGCATTGGTCTCGTGACTCGAGTTCAGGGTGCGCTTGAACGCGGTCGTGGCATCGACACCATTCTTGGCGAACACGTAGTAACCCGGCACCAGATAGCCCGACGTGGAATTGGGATCGCCGTTGCCAAACACCAGCTCCGAGGCGTTGGCCAGCACGTCATCGATACTCTGCAGGTCACTGTCCTGATTGACGATCATCAGGCTCCAGTAGCCCGGCTGACCGCCTTCCGGCACGGTCTGGGCGAAGATCTCACCGCCGGCGCGATCCACGGCCTCCATGGCCGACTTGTTGCCGTACCAGGCTAGGTCGATCTGATCGAAGCGCATGGCCTGGATCACCGCGGCATAGTCGGTGGCGAAGAACGGCTCGACGTCCATGCCGAGGCTCTCCGACATATCATCGAGAAACGGCTGCCACAGCGGCTGCTGATTCGAGCTGGACTCGGTGGAGATGATGCCGAACTTGAGGGTGTCGGCATCGGCAGCGGCAAACTGGGCACCGGCGGCGAGGCCGAGTCCGGCGATCAACGGCAGGGTCAGGCGGCGAAAGGAAGCGAAAGCCATGGCAATGTCTCCGAGGGTCGGGATGGGATGATGCGAATAGGTGGCGGTTGGGCGTGCCTTCGGTGCCGCCGACGAGTCGTCAACGGCAGTGGTCCTGGGCAAGCCCGCAGGGTCAGGCCATGGCCGGCGTCGTCGGGGCTCGGGCGGCGCTCCCCTGGCGACGGGGAGGCGAGATCTCGCCGCTCAGGGCTTCGCCGGCACGTAGCTCGTCGAGGCCGGCATTCTCGTAAAGCGACTGCAGTCGCGCGTCGGTCAACTCGCCGATGGCGCCATCGAAATACAGCCGTCCATCCTTCAGGGCGATGGCGCGATGGCAGTAGCGCCGAGCCACATCGACCTGATGCAGGGTAACGACCACGGTGCGGCCGTCTTCGGCGTGAATGCGGCTCAATATCTCCATGACTTCACGGGCACTGCGCGGATCCAGCGAGGCGATCGGCTCGTCGGCCAGGATCACCTCGGCGTCCTGCATCAGGGCGCGGGCGATGGCCACCCGCTGCATCTGACCGCCGGACAGGGTATTGGCGCGCTGATCGACCATTCCCTCGAGACCGACACGAGCCAGACAAGCCCGCGCCCGCTGGCGCTCCTGCTCGGTGAAGCGGCCCAGCAGCGCCCGGGAGCGAGGCATGCTGCCAAGACGCCCCACCAGCACATTGGCCAACACGCTCAGGCGCCCCACCAGGTTGAACTGCTGGAAGATATAGCCGGTGCGGCACCGCTCGCCGCGACTGGCGCGACGCAGGCGACCGCCGGCCTGCACCTCACGCCCCATCAACTCGACGCGCCCACCCCGCCCGCGGCTACCGCAGGTCAGGCCAACCAGGTGGCGCAGCAGGGTGGACTTGCCGGAGCCTGACGGGCCGATCAGCGCGACCATCTCGCCCGGTGCAACACGAAAACTCACATCATCAAGCACTCGGCGCTGGCCGAAGGACTTGTGCAACTGCTCGACGATGATGGTGGGAATGGACATGACGCCTCTCCTCTAGGAATGGCGCCAGTCTGGGGCAGCAATGTGAAGGGCAGTTGTCTAGACAATGTCAGTCTGGTGACATTTTCACGGGTCGCTAGAGCGCAATGCGAGGCCTGCAGGGAGATGCCAGCCACCTATCAATGACTTGGCAGCTCTTGACGCATCTTCGTCATCGAAGTGCCGTCGAATCGTCATTTTCACCGCTAAATATCGATACACCGACGTCAGGCCTCCTGTCCCCGGCGCGGAAGGCCAAGTCAGGTCCCACGGGCTTGATGATGTCCGTGCCAAACAGGCCGGAACGCCGTCTTCGCCAGTCTTTCATCGTCGGTGGAAGGGGGAGGCCGGGGTTGCTCTCGCTCGCTGAGTCCGTGCTCACTTCATCAAATGAACATCCGAGCCCCGGCTACGGAAGGGCCATCGGCTGCGTATCGCGGCCATCGGTCCAGGCCGCTGCGGAGCCGCGGCCCCCGCCCACACGGGCAAACGTCGCCACCTAGCTGTCGGTGGAGTCCTCGTCGTCATCGTTCAACAACCGCTCGCGCCGCTCGTCCAGGAACTTGCGCTGGCGGTTGTTGCGATAACGCCGGACGATGGCCACCACCAAGGCGATGGTCAACATCACGACCAGCGTCAAGCCCTGCCAGGGCCTTGGCGACTCGAGTGTCGTCCCGAGCGCGAAAATGACGATGAAGCCGATGGCCTGGCTGGCGATGGCCAGGGCGCGAAGGGGGTCGAAGGCGGTGTTTTGCGCCATGCACAGATCCAATACCGGGGAGTGAACGCTCGACACGGCGAGCGGCAGGATGACAGGCCTCGACGCTGCCAGTAGGCTTGCCGGGTAATCGCCACCAAGTGTACCCGGTCGCGCCCCGAGGGAAACCCCGACGGCGCCCTCAAGGAGTTCGTTCCCCGTGGATGCCATCGCCGTCGGCCCCGTGCTGATCAGTTTGCCCCGCCTGTATGCCGTCGTTGTCGCCCTGGTGCTGCTCGGTGCCAGCGCCTTCCTCCTCGGCCTGCCGCGCCAACGTCACGGACGCTGGTTCAATGGCCTGATGATCAGTTGGCTGATCGGCGCGCGCCTCGGCCACGTGATGATGAACTGGAGCGCCTACCAGGACGCGCCGCTGACCATCGTCAAGCTGTGGTTGCCGGGGTACAGCGGCGTCTGGGGCCTGGCAATCGCGACCGTCTGGACGCTGTGGAGCCTGCGTGACCGTATCGGCGCCATGCTTGGCGCCGTCGCCCTCACCCTGGTGGCGTCCCTGGCCTGGCTCGCCGTGGTTACGATGGCGCCGCTCGGCGCGTCACCGGCCCCCCGAGAAGTCCCCGCCCTGACCCTCGAAGACGTCGACGGCCAGCCGATCGATCTGGCCTCGCTCACCGGCAAGCCGCTGATCATCAATCTGTGGGCCACCTGGTGCCCGCCGTGTCGCCGCGAAATGCCGCTGCTGGCCGATATCGACGGTCGCGACGATGTCCGCGTGGTGGTCGCCAATCAGGGCGAAGACCTGATGAGCGTGGCTCGCTATCTGGACGCCGAGGGGCTCGATTTCACCTATCCCCTGCTCGACCCGAACCAGCAACTGTTGGCGGCGAGTCAATCGCCGGGCCTGCCGACTACCTTGCTGTTCGATAGCGAAGGCAAGCTGCTTGAGCGCCATGTGGGCGAACTGACCCCGGCCCTGCTCAACGACTGGATCGAGCACTGAGCGGCACCGCGTCGAGGAGATAGCGCCGAAACGTCGGCCCCCCGCGGCCGTGCCTCAACCGGGAGAGCCCCCCTCCCTCGCCTGGACGACTGGTTGAGTCGCGGATTCGATGCCACGCTCAGCACATACTGCAGGTGAACAGCGCTTGCAGTCTCAGGATCGAGGCCAACACCCCGGCCTCGATCCGCCCACCGTTCTCGCTACCCGTTTATCGTGTCGTGCCGCCGCCCTGGGTGGCCCGGCGGGGCGCCTGCGACGCGGACATTGGCATGACGTTCGTCAGGACGCATCAAGCCACACGCCGTGCCGCAACCTGTGCGACATCGCGCCCACCGGCGGCGCGTCGATGGCGCTTAAGCCACGCTGAAGTTTGCTGTAAGATACCGCGCCCTGCTGTCGGTGGGCCGCATCTGCCCGCGACACGAACCGAATCGACGCATCTCCCGAGGCATCATGAGCGATTTTTCTCCCGGCCAGCGCTGGATCAGCGACGGCGAGGCCGAACTCGGCCTGGGCACCATCTTGAACTGCGACGCCCGCAGCGTGACCGTGCTCTTCGGCGCTAGCCAGGAAACCCGCACCTATAGCTCCCGCCAGGCGCCTCTGACCCGGGTCGCCTTCGCCAGCGGCGACCGAATCCAGGCCGCCGAGGGCTGGCAGATGACCGTCGACGACACCAAGGAAGTCGACGGCCTGATCATTTATATCGGCGAAGATGACGCCGGCGAGCTTTGCGAGCTACCCGAGGCACGCCTCTCCGACAGCATGCAGTTCAATCAAGCCCGCGACCGCCTGCTGACCGGCCAGGTCGACCGCAACGACTGGTTCGACCTGCGCTTTCGCACCCTGCACCATCACCACCGCATCGAGCAGAACCCGGCCCTCGGCCTCGCCGGGCCACGCATCGATCTGATCCCGCATCAGCTGTACATCGCCGACGAGGTCGCCTCGCGACAGGCGCCGCGCGTGCTGCTGGCCGATGAAGTGGGCCTTGGCAAGACCATCGAGGCCGGCTTGATCCTGCACCGGCTGCTGCTCACCGGGCGCGCCGAGCGGGCCCTGATTCTGGTGCCGGCAAGCCTCACTCACCAGTGGCTGGTCGAGTTGCTGCGCCGTTTCTCCCTGTCGGTGACGCTGCTCGACAAACAGCAGAGCCAGGCCAACGGCGACAGCAACCCCTTCGAATCCGGCCAACTGGTGCTGGCAAGCCAGGATTGGCTGTTCGCCAACCCCAGCCGCCAGGCCCAGGCACAAGCCTG
>Ga0114954_1000331_pt1 | contig 16825 bp, 17 predicted proteins | sample Porto_4metaG_FD_87299 | JGI IMG/M metagenome (GOLD analysis project Ga0114954, IMG submission 87299) | Marine algal microbial communities from Porto, Portugal - Porto_4 metaG | ecosystem: Host-associated > Algae > Red algae > Unclassified | place: Portugal: Porto | collected 2015-02-02
AGCGACGCCACCGGCCAAGCCTGGCGCTGGGTGGTGCTTGGCCGGGTGCTTGGCCGGGTGCTTGGCTTAGCGCAGCATGGAAACCACCCGTTCGAGGCTCTCGACAAAGATGTCGATTTCCTCGGGGGTGTTATAGGCAGCGAAGGAGGCGCGGCAAGTGGCATCGACCCCGAACCGCGCCAGCAACGGCTGAGCACAGTGATGACCGGTGCGGATCGCCACGCCAAGCTGATCGATCAACAGGCCGATATCCTGGCTATGGGCCCCATCGACCACGAACGACAACACGCCCGCCTTGTCGGGCGCGGTCCCCAGCACTCGCAGTCCATCGATGCGGGAGACCGCGTCCGTTGCATGCTCGAGCAGGCGCTCTTCCCAGGCAGCGATATGGATAAGGCCAATCTCGTTGACCCACGAAAGCGCCCGACCGAGTGCCACGACCTCGGCGATCGCGGGTGTTCCTGCCTCGAACTTGTGTGGAATGGCGGCGAAGGTCGTGGGGGTCTCGAAGGACACCGTCGCGATCATCTCGCCCCCGCCCTGCCACGGCGGCATGGCCTCGAGCAGCTCGGCGCGGCCATAGAGCACGCCAACGCCGGTCGGGCCATAGACCTTATGCCCGGAGAACGCGTAGAAGTCGGCGCCGATGGCTTGCACGTCGATCGCCTGATGCGGTGCCGCCTGAGCGCCATCGACCAGGATCAGGGCACCGTGATCATGGGCCACTCGGGCCATGTCGGTGACCGGATTGACGGTACCGAAGGCGTTGGAAACATGATTGACCGCCACCAGCCTGGTGCGCTCATTGATCAGGTCACGATAGGCATCGAGATCGAGCACGCCGCGCTCGTCTACCGGGATCACCTTGAGCGTAAACCCTCGCTCGGCGGCCAGCAGTTGCCACGGCACGATATTGGAGTGGTGCTCGAGCAGGCTGATCAGCACCTCGTCGCCAGGACCGAGGTTCGTCCGCCCCCAGCTCTGGGCCACCAGATTGATGGCCTCGGTGGTGCCCCGAGTGAAGACGATCTCCCTGGCCTCGGCGGCGTTGATGAAGGCCCGTGCCGTTTCCCGGGTACCTTCGAAGGCCGCCGTCGCCTCATCGGCCAGCGTATGCAGCCCACGATGGATATTGGCATTCAGGCGACGATAGTAGTCATCGAAGGTCGCGATGACCTGAACCGGCGTCTGGCTGGTGGCCGCGTTATCCAGATACACCAGCGGCTTGCCATGCACTTCCCGATCCAGGATCGGGAAGTCACGGCGTACCCGGGCGACATCCAGCAGCAGGTCGCTGAAGTTGGCCATGCTCAGTCCTCGTTCAGGGCCACGGCGGCTTCCACCAGCCCGGCCAGGTTGAAGCGCTCCGGCAGCTTGCCGGCCACGGCCAGCTCGACGCGTTCGGCGACGGCGTCGACCGTGACCTGATCCATCACCTCGCCGGCGAAGGCCAGGGTCAACAAGCCCCGGGCCGTGGACTGGTCGAGCCCGCGGGTGCGCAGGGCGAAGACCGCTTCCTCGTCGAGTTGCCCGGTGGTGGCACCGTGGGAGCACTTGACGTCGTCGGCGTAGATCTCGAGTTCCGGCTTGGTGTCGATCTGGGCACGATCGGAGAGCAGCAGATTGGCGTTGCTCTGGTTAGCCTCGATCTTCTGGCTATCGCGCTTGACGATCACCTTGCCGTTGAACACGCCATGGGCGCGGTCGTCGAGGATGCCCTTGTAGTTCTCGTGGGAGAAAGTGTGCGGGGCATTGTGGTTGACCAGGGTATGGGTATCCAGGTGCTGACGGCCCTGACCGTAGAACAACCCGTTGTAGGTGACTTCCGCCCCCTGGCCATTGAGGTCACTGATCAGGTCGTTGCGCACCAGCGCGCCACCGAGGGTCAGGTTGAACGAGGTGAAGCGCGAGTCGCGACACTGCTCCACCTGCAGACTGGCGATCTGCAGATCCTGCTCGGGGGACTCGACCAGCTTGTAGTGGTTGAGAATCGCGCCCCGGTCGAGCATCACTTCTTCGACCAGGTTGGTGAAGTTGGCGGCGCCCTCTTCGCCCACGTGATGCTCGATCACGGTGGCCTCTGCACGGGCTCCGGCTTCAATCAGGATGCGCGGATGACTCATCACCGGGGCCTCGTTGGCCCGTGACAGGAACTGCACCACGATGGGCTTGTCGACCACGGTACCGGGCGCCAGGCGCACCAGGGCCCCCTCTTCGAAGAAGGCGGTGTTGAGCGCCGCAAAGGCCGACAGCTCGACACCGGTCAGGCGCCCCAGCGGCCCCCCGACGGCCTCGTGATTCTCCGCCAGGGCCTGACTCAGCGGCTGAACGACGACCCCGGCCGGCATATCCGACAGATCCGACAGGGCACTGGAGAACAGCCCGTCGATGAAGGTCAGGCGGTGGGCCTCCAGCGGCAAGGTCAATGCCGCCGCCGATGCCGGCGAAAAGTCGGCATCGGTGGCGAGGGCGAAATCGCCGCGGCTGATCGCCCGCACGTCGGTGTACTTCCACTCTTCGATGCGCCGATGGGGAAAGCCCATGGCTTCGAAGCGCGCCGCGCCGGCCTGACGCCGCGCGGCGATCCAGGAGGGTTCCGCTCCACGGCTGGCGCTGCGCTCGGCCAGGCGATCCAGGAATCGTTGCACGTCGCTCATGCGGCGGGCTCCTCTACGACCCAGTCGTAGCCACGGGATTCGAGTTCGCGGGCAAGTTCGGCGCCGCCGGTCTTGACGATACGTCCATCGACCAGCACGTGGACCTTGTCCGGCACGATGTAGTCGAGCAGGCGCTGATAATGAGTCACCAGCAGAATGCCGCGCTCTTCGGCTCGCAACGAGTTGACCCCGTCGGCCACCACCTTCATGGCATCGATATCGAGGCCAGAGTCGATCTCGTCGAGCATGGCGAGTTTCGGCTGCAACACCAGCATCTGCAGGATCTCGTTGCGCTTCTTCTCACCACCGGAGAAACCCTGGTTGACCGCACGCTGCAGGAAACTGGTGTCCATCTTCATGAACGCGACCTTTTCCTTGATCAGCTTCATGAACTCCGGGGCCGGCATCTCGCCTTCACCGCGCGCCGTGCGCTGGGCATTCAAGGCGGCCTTGAGCAGGTAGATGTTCTTCACGCCCGGAATCTCGACCGGGTACTGGAAGCCCAGCAACAGGCCCGCCTGAGCGCGTTCTTCGATTTCCATCTCGAGCACGTCGCGGCCTTCGAAGGTGATCGAGCCGCCAGTGACCTCGTAGCCATCCTTGCCCGCGATCACGGCAGACAGGGTAGATTTGCCGGCCCCATTGGGACCCATGATGGCGTGCACTTCACCGGCGTTGATGGTCAGGGTGAGACCCTTCAAGATCTCGGAACCCTCGACAGTGACGTGCAGATCCTTGACTTCGAGCATGTAGACACCTTTGCAGTGCCTGCCGCCGCTGGCGGCAGGGAGTTACGTAATGACGATCCGAGTGGCCTGGGCCTTAACCGACGGCGCCTTCCAGAGTGACATTGAGCAGCGCCTCGGCTTCTACGGCGAACTCCATGGGCAACTCCTGGAAGACGTCCTTGCAGAAACCATTGACGATCATGTTGACGGCGTCTTCCTCGGGGATACCACGGCTCTGGCAGTAAAACAGCTGGTCCTCGCCGATCTTCGAGGTCGTCGCCTCATGCTCGACGGTGGCGGTGCTGTTGCCGATTTCCTGATAGGGGAAGGTGTGAGCGCCACAGGTATCGCCGATCAGAAGCGAATCACACTGGGTGAAGTTGCGCGCGCCCTTGGCCCGGGCCCCGATCTTGACCAGGCCACGATAGGACTGGTTGGAGCGACCGGCGGAGATGCCCTTGGAGACGATGGTCGAGGTGGAGCCTTCGCCCAGGTGAATCATCTTGGTGCCGGTATCGGCCTGCTGACGGCCATTGGTCACGGCCACCGAGTAGAACTCGCCGACGCTGTCCTTGCCGCGAAGCACACAGGAAGGATACTTCCAGGTAATCGCCGAACCGGTCTCGACCTGGGTCCAGCTGATGTGCGACCGGTCGCCGCGGCATTCGCCGCGTTTGGTGACGAAGTTGTAGATGCCACCCTTGCCGTCCTCGTCACCGGGGTACCAGTTCTGCACCGTGGAGTACTTGATCTTGGCATCCTCGAGCGCCACCAGCTCGACCACCGCCGCATGCAACTGGTTCTCGTCGCGCTGGGGCGCGGTGCAACCTTCGAGGTAGGACACCTGAGCACGGCTCTCGCAGACGATCAGGGTGCGCTCGAACTGGCCGGTATTGGCCGCATTGATGCGGAAATAGGTGGATAGCTCCATGGGGCAGGTCACGCCCTCGGGGACGAACACGAAGGAGCCATCGGTGAACACCGCTGAATTCAGCGCGGCGAAGTAGTTGTCCCCCACCGGAACCACGGTGCCGAGATACTGCTTGACCAGCTCCGGATAGTCGCGGATCGCCTCGGAGATCGAGCAGAAGATCACGCCCGCCTCATGGAGCTTTTCCTTGAACGTGGTGGTCACCGACACCGAATCGAAGACCGCATCCACGGCGACACCGGCCAGCGCCGCACGCTCATGCAGCGGGATGCCGAGCTTCTCGTAGGTCTCGAGCAGCTTCGGGTCGACCTCATCGAGACTCTGCGGCTTGTCTTCGTCACGCTTGGGGGCGCTGAAATACGAGATGGCCTGATAATCGATGGGAGGATAATCGAGATGGGCCCAGGACGGTGACGTCATCTTCAGCCACTGCTGATAGGCCTCGAGTCGCCACTCGAGCATCCACTCCGGCTCGCCCTTCTTGTTCGAGATGAAGGCGATGGTGTCTTCGTCCAGCCCTGGCGGTATCGTATCGCTCTCGATGTCGGTCACGAACCCTTCTTTATATTCGCGACGGACAAGCTGTTCCATTTCCTGACTTGCCATGATGTGTCCCCTCCCGGACTGTTGGGTCGGCGGGCTTGACCCGCTCAGGGTAAAGAATGCGATGCGCCGGCCAGGTTGGCGTCGGGCGCTTTTCCTCTTCGTGTCAGTCGCTCAGCAGACGCCGGCGAACGGCCTTACGCCTCGGCCGCCAGCGTCACGCTCTGAATCGGCAGGCGCATCGGCAACTTCAGCGGTGAAGCGTCCGCCAGATGCGCCAGGGTCACGCTGTCGAGCAGCTCTCGAATGGCTACTGACACCCGCTGCCAGTTGTCCGATACGCCGCAGGTAGACGCCAGGTCGCAGTCGCCATCGGCGTGGCTGCATTCGGTCACCGCCACCGGTCCTTCGATGGCCGCGATGATATCGCTGGCGGTGATGTGCGACGCGGGACGCGCCAAGCGATAGCCGCCCTGGGCGCCGCGGCGAGACTCGAGCAACCCCGCCCTGACCAGCATCTTGAGCGTCTTGCTGACGGTCGGGTGCGGCAATTGAACCGCATCGGCGAGCTCCGTGGCCGCATGCGCCTGCTCCGGGTGGCGAGCGATCTGCGCCATCACCACGGCGGCGTAATCTGTCAGCCGAGAAAGCTTGAGCATGCGCATCTCCCGGGGCCGGGCCCCTTGCCTGTCGGGACTTGCGTCAGGAATCGCTGCACCCGCCGCGCTGAACGCGACACCATGGCCAAGGCTCTCCAGTGACGCTACCCGCTCATCCATTCGAGGCGAGTGCCCTGAATTCGATTGGGGACCATTTTAGTCCTGTATAAAGTTCGTGTGAAGAGCCAACCCCGCTATTACCTCGATAGAGTGGCCAATATCGACATGTTCGATGCCGTTCGCCCCACGAAAGCCAATCATTCTCATTTACAACAAGTCTGCACACTCACCTTCGCGCCACAAAGAAGCATCAGATCCATCAATTCTGATCATTACAGATCGTCATCCATTGCCAACCAATATAGATGCTTGTTTCTGCTAAGCTTGGGACACTCAAGAGCTCAGGACGCTTTTCTCACGCTCTTGCCATGACCATGGCAAGACGCGACGGAGTGCGTCCCAGGCAAACTTGCGGGCTAATCTCAGCGCAGGAGTCATCGCCTTGGAACTTTTTCAGTACGCTCTAGACAACATCGACCTGCTCGCCTCACGAACGCTCGAACACATCGCTCTGGTCGGCGTCGCGGTCGGCATTGCGACACTGACCGGCGTTCCCATCGGTATCGCCATCACCCGCAACGAGCGTCTGGCTCGGGCGGTGCTGTATACCGCATCGATCATCGTCACGATTCCTTCCATCGCGCTGTTCGGCATCATGATTCCAGTGCTTTCACTGATCGGCCACGGCATCGGCTACGTACCGGCGGTCATCGCCGTCCTGCTGTATTCGCAGTTGCCGATCATTCGCAACACCTACACCGCCATTCACAACGTCGATCCTGCCTTGCGCGAGGCCGCGCGGGGCATCGGCATGAGTCACAACCAGCGTCTACGCATGGTCGAGATTCCACTCGCGGTGCCGGTCATCATGGCCGGGGTACGTACCGCCGTGGTGCTGAATATCGGTGTCATGGCCATCGCCGCCTACATCGGCGCCGGCGGGCTTGGCACCTTCATCAGCCGCGGCATTTCCCAGTCCGACCCGCGCCAGCTGATCATCGGATCGCTGGCGGTGAGCCTGCTCGCCATCATCGTCGACTTTGGCCTGCTCGCGGTTCAGAAACGCATGACGCCCAAGGGTATGGAGCGCGCCGCCAGCGCCGTGTGACACGGCGCTTTCGCCCCCTACTTCACCAACAGGAATGCGCAATGATTCGATTGGAAAACCTGACCAAGGTCTTCGACACCCCGAAGGGCGCTGTCGTCGCCGCCGACCATATCAACATGGAAGTCCCGAGCGGCGAGATCTGCATCCTGCTGGGCCCATCGGGCTGCGGCAAGACCACCACGCTCAAGATGATCAACCGTATCGTCAAGCCCTCCTCCGGCAAGGTCTTCATCAATGGCGAAGACACTACCGGCATGGACACTCAGGACCTGCGCCGCAACATCGGCTACGTGATCCAGCAGATCGGCCTGTTTCCCAACATGACTATCGAGGAAAACATCGCCGTGGTGCCGAAGCTTCTCGGCTGGGACAAGGCCCGCTATCGCGAACGGGCCCGGGAACTGATGCGCATGATCGCGCTGGAGCCCGACGCCTTTCTCAAGCGTTATCCGTCTGAGCTGTCCGGTGGCCAGCAGCAGCGTATCGGTGTCGCTCGGGCCCTGGCGGCGGACCCGCCCGTGATGCTGATGGACGAACCCTTCGGCGCCATCGACCCGATCAACCGGGCGGTGATCCAGGACGAGTTCCTCAAGATGCAGCAGGACCTCAAGAAGACCATCATGTTCGTCAGCCACGACATCGACGAGGCGATCAAGATGGGCGATCGAATCGCGGTCTTTCGTGAGGGCAAGCTGGTCCAGTACTCGACGCCGGACGACCTGCTCGCCGCCCCCAAGAACGCCTTCGTCGAGTCCTTTCTCGGTGAGGATCGCGCGCTCAAGCGCCTCAACCTGGTCAAGGTCTCCGACGTCGTCAGCGACGAGATCGGTACCGTATCGCCGGGCGACACCCTGGAACAGGCACTGGCACGCATCGACGATTATGGCTATCAGAACTCCATTCTGATGATCAACGACAAGCGTCAGCCGGTGGGCCTGATCAGCCGCTCCGTGGCCCGCACCACCAAGGGCTACTGTCGCGATCATTTCGAGAACGTGCCGGCCTCGGTGAACCTCGAGGATGACCTGCGCAAGGTCGCCTCGCTGATGTTCGCCCAGGACATCACCTGGCTGCCCTGCGTCGATGATGAGGGGCGCGTCTGCGGTCAGATCACCCAGCGCGCCATGACCCACCACCTGGGAGCACGCTTTCGTACCAAGCAGCGTGAAGATGACGCGATGCGTCTCGCCGCTGCGTCCCAAGCCAACCAGGCCGGGGGGTGAGCCTATGCCGATTCAAAGCCTGAAGGGGGCGTTCATCGCCCTGCTGCTGATCGCGATGTTTCTGCTCGGGGTATGGAGCGAGGCGACCGGCGCCGTTGACGACTTCATCTTCTACCTCCCCGATGTCGAGTACCTGGCCATTCAGCACCTGTGGCTGACGTTGATGTCCGGGGGCCTGGCCATCCTCGTCGCCATTCCGCTTGGCGTGCTGCTGTCACGCCCCAGCATGCAACGGTATGCCGAGGCTCTGATGCAGGCCCTCAACGTCGGCACGACCATTCCGACCCTGGCGGTGCTGGCCCTGTCCATGAGCTTTCTTGGGATCGGCACGTTGCCGGCCGTGTTCGGGCTGTTCGTGGCAACCCTGCTGCCGATCGCTCGCAATACCTATGCCGGTCTCAAGGGGGTCTCCCCGGCGCTCAAGGAAGCCGCCGCCGGCATCGGCATGTCGCCAACCCAGCGGCTGCTCAGGGTCGAGTTGCCCAATGCGCTCTACGTGATCTTCGCCGGCATTCGCACCGCCTTGACGATCAATGTTGGCACCGTGCCGCTGGCCTTTTTGATCGGTGCCGGCGGGCTCGGCGAGCTCATCTTTACCGGGATCGACCTGTACGACCCGATCATGATGCTCTCGGGTGCCATCCCGACGGCATTGCTGGCCATCATCGTCGATGCCTTGATCGCCTTCATCGCGTTCGTGGTGGTGCCGCGAGGCGTCAACCCGGCTCGCAACTGATGCCGTCAGGCAGTGACAAAAAGGACCAAGCGGGGCGCCACGCCGACGACACCCCGTCACAACAAGCGACCGTAAAGGTCAGCAAAAGACGGCACAGCACTGTCTTGCCGTCATTCATCCCCACAGGAGAAGCTCCCATGAAGACCCTGATGACCGCCCTTACCGGCCTGGCTTTGGCCGGCACCGTTGCCAGCGCCTCGGCCAATGACGTCGTAGTCGGTGGCAAGAACTTCACCGAGCAACAGATCATCGCGAGCCTCACCACCCAGTATCTGGAAGGCCTGGACTACGACGTCGAGAAGCGTGCCGGCATGGGCTCCGCCGTGCTGCGTCAGGCCCAGGAAAATGGTCAGATCGACCTGTACTGGGAGTACACCGGCACCTCCCTGATCAACTACAACGACGTGACCGAGTCGCTCAGCGCCGACGAAACCTACCAGAGGGTCAAGGAGCTCGACGGCGAAAAGGGCCTGGTCTGGCTGGAGCCGTCCGCCGCCAACAACACCTACGCCCTGGCCATGCGCCAGGCGAGCGTCGAGGAAACCGGCATCGAGACGCTGTCGGACCTGGCCGCCGCGGTGAACGACGAGGAGGGCTTGTCGTTCGCCATGAACGCCGAATTCTACGCCCGTGAAGACGGCTGGCGTCCGCTGCAGCAGGCCTACGACTTCCGCGTCGGACGCAGCGATGTCAAGCGCATGGATTCGGGGCTCGTCTATCAGGCACTGCGCGACGCCCAGGTCGACGTCGGGCTCGTTTTCGCCACCGACGGCCGCATCCCGGCGTTCGACTTCGTGGTGCTGGAAGATGACCAGAACTTCTTCCCGGCCTACGCCCTGACGCCGGTGGTACGCGAAGAGACCCTGGCCGCGAACCCGGAACTCGAAGGCCAGATGAACGCTCTGTCGTCGCTGCTCGACGATGAGACCATGGCCACCCTGAACGCCCGCGTCGACGTCGAGCGCGAGACCATCGAAGACGTCGCCGAGTCCTTCCTCAAGGACAACGACCTGCTGTAAGCCCCAACGGCCCCTCTTGAGGGGCCTTTCATTGTTGCGAATCGACCCTTCAAGGAAGCTCCCATGCGTCCCACCCTGCGCCATCTGCTATCGGCCACGACGCTGATGGCCGTGACCGCCTTTGCCCAGGCAGACACCATTACGGTCGGCGGCAAGAACTTCACCGAGCAGTTGATTCTCGCCAGTATGACCACCCAGTACCTGGCGTCCGCGGGATACGACGTCGAGGAAAACGCCGGCATGGGCACCACCGTGTTGCGCCAGGCCCAGGTCAACGGCCAGATCGACCTGTACTGGGAATACACCGGCACTTCGCTGATCAGCTACAACAAGGTCACCGATAAGCTCTCGCCCGAGGCCGCCTATGAGCGCGTCAAGGAGCTCGACGCCGAGCAGGGCCTAGTATGGCTAGACCCCTCCGACGCGAACAACACCTATGCCCTGGCCATGCGCCACGACCAAGCCGAGTCGCTGGGTATCGAGTCCCTGTCGGATCTCGCCGATGTGATCAATGCCGGCGAGGCACTCACCTTGGCCTCCAACGCCACCTTCTACTCCCGCGATGATGGTCTGCGCCCGATGCAGGAGACCTACGGCTTCGAGTTTGGCCGGCGCAACGTCAAGCGCATGGACCAGGGGCTGACGCTGACCTCCCTGGACCAGGGTGCAGTCGATGTGGCCATGACCACGGCCACCAATGGTCGTATCCCCGCCCTCGACCTGACCGTGCTGGAAGACGACAAGGAGTTCTTCCCGGACTACGCCCTGACACCGGTGGTTCGCGACGAGACGCTCGCGGCCAACCCAGCGCTTGCCGAGCAGATGAACACCCTGTCGGCGCTGCTCGATGACGCCACCATGGCGCGACTCAACGCCCGAGTCGATGTCGACCGAGAGACGGTGGAGGATGTTGCCGCGGCCTTCCTCGAGGAAAACGCCCTGCTGTAGTGCTTTTACGGCCCCTGTCCACGGGGCCGTTTTCGGCTCTGGGCATCGACCACCCGCCATGTCCGTCACCGCGCATTCGAGCCCCCTCCAGGACGACACCATGACCGACTACGACCGTGTTCTCGACGCCATCCAGGACCGCCCTCTGGACACCCTGCCACCACCTCAACTGTCTCAGGCCAAGCGCTGCCTGCTGGATCTTCTCGGCGTCGCCGCCGGGGCTACCGCGACACCCCTGGCCAGCCACGCCAGTCGCTACGTCGCCAGTCAGCACGGCGGCGAGCGTCCGTTGCTGTTCACCGCCGCCACGGCGTCTCCGACCGGGGTCGCCTTGCACGGCGGTTGGCTGATCGATGCTCTCGATGCCCACGACGGCCAGGTCCTGACCAAGGGCCACTGCGGCGTGGCTCTGCTGCCGGGGCTGTTGGCCCTGGCCGAGATCGAAGACACCAGCGGCCATGAATTTCTCGGCCTGCTGGCGCTGGGCTATGAAGTCGCCACCCGGGCGGGCATCGCCCTGCACGCCTCGAGCCCCGATTATCACACCTCCGGCGCCTGGAACGCCCTCGGCGTTGCCGCCGTCACCGCGCGCTTGCGCGGCCTCGACCGCGAGCGTCTTGGCCACGCCCTCGGCATCGCCGAATTCTATGGCCCGCGCAGCCAGATGATGCGCTGCATCGACCATCCGACCATGCTCAAGGATGGCTCCGGCTGGGGCGCCATGGGCGGTGTCGCGGCGACGCTTTTGGCCGAGGATGGCTTCACTGGAGCCCCGGCGGTCAGCCTGATGAGCGAGGATCTCGATCACATCTGGAGCGACTTCGACACGCGGGACTACCTCTTCGAGCAATACTTCAAGGCCTACCCGGTATGCCGCTGGGCGCAACCCGCCGTGGAGGCCGTCCTTGCCATTCCCGCACACCAGCGGCGCGTCGAGGCTATCGAGCGCATCGAGATCGTGACCTTTCATGAAGCCAGGCGCCTGCACAGCATCGAGCCAAGCACCACCGAGGCCGCCCAGTACAGCCTACCGTGGTCGGTGGCCTGTGCATTGGACCGCGGCACCATCGATGTCGCCGGCATCGGCGAAGATCTCGGCGACATCGACCTATGCGCCCTGGCGCGCCGCGTCGAGGTCACGGAAAGCGACGAGTTCAATGGCGTCTTTCCCGCCGAACGCTGGGCCCGCGCCAGGCTCCACCTGCGCGATGGCCAGGTCATCGAGAGTCCAGCCATGGAAGCCCGCGGCAATCCCCACAACCCGCTGTCGGATGACGAGATCGGTGACAAATTCCTCACCCTCGCGCGTCCTGCGCTAGGCGACCGTGCCGAATCGATTGCCGCCGTGATCAGCGATCTGGAGCGGCGACCGACCACGGACCTGCTACGCCTGCTTGGCCCCGCGACACCAAGCGATAGAACAAGTCTTTGACCATCCCTGCGGCACTTCGCATAGTAGGGCACAAGCCTCGGCGCCGGCGCCTTCGCCAGGCCCACGGAGCCGGACGGCGAAACCGCCACCGCCAGCCTGGCCCGATCGCCTTCCAAGAAACAGCGAGGACTCCCGACCATGCAGCCTGAGCCCGAGTCTGCCCCGGCCATCGTCATCACCGGAGGCTCCCGCGGCATCGGCCGCGCCACTGCCCTGGCCTGTGCCAGGCGAGGGTGGAGAGTCGCCTTCAGCTATCAGGGCCATCGCGAGGCAGCCGAACACACCCTGGCCGAGTGCGAGGCGCTCGGCGGGCCCGGATGCGCCATCGCACGACAAGGCGATGTCCGCTCGGAGACCGAGGTCACGGCACTCTTTCAAGCGGCACGGGATCAGTGGGGCGCCATTACCGGCGTGGTCAACAATGCCGGTATCGTCGCACCTTCCCTGCCCCTGGCCGAGATGCCGCTGGAACGCATCCGCCGCATCGTCGAGGTCAACGTAATGGGAGCGCTTCTGGTCGCCAGAGAAGCGGCTCGCACGCTCACCGATGGCGGCAGCCTGGTCAATGTCGGGTCCATGGCCTCGAAGCTTGGCTCAGCCAACGAATACGTCGACTATGCCGCCAGCAAAGGCGCACTCGATAGCCTGACCGTCGGCCTGTCGAAAGAGCTGGGGCCACGCGGTATCCGCGTCAACGCCGTGCGTCCCGGACTGATCGCCACGGACATTCATGCCAGCGGCGGCCGACCGGAGCGCCTCGATGAACTCGGACCACTATGCCCCCTGGGCCGCCCCGGAAGCGCCGATGAAGTCGCCGAAGCCATCGCATGGTTGCTGTCCGACGCCGCCTCTTACGCCACCGGCACCTTTATCGACGTCGCCGGAGGTCGCTGAACCGGGCCGCGGCTCGCCGCCGCGGCGCCAAGCCCCCCTTCCCACCGCGAGGACCATGCATGGACACGACCATTTATCTCCTGATCGGCGGCACGCTCGTGGCACTGGTGGTCATTCACTGGATTGGCTTTCGCCTGTTTCGACGTGCCACGCAACGGTCACGCAACGCCGCCGAGGCGACTACCACCCCAGGGGCCGGTTCCAGTTCCAGTTCCAGTTCCAGTTCCAGTTCCAGTTCGAACTCCAATCCCAGCCCCAACCAAGAGCCCTGAGCCAATGCACTACCAGGACAGTCTTCACGTCGCCTGCGCCCAGACCAATGCCCGTCTAGGGGATGTCGACACCAACCTCGAGCAACATCTCGACATGATCCACGACGCCCGCCGACGCGGCGTCGAACTGCTGGTCTTTCCCGAGCTGTCGTTGACCGGCTATGGCCTCGGCCAGGCCGTCATGCAGGTGGCCATGCCCAAGGAAGACCCACGCCTGGAGCGCCTGGCCAGCGCGGCCCAAGGCCTGCTGGTGGTCATCGGTTTCGTCGAGGAAGCCAGTCCCGGGGAGTACTACAACGCCTTGGCTATCGTTACCAACGGCGTCATCGTTGCGGTGCATCGCAAGCTGAATCTGCCCACCTACGGTGGGCTCGAGGAAGGCAAGTGGTTCAGCCATGGCGACGCCCTCACCCAGGTGGACGTTTGCCCCGGATGGAAGGCGACCGCCCTGATCTGTGCCGACCTGTGGAACCCTGGTCTCGTTCACGCCGCCCTGCTCAACCGCCCCACGGTGCTGTGCGCGCCCATCAACTCGGCGTCCGGCATCGTCAGCCAGGACTTTTCCAACGAGCAGAACTGGGCGCTGAACGTGAGTTTCTATGCCATGACCTATGGCACGCCCGTACTGATGGCCAATCGCTATGGACCCGAGGGCGACAGCCACTTCTGGGGCGGCTCGCGCATCCTCGGGCCTAACGGCGAGACCCTCGCCGAGGCCGAAGACCGCGAGACCCTGATCGCCGCCAGGCTGTCGCGCACCGCCATCGCCAAGGCCCGGTTCGAACTGCCGACCCTGCGCGATGCCGATACACCACTGGTTCGCCAGTTGATGAATGGCTATCGTTAGTCACACGGCGACTGCAACCCCGTCGTGCTATCGCGCGGCCATGCTCTCATATGACGTGTAGAAGGTCGTTTTCAGAGGACACAAGCGCCGGATCTTGTGCCGAAATCATGCTATGATCATTCGACTTTCAGGAAACGACATTCGCGCGGATCCCAGCATGAAGACCTCATCACGACACTCCTCATCTCCCACGCCCGCAAGCTTTCTAGTGATGGGCGTTTCAGGCTCAGGCAAGTCCCATATTGGCCGTCAGCTCGCCGCAGAACTCGGCGCACTATTTATCGATGGCGATGATTTTCATAGTGAAGAAAGCATCGCCAAGATGTCGGGTGGCGCCCCCCTCACCGACGCCGATCGCGAGGGCTGGCTCAGGACGCTGTCAGAGCTTTACCGCCAACACCGAGAGCGCAACGAAACCCTCGTCATCGGCTGCTCGGCGCTCAAGCGCGGCTATCGAGACCTTCTTCGCCAAGGAGCCCCGGAGCTCGAGATTCTTTACCTGAGCGGCACGCGAGCGGTGCTGCTGGAGCGGCTGAACAGTCGTGGTGAGCATTTCTTTGCCGGCGAACACATGTTGCTCAACCAACTGGAAACCCTCGAGGTACCCGACGAGGATGAGGCCATCCATTGCGATATTCGCCAGATGCCCCGCCAGATCGTCATGAGTTTTCTTGACCAACGCTCTGCGAGGCGCGGCCAGTAACCGGCCATCACCGTACGCGATTCATTCCCCAATGGCTGACACATTGTTGACTGTGTCGGCCATTTTCCTCACTCACCACCATCAAGCTTGCTTGTGCAAACTTTCTCGCTCTCGCAGCACGTAAGGCTCCCCATACACTAGGCCACTAAGACGGGTCGTCACGATCTGCTCGCCTCGACCAGCGTTAACTTCACCGCTCCTGCTGTTTGGTTACTGGCACCAGGCGCACACGCAACACCGCGTCGGCGAAGGCGTCCTTTATTATCCAGCGTAGTGAACCACCTGCGTGAGCCAACCGCGGCCGGGAGAATCCGATGCAAGACCCAATGGTGGGAAGAACCTTTGAATTCAGCTGCAATGGCCTGACCTGGGGCGTGACCTTCGACAATGCCACACGCATGCGCCACCACGCCCCGGTGGATGGCCGTTGGCATGGGCCGTCCGCCCCCTGGCCACTCGCCGATGTCTCGGGCACAGTCGGCAACCACAGCCTGGCCGTGCCAGCCAGAGAGCCCAGCGAAGTCAGGGGAGAAAGCGCCTATCTGGCGACGCCCGTCGACGATAGCCGGATCTTCGTCTACCGCCTCGAACACCGCACGCCGTCGGATCAGCATGCACAGAAGCAGTGCCTGGCGCTGCGTTACATCCTGAACTTCAGCGACATGACGTTCATCGGACACAACCATATCGAAGGCAGGACCATCGAGACGCCAGGCGTCTTCAAGGCCGCCAGCCCTCACGCTGTCGGCAGGCCCACGACGCTGTCGAGCCTCACGCGGTAGCGAGACCCGGCGCCGGCGCCATTACCCTGCCCGGCGCCATCGCCATCACCCTGTCCGGTGGCGCTCGGCCAGGGCCAGCAGCCCGGCGAGGGTCGCCTGGTCGCTATCGACTTGCTGTACCTCGATGCCCTGCGCCACGAGGGCGCTACGGTAGAGCGGATTGAGGCTCGATGACCCGACCAGCACCACGCGCTCGACACCCTTCAGGTAGTAGTCGCGCTGGGCCAGCACTTCGGCACCGATCAGCACGCCCGACAAGAAGCTGCCGACCTGCTCGGCGGCGAGGCCGGCGTACAGGTGACGGCTACGCCCTTCGAAAAGCGCATGCAACACGCCAGAGGGGTGTGCGGCGGCGGCGAGCCCTTGGGTGAACGCCGCGTCATCATGCGGCGCATCGGGCCGTGCCGGCTCCCCTGGCAGGGTATGGAAGCGCACCGCGTGGTAGAGCTCTCCCGTCATGGCGGTCGTGAAGTCCTGCAGACGCCCCCCCGCAAGCCTGACCCACTTGCTGTGGGTCCCCGGCAAGCAACAGATGCCATCCTCGCGGCCCGCCAGCGCCAGGGCACCGAACGCCTGAATTTCTTCACCGCGCATCACGTCCACGTGGTCATCGGTGACCACCTTGAGCCCCGGCACGATCCAGGCATTGGCTAACCCCGGCGCCGCCACCACATGGACGGCAAGATCACCGGCGGTGGCCGGCACGTCGAGTTGCGGCGCCTCGCTCCAGCCCCGGGCCGAACCGACCATACCGGACAGATACACCGGCACATCGCCACCCTCCCGCCAGTCACCGACCTGAGCTTCGCAGTAGTGCGGAAACTCCTCGGTGGTCAGCGAGCGCAGTCCGGCATCCGAGCGCCGGCTCTCGAGACACTCGCCGCTGGCCCGATCGATCAGAAAGGCACGAAAATTGCTGGTGCCCCAGTCGATGGCAATCAGACGTTCGCTCATGCCTGCCCTCCGGCCTGTGATGCCAGGCGACGCCACTCGGCGACCAGTTCGCTTGCGAGCCTACCGACCTCGGCGGCACTGCGTCCGGGCTTGTACAGGTTGCTGCCGAAGCCGAAGCCACCGATACCGACGGCGTGCCATTCGGCCATATTGGAGGCATCGATACCGCCCACGGCCAGCACCGGCAACCCCTTGGGCAAAATGGCGCTGATGTCCTTGAAATAGCCGGTACCGAGGCGAGCCGCCGGAAACAGCTTTAGCGTGGCGGCCCCGGCGCGAGCCGCCGCCAGCGCCTCGGTCGGGGTCATGCAGCCGATCATCGGTGCCAG
>Ga0114954_1000333_pt1 | contig 16775 bp, 13 predicted proteins | sample Porto_4metaG_FD_87299 | JGI IMG/M metagenome (GOLD analysis project Ga0114954, IMG submission 87299) | Marine algal microbial communities from Porto, Portugal - Porto_4 metaG | ecosystem: Host-associated > Algae > Red algae > Unclassified | place: Portugal: Porto | collected 2015-02-02
CGCAGCGGCGCGACGGCTTGCTTCACACGCTGGGCCCGCGGCTATTGCCCACCACCATGGCCGGACTGTCGTTGCCGCTGACGCTGCCCGACGGCACCGACGATATTCGAATCGCCGAGGCGGGCGAAACGCTGGGCCTGGCGCCGTTGTCGTCCTGGTATGCCGAGAACGACGAGGCCAGAAGCGGGCTGCTCCTGGGCGTGACCAACCTGTCGGAGGCGGTCCTTCACAGCAGCTGCCAACACCTTGAGGAGCTCATCCGACGCCACACGTAACGATACATCGATACAACGGGCCAGCTATCGGCACTGGTTGGCCCCCTTCCGTACGCCACCACGTAGCGCGATCCTTTGCCGCCGTGGTGACCAAGTGCCACCCGCCACAACGCCAACGTGCGATTCCTGTTGGACAGGGGAACACGAAGCGTGGCCTGGCCCCCATCACCTCAGAAGACGATACCCATGAACCGCATCCTCCTGCTGTCCTGCAGCCCACACTCCGTTGACTCTCTCGGCACGCGACTGGCGCAGCACGCCGTCGATGACGTCGTGTCGCGCCACCACGGCTTCTCGTCACTGACGCGTGATCTCGCCCGTGCACCGCTGCCGCCGCTCTCGGCAGGCTACGCGCAAGCCGTCTGCACATCGGCACCGCCAGACGCCGGTGAGTTTTCCTGCTCTGAGACACTTATCCAGGAGTTGGAGCAGAGCGATATCCTCGTGATCGCAACCCCCATGCACAACTTTACCGTTCCTGCGGCACTCAAACTGTGGATCGACTACGTACTGCGCAAGGACCGCAGCTTCATCGCCACACCACACGGCAAGGTTGGCACCCTAAAGGACCGCCCGACCCTGGTGGTAACCCGCGCAGGAGCGCAGTGCACTGGAGACAATGCAAGGCAACCCGATTTTCTCACACCGTATCTCACCCATGCCCTATCGACGCTGGGCATTCACAGCGTGCAATTCAGCTACGTGCCCTCACCTTCTCCCTCTTCCTCGCCCAGCACCGAGGACACCGAGGCGGTTCGACTCGCCCTCGGGGCGTTCTTCGCCGCTGCGACGCCGTCGTTGGCGCGGGCCAGGTAGCCAGGCCGAGGGCATGACGGGCGCGCCCCATGTCCATATCGGTGGGATATAGGTCATTGCGGACATCCCTGCCTCGCGCCACACTCAAGGCTCCTGTCGTTGCTCAAGGGCCTGTCATGTCTCGCTTTCCCGCCTACCATGCCCCACCCGATCCGACGGTGGCCGGCGCCGGAAGCCCCTGCCGCCATGTCGTTCTGGTGGCCTATCCGGGCTGCCAGCTACTCGACGTCAGCGGTCCCTGGCAGGTCTTCGCCAGCGCCAACGACCTCAGCGCGCAGCCGTTGTATCGGCTCAACCTGCTGGCCGACGCCCGAGGCGCCCTGCCGACCAACGGCGGCCTGTCCGTGGTCGCGGACCTCGACGATGCCGGTCTTGCCGAGCTGGGTCCGCCGGACACGCTGCTGGTGGTCGGCGGCAGCGGCGTCTTCGCCGAGACTCAGCGCGCCGCCTCCCTCGACCGGCTACGCCGCCTGGCGCCTTCCGTCAGGCGTCTTGGCGCGATCTGTAGTGGTACTTTCCTGCTGGCCGAGGCCGGCCTGCTCGATGGTCGTCGCGCCACCACCCACTGGCGCCACTGCGACACGCTGCGCAGCCACTACCCGTTCATCGACGTGGACCCCGACGCGCTCTACGTCGAGGACGACGGGCGCTACACCAGCGCCGGCGTTACCGCCGGCATCGATCTGGCCCTGTCGCTGGTCGAGGCTGACCATGGGTCGTCACTGGCCGCGCGAGTGGCCCGCGAGTTGGTGATGTTCCTGCACCGCCCTGGCGGCCAGTCTCAGTTCAGCGGCGCCCTGGCCCACCAGGTCCGGGCCGGCGGACGCCTGCGCCCACTGATCGATGAACTGCTCGCCAACCCCGGGGCGGCGCACGACCTCGCCTCCATGGCCGAACGCCTGGCGGTGACGCCCCGACACCTGTCGCGTCTGTTCCAGCAACAGCTCGGCCAGTCCCCGGGGGAGTACCTCACCCGGCTACGACTCGACGCGGCGCGCCAGGAGCTAGTCGCAGGGCGGGTCTCGCTGGCGCGCCTGGCAAGCCGCTGGCAGCTCGGCGGTCCCGAACAGCTGCGCCGCCTGTTCCATCGCCACTATGGCGTCTCACCCTCGATTTACCACGCTCGCTTCGGCCCCGCCGCGGCGCCACAGCGTACCAACAATGGCTCACCCTCTCCGGCTCACGACAGGAATCCCGCATGACATCCGCCAAGTCTTCCTTTTTGCCCCTGAGCGTTACCCTGCTCTCGCTATGCCAGGCGTTGCTGGTGAGCGGCAATATCCTGCTGATCAGCGTATCGCCGCTACTGGGTGAGCGCTTGGCGCCCAATGCCTGGCTGTCCACACTGCCGGTGGCCACTCAGTGGCTCGGGCTGATGCTGGCGACCATTCCCGCCTCGCTGATCATGGCCCGACTGGGGCGACGCCGGGGCTTCGTGCTCGGCAACCTGGTCGGCCTGGCCGGCACCGCCCTTGCCGTGCTGGCGTTGGCCGGCGGCCACTTCTGGCTGTTTGCGCTTGCCACCACGGCGATCGGCGTCGGCATCGGCTTCGGGCAACTCTATCGGTTCGCCGCCGTCGAGGCCGCACCGGCCGCGGCCAAGGACCGCGCCATTGGCCTGGTCATGGGCGGTGGCGTGCTGGCCGCGTTCTTCGGCCCTTGGCTTGCCCGTCATAGCCAGGACATCGCCACGACCCCGTTCCTTGGCAGCTTTATCGGCCTCGGTGCCCTGTACCTGATCGCCCTGGCGGTACTGAGCGTGACCCGCCTGCCGGCGGACCCGGTGGACACCCAGGCCGGCGACGCTCGGCCACTCGCGGCCATCGTGGCGCAGCCCAACTTCATCCTCGCGGTACTCGCGGCCATGGTCGGCTTCGGCGTCATGAACCTGGCGATGACCGCGACGCCGCTGGCCATGGCCCACGCAGGCCATGGCTTTAACCATGTCTCGATGACGATTCAGTGGCATGTGCTGGCGATGTTCGCCCCGTCCTTCGTCACCGGGCGCCTGACCGCGTGGCTCGGCGCCCAGCGCATGATCGCCATCGGTTGCGTGCTGTTGATTGCCAGCGCCCTGACGGCGCGCTGGATACCGGGACTGACAGGCTTCAACATCGCCCTGGTGCTGCTCGGCGTCGGCTGGAACTTCACCTTTCTGCCCGCGACGGGGCTCGTCACCGAGTGCTACCGCCCAGCGGAGAAGGCCAAGACCCAGGCCACCAACGAGTTTCTGGTGTTCTCCGTCGTCGCCATCACCGCGCTCGTCGCCGGCCCTCTGGTCAACCTCGTCGGCTGGGCGAACCTTAATGCCTGGCTGGTGCCCTTTAGTGCCCTTCCGCTGGTCTGGTTAGCCACACGGTCCCTTGTTTTCCGCCGCGCCGACCCGCAGATTAGGGGCTGACCTTCGCCAGCGGATGCGTGCATGCCCCAGGACCTGACCCGAGACCTGATCGACCTGATAGAACGCGGACGCGACCGCCAGCTACGCCTGGCGGTCACCGGGTTGTCCCGCGCCGGCAAGACGGCCTTTCTGACCTCCCTGGTGGATCAGCTGCGCCACGCGGGGCTCGAGGCACGTCTGGACCTGCTTGGCGCCAGCCGCGAGGGGCGCCTGCTCGGCGCCCAGCGGGTGGCGCAGCAGGATCTTGGCGTGCCGCGCTTTCCCTTCGATCAGGCCAGGGCAGCCCTCGCAGAATCGCCGCCGAGCTGGCCAAAGCCCACCACGGGTATCAGCGAACTGCGCCTGAAGATCCGCTACCGCCCCGGCAGCCAGGGCTGGCTGCGGCCGGACACCGCGGAGTTGACCCTCGACCTGTTCGATTACCCCGGCGAATGGCTGCTGGACCTGCCCCTGCTCGAACACGACTTCCTCAGCTGGAGCCGCGCCCAGATCGACGACGTAGGGCTCAGCCGTCGCGACATGCTCGCCGACTGGCACGCCGAGATGGCCACCCTCGCCCCGGACGACGATGCCGACGAGGCTCGCCTTGCCGCCATCAGTGAGCACTATGCCAAGGGCCTCAGAGCGGCCCGAGAAGCCGGTTTCTCGAATCTGCAGCCGGGCCGGTTCCTGCTGCCCGGCGAGCTCGATGGCGCACCGGTGTTGCAGTTCTTTCCGCTGACGGGGCTCAACGACTGGACACCGGAGGCGCTATCGGCATTGCCCGACACCAGCGTCTACGCGACGCTCGCCAAGCGCTTCGGCTACTACCAGAGCCACATCGTGCGGCCCTTCTATCGTCAGCACTTTCGCCGCTTCGATCGTCAGATCGTGCTGGTTGATGTGCTCGGCGCGCTCAACGCCGGCCCCGAGCGCTTCGAGGATCTTTCCCAGGCGCTCAGCCGCCTGATGCAGAGCTTCAACTACGGCAGCCGCAGCCTTTTCTCGCGGCTGTTCACCCCCCGCATCGACCGACTGGCCATCGCCGCCACCAAGGCCGACCATGTCACCCCGGAACAGCACACGCGCCTGGTATCGCTGCTCGAGGCCCTGTTGGCCGAGCCTTTGAAGAACCTCAAGTACGCCAATATCCCGGTCAAGGCGTTCTCACTGGCGGCCATTCGGGCGACCGAAGCCCGTGAGGTGAACCATCAGGGCCGCACCACACCGGCCCTCAAGGGCACCAGTTTGACCGGCGAGCCGCTGCTGAGCTTCCCCGGCGAAGTTCCGACGCAGCTGCCCGACGCCAGCTTCTGGGCACGCCAGGGCTTCGACTTCGGCGCCTATCGCCCCTTGCCGGCCACGCCCGGCGCCCTGCCCCATATCCGCATGGACGCCGCCCTCGACTGGCTGATTGGAGACAAGCTCAGATGACACCCGCTTCTTCCGGCGACGACCCGCGCCCCGGCGTGCGCTTCGCCGACGACGATATCGCCCAGGCAGACCCGAGGCCTCGGGTGCACTTCGCCGAGGGCCAGGAGAGCCGAGCCCTGGCACCGGCCGACCCCGAGCCCGCGGCCGAAAATCCCGATCTCGACCGCATCCTGGCGCGACCGCGCAAGCGCCGCTGGGGCGTGCTTGCCGTGCTGGCCGGGTGTCTTGGACTCGGCACCGCAGAGCTTGCCACCGGGGTACCGGCGACGCTTGCCGGCGGTGATCTTATCGCCACCGGTTGGCAGCTATTGGGGCTTGCCGCCATTGGGCTAGGCGGCCTGGCGCTAACGCGAGAGCTAACCCGGCTCAAGCGTCTCAAGCGTCACGATGTACTGCGCCTGGACTTGGCCGAGCTGCCACAGCGCTCGCCCAAGGACGCCATGGCCCTGGTCGGGCGCCTCAAGCGCCAGCTCAAGCTGCATGACGATCATCCTCACTGGCAGGCCTTCGAGGCCGCCCGCGAGCCTCACCACGATGGCCAGGATCTCGCCGCCCTGGTCGATCATCACCTGTTGGCGCCCCGCGACAGGGAAGCCCGGCGGCTGATCTCGCGCATGAGCGGAGAAACCGCGGTGATGGTCGCCGTCAGCCCGCTGACCCTGGTCGACATGGGCCTGGTGGCCTGGCGCCATCTGGCCATGATCGACCGCCTGTGCCGCCTGTACGGCCTGGAGCTTGGCTATAGCGCCCGGCTGCGCCTGCTCAGAAGCGTGCTCTATCAAATGGCCTTCGCCGGCGCCACCGAGCTTGCCGCCGACGCCAGCATGCAGATGCTGTCGCTGGACCTGGCCGGGCGAATGTCGACCCGCGCAGCCCAAGGGCTTGGCGTCGGGCTACTGGGCGCACGGCTCGGCCTGCGCACCCAGCGCCTGACCCGGCCACTGGCCTTCCACCCCGACCAGCGCCCACGCCTCGGTGACCTGCGCAAGGAGCTGTGGCAACAGCTTAGACGGATGGAAGCACCGAAGAAGGACTGACCCGGCCGTTGGTGTCAGCCGCCCGGCGGGCAACCAACGCCCGCCGAGCATCTAGCGCCCGAGTTGGGCCAACCCCAGCTCGGTCAGATCGTCGAGCCCCGCCCGCCCGTCGAAATCCACCTCGAAGTCGTCCGCGGCGAAATCAGGTGGCGTCCGCCCGGCGAGGAAGGCTTGCCACTGCCCCTCCAGATAGGCCGCGTTCTTGTCACACCAGGGGGCCGAGCCGATGTAGACCACGTTGGAGTCGAATTCCCCGCCGTGCTCCGGGTCCACCGCGTGGACCACATCACAGTGCCACCAAATGGTATCGCCGGGCGCAAGATCCGGGATCGGCGTCACCGCTTCCAACAGCGGTGCGTGCCATCTGAGATCGACCGACAGGGCCCTGCCTGGCTTGGCGCCGCACAGCTCGTCTTCCGGCACATCGTCCTGCAAGGCCCTGAGCAGCAAATAGCTCATCACATTGGCGATGGGGATCAGGTTCAGTGTGCCCTGGCCGGCTCGCTGCGGTGTCAGCGCCGTCCAGCCCTGAAAGGTACGAAACATCGAACACACCGCCGGAGAAGAGAATTCCCCGACCCGGGTGCGTCCTCGGGCATCGAAGGGGTCGAAGGCCTCGGGACGCCCGGCGAAGACGTCGCGGTAAACGTAGCGAAAGTGGCCATCGAGCCAGCGCTCCACCGAGCCACCATCGACATGGGGCGACAGTCCCAGGCTCTGGGAGCCCGGAGGCCGGCGCCTCAGGCGGTCGGCGTAGCTGGTCATGCGGCTCGGATCGAACTCACCGTGGGCCTGCCACAACCGGTTGAGAAAAATCTGAACCTTGTTCAGACGCGCATCCTGCCGAGCGAGAACCTGGGGCCGCGACCAGTAGAGCCCGTAGATCTGCGGTTTACCCTGCTTGAGCTCGCCGAAGTAATTGTCCTCTGCGGCGTTGGCCAGGCGATCGAAAAAGCGATTACGCGCCAGGTAATCGCCGACGTCGGCATTCCACCCCGTCACACGGTCGGGATCGAATACGCCGGCGATGGCGCAGGCACCGCGCTCCTTCAGCCGCGCCCGGTCGGCATCACCGATGCGCCCCGCGATCACGTCATCGGCCATAAGCCTCGGTATAGGATGCTCGCCGCGTCCCCGCTCGGCGCCTATTCGCTCGACCTGAGCCAGCACGTCGGCCTCGGCCTTGGCGAAAGCACCACGAACGTCGCCGATTCGCCCGCGCAGCTCGCGCTTGGCCGCCGCAATGGCTTGCCCAAGGCGTTCGGGGTCCGCGGCAAGTGTGTGGTCCAGCGGGCTATCGGCATCGATAAGTAAATCACTCATGACGGTGTCCTCGCTCGTATCTGTGCATCGCCCCAGGGGCGTCGTCAGAGCGGCTCGGGGCTGTCTATCTCACCACTCAGGGCTATCCATACCACCGCTCAAGGCTGTCCATACCACCGCTCAGGGCTGTCCATACCACCGCTCAGGGCTGTCTATAATCACCGATCAGGGCTGTCCTCGACAGGCCTCACGCCAGCCGAGACTCGCTGGCCGGGTCGAACAGCACGGCGCGGCGCATGTCCACACGCAGCCTGACCACCTCCCCCGGGACCACACGACAGTCCGGGCCGACTCGCACCGTCACCTCGGCCTCGCCGAGGGGAACATTCATCAAGATGTCGGCCCCGGTCGGTTCCACCACGTTGACCGTGGCGCTGAAGGGCTCGCCGAGGTCCTGACCCGACAGCCGGGTGTCTTCTTCGCTGAAATGCTCTGGGCGCAGGCCAAGCAGCACCGGCTGCCCGATGCGCTCGGCGAGGCCGGCACTCTCCCGCTCGGCGGGCCAGGGCAGGCTCAACGGCTCGCCGCCGGGGATAGCGATGCTCAGCCGGTAATCGCCGGCGACGCCTTCGAGGGTGGCGGTAACGAAGTTCATGGAAGGCGAGCCCATGAAACCGGCAACGAAGACGTTGACCGGGTCGTTATAGATCTCGTCGGGGGTGCCCAATTGCTGCACGCGGCCATCGCGCATCACCGCGATGCGGTCGGCAAGCGTCATCGCCTCGATCTGATCATGGGTGACGTAGACAATGGTGGTCTTCAGGCGCTGATGGAGCTTCTTGATTTCCGTGCGCATCTCGACCCTGAGCTTGGCGTCGAGATTCGACAGGGGCTCGTCGAACAGATAGATCTGCGGCTCCCGCGCCAGGGCGCGGCCCATCGCCACACGCTGGCGCTGGCCGCCGGAAAGCTGGGAAGGCTTGCGCTCCAGCAGGTGCGAAATCTGCAGCAGATCCGCCACTCGCTCGACCGCGGCCTCGCGGCTGGCCTTCGGCACCTTGCGCATTTCCAGGCCGAAGGCGATATTGCCGCGCACGGTCATGCTCGGGTACAAGGCATAGGACTGAAACACCATGGCGATATCCCGCTCGGCGGGGGTGCGCCAGGTGATGTCCTCGCCGCCGATATGAATCTCACCGGCGGTCACCGGTTCGAGCCCGGCGATGGCATTCATCAAGGTCGACTTACCGCACCCCGAGGGGCCGACCAGAATCAAGAACTCGCCGGAATCGATGGCGATGTTGACGTCCTTGAGCACCTGAGTGGTACCGAAGTCCTTGCAGACATGGCGAATCTCCAATGCTGACATGGGGGTTCTCGCTTATGGTTCGTGCCTGGAGCCGGCGCTGGCTTCCAGGCGGTCATCGTTGCCCGGTCATCCGGTGGTGAGCGCCAGGTCGGGCCTGAGCGCCGATCAACCGGCGTGCTTTTCTGGCTCTCCCGGCGTGCCCTCAGCCCTTGACCGACCCGGCGGTCAGGCCTCGTACGAAGTACTTGCCGGCCAGCACGTAGACCACCAGCGTCGGCGCCGCGGCAATCATGGCGGCGGCCATATCGACGTTGTATTCCTTGGCCCCGGTGGAGGTGTTGACCAGGTTGTTGAGCGCCACCGTCACCGGCTGGGTGTCGTGACCCGAGTAGGCCACCCCGAACAGGAAGTCGTTCCAGATCTGGGTGAACTGCCAGATCACCGAGACCACGATGATCGGCGCCGACACCGGCAGCAGGATGCGCCAGAAGATGCGAAAGAAGCCGGCACCATCGAGCTTGGCCGCGGACACCAGCTCGTCGGGTATCGAGACGTAGAAGTTTCGGAAGAACAGCGTCGTGAAGGCGATACCGAACACCACGTGCACCAGCACCAGGCCCGAGCGCGAGCTGGCCAGTCCCAGCCAACCCAGGGTCTGGGCCATGGGCAGCAGCACCACCTGAAACGGGATGAAGCAGCCGAACAGCATCATGGCGAACACCAGCTCCGAGCCCCGAAAGCGCCACTTGGTCAGGGCGTAGCCGTTCAGCGCGCCGATGGCGGTTGCGATGATCACCGCCGGGATCACGATCGCGAAGGAGTTCCAGAAATAGCCCCCGACGCCTTCGCAGCGCATGCCGGTGCAGGCTTCACCCCAGGCCTTGACCCAGGGTGCCAGGGTCGGATCACTCGGCAGCGACAGCAGGGTGCCCGGAGTGATCTCTTCAAGCGGCTTGATCGAGGTCAGCAGCATGACGACCAGCGGCAGCAGGTAGGCCGCGGCAGCCACCGCCAGCACCGCATACAGGACCAAGCGCAGCACCTTGGCGCCGGGCGTCCGACGCCGAATCACGTTGTCTCTGACCTGGCTAGTCATGGCGGCGGCTCCTCAGTTCGCTGAACAGGTACGGCACCAGAATCGCCAGCACGCCGCCGAGCATCAGCATGGCGCTGGCGGAGCCGAGCCCGATCTGGGCCCGCGTGAAGGCGTGGGCATACATGAAGGTGGCCGGTAGATCCGAGGCATACCCAGGGCCGCCGCCGGTCAGGGCGACCACCAGATCAAAGCTCTTGATCGCGATATGGGAGAGGATCATCACCGCGCTGAACACCACTGGGCGCAGACACGGCATGATCACCCTCCAGTAGATGCGCGGCAGGCTCGCACCATCGAGCTGGGCGGCCTTGAGGATCGCGTCATCGATGCCGCGCAACCCGGCCAGAAAGAGCGCCATGACAAAGCCCGAGGCCTGCCACACCGCGGCAATGACCAAGGTGTAGACCGCCATGTCCGAGCGCACCAGCCAGTCGAAGGCGAAGTCATCGAAGCCCCAGCCGCGAACCATCGCCTGAATGCCCAGCCCCGGATTCAGCAACCACTTCCAGACCACGCCGGTCACGATGAACGAGAGCGCCATGGGATAGAGATACAGGGTACGTAGCGCCCCTTCCTGGCGGATGCGCTGATCAAGCAGGATAGCGAGCACGGCCCCCAGCACCAGGCAGATGGCGACGAACAGGCCGCCAAACACCGCCAAGTTGGAGGCCGCGACCCACCAGCGTTCATTGGCCATGAGTCGGGCATACTGGCCGAAGCCGACGAAGTCGTAGCTCGGCAGCATGCGCGAGCTCGTCAACGACAGCACGAACGTCCAGATCATGAAGCCGTAGACGAAGAACAGCGACACGGCGACCGAAGGCGCCAGTACCAGGCGCGGCAGCCAGGCCTGAAGTAGACCGCCGCTCGAGCGTCGCCCGCGAACGGGCCCACTCACCGCCCGGCGGCTGGCGGCAGAAGTCGAAGAAGACGTCATCACGAATACCTCGGGAAGCGCCACTCAGCCCGGCATCGGTCCGTCGGACGCCGGGGCTAAGCGTTGCGCGTGCGGCAGGAGAATCAGAACGCCAGGCTAGCAGCCTGGGCCAGGCGCTCGGCGGCCTGTTCTGCGCTCATCGACTCATCATTGAAATAGTTGGTGATGATGTCGAAGAAGGCCCCCTGGACATCGCTGCGCATGGCCATGCGGTGAGCGAAGCTCGGCACCAGAGTGCTGGCTTCACGGGACGACTGGAAGTCGGCCATGGATTGCTGAGCGCAGCTATCGAAGGCACTCATATCGAGATCGGTGCGCGGCGGAATCGAGCCCTTGATCTGGTTGAAGGTCTGCTGAAACTCGGGCTCCAATACCAGTCGTGCCATGGTCTGCTGAGCTTCTTGAGCGGCCTCGTCGTCCAGCTTGAACATGGCAAAACTGTCGATATTGAAGGTGAAGGCGTCCTCGGTGCCCGGTACCGCCGCGCACAGGTAATCGCTGCCCGCCTGCATATCGGCCGCCGTGAACTCGCCCTTGGCCCAGTCGCCCATGATCTGCATCGCTGCCTGGCCGTTGATCACCATGCCGGTGGCCAGGTTCCAGTCACGTCCCGGCATGCCCTCGTCCATCAAGCCACGCAGACGCTTGAAGGTCGACAGTGACTCGATCATGGTGTCGCTTTTCAGGCTGTCTTCGTCGAGCTCGACGAAGGCGTCGCGGTAAAAGTCGGCCCCGCCGAGGCTCAGTACCACCGACTCGAAGATGGTCGCGTCCTGCCATGGCTGGCCACCGTGGGCGAGCGGCACATAGCCGGCCTCGCGCAGCGCTTCACCGGCGCTGAACATCTCATCCCAGGTGGTCGGCATCTCGACGCCGGCATCGGCGAGCACCTCGGGGTTGGCCCACAGCCAATTGACCCGATGCACATTGACCGGCACCGCCACGTAGTGGCCATCGTGTTGCATCATGTCGGCGACCACACCGGGCAGCAGCTCGTCCCAGTTGCCCTCCTCGGCCACCGCATCGAGATTGGCCAGCAGGCCAAGCTCCCCCCACTCCTGAATCTCGGGGCCGTTGATCTGAGCCGCCGCCGGCGGATTACCGGACATCGCCCGGGACTTGAGCACCGTCATGGCGCTGTCACCGGCACCACCGGCCACGGCGAAGTCCTTCCAGGTATGGCCTTCGCTCTCGAGCAGATCGCGCAAGGTACCTACCGCCTCGGCCTCGCCACCCGAGGTCCACCAGTGCAGCACCTCGACTTCCCCCGCCTGTGCGGCTGGGACGCTCACGGCAGCGGCGGTAACGAAGGCGCCGAGGGCGCGGCGAGCGTACGGAAGCTTGGCAGACATGGCGTCTCTCCTGATCATTGTTATCGAGCTCATCGTGCGTCACTGGGCAGGACCGACGTCGCGGCGGACGGGACCGGCCTGCGCCCAGGATCGATCCCCGACATGACCGAATCACCATCAGGGACGTCCTGACACGCTAGCCCAATCCCCGTCCCTTGTGGGGTTAACAAGTGCTGAATAGTATTGCCGGGATATTACGGCCTTGTAATATTTGGCTGTACCAACCGCACCGACGCTCACCGAAGCCTCGGGGCGGGTTTCGCGTCGGCGGCTCTGCGCCTCTTGGGCAGGCGCCGCGCTAGCGCCGGGATACGTGGCCCGGCGCCCTTCGTGCCAGCACCGCCAGCACGTCCTGGCAGGCGCCCATGGTGTGGTAGTCGACCTTTCCGGCGGGGCTCTTTTCATCGGAATACGACCGATTCTCTGCACTCAGTATGCGATACCAGGCGCCGAAGCGATGATCGATCATATGCTGCCAGCTGTAGTCCCATAGCGTCTCGTACCAGCGCCAGTACACCGCCTTGCCGGTGGCTTCGGCGAGCAGTGCGGCGGCGGCGAAGCTCTCGGCCTGGACCCAGAAGTACTTGTCGCCATCGCAGACCTTGCCGTCGAGGTCGAGACCGTAGACCAGGCCGCCGTGGTGGCGATCCCAGCCGGCATCGGCGGCGCTCAGGAACAGCCGCTCGGCGGTGGGAATCAGCCAGGCGTCATCCCGATGGTGAGATAACAGCACCAGCAGCTTGGCCCATTCGGTTTGATGCCCGACCTGGTAGCCCCACGGCCGAAACAGGTGCTTCGGGTCGTCGCGGTTGTAGTCGAGATCGCGTCGCCACTGGGTATCGTAGTGCTCCCAGATCCAGCCATGGACATGGTCACGGTTGGCCCCGGTGATCGCCGCGGCGATGGCCATGGCCTGGTCCAGGTAGCGCCTGTCCCCGGTCGCCTCGAATGCGCTGATCAGCGCCTCACAGCCATGCATGTTGGCGTTCTGGCCGCGATAGTCAGACAAGTGCCAGTGCGGGTCGGCCTCGTCGGCAAAGCGCTGCCACTGAGGCTGCCAGAAGTGCTTGTCGAGCAGGGCATGGGTACGGGCGATGCCCTCGCGGGCCTCTAGAATACCGCCGCGAAAGGCCTCGGCGTAGGCCAGCAGGACAAAGGCCAGGCCATAGCAGTGGTGGGTTCCATCTTCTACCTCGCCGTGACGCAGGGTCCAGGCATAGCCCTGATGCCGTGTCTGGAAGTGGGCCTGCTCGAGATACTTGAGACCGTGGCGCGCCCAGTGCCGATATTCGGCCTGATCTGCTTGGCGAGCGTGCTGGCGGGCATAGCGCGCATAAGTCACCACGAAGCGGGCACTGGAGACCAGATGACGATGGTCGGCGTCGTAGACCGAGCCATCATCTCGGAAGTACTGAAAGAAGCCGCCATGGGGGTCGATGGCTCGGGGGTGATAGAAGGCCATGGTGTCGCGCACGTGGCGCTCGAGAAAGGCCGGATCACGAACGTTCATCTGACAAGGTCTCCCGTCGCTGAGAATCCGGCCACCGCCGGATCGAATAAGACTCGCTAGCCTGCCTAGCCTACGCCAAGGCCTCTGGCGGCGGCAGCGATGAATTGCTACAAAGTCTTATCCCCGACCGCCGTGGCCGACGGACGCGTCGCAAGGTGGTTAGCGATACCGCGGTCCTGTTCGGCGAAGGGGCCTGGGCGCGGCAGGCTCAGGGTGACTTCGAGACCGCCCCCCGCCGCCTCCCCCAGGGTCAGGCTACCCCCGTGGGAGACGATGATATGCCGGGCGATGCCAAGGCCCAGACCGCTGCCGCCGGTATGGCGGCTGCGCGAGGGCTCCAGGCGCACGAAGGGCTCGAACACCCTGTCGCGCTGGTCGGCGGGAATGCCAGGGCCGCGGTCGATGAGACGTACCCATAGCCGGCCGTCCTTGTCCGCCAGGCTGACCGTGACTTCCGAGCCATAGAAGATCGCGTTTTCGAGCAGATTGGACAGGGCGCGCTTGAACGCCAGGGGCTTGACCCAACACGGCTCGGCCTGCCCCTGGACCTCGATCTTGCCCCCATGCAGGTCCAGCTCCTCGGCCAGATCATCCAACATCGTGCGCGGTGACAGCAACGCAACACGCTCGTGCATGTCGAGTCCCTTGACCGACTCCAGCGCCCCCCGCACCAGACAGTCGAGCTCATCGAGAGACGCGGTGAAGCGCTCTCGCTGATGGGCGTCGTCGAGCATTTCGGCACGCAGCCTCAAGCGGGTGATGGGTGTCTTGAGGTCATGGGAAATCGCCGAGAACAGCCGTTCTCGCTCCTCGACCTGGTGCTGAAGCCGCCGCTGCATGCGATTGAACGCCGCGGCGGCGGTCGCCACCTCCTGGGGGCCGTTCTCACCGAGCGGTGGCGCGTCGAGATCCTCCCCCAGGCGCCGTGCCGCGGCGGCCAGGCGCCCCAGGGTTCGGGTAGCACTGCGGATGCCTAGCCCGGACAGGCCCATCACCGTGGCCAGGACCACCAGCAGCACGAACAGCCGATCACCGGCGAGTAGCCAATGGGCGGGGCGCAGCACGCCGGGCATGGGTATCAGGGTCGCCACATAGAGCCACTGGCTCTCGTCCAACGCCAGCTGCAAGACCACGATCGGCTGATCGAAGGAAGCCGAGAGCAGGCTGTGCTGACCCCAGCGAGGTGGCATTTCGGTCAACAGTACCTCGGCATTGAGCAGGCGCAATGTCTCGGGTCGCGAGAATTCGACCTCGACCTCGGACAGCCCCAGCTCGCGCTTGAGCACCCGCCTCAGGTTATCGACCACCAGGGCTTTCTCAGGGCCGTCACCAAGATCGTCTACCGCCAGGCGATGGTCGTTGATGCTGACGAAGAACCGCGTGCCCCCCATGTCACGCAGCTGATCCAGCGCCACATGGCGATAGGCCTGGGGCAATGAGCGAAAGAAGCGCACCGTGGACGCCACGCTGTAGGCCAGATTGCGCGACATGTCATCGAGGCGCGCATGCTGCTCGTCGCGCTCCTGGGCGCTCCACCAGGCATAGCTGGCGATCTGGGCCCCGAGCACGCCGACGATCATGATCAACAGAAAGCGCCCGCGTAGGGTGCGCGGCAGCGCCTTCGCGGCCCGGCGCCGCCAATGGCGCAGTGGTGATGGCGAATCGTCCTCGGGCCACTGCCCCATGGCTCAGGCGACCGCCGCGACGCGAGCGGCCAGCACGTAGCCTTCCCCTCGCACGGTGCGAATCAGCGGCGAGTCCTGAGCGTCGTCCCCCAGGCGTTGACGCAGGCGGCAGACGTGCACGTCCATGGAGCGGTCCAGGGGAGGCGCCGGACGCCCCCGGGTCAGACGGTACAGCTCCTCACGCGACAGCACCTGCTCGGGACGCTCGAGAAAAACCTGCAGTAGCTGGAAGTCCGCGCCGGTCAGCGCCGATCGCTGGCCGCGACCATCGATCAACTCCCGGGAGACCCTGTCCAGCGACCAGTCGCCGAAGGCCACCATCCGCGCTTCGGCGGCCCGAGCGAGGCCGGCCGAAGGACGACAGCGACGCAGGACGGCCTTGATTCGCGCCAGCAGCTCACGCGGGTCGAAGGGCTTGCTCAAGTAATCGTCGGCGCCAAACTCGAGCCCGAGGATACGATCGGTATGATCGTCACTGGCGGTCAACATGATGATCGGCAGTTGGCCTTGCTCACGCAGCCGGCGACAGATGGCGAAGCCGTCCTGGCCGGGCAGCATCAGGTCGAGCACGACCAACGCAGGCGTCAGGGTGTCGAGCAACGCATAGAGCGCATCGGCATCCTCGGCGGCCAAGGCGCGAAAGCCGTGGCGCTCTAGATAGTCGACCAGCAGTTCGCGGATCTCGGGATCGTCATCGACCACGATGAGCGTATCGGGGACCTTCGTCATGGGCGGCGCTTCATTATTGTCGGGGCGAGCATGCCGACCGGCCACGCCGGCCAGCTTGGCCTTTCCCCAAGCCTACCTAACCGCGGCCGGTCCGGCGATTGCACCATGGTGGCAACGTCACCGACACCGGCCTCGACGCGCTCGGTCTCGACAACCACGGCGGCGACGCCTCCCGGGAAACCATCAAGGGCTAGCCGTGCAGGGCTTGCCGGGCCGCATCAGCGGTCGAGGGCGAAGCGCTCACGCAGCCAGAGCGCCACCGCCGCGTCGCGGTGATGGCCGATAACGCGGGACTCGGGCAGGTCATGCGCCAGGCTCGGATGGGCATTGGCCATGACCTGAGCCTCCCCGGCCAGCGCCAGCATCTCCTGATCATTGAGGTTGTCACCGAAGGCCAGGCAGCGGGTCGCAGGCAGGCCAAGATAGTCGAGCAGCTCGCTGACGGCGGTGCCCTTGTTGACCCCGGCCGCCATGATCTCCAGGGAATGCGCCATCGAGTAGGTGATATGCAATTGTTCGCCGGCAAGCTCTCGGGCCTCGGCCTCGATCAGGGCGAGATCATCGGGCATGCCGATGTAAAGCGCCTTGCCGACGCCCTCCTCGTTCATCTCCGGAGAGGCCTGAACCTGGTAGGCGAAACCGGTCGCATCGTGCAGGTCGAGGAGCCCCGGGGCGTGGTCGTCGATCAACCAGGCGTTATCGCGATACAGGTTCAAACGCACCTGTGGCGGGCGCGGCAGGTCGATCAACGCCCTGGCCAGTGCCGGTGCCAGGTAGCGGGCCTGGCGTCGCTGTCCCGCCGGGTCGAAGGTCCAGGCCCCGTTACTGCTGATCAGGTGCACATCGCCCCCCAGGCGCTCGCAGAAGGGCAGCATATCCAGATGATGGCGCCCCGAGGCCAGCGCCACGTGGTGTCCCCGGGTGGCCAGCTCACGTAGGGTCTGGACGGTGA
>Ga0114954_1000334_pt1 | contig 16733 bp, 8 predicted proteins | sample Porto_4metaG_FD_87299 | JGI IMG/M metagenome (GOLD analysis project Ga0114954, IMG submission 87299) | Marine algal microbial communities from Porto, Portugal - Porto_4 metaG | ecosystem: Host-associated > Algae > Red algae > Unclassified | place: Portugal: Porto | collected 2015-02-02
CGGGCAATGCCCTGATCACCTACACCGTCACCGACGGCGATGGCGACCCGGTCACCGGCAAGCTCAAGGTCAAGGTCGAAGACGGCGGCGACGTGCCCACCACCCCGGAAAGCGACGACGACCCGACCACCAAGTCGCCCACCGCCACCGTGGATGAAGACGGCTTGCCCGGCGGCATCGCCGGCGGCGATGGCGATGTACCCGGCCAGGCCACCAGCGTGACCGGTTCGCTGGGCTATGACTTCGGCGATGACGGCCCCGCCACCAACAGCGCTTTCCGCTGGAGCACGTCCGGCTTGCCCAACCTGACCGCCAATGGCAGTCCAATCAGTTACTTCCTGAGCAACAATGACAAGACACTAATCGGCTTCGACAGCAACTTCGACCAAGTCATCTCCGTCGAGCTGACCAACCAGACCAGCGGCGCCTACCGGGTGACCTTGTCCCAGCCGCTGGACCACTCAGACCCCACGACCGAAGACGACATCCGCTTCAGCGTCGGCTATACGGTCACCGACAGCGATGGCGACAGCGCCGATGGCAAGCTCAACGTGCGGGTCGATGATGACACCCCGGTCGCCTCCTCGGACACGGCGTCTACCGAAAGTGATACCCCGGTCACCGTCGCGGTGCTCGATAATGATCGTCTCGGCGCCGATGGCGGTGACCTCACCGCAGCGACGGTGCAGGGCGGCGATCGCGTTGGCAATGTCCGCATCAACCCCGACAGCAGCCTGACCTTCACGCCGAATCCGAGCTTCACCGGCAACGCCCTGATCGGCTACACCATCACCGACGGCGATGGTGACCCCGTCACTGGCCGCCTGCAGATCAAGGTCGAAGACGATAACGATATTCCGACGACACCGGAGACCGACGGCGACCCGACCACCAACGCCCCTACCGCCACCCTGGACGAGGACGGCCTACCGAATGGGATTCCCGGTGGCATCGCCGACGTGCCCGGTGAAACGGTGACGGTGACCGGCACTATCGGCTATGACTTCGGTGACGATGGCCCAGCGGCCACCGGCGCCTTCCGCTGGTCCACTGACGGACTACCGAGCCTGACCAGTGACGGAAGAGACATCAACTGGGTCACGGAAAGCGCCAATGGACAGCTGCTGACCGGCTACGACACCCGAGGCAACCCCATCGTCACCATCGAGTTGACCGACCGGGATAGCGGCAGTTACCGAGTCACCCTGGATGCACCCCTGGATCATCCGATCGCCGGCATTGAAGACGATATCGCATTCGCCGTCGGCTATACGGTCACCGACAGCGATGGCGATAGCGCCGACGGCAACCTCAACATCGTCATCGATGACGATACCCCGACCGCCCGGGACGATAGCGCCACGACGGCGCCCGACGACACGGTCATCATCGATGTCCTGGCCAACGACAGTCTCGGTGCCGATGGGGGCCGTCTCACCGGGGCCACGGTCCAGGGCGGAAGCGCCGTTGGCACAGTCAGGGTCACCGGCGACGAGAATCTGGCCTTCACCCCCAACGACGGCTTTTCAGGAACCGCCACCATCGACTACTTCGGCGTCGACACCGATGGCGATCCCCTCCAGGCCAGGGTCAGGGTCACAGTGGCGCCCGATGAACTCTACGTCGGAGAAAACACCGACGATACCAAGGAAACCGGTGCCGGCCGAGACGTGCTGATCGGCGATATCGGGGGACGCGAAACAATGCTGACCCCCGGAGAGAACTACAACATCTCGATCATCATGGATGAGTCATCAAGCATGAGAGTGGCCTCTGGAACGGACAGCCTCAATCGATTCCAGCTCCAGGTGGCGAGTCTGAACAACTATCTGGAGACCCTCGCCGACCACGATGGCGTCGTCAACGTCCAGATCACCCGCTTCAGTAAAGGCGTCAATGGCGTGTCGTCGGTGATGGACTTGACCGAATCGAACGTCGCCGGGCTACAGAGCTTCGTGAGCCGGTCGATGTCGGGCGGTGGCACGAACTATGAAGCCGCGTTGAACAGCGCGCTGTTGTGGCAGCAGTCGATGGCCACCGCCAACGACTACGAGGGACTCACGATGTTTCTCAGCGATGGCCTACCGACGACGCATACCACCCCGTCGGGACAGAACCTCGTCGGCACACCCGGCAATATCACAGCGCTCTCCGAGGCTTATGGCAAGTATCAAGCGCTCGTGCAGTACTCGGATGTGCATACGTTTGGCATCGGCCGGCAGTTACCCAACCCGAAACTGCCACAAGATCTGCTGCGCAAGGATTACCTGGACATCTTCGATAACACCGATGTGGTTGCTGCCAGTCGCACCGTCTTCCTGGAAGATGGCCGTGTCTGGGTCTCTCCCGCGGGGGACGCAATGCTCGTCAACAGAGTCGAAGATCTCGACATCGCCCTGTCCACCGGTGGCCCCGCGCAGGCCGGGCCAAAGATGCTCGGCGACGATACACTCGACGGCGGGGCCGGCGATGACATCATCTTCGGCGACACGGTCAACTCCGACGACCTGACCTGGACCAACGGCGATAGCGACGAAACGTTCTCCGCTGGCGCTCACGACGGGCTGGACTATCAAGGGTTGTTCGAGTTCCTCAAGTGGTCACCGGGCTACGGTGATGGTCAGGAGCCGAGCGATGACCAGATCATCGACTATGTCCGCGCGAACTATGCGTCGCTGATGGAACCCAACCGCGAAGATGGCGGCGATGACACCTTAAGGGGAGGACAGGGCGACGACATCATGATCGCGGGCGGTGGGCTGGACCTGATCGATGGCGGCGCCGGCGACGACCTGATGTGGGGCAATCTCGGCAGCGACACCTTCGCCTGGTCGGCAGGCGACGCCGGAAGCACGGATCAACCCGCCAACGACGTGATTCGGGACTTCACCTTGGGCCGGGTCGGTGCCGACGCCAACGCCGACACGCTCGATCTGTCGGACCTGCTCGATGGCGCCACCGAAAACGGTGTATCCAACTACCTGGCCGCCAGCCAGGAGGGCGGCGACGTGGTGCTCGCGGTCAATTCAGGCGGCAATATCAGCGCCGATGGCAGCAATGCCGACCAAACCATCACCCTGACGGGAGTGAGTCTTGGCGGCAACGGCGAGGACTTCATCAACAACCTGATCAACAACGGTCAGCTCGACGTGGCGTAACCTGACGCCAACCAGCCCGGCTTAGCCGCCAGATTCGGCAGCAAAGCCATCAACGGCGCCGAGGCCTTCACTCGGCGCCGCTTGACCATGGAAACCGGCGGCGCCGCCAAGGCTGTCGCCATCCGATGGCGACGGCCGACTACGCCAAGATTGGGCACGCCTACCCGGCACCGTTGGCAAGCCTCGCCTCGTCCGGCGTTCATTACCCGACACTGGCTTCCGATGGGTAGCGCCCCCGGGCTTTCTTCATTGCCCCAACACGACGACGGCCCGCCATGCAGTGCATGGCGGGCCGTCGTGTCGTTTTCAAGCAGGATCCTGGCGGCGCTCAGGAGAGCTGGAACATCGCATGCCACCACGGCATCGACTGCCGTTATCATCCGGTGGCGGTATCTTGCGTCAGGCCTGGAACTCCAGCATTCGCGTCAGCGGCTTCAACGCCAGGCGGCGCAACTCATCACCCACATGGACTTCGCCTGTGCCTTCGCGCAGTGCGCCTGCCAGATTATCCAGCGCATTCATGGCCATCCACGGGCAATGGGCGCAGCTCTTGCAGGTCGCGCCGTTACCGGCGGTCGGCGCCTCGAACAGGGCCTTGCCGGGCACCGCCTGCTGCATCTTGAAGAAGATACCGCGGTCGGTGGCGACGATGAGCTCCTGATTGGGGAGCTCCTTGGCCGCCTTGATCAGCTGTGAGGTCGACCCCGCCACATCGGCAAGCCCGACCACGGAGGCCGGCGATTCCGGGTGCACCAGCACGGCGGCGTTCGGGTACAGGGACTTCAAGTCCTCCACGCCCTTGGCCTTGAACTCCTCGTGCACGATGCAGGCGCCATCCCACATCAGCATGTCGGCGCCGGTCTTCTTCTGGATGTAGCCGCCGAGGTGCTTGTCCGGGGCCCACAGGATCTTCTCTCCCTTGGCCTGGAGGTGTTCGATCACCTCGACGGCGATGGACGACGTCACGACCCAGTCGGCGCGCGCCTTCACCGCCGCCGAGGTGTTGGCATACACCACCACGGTGCGATCCGGGTGGGCATCGCAGAACGCCGAGAACTCATCGGGCGGACAGCCCACGTCCAACGAACAGGTCGCCTCCAATGTCGGCATCAGCACACGCTTTTCGGGCGACAGGATCTTGGCCGTCTCGCCCATGAAGCGCACCCCGGCGACCACCAGCGTCGACGCTTCGTGACGGGCACCGAAGCGCGCCATCTCGAGCGAATCGGCGACGCAGCCGCCGGTATCTTCGGCCAATTGCTGAATAGCGTCGTCGGTATAATAGTGCGCCACCAGAACGGCATTATGCTGGACGAGCAAGCGCTTGATCTCGTCGACGCGAGCCGCATCCTCGGCGGGAATCCGGGTGGGACAGTACGGGCGGGCAAGGTGCTCTCTGAGCGCCTCGCGAGAAGTCATGATCGTCATCGTGTCTACCACTGTGACCGGCAGGGGATCCCCCTGCGATGGGGCCAATGCCAGCCTCGACGCTCCGTCGAGCCTGACACGCCAGCGAAGCAACTAACCGCGTCGCCCGTTCAACAACGACAGCCCGCCATCACACTCACGGGCAAGCTTCCGGGGCAGCGCGCCAGCGCCTCTTGGTCGACCGCTGCGTCGTCCGCGCTGGCCAACCATGGCCTCCAGTTTAGCCCAACCGCGCGCCACGCGCCGAGAGCCCTACCAGAGACCGATAACCCGATGATGACGCCAGTCAGATACGCTTTCAAGGGGCCTCCGCGGAGATCGAAGCAAACCTTGATCTCAACGCGACAGGCGACGCCAGCGAAAGGCGCCCGGATCCGCCGCCGAGCCGAGCAGAAGCGACGCCGGCAGACCAAGACCGGCACAGGCCCCAAGCTCGCTGGAACGCCGTGTGGCTCGTAGGCACCCCGAAGGCGTCAGAACGCCCTGCGCGCCGATAACGTGCGGCCCCGGGCGCGTTAAACAGACCGCGCGGCCTCGGGCGCGATAAAAAGCGGCCTCGGGCGCGATAAGCCCTGCGCGCGGCCCCGGGCGCGATAAAAAGCAACGCGATACCCCACCCCACACAGCAAAACGGCCCCGCTTCGAAGAAGCGAGGCCGTAAATCTGGTGGGTCGTGTAGGATTCGAACCTACGACCAATTGGTTAAAAGCCAACTGCTCTACCAACTGAGCTAACGACCCTTCCGAACGGGGGCAGATATTACGTATAACGCCCCTTTGACGCAAGTGATTTTTAAAAAAATGCCTGTCATCGGCATCGCTTAGTGCCGAGCTCTCGCCTCCGATGAAGCGAGAACCGCGCCGTTGCCGTCGCCTGGCACGCCCGGAGGCCGGCAGGGGCACCGCTGGGCGCCCGCGACGCCTAGCGACACGTCCCGGACAAGGCACCGATGCAGGCCAACTCAGCGCAAATGAGATTTAGCGCTGGCGGGGTTTAGCGCGCTTCATGGTCTGAACCGGACGCCGCTTGTGCTTGTCGCGGCTCCAGCGATTCTTCTCATCCGGTGTCAGTTCCGGCACCTTACGAGACTCGAGCCCCGCCAGGGTGGCCAGGTCATCGACCTCATCCTGGGACAACTCGACCCACTCGCCGGCCTTGGCCCGCTTGTCGAGGAAGATATTGCCGTAGCGCACTCGCTTGAGGCGGCTGACGGTCAGGCTCTGGGACTCCCACAGGCGCCGAACCTCACGGTTGCGCCCTTCCAGGATCACCACGTGGAACCAGGTATTGATCCCTTCGCCGCCGAACTCCTGCACATCGGAGAACTTCGCCGGGCCATCCTCGAGCATGACGCCTTCGACCATGGCCACGACGTGCTCGCGCTTGACCTCGCCCATCACCCGCACCGCGTACTCACGCTCGACCTCGGTGGACGGATGCATCAACCGATTGGCCAACTCGCCATCGGTGGTGAACAGCAAGAGCCCGCTGGTGTTGATATCCAGGCGGCCGATAGCGATCCAGCGCTCCCCCTTGAGCCGCGGCAGTCGATCGAACACGGTCCGTCGACCTTCCGGGTCCTTGCGGGTGCACAGCTCACCCTCGGGCTTGTTGTACATGATGACGCGGCGGGGCACGTCATCGGCCGCTCGCAGGGTGACCGGGCGATCATCGAAGGTGACCTTGTCACGGGGTTCGATACGGTCACCCAGGGTAGCCACGCTCCCATTGACCTTGACGCGTCCTGCGCCGATGGCGGCCTCCATCTCGCGACGGGAGCCTAGCCCGGCACGCGCCAGGACCTTCTGCAGTTTTTCGGTGGGGGTACTCATTGCTCGTCATTCTCACCTTGAGTGGGTTCCGTCCCCGAAGCAGCGTCATCATCGACGCGGCCGCGGGCACGATCGGACAGCCTGGCTTCCAGATCGGCAAAGCTCAGGGAGGTCCGTGCGGACGCCGTCCCGGCGTGTTCAGCGTCGGCCGTCCCGGCCGTCGCACCCGCTTCCTCAAGGGAAGCCGGGTCATCTTCATTGCTCGATTCGCGGTGCCTATCCTGCCCTTGCGAGCCATCGGGCGCTCCTGGGCGCTGATGCGGGTCAATTTCAGCCTCGTTCCCGCCAGCGGCTGCGTCATCCTCGCGTTCGGCTTTGACGCCCTCTCCGTCGGCTCCCGACTCGCTCGGGTCTTCCTGACTTGGCTCGCCGCCATGTGTGTCGTCATCGTCGAGCGGCGCATCGGCCTGGGCCAGTTGAGGCGGTGGCGGCGGAGGCGCATCGTCTTCCAGTTCGAGGGCGTCGAACTGTTTGAGTTCATGCATCGGCGGCAATTCGTCCAGTGTCTTCAGCCCGAAATCGTCCAGAAAGCTACGCGTCGTGGCATACACCGCCGGGCGCCCCGGCACGTCCCGATGGCCCACGACCCTCACCCAGCCGCGGTCGAGCAGCGTACGCATGATAGATCCACTGACGGTGACGCCACGCACTTCCTCGATATCGCCCCGGGTCACCGGCTGGCGATAGGCGATCAGCGCCAGGGTCTCGAGCAGCGCGCGAGAATAGCGCTGGGGGCGCTCGTCCCACAGCCGCGATACCCAACTGGCGAGCCGCGGACGAATGCGCAACTGATAGCCCGACGCCGTCTCGAGCAACTCCATGGCACCACGCGAGTGGCGATCGGTCAGTCGCTCCACGGCGTCGCGCAGGGCCCGACGCGGCGGGCGCTCATGATCATCGAACAGCACTTCCAGGCGATCGAGCCCGATCGGCTCACCGGCCGCCAGCAGGGCCGCTTCGATGATGTCATCCAGCGCATCCGGCGTTTCCATCGCGGTCATGCGGGCTCGTCTCCGTCGTGCTTGCGCCGCGCCCGGGCTCGGTCGTCGACGTCGTCTTCGAAGGCCGCCTCCGAGGCGGTGCCATCCTGCTGAAACCCATCGTCGTGAAACCCATGATCCTCTGCGTCATGACCATCACCACCATCGCCCTGGGGACCTGGCTCGTGACGACCATGGCCGTGAAAAGCCTCGCCCTGAGCGCCGTCGCCTCGTCCCTGATCCTGCCCAGCGGTGGCGTCGCCACGCCTCGCCTCGGCGGCGCCGACCTGATCGTCGCGGTCCAGGTCCGCGAAGGGGCTCTCGCCGACCTCCTCGAAGGCATCGGCCAGCGCCTTGTCGCCGAACCCTTCGCCCTCGAAGGCGTCCTCTTCGCTATCGTCGGCTAGCCTCGCTCTGACATGGATAGGCGACAGCGGAGCATTCTGCACGATCTCGATCATCGCCTCCTTGGCCAGCTCCAGGATCGCCATGAAGGTGACCACCACACCGGACCGGCCTTCTTCCAGGGTAAAGAGCGCCTCGAAGGGGGTGTAACGCTCATGGTGCAATTTTTCCATGATCAGCAACATTCGCTCTCGGGTCGACAGTCCTTCACGAGATATCTGATGCGCCTGGTTGAGCTCGACGCGGCGCAAGACCCCCGCCAAGGCGCCCAGCAGCTCATCGAGCTCCACGTCGGGATGGATCACTCGGGACTCCAGCGGCGGTAGCCCCGCCCGGGCCGGAAACCAGTCGCGGCCAATGCGAGGCAGCGCCGCCAGAGCTTCGGCGGCCTGCTTGAGTCGCTCATACTCCTGCAGGCGACGGATCAGCTCGGCCCGAGGATCTTCCTCTTCTCCATCGTCGTCACCCTTGGGCGGTCGCGGCAGCAAGGTACGCGACTTGATCTCCGCCAGCATGGCGGCCATCAGCAGGTACTCGCCGGCCAGTTCGATCTCCATGGCCTCCATCAGCTCGACGTACTCGATGTACTGACGGGTGATCGCCGCCACGTCGATGGACAGAATATCGAGGTTCTGACGACGAATCAGGTAGAGCAACAGATCGAGCGGGCCTTCGAAAGCCTCGAGAAAGATCCTGAGCGCCTCCGGCGGAATATACAGGTCTTCCGGGAGTTCGGTGATCGGTTCGTCGAACAGGCGCCCGAGTATCGCCGCCTGCGCGACCTCGACGCCGCCCGCGCTGTCGGCGGCATGGCCATCGGCAGTGGTGTCGGCGCCATGGGCCGCGGGCGCGCCATCACTAGCTGAAGGCTCTCTTTCACTAGCTAAAGGCTCTTCACCAATGGCCAGGGCCTCGTCGCTTTCGCTGTGGGGGGCGCTCGCGCCCCGAGGGGCGTCGTCTGTCGTCGGCGAATCGCTCACGCGGGCCTAGTCTCCCGGAAGGTGCCGGCGGCACGGATGGCATCAATCGGCCAGTTTACCAACCTGTGCTCGCCGTGGCTAAACCGATGAGCTCGATCACGCCTGGACGCCACGCCGCACGGGCCCCTCAGGCAATGCCCAGATAAGCCAAGCCCCGCCAAGGCAAGCCCAGCCCAGCCACCGATATCCCTGGCCGGTCACCCGTTAATCGGCGCCATCGGCACGCCGGTAACGGCCGACATAGTCGAAGAGCTTCTCGCGCACCTGAAAATGCCGGCCGACCTTGCGCCCGACCACGAAGTCGGGCGCGCGCAAGCGCTCGCGCCCGGCACTCACTTCCTCAGGGGTGGCGGGGTCCCAGGCAACCCCCGGCGCTCTCAGGTGATGGCGCAGAAAGACCGCGGCGAAGGCCCGTCGCTGGGCCGGTGTTTGAAGCGCGAACCATTCATTGAGCGTCGCGCCATCCTCATCATGATAGGTCACCTTGAGGCGCGACTGACCACGCCCGTTTAGGCTCGGCTCGAGCTGCATGCCACTCACCCTGAGCACCCTGGCATCCTTGAGCCTGAGCGCATCGCGCAGCTTGTCGTCGGCATCCACCAGCAATACCCGACAGCCGTGGCAGCGTCGCGCGGCAATATCGTTCTCGGCCCCGCACTCGCCACAGGTCTTGAAGCGAAAGCGAAAGTCGCACTGACGCGACCCGGGTTCGGGAGCCGAAAGGCCGATGCCGGCATCGTTCACCAGGCCCTGGCAGCGACGCCCGAAGTGCTCGAGCAGCACCTCGCCGTCGTACTTGCCCCAGAACAGGTTGGCGTGGCCACAGGCGGGGCACTCGACCTGCACCGGCTGGCTGTCGCTGTCTGGGCGCGGGCTGCCGACCTCGGGCGCATACAGGTCCCAGGGATTGCCGGCGTAGTCGAGGACAAGACAGTCGGCCTTGCCCGGCGACAGGCGCAGGCCGCGACCGACGATCTGCTGGTAGAGCCCGACGGATTCGGTGGGCCGCAAGATGGCGATCAGGTCGACATGGGGGGCATCGAAGCCGGTGGTCAGCACCGACACATTGACCAGAAACTTGAGCCGGCGCGCCTTGAACGCCTCGATCAGGCGCCTGCGCTCATCGCCATCGGTATCGCCGGTCACCAGCGCCGCTGCCCCCGGCGGCAGGTAAGTCAGGATTTCCTCGGCGTGGGCGACGCTGGCGGCGAAGATCATCACGCCCTGACGCTCGGTGGACTGGGCGATGACGTCGGCGATGATCCCCGGTGTCGCCCGGCTTGCCGCCACCACCCGGTTCATCTCGTCCTCGCGAAAGGCCCCGCCGGTGCCAGGCACCAGCGCCGAGAAGTCGTAGCGTGCCACGGCAGCATCGACCTTGACCGGCTCGGCCAGAAAGCCCTGGCGCACCATCAACCGCAGCGGCTGTTCGAACACGCAGTCACGAAAGAAGCAGTCCTCGTCGCCGCGCACCATGCCGTGGTGATGACGGTGATAAATGAATCCCTGGCCCAGGCGATACGGCGTGGCGGTCAGCCCCAATACCTTGAGCCGCGGATTGACGCGACGCAGGTGATCGATGACGCGGCGATAGCTCGCGTCCTTTTCCAGCGAGACCCGATGGCACTCATCGATGACCAGCAAGGTAAAGGGGCCATGCGCCGAGGCCTCGTCATCGAAGGCGTCGAGGTGACGCACCACCGACTGCACCGAACCGAAGACCACCTGGCGCGCACTCTCCTTGCGCCCGAGACCGGCGCTAAAGATATCGGCCTCGAGCCCATAGGCCAGGTACTTGGCATGGTTCTGCTCGACCAGTTCCCGCACGTGGGCCAACGCCAGCACCCGCCCCCGGGCCAGGCGCGCCAGTTCGGCGATCACCAGCGACTTGCCGCTACCGGTCGGCAGCACCACCACCGCCGGCTCATCGCCGGCGCGAAAGTGCGCCACGACCCGTTCGACCGCCTGGCGCTGATAGGGCCGCAGCACGGGGTGGCGATGCGGCGCTTCTGGCGTGCCGGCCTCTCCAGGCAAATTCTTCTGTTCTAGCGCCATTTTTGTCGACTATCTCGCCTTTTTTTAACCATACCGAGCAACTCTTGATCTAGAACACGAGGGCGACGACCTGGCGCCGGTAGCATACCGGATCCGGCACGGATCGACGCACTCTACGCCGGGCGGCTAGTGCATGAAAGCTCACTGTACCGTCGCCAGGAGCTTCTCGCTTTCCTCGCGCTTCTGCCGTTTTTACCGTTTCTGCGCTTTATCGTGCTTGACCGCCTCGGCGGCGTCGCATCTCTGCCCCTCGATCGCCACAGGACTTCGCCATGTCGCTACGTCGCTTTTCTCCGTTTCTTCCGCTGCTGCTGGCGGCATCCACCGCGCTGCTGTCCGGCTGCAGCGATCCCGAGCCCCCGTTGACCAAGCAGTTGGTGCGCCCGGTCAAGCTGCTCACCCTGAGCGACTCTCGCACGGCCACCCTGGCCCGCTATCCGGGGGTGGTCGAGGCATCGGAGCGCTCCAACCTGGCCTTCCGCATAGGTGGCGAACTGGCGACCCTGGATGTTCAGGCCGGCCAGACGGTCGAGGCAGGCCAACGCATTGCAAGCATCGATGAAAGCGACGCTCGTAATGCGCTGGCCAATGCCCAGTCGAGCTATGACCTGGCCCTGGCCACCTACCGTCGCATGCAGGCCTCGGTGGAGAAAGGCGCCATCTCGCGGGCCGCCTTCGATGAATCCCGCGCCGCCTTCCTCTCCGCCCAGGCCCAGTTCGAACAGGCCAAGGACCAGCTCGGCTATACCGAACTCACGGCGCCCTTCGGTGGCATCATCGCCAGCGTCCCGGTGGACAACTTCCAGGTCGTGACGGCCCAGGAGACCATCGCCGTGCTCCAGCAGCCTGGCAACATCGACGTCACCTTCGATCTCCCCGAGCAGCAGGTCCGCCGCCTCGACCAGGCGCGGACTCAGGAGAGCCTGGACACCCAGGCCACCGTGGCCTGGGTCAGCTTCGGCAGCGCCGACCAGCGCTACCCGGCCAGCTACAAGGAGCACGACAGCCAGGCGCGTAGTGGCTCGCTGAGCTATACCGTGACCCTGACGCTGGCCACGCCCGACGACGTCAACGTGCTCGCCGGCATGAGCGCGGTAGTCGAGCTGGATCTCGAGCGCCTAACCACGACCGACGATGACCTGTGGCGCCTGCCGCTAGGCACCGTGGTGGCGCTGGAAAGCGCACCGGAAACGTCGGTGGTGTGGCGCTTCGTCGCCGACGAGGGTGCCCAGGGCCACGTCGAGCCGGTACCGGTAGAGATCCGTACCACCTCCGATGAAGGCGTGTTCGTGGCCGCGGACCTGGCGCCGGGGGACCGTCTTGTCAGCGCCGGCGCTAGCCTTATGATCGACGGTCAGTCGGTTACCCCCTGGCAGCAGGAAGAGGGGCTCTAGACCATGACCGAGTACTTTCTGCGCAACAAGACCATCAGCTGGATGATGACGCTGCTGCTCAGCATCGGCGGCATCGTCTCGTTCCTCGGCCTCGGCCAGCTCGAATTCCCGGACTTTACCATCCGCATGGCGCTGGTCAGCACCGCCTATCCCGGCGCCTCCCCGGAGCAGGTCGAAGAGGAGGTCACCCTGCGGCTGGAGAAATCCATCCAGGAGATTCCCAACCTGAAGCGGGTCAGCTCGGTGAACAGCGCCGGGCTTTCGCAGATCACCGTGGAGCTAGAGACCGACGTCCAGGGCAGCGAACTGCCGCAGTACTGGGACCTGCTGCGACGCAAGATCGGTGATACCCAGGCCGCACTGCCGCCAGGCACCGGTGAATCGCTGGTCATCGACGACTTCAGCGACGTCTACGGCCTGCTCTACAACCTGTCGGGAAACGACTATAGCCTGTACGACCTCAAGAACCAGGCCGACCTGCTGCAGCGCGAACTGCGCCTGGTCGAGGGCGTCAAGAAGGTCGTCATCGCCGGTGATCGCCCCGAGCAGGTCACCGTCTCGCTCAATCGCGAGCGCATGCAGGCGCTGAATATTCCGCCGGACACGCTGGTTGGCTTGCTCAACGCCCAGAACGCCATCGCCGATGCCGGCAGCGTTCGCCTCCAGGGCCGCACGCTGTCGCTCAGGCCCAGCGGTGAATTCGACAGCATCATGGCGCTCGAAGACCTGATTGTCGGTCGGCCTGGCGATAATCCGGTCCACCTGCGCGATATCGCCACCGTCAGCCGTGATATCACCGACCGCCCCCAGCAGCTCTATCGCGCCGACGGCAGGCCGGCGATCTCGATCGGGCTGTCGTTCGTCACCGGTGTCAACGTGGTCGAGGTCGGCGCGGCAGTCAACGAGCGCCTGGCCGAGCTCGAATCGCGCCTGCCGGTGGGCATGCAGCTCGACCCGGTCTACGACCAGCCCAAGGTCGTCGACGAGGCGGTGTCGGGCTTCGTGATCAATCTGATGGAGTCCATCGGCATCGTCATCGTGGTGCTGCTGGTGTTCATGGGCCTGCGTTCGGGCGTGCTGATGGGACTGATCCTCGTCATCACCATCCTCGGCACCCTTATGCTGATGTCGGCCCACGGGTTACAGCTGCAGAAGGTGTCGCTTGGCGCCCTGATCATCGCCCTCGGCATGCTGGTGGACAACGCCATCGTGGTCACCGAAGGCATGTTGATCGGGCTTGGCAAGGGCAAGACCAAGCTCACCGCCGCCAAGGAGGTGGTCGCGCAGAACTGGTTGCCGCTGCTCGGCGCCACGGCCATCGCCATCACCGCCTTCGCCCCCATCGGGCTCTCGCCAGACGCCACCGGCGAGCTGGTCGGATCACTGTTCTGGGTGCTGTTCTATTCGCTGCTGCTGAGTTGGGTGACGGCCCTGACCCTGACGCCCTTCTTCTTCGATCTGTTCTTCCGCGAAGCCGCCCTGCGTGACGATGGCAGCCCCGAGGAGGACCCGTACAAGGGCATCATCTTCCGCGTCTTCGGCTGGCTGATCGACAAGGGCATCCGCTTTCGCTGGCTGACCATCGCCGCCTGCGTGGGCATGCTGGTCGGTGCCTTCGCGATGTCGTCGAACATCAAGAACGCCTTCTTCCCCGATTCGACGACGCCGCTATTCTTCGTCGACGTGTGGATGCCGGAGGGCACCGACATCCTGGAAAGCGAACGTACGGCATCACGCCTGGAAGCCGAGATCGGTGCCATGGACGGCGTTGCTCACGTCACCAGCGTGATCGGGGGCGGCGCCCAGCGCTTCACCCTGACCTACTCGCCGGAGGATCGTTATGCCAGCTACAGCCAGTTGATCGTCGAGACCGACGATCTGGATGCCCGAGCCAAGCGCATGGCCGACATCATCGTCTTGCTGCGCAAGGACTATCCTCAGGTCCAGTACAAGGTCCAGGCGCTGCAGGTCGGCCCCTCGGCCAAGGCTAGCCTCGAGGCGCGCCTCTATGGCCCCGACCCTGACGTGCTCAGGGAGCTCGCCACCGAGGTCAGCGAGGTGTTCCGGGCAGAGCCCCTGGTGGACAGCATTCGCCTGTCCTGGGGCAATCGCGTCGAGGAGTTGACCCCGCCGTTTCTGGAGCAACAGGCCCGCCGTGTCGGCGTGACCCGCCAGGACCTCCACCAGGCCCTGTTGATCCACAACGATGGCCAACTGGCCGGGGTCTACCGCGAGGGTTCGGACCTGATCCCGATCGTGCTGCGCGACGAGCCCGACGAGCGCTACTCGCTCAATGACATCAACAGCCTCAACGTCTGGAGCGTCGAGCAGCAAACCTATGTCAGCGCCGGCACCGTGCTGGGCGAACTCAGCACCGACCTGCACGACCCGCTGATCAAGCGTCGCGATCGCCAGCGCATGCTGGCGGTCTACGCCGAACCCATGCCGTTGTCCGGCGAGACCGCGGCCAACGTGCTCGCAAGGCTCAAACCGAAGATCGAGGCCATCGAGCTGCCCGAGGGCTATCACCTCGGCTGGGGCGGCGAGGACGAGACCTCTCGGGATGCCAAGGAGGCGCTGTTCAAGCTGCTGCCGCTGGGCGTGATCGGCATGTTTATCTTGACCATGCTGCTGTTCGGCAATCTGCGCCAGTCGCTCGCCATCTGGGCGATTCTGCCGCTGACCACCATCGGTATCATCGGCGGCCTGTTGACCTTCAATGCGCCGTTCACCTTCATGGCCCTGCTCGGTACCCTCGCCCTGATCGGCATGGTGTTGAAAAACGCCATCGTGCTGGTGGAGGAGATCAAGATTCAATCCGCGCTGGACCAGACGCCCTTCGACGCGGTGATGACGTCCGCGGTCAGCCGTGTGCGCCCGGTGGCGATGGCCGCCATCACCACCATGCTCGGCATGATCCCGCTGTTCGGCGATGCCTTCTTTGCCAGCATGGCGGTGGTCATCGTGTTCGGGCTAGGGGTGGCGACGCTGCTGACACTGGTCATCCTGCCGGTGATCTACGCCACCCTGTTCGGCATCTACCCCGAGCCCAAGCACCCTAAAACGGCCACCGCCTAAGCCAGCAAGCCGGCCAAGGCCGGGCCCTCGCCCACACGACAGAGCCCCTGCAGGTGTTCCCTGCAGGGGCTCTTGTCAGGGGCTCTTGTCACAGCCGCAAGCGACCTTGCTAGCGTACGGCGTCTATCTCCGGGGCTTCGTGTCTGGCGCGGCGTATCGCTGCACCGAGCGCTTGAGTCAACCAAAGCGTGGTGGGCGACCCTCGAGCCGAGCCCGGGAGGCCTCACGCTGCTCGGGTCCACCGAGCAGCGTGAACTGCAGCTCGGCCTCTCGCGCCAGCCGTGCTCGCTCGTCGAGCTGGGGGGCATCGCGCAGCAGGCGCCGCGCCGCGGCTACGGCCCTGGGCGAACGGAGGGCCATGTCCTGGGCCAGGTCACGTGCGGCTTCACGAGGATCTTCGTCGATGCGGGTCGCGAGCCCCAGCACCACCGCCTCTTCACCGACCAGATGGCGACCGGTCAGCATCAGATCGCGGATCACGTCCAGACGCAGGTCACTGGCGGTAACGGTGATGCCCATGTCCGACATCAGCCCCCACTCGACCTCCGGCAGCGCCAGGATGGCGTCGGGGTGAACGATGCGAATATCGGCCCCCAGTGCCATCTGCAGCCCGGCGCCATAGACATGGCCATGCAGCGCCGCAATCACCGGCGCACTCAGATCACGCCAGCCCAGCGCCAGACGCTGGGCGGGATTGGCCCCGGTGCCGTCGGCCGTGAGCAGCCACCCGACCCGTTCGGGAGTCGACAGCACCGCCGCCACATCGAGCCCCGAGCAGAAACTGTCGCCATCGCCGATCAGCACCACCGCGCGTAGGCCCACGCGCTCACCAAGCCACCCCTGAGCCTCGAGCAATGCATCGATCATCGCCGGATCCATGGCGTTGTGACGATCACCGCGCATCAGGCGAACTTCGGCGACATGCTGCGCCAGGGTCACCTCGAGGCGATCGTGGAACGTCTTGCTCGTCGCGGGCGCTGCGGTCATGAAGGACTCCTTCGCTGGACACCAGGGTGAAGATAGCGCTAGGCGCCACGCCTTGAAGTAAAGCGCTACGCCTTGAAATAAAGCGCCACGCTGTAAGCTATACGAAAACCCCGGGCTATCGCCAGCGTCCCGACGGCGAAGGTGTTCGAACGGGTACCCGGAGCCGGGCACCGAACCTCTGGTGTGATCCGCCAGCAGGCGCTCGCCATCGCGACGCACAACCACTGCGCCGCCCGATGGGCGGCGCAGTGGTTCGGCTTTTTTTTGCTTTGGCTTTGGCTGTTGCTTTGGCTTCCGATTCGGCTTCGGGTTCGGCTTTGGCTTCAGTTCAGCCGCCTCGCCTCCGGCCGTGAGCGCGTATCAGCCCAACCACACCCGCGCATTGCGGAACAGTCTCAGCCAGGCGCCATCCTGGGTCCACTCCGCCGGGCGCCAG
>Ga0114954_1000336_pt1 | contig 16567 bp, 14 predicted proteins | sample Porto_4metaG_FD_87299 | JGI IMG/M metagenome (GOLD analysis project Ga0114954, IMG submission 87299) | Marine algal microbial communities from Porto, Portugal - Porto_4 metaG | ecosystem: Host-associated > Algae > Red algae > Unclassified | place: Portugal: Porto | collected 2015-02-02
CAATTTGGCCTCGCGGTCGGCGAGACCCGGGCGGCGTTGGTGCCCTTCACCTTGAGTTCTCAGTGGAAGGATCGCGCCGAGGCGCTGTCCGGGCTCTCCAGCGACGTGGCGGTGCGCTGTCGCGGTGGAGCATACCGGGAGCCGATGCTGTTTACCCATCGTGGCCTGTCGGGGCCGGCGATGCTGCAGATATCGAGCTACTGGCAACCCGGTGACGAACTCGAGATCGACTTGCTGCCCGGCCACGATGCCTTCGACGCCTTGATTCAGGCGCGTCGCGAGACGCCCAAGCGTCAGCTCTCGACTTGGCTCGGCGAGCGCTTGCCCAAGCGTCTCGCCCAGGCACTGGTCGAATGGCACGGCGACGACGGCCTGCTGGCCGAGCGCTCCAACGCGAGCCTCGAGGGCTGGGCCACCCAGCTCAACCGCTGGCGCATCAAGCCTTCCGGCACCGAGGGCTGGCGCACCGCCGAAGTGACCATGGGCGGCGTCGACACCAGCGCGATCTCGTCGAAGACCTTCGAGGTCCAGGGCCTGCCCCAGCTCAGGTTCATCGGCGAGGTGCTGGATGTGACAGGCGAACTCGGCGGCTATAACTTTCAGTGGGCCTGGGCCTCGGGGGTCGCTTGTGGGCTTTCGGTGTAGTCAGGTGCGAACCTTGGCAAGATGAGCCGCCGCCCGGCGGCATCTTCCCGGTGATGCCTGCCGTGGACACAAGAGCGGGTAGCGGCTGTGGTCGTCGTCATGGGCCGCGTTCACTCTTCCCGCCGCCGGCCGGGAAGGGGCGACGTCTGGGTGATGAGATCACGGGTCGTCATGGGTGCCGCTGACGCGGGCGTCGGCGACATCTTGCGGGCTGACGTTACCCGGCTGGCCGCCCCAGGTTTCTCGTAGATAGTTGCTCAGATCGGCGATCTCTGCATCGCTCAAGTCATCGCCGAAGCCCGGCATCTGCTGCAGGCGTGAGAACCCCGGGAAGTCACGCTCTTCGATGCCATCCAGCGTCACGCGCAACAGATTGGTGGGATCCTTAAGGCGCAGCGTGGTGTTGCCGGCCATCGCCACGGCAGCCTCCGGTTTGCCCTTGCCGTCACCGCCATGGCAGCCGGCACAAGTCTCCAGATACCGCTGACGTCCGCGTGTGGCCGATTCGCCGACCGCGTCCAGCGCCTTGACCTCGATCGTCCGCGGCTCGGGAGCCGCGTCGCCGAGCAGATAGGTGGCCATGGCGGCAAGATCGTCGTCTTGCAGGTACTGGGTGCTATGGTGCATCACCGGATACATCTCGTTGAATGCCGAGCCTTGTGGGCTCATGCCCTGCTGCAGAAACTGCGCCAAGTCGTGCGGGTTCCAGCCGCGCTCGGCCAGGGCCTCGGCGCGCAGGCTTGGCGCCAGATAGCCCTCGAGCATGCCGCCTTCCAGGTGCCGGTCGAGATCCATGGCACCGGTCCAGCCGCGGGGGGTATGGCACTCGCCACAGTGTCCCATCACCTCGACCAGATATTGCCCGCGCCGCCACGCAGGGCTGCGGTCCTCCGCTGGCGTCGGCGCAAGATCATCGGCGTAGACGATGTTCCACAGCGTCAGCCCCCATCGTTGATTGAAGGGAAACCCCAGGTCGGTTGGCGGCGCGGCACGAGCAATCGGCTCGCGGCTCATGAGAAAGGCATAGATCGCGTCCGAGTCCTCGCGGCGCATCAGGTGATAGGAGGTGTACGGCATGGCGGGATACAGCTGGCGCCCATCCGGCACCTCGCCCCGGGTGATGGCATGGTAGAACTCATCGGCACTGTAGTTGCCGATGCCGTAGTCCGGGTCGGGGGTGATATTGGTGCCATAAATGGTGCCGAACGGCGAGGCGATGGGCACACCGCCGGCGAACGGCGCACCATCGTCTGTGGTGTGGCAGGCGGCACAGTCGGCGGTGCGCGCCAGGTAGCGGCCCTGCTCGACAAGCGCGGCGTCGTTGGTCGCGCTGGTGCTGTCCGCTGCCTCGGCGGTGAGGCTCGGCAACAGCACGAGGGTTCCGATCATCAGTCGTTTCATCTAGCCCTCCCTGACCAGGCCGAGGTCGTCGATGGCCGCTCGGGCGGCCGCGTAGTAGCGAACGTATCCTGTGCATCGGCAGATATGGTGCCCCAGGGCCTCATCGATCGCGTCCTCGAGCCGGTCACGGGGCACGGGGTCGCGCTCCAGGCGCTCGACCAGCACGGTGGCGGCATTGACGAAGCCCGGAGCGCAATAGCTGCACTGAAAGGCGAAGTGGTCGACGAACTTCTGCTGCACGGGGGTGAGGGCGGTGACGTTGCCGGTGGCGTCTCGGGAGGCATGGCCCTCGATCGTGCGGATGCGCTTGGCGTTGAAGAAATGCGCGCCGGTGATGCAGATACGCATTTCTTCGCTGGTCCCGTCGTCATGGTCCAGAATCACTACACAGGCGCGGCAGATGCCCTGGCCGCAGCCGAGCCGAGAGCCGGTGAGGCCCAGGTACTCGTGGAGAAAGTCGATCATCATCAGGTCGTCGGGCACCTCGATCGGGCCGACCGACTCCCCGTTGATGGTCAGCGTCAATGGGCGTGTCGCAAGCTCAGCCATGCAGGGCCTCCTTGATCCGTTCGGGCGTGACGGGCAGGTCACGAAAGCGTTGCCCGGTGGCGTGGGCCAGGGCGTTCACAATGGCGCCGACGATGGGGATCATCACCACCTCGCCCATGCCCTTGGCGGGGTCGGTCTCGGAGAGCGGAGGGAGAATCTCGCTGCCTTGATTCCACACCGCACAGTGGCGCGCCAGTGGCAGTTGGTAGCGGTTGAAGTTCCAGCTGCCGTTGCCGGGGCCGTCTTCGTACAGCGGCATGTTCTCGAGCAAGGCGTGTCCGATGCCCATGGCGATACCGCCTTCCAGTTGCCCCTTGACCAGCTCAGGGACGATCGGCTTGCCGCACTCGACCCAGGAGTAATGTTCCAGTATCTCGACGTCGCCACTGCCCTTGTTGACGCGCAGATCCACCAGGGTGGCAACGGGACTGTAGTAGGTGACGTGAGCGTTGTTGAGCTGGGTATCGGGATACTGGACGTTCGCGCGATCGAGCAGGTGATAGCCGTGGGCGGCCATCAGGCCGCGTTTGGCATCGTCGGCTCCATCGCCGTATTTCACGGCGACGGCGTCGAGTGGTACTCGGGAGGGCTCATCGCCAAGGGGGAATTCGGCGCTGGCCCAGCTCCAGCGGTTGAAGCCATGCACGCTGGCGCCGGTGATCAGGCCAAGGTCGTGCGCCTTGGCGGCCAGTTTTGCCATGGGCAATGGCGTCATGCCATTGGCCGTGAGATGCCCCTCTATCCAGCGGGCGTCTTCGATCCGAAGCACATAGGGATTGGCCTGGCCGCCGTAAATGCCCTGGCGCCAGAGCGATAGCGCCGCCGGCCACAGGCCATGACGGAAGATCAGGCGTGCCGCTTCGCGGGTCGCGTGGCTCGCGTAGTAGGCCGAGTTGGAGGCTGAAGAGGCCGAGGCCAGTTTCGGTGTCCAGCGAGGGTTCTGACTTGATTGGTCTTGCTCTTGTTGCTTGATGGTATAGGGGTTGCCACTGGTCTGCAGCTCCAGCTCAGGCCAGTCGGTTTCACCGGTCTTGATCTCGTCGGCCGCTCGGCCGAGATAATCGGCGACGATGATGGCCTGAGATGTCGCGGCACCGGTACCCATGTCGATGCTGATCTGGCGCAGCGTGATGTGTCCGCCAGCATCGAATTCGATGCTGGCCATCGGGGCTTCTGCCCCGGTGCCAAAGTCTTTCTGGGTGATCGCGAAACCGGTCCCGTAGAGGTGGTCGAGGTCATCGGCCTGGCGCCGGTCACGGCGCGCGTCGCGATCCTTCCACAGGGGATGCTGCTCGGCCTTGTCGAGCATCTCGCCGACGCGGATGGCCCCCCCGGGAATCGCGCCCTGGGTGTTCTTCATGCCGGCTTCGAGCAGGTTGGCTCGGCGCAATGTCATGGCATCGACGCCAAGACGCTCGGCGACTTCGTCCACCATCATTTCCGTGGCGGCCATGGTCTGTAGCGTGCCGTAGCCACGCATCGAGCCGGCTTCAACGGCGCGAGAGGGATAGGCCGTGGTCGCCAGATCACTTTGCGGCAGGTAATACACCGACTGCGCCGCGGTAGCGCCGACGGCGGCGACGGAAGCACTGTAGTTGGCACGGCCGCCGCCGTTGACGTCCATATGGGCGCGAAAGATCTGGAACTTCAGGTTGTTACGGTCGACCGCCAACTGGTAGTCCATGTCGAAAGGATGGCGCTTGATGCCACTCTGGAACTGTTCGTAGCGGTCGTTGGCCAGGCGCACCGGGTGGCCTTCGCCGTAGAGCGCGGCAATCACGGCGTAATAGACGAAGATGTTGTGGTCCTTGGACCCGTAGCCCACGGTGTAGCCCGGATGGACATTGAGCTGGGCGACGTCGAAGCGTGACCCCTCCACCATCTGTGCCGTTTCATGGGCAGCTTCGAAGGGGCACTGGGTCGCGACCACGAAGTGCAAGGTGCCTGTCTCGGCGTCGAACCAGCCGTTGCCGTTGTCGGGTTCCAGGGCCGCGGGTTCGATATAGGGCGTGGTGTAGGAGGCGCTGAAGACCTCCCAATTCTCGCTCGGGTTATCCAGTTCTTCCTGCATGCGTTGGGCGTGGTAGACCCCTTGCTCGCCGATATCACCGTTCAAACTCGGGTTGTCGGGCCAGACCGGGCGTCGGTTCTTGATCGCCGGAAACAGGTCGGTGTCCTTCAGGCTGGAGAAGACGTCGGGGGCATAGGGGGTATCGCCGCCCACGCGAACGTAGCGAAAACTGCCGTAGGGCGCTCGCTCGACCTCACCGGTGTGCTCGCCATAGAGGATGAGGTCGTCGCGGAACTGCAGGGCGTTCTTGGCGGCACGATAGTGAGCGAAGTCGTGCCAGATGAGCACGGCGACCGGGTGGCCGAGAAACAGTGGTGTCTGCCCCTCGGGCAGCAGCGGGTCCGGCCCGTGGCTCTGCGGGAAGCCGAGGCCGTCGCGTTGAAGATCGTTGGCGGTAACGATCCTGTCAGGCTGCTGCGATGCGTCCAGAACCGACAGGTCAAAGCCTCGATAGCGCCGGTCGGCACGAGTGGCCTTCAGCAGCATCGCGTGGCTTTGCCGCTCGGGCCAGCCCGGCATGTCCCGGGCCCGAATATCCCGGGCGAAGACCTTGGCACCACTGACCTTGCTGATGGCGTCGATGCGAAAGCGTGCGCCCGTATGTGTTGCCCACTGCTCCTGGGGGGCGGTGACGCGCGATTCGAACAGGGCGGCGAAGGCCTTGCTCCCCAGCGGCGCGACGGTAATGCCGATACCGGCGGCGCTGCCTTTGAGGAAGGCGCGCCGAGTGACACGAGGAGACTGCATGGTCTGCCCTCTTTGTTGGCTGGACACGGTTGTCTGACTGTTTGGCTGTCATGGTACTGCGTAGCTTGCTAATTGACCAATCGGGCAGGTTTGGCGTCCGAAGTTGACTCTTTGGCCTTGAGCCAGGCGCAGGATCGAGCGGCAATGCTGCCTTTTCCGTGCTGGTAACGGTCGCTTTCGTGGAACTCAGGCCTGCGTCGAGAAGCCCTGCTATTCACCATAGACGTCCCCAGGCCCAGTGATGGCGGCGATGGCGGGGATATGTCGTGTCTGGAGATATCGATAGGAGGCGTCCCGTTGCGGCAAGCTCACGGGAGGCCCAAATGGTGCGAGGAAGGAAGGGGGACCGGGCACTACAGGACCACGATGCATTGCCTCCGCCACCATGGAGAAACGTGTATTTGCACCCCACGCCAAGAATCGACTCGACGCGTGCGTCCAAGGGGGAAACGGGCGTTCTGGCCGGCCAGCCCGAGACGAGCATGGCCAAGAGGGCGCTGAACTGATAGTGATAGAGGTCTAAACATCTGATGTATGATTTTTGACTGTCGACCGGGACGCTTAGGCATCGGAAGGTCAGCCCTTTCACGAATCTACGACGCGATCGAGGAGCAAGCGTTATGCAACAGCAGGTCACTCTCTCCATCGAACAGGCTCAAGCGCTCGGGCTCAAGGTGTTGCTGGGCAACGGTTTCAATCATGAGCATGCCACAGCGATCACCCGCAGCGTGGTCAGCGCCCAGCGTGATGAGTGCCACTCGCATGGGCTCTACCGCCTGATCGGTTGTGTCGAGACCGCCCGACTTGGCGGTATCGATGGCAACGCACGACCCGAGGTCGTCGATCACGCGCCTTCGATAGTCAAGGTGAAGGCCAACCGGGGCTCATCGCTTTCTGCCTTCGAGCGCGGCAAGCCGCTGCTGGTGGAAAAGGCCAACACCACGGGCATTGCGGTGCTGGCGATCACCGAAAGCTTTCATTTTTCGGCGCTGTGGCAGGAGGTCGAGGCGCTGTCGGGCGAAGGGTTGGTGGCGCTGGCGATGACCCCCACCCACCCCTTCGTGGCGCCGGCCGGTGGCACGAAGGCCTTGCTCGGCACCAATCCCTTCGCTTTCTCCTGGCCGCGTCCGGGCAAGGCCCCCTATACCTTCGATTTCGCCACGAGCGTCATCGCCCGTGGTGAGATCGAGCTGCATCGGCGCGCCGGCGAGGCCATTCCCGAGGGCTGGGCGCTGGACGCACAGGGCAACCCGACGACAGACCCTGACACCGCCCTGAAGGGCGCCATGCTGGCATTTGGTGGTCACAAGGGATCGGCGCTGTCGACGATGATCGAACTGCTGGCGGGGCCACTGATCGGCGATGTGCTCGGTCACGAGACCGCGGCGGCGGCCGAGGGCGGCAAGAAGCGGCCGTATCACGGCGAATTCATCGTCGCGATCTCGCCGCGGGCGTTTCTCGGCGAGGCCGCGGACGAGCATCTGGCCCACGCCGAGACGCTGTTCGAGGAAATCGCCGGGCAGGGGGCTCGCCTGCCTTCTCAGCGGCGGTTTGCGGCAAGACAGCGCAGCCTGGCCGATGGGGTCAAGATTCCCCGGCAGTTGCATGAGGAGCTCAAGGCGCTGATTCCAAGCTCAAGGCGCTGATTCCAAGCTCAAGGCGCTGGCTCCAAGCTCAAGGCGCTGGTTCCGAGTGACCCTAAGCGAGTCTTGTTCTGGTACGCGGTAGCGCTTGAGGCGCGATGTCGGCCGCGTCGGGGCAAGCGCCATGTTACTGGCATTGGGCACCGATCGGCGGAACAATTCAACTAGCGCCAAGCTTGCGCAAGCTCGAGGAACCCAGGTGCCGTCACCTTCCGAACCCACCGATGAGGTCCTTGCTACCGCCGCCGCGACGGGCGACAAGGTCGCGTTTACGGCGTTGCTCGAACGCCATTACGAGCGCCTGTTCGCCTTCGCCTGGCGTCACACCGGCTCGCGTCATGAAGCCGAGGATCTGACCCAGGACATCTGCGTGGCACTGCCCGAGAAGCTTCGCCGCTATGATGGCCGCGCGCAGCTGGTGACCTGGCTGTACCGCGTCGCGGTGAACGCCGCTCATGATCGCCGCCGACGTCAGGCCGCGCATCGGCGTGCTGCCCTGGGCTGGGGCGAGAGCGAGCTTGCTCGCCAGGACGAAAACGATGATCGCCTGGCGGCGAGCGACTGGCTGGCCCGGGCGATGCGTGCTTTGCCCGATGAACTGCGCGATACCGTCGCGCTGACCCTCGGCGAGGGCCTGCCCCAGGTCCAGGTCGCCGAGATTCTTGGCATCTCCCCCGGCACCATCGCCTGGCGCATGAGTGAGGTGAAACGGCGACTGCGGGAGTGGGCCGAGATGGAGGAAGGACGATGAGCGACGAACTCGATCGGCTCAAGGCCGAACTGGCAGCGCAAGCACACACGCCCGATGACGACGTCAGGGCCCGCCATCTACGCGCGGCGGCGCAGGCCTTCGATCGTCATAGCGCGACGTCCCAAGAATCCGACGCCGAGCGGCGTCCTACTCCTGATCGTCCACGGTGGACGTGGATACAAACAGGAGTGAATGCCATGTCGAGTCGAGTCAAGAAGTTACCGATGTTTGCGGCCGGGGCCGTGGTGGCGGGTCTTGGGGTAGCACTAATTGTCGCGCCGCAGTGGGATTCGTCGCGTCTGCCGGCGCCTCATCTGCCTGCCCCCGAGGCGCCGTCATCGGCCGAGACCGAGGCGTCAGTGTCGTCGGCTGCGTCGGGCGTGGAGGCGCCGTCATCGAGTGAAGGAACGCGATCGTCGAGTGAAGGATCGCCGTCATCGAGTAAAGGAACGCTATCGTCGAGTGAAGGGGCGGCCCTGGTGGACGCGATGCCCGCAAAGGGAGAAACCCGCCTGATTGTCTCTAGCAAGGCGGTGACCGGCGCTTCTGACACGGCAGACACCGATATCCTCATGTCCAGGTCCGTCACCGCCGAGCAGGCGCCGCGGCCAGCCCAAGAGTTTGCTGCGTCGCCAAGAGCCAAGCAGATGGCGCCAGCGAGCCCCCTGGTGGATGTCAGCCCGCGGCGGCGGCCCGCCGACCTGGATAGCGAAGCCTTCCCCGACGCTGACGAGAGTGGCGTCATCTTGACGGCCGAGGAGCCGGTGTCGACGTTCTCGGTGGATGTGGATACGGCAAGCTATGCCATCGTGCGCTCGTCGCTGCTGGCCGGACACTTGCCGCCCAGGGAGGCGGTGCGGGTGGAAGAGATGATCAACTACTTCCCCTACGATTATCCCGCGCCCGAGGCGGGTGAGACGCCCTTCAGGCCAACGATCAACACCCTGGTAGCGCCCTGGGACGAGCAGAAGCGCCTGGTGCATATTGCCATTCAGGGCGCACTGCCGGCCATCGACGAACGCCCGCCGCTGAACCTGGTGCTGTTGATCGATACCTCGGGCTCGATGCAGGCACCCAACAAGCTGCCGCTGCTCAAGCGGTCGGTCCGGCTGATGCTCGGTGAGCTGCGTGACGATGATGAAGTCGCCATCGTCGCCTACGCGGGTTCCGCCGGACAGGTGCTGGCGCCGACGCCGGCGTCACAGCGTGGCACGATCCTGGCGGCCCTGGATGCCTTGCAGGCCGGCGGCGGTACCGCCGGGGAGGCGGGCCTTGCGCAGGCGTATCGTATCGCCGGTGAGATGGGCAACGACGGCGAGGTTTCTCGGGTGCTGCTGGCCACCGACGGCGACTTCAACGTCGGCATCAGCGATCCAGACGAGCTCAAGGGCACCATTGCTCGTGAGCGCGCCAGCGGCGTCTATCTATCGGTGCTGGGCTTCGGTCGCGGCAACCTCGACGATGCGACGATGCAGGCGCTGGCCCAGAATGGTAACGGCCAGGCGGCCTACATCGACACCCTGGCCGAGGCTCAGAAAGTACTGGTGGACCAGCTGGCGGGAGCGCTGATGCCGATCGCCAACGACGTCAAGATTCAGGTCGAGTTCAACCCCGCCACGGTCCAGGAGTACCGCCTGATCGGCTACGAGACCCGCGCTCTGCGTCGCGAGGACTTTCGCAATGACAAGGTGGATGCGGGCGATATCGGCGCCGGCCATCAGGTCACGGCGATCTATGAGATCACGCCGGTGGGGGGAGAGTCGGCGTTGGTGGCCCCGAGTCGCTATGGACAGTCCCGCTCTGCCGAGGCAACGACACCCGACCCGCAGGGGGCCGGGGACGACGGCCGCTTGGCGTCCCACGACAACGAGTTCGGCTATCTGAAGCTGCGCTACAAGCTCTCCGGTGAGTCGACCAGCCGGCTGATCGAAGCGCCTATCCTGGCAACGTCGGTCGCGTCAGCGCCCGTGCCGCAGGGGCAGGCGCCGGCCAGGACGTTGGGCGACGCCGAGTTTGCGGTCGCCATCGCCGGGTTTGGCCAGTGGCTATCGGGCGCGACCTACCTGTCTGACTGGGACCTGGACGATGCCATTGCCTTGGCCAAGGCGTCCCAGGGGGACGACGCGTTTGGTTATCGCGCCGAGGCGATACGCCTGATGAGGCTCGCCGCAGGCTTGTCGCCGTGACGACGGCGTGCCCGTGTTCGGCGTCGGTGCTGCGGTGGTGCTGTGGTGGTGCCGTCGCCATGGATCTCTTCATTAGCGGCTATGCTTTAATCGAGTGCGAAGGCTCGATTCAACCCGTCTTAGTGAGGAGCGATGATGGCAAAGCCCTTAGCCAGGCGCCGGCTCGGCGCCGTCGTTGAGGATATCGTTACTGCGCGACTCGATGAGGCGCGCATGGCGTTCGCGCGTCTTCAGGACCCGGCCGACGTCGAGGCCTTGCACGACTTTCGGGTGGCGCTGAGGCGCCTGCGTTCGTGCCTGAAGGATTATGCCAGAGCGAGCCTGAGCGAGACGACGAATGTGCCCGGCGTGGCGCTGCCAAAACGGCTGCGGCGACAGGTGCGTGATCTGGCGCGGCAGACCAGCCCGGCGCGCGACGCGGAGGTGGTGCTGGCGTGGCTCGAGGCGGGTCGTGACGGCGCCAGTCGTGCCGAACGAGGGGCGGTCGACTGGTGGCGTGAGCGCTTGGGGCAGGAGGTGCACGGCCACTACCAGGCCCTGGGCACCGAGGTCGCGAGATTTCCGCTGCTGGATGCGGAACTCCGTCGCTTGTTCGGTTCGCCAAGGCTTGCCAAGGGTTCGCCGCGCTTCGGAGAGGCCGCGTCCCTGCGCCTGGTCGTGTTGTCTGAGCGCCTCTTCGCCGAGCTTGCTGAGATCACCGGGCGCGACGATGAGAAGGCGCTGCATCGGCCGCGCATCACCGCAAAGCGCATCCGATACTTGCTGCGCCCCTGGCGTGATGAAGACGACCTGTTGAAGGAGGCCGAAGTCCAGATGAAGCGCTTTCAGGAAGTGTTCGGACGGCTCCACGATGGCTTGGTGCGGGCCACGTCGCTGGGCGAGGCGGCCAGGCGGCACGCGAAGGAGTCCATGGATGAGCGCCTCGCGCTGGCCGTGGGTGGTGAGTCGGCTCGGGCCACGGCGCCTGTTCACCTCAAGGGGTTCATGGCGCTGTCGGTCACCCATGAGCAGCAGTTGGCGCACGACTTCGCGGCGGCGATGGCACTGGCGACGGGACAGCGGGTGCGTCAACTGGAACAGCAATTGGCTCGTGCGGCCGAGCGCATGAAGGCGTTGGCGGCGAAGACTGGGAAATGAGCGGAGGGCTCCGGTGCCGGGGCGGCTCGCTGACCGCTTAGGCGCCGGGCTTTGTCGGGCTTAGCCTAGCCGCTGCTGGATCTCGTTCCATAGCCCCCGATAGGCCTTGGCGGCGGGGCTTGAGGGGGCAAAAGATGCCACCGGTGCACGCTCTACTCCCATTCTTTCGACCACGCTTGCCGCGGGGATATCCGTCGACAGGCGCAGGGGCCATTCACGACCGAGTCCCGCCATGACCTCGCGGTGCAGGCTGCGACGACGATCGGCCAGGGTGATGAAGGGCCACACCGGGCAGGCCAGGTTGTCGTCGTCGAGAAACTGCTGCAGTTGCCGGAGGGTGCGCAGCGACAGGGTGGTCGGCACCAGCGGGACGAGGATGGCGTCGACGCTAGTGAACATGTTTTCCGACAGGTGGGACAGGGTCGGCGGACAGTCCAGGATTACCAGGTCGTAGTCGTCGCGAACGTCCTTGAGGATCTGGCGCAGGTGGCTGTTGCCGCGTTTTTCGAGTAGCTGGTCCATATCGCGGGAGGCAAGCGAAGCGGGCAGCACGTCGAGATGGGGAATCTGGGTGGCGCGAATGACCTTGTCGAAGGAAGACTTGCCCTTGACCAGCTTTTCCACGCCGCCGCGGATGCGCGGCTTGATCTGCAGATAGAAGGTGGTCGCGGCCTGGGGGTCCAGGTCCCAGAGCAGCGTCCGGTAGCCTTGGGAGGCGGCCTCCGCGGCGAGGTTGACCGCCGACGCCGTCTTGCCGACGCCACCCTTGATGCTGTAGAGCGACAGCATACGCATCGCAATGTGTCCTTGTTAGATCGTTATTCGTTTGGGGTATGGCAAATCTAACACAGTGCGATTCGCCTCGCCGCGCAGGTACGGGTCGCAGGGAGTCAGGGGCCGCTCAGGTGAGCGGATGTCTTCTGAGCGCCCATGGTGGTGGCCAGGCTCAAGGCGGTGTTGCCCTTGGCATCTTCGGCCTCGGCGTCGGCACCGGCGATCAACAGGGCTTTCACGGCGTCCAGCCGGTCGAACATGGCGGCGAACATGAGGGGCGTCTTGCCATCGGGGGAACGCGCCTCGGCATTGGCGCCGTATTCGAGCAGCAACTCGAGCATTGCCAGGTGGCCCTTGAAGGCCGCCCCGGCCAAGGGGCTGTGGCCATCGTCGTTGTGACGCTCGACGTCGGCGTCATGCGCGAGAAGCACGCGAGTGGCCTCAAGGTGTCCGTGGTAGCTCGCCAGCATCACCAGCGTATCGCCACGGTGGTTGGTCAGATCGACCGGAAGGCCCTGGTCGAGCCACCCTGCCAGCTGGTCGGCATCGCCTTGGCGGGCGGCGTCGAACACACGGGCGGCGAAGTCCTGTGCATCGGCATCGAGGGAAGGATCGCTCAAGGTGCACCTCGTGAGAGCAAGACGAGTTTTTTCGTGTCAGCGTGAGACAGGTAGCCGTGGGGCGAGGTATGGCGTGACGGCCGTGTCCCCGGGGCGGACGTTCAGCGCGTCAGCAGTCGACGCACGCGTTGGGCGGCCAGTGCGGTGACCACCAGCTTGCGCCCCCAGCGGGTCAGTCTGCCGGGGTGGCGTAACAGCGGCAGAGCGGCGAGCCCAGTGACGACCAGCGCTGGCTTGCGGTACGGAGCCAATGTCTGCCAACCCGCGTCGATCTTGAGCGAGGCGCTTTGCCAGCGGCGTGATGCCACCAGCAGATCGAGGCGCTGCTGTTCGATGGTCGCCTCCAGCTCGGCCTTGCGCTCGGTTCGGCTGGGCTTGCGCTCGTAGCGTGGCGTGTCGTTATCTCGGACCATGTTCATCACCCGGAGATTGGGCCAGTTCTCGATCCAGCGCCAGATGCTTGAGTGTGTCGGCCAGTAGCGTCGGACGTCGTGCCATGCGCATGGCCCACAGCGCCAGGGCGATGCCGGCGCCGAGAAGGACCGCTGCGCTGACCACAATGGCCGTCAGGCGGTAGGACTCCCAGAAGACGACGATCACCAGCACGGTGAGGGTGGCGATGCCGAGCATCAGCAATACCAAGCTCAAGCCCAGTATCAGCAAGAGAGTGGCCAGGCGTGCACGCTCTTCCTCGAGCTCGACCACGGCCAGACGCAGGCGCGTCTCGGCCGTGGCAACGAGGGTGGCGATAACGCGCTTGCCGGAGGCAAACAGTCGCTGTGCCGGTCCGTGGCTTGACGACATCAGCGGCGCCCGATAAGCAGGCCGACAATGACGCCCACGGCAGATGCAATGCCGATGCTCTTCCAGGGGTTCTCATGGACGTACTGATCGCAGGCGTCGGCCTGCTGGGTGACGCTGTCGCGGGTCTGGCGGTAGGCTCGCTCGCCGCGTTCTTCCAGCCTGGCACGTGTCTCTTTCAGGCTGGCTTCGGCCTTGTCGCGAAGCTCTTTGATGTTGCTGCGTGAATCGTCCGCCGTCGCGCTGATCAGCTCTTCCACGGTGTGAGACAACTGACGCAGGTCGTCCTTGAGCTGGTCGGTGGAGGCGTTGCTTGTCGTCTCGCTGGACTTTGCGTTGGCGGCGGTGCTGCTCGACTTCTGTGAAGCGCGGGTAGTGGCCATGTTGTCTTCCTGTGACAGGGGAATGTCGAACGACGTACTCAATCAAGCGTAGTCAAGGGTAGCTTAACAAAGATGCGGGTGAGAGCAATCCTGCTCTCCCCCGCATCATGGCATCCCGGTGCCGGCCTTGGCGATACGTTTGCCGGCGGTCGATGACGTCAGGGATTGAAGGTCCCGGTGGAGAACAGCGGGTTGATGCTGAAGCCAATGCCGAGCCGGTTGGTGCGCTCGTCATAGTCGATCAGGCTTTCGCCGTAGCCGTAATAGTACTGGACATGGCCCCGGACCTTGCCGAACAGTGGCCAGGAGTAGTCGAGCTGCGAGCCGTAGTTTTCCTTGCTGGGGTTGCCGCGCAGCATGAGGCTGGCCTCATGGGTATCGAACATCTGGTGGGCGACGGTGATGTCGCCGTAGCCAACGTAGTCGTCGATATCCGGGTTGTCATCGTCGTTGTCGTCTTCCGGAATCCGCCAGTGAGGCGATACCGCCAATGCCCAGTCGTCGTTGACCCAGGCGCTGGTGGCGATAACGCGGTTCCAGCTGCGTGACAGCGGGCTCGAGCGTCCGTTGGACTGGTGATTGAGCGAGATCCGGTTGTTGATGTTCGTCCAGCCCCAGATCGTCGTGTCGTTCTGGAAGTCGAGAAAGACCTCGGGCTCATAGTTGGTTTCGCGAAATGGCGACGATTCGTCGCCGTTATAGGCCTGCCACCAGCTTTTTTGGGTATAGGCGAAGTAAAGATCGCCATTGCCGAAAATCAGGTCGTCGGCGATGTTGAACTTGGCGCTGAACTGGAACTTGACCTCGGTATTGTCCATTTCCGTATCGTCGCCATCGCCGCGAAAGGAGCTGTCGTTCGGACTGCTGTTGTAGCTGATCGGCAAGAGGTAGTTGCGTCGATGGGTGGTGATAGCCAGCGGATTGCTCTCGGACTCCTTCTCGAGGGCGCGGCGCTCTTCGACGGTGTCCTCGATCGGCTCGCCAGCCGCCTCGGCGACGATTTCCTCGCTGGCCGGCGCATCGGCGCCCCCGGGCAGAGCGACGCGATCACTCGAGGCGCCGTCGGTGGCCAGCTGGCGCTGGAGGCTGTCGAGCTCGGCCTTGAGGGCATCGACACGGCTTTCCATCGCGCGGCGTTCGGCCTCGCTCAGCTGGGGTTGAGCGATGGCCTGCCCGGTGACGCTCAGCGCCACAAGGGTAGGCGCCAATAGGAAAAGGGCGGCTGGGCGTGTCATCTATCGCTTACCTAATTGATGAAGTTGCAACGGTTCTACCATGGCCGAGCGGTAAGTCAACTTCATGAAACAATCTTGCACCGGATTGCCATACTGACACACTGGGCCGAGAATCGCGCCTTAACCCCGTTGTAACAGGAAGCCAGAGCCGATGCCGTGCCCCCGTTTAGTGACTGCGTGTCTGCGCCTGGTGTTGCCGCTGCTCGGCCTTGTGCTGCTGTCGATGATGGCGCTCGATGTCAGGGCTCAGGCGATGGAGGACATCGAGTCGCCGCTGCCGGAGAAGGCCGAGCTGCAACAACGGCTGAACGATCGTCAGGCCAACGCCAGCGACCCCCCCAGTGACGCGGCCCAGCACGACATCGACGCGCTGAGTGAGGCGATCGATGCCATCGAGAAGCTTGCCGAGGCACGCAAGCAGCTCGATGACTTGAACCAACGCATCGAAGAGGCGCCCCAGCAGCTCGAGGCCCTGGAAGAGACGCTGAAGACGCGTCAAGAGGCGGAGTCGGTGAGTCTCGATCAGCTTAAGGGGCTGTCGGTCGAGGAGCTGGAAAGTCGCCTTGCAGGCGCCAACCGAACGCTGCAAGCAACGCAGAGCGAGTTGACTCAGTTGCAGAGCCAGTTACTCGGCGCGCAGACGCTGCCGGAGCGTGCCCAGCAGGCCATCGCCGAGGCCATGCGGCGCATCGACGATAGTCGCGTCGAACTCGAAGATCTGGATCGTCGCGATCTGCCTGACGACGCCCCTCAGCGTCTCGAGGTCAGGGCAGAGCGCGCCCTGGCCGAGGTCCAGTTGCGCCTCAACCAGCGCCAGCTCAATACCAACACGCGGCTGCGCGAGCTGCTGCAGCAGCGCTCGGAGCTGCTGGAGTTGGAGGCGGCCAGCGAAGAAGCCTGGGTCTCGGCACTTCAGGGCCAGCTCGACCGCCTCAGACGCGAGAAGTCCGAGCAGGCAATCGCCGAGGCGGTGCGCGACGAGCCGGAGGCGGTCGTCGAGCACCCGGTCATCCAGAGCGCTCAGAACACCAACCGTGAGTTGTCCAAGGACCTGCTGGCGTCGACCTCGCGGGCCAACGATCTGGTGCGTGACGGTCTCGACGTGCGTCGTCAACTCGACCGGGTGAGGCGCCTGCAGCAGGGGCTGGCGCAGAATATCGAAGCCGTGCGCGGCAGCGTGCTGCTGTCTCGCATACTACGCGAGCAGCGTGAGGCACTGCCCGAGGTGGAAGCCCGGAAGGACCTGCGCGATGAAATCGCCGACGTGCGCCTCGAGCAATTCGAGCTGGATGCCCAGCGCGAGGCGCTGCGTTCTCCTGAACGTATGGCGCGGGAGACCCTGAAAGAGGCCAGCGTCGACAATGTGGAAGGCCTGGTGGCGCCCCTGGAGCAGCTTTATCGTTCACGGCGGGACTTGATCGATCAGCTCGAGCCGACGTACGGCGAGATCCTGACGTCGGCCATCGACCTGCAGCTCAACCAGCAGCAGCTGCTGACTATTTCCAAGGAGCTGCGGGCGACCATCGACGAGCAGCTGTTCTGGGTCGCTAACGCCCGCCCCATTGACCTGGCCTGGTTGACCAAGCTGCCCTCCAACCTGGCCAAGGAGTGGCGCGAAGGAGAG
>Ga0114954_1000338_pt1 | contig 16545 bp, 11 predicted proteins | sample Porto_4metaG_FD_87299 | JGI IMG/M metagenome (GOLD analysis project Ga0114954, IMG submission 87299) | Marine algal microbial communities from Porto, Portugal - Porto_4 metaG | ecosystem: Host-associated > Algae > Red algae > Unclassified | place: Portugal: Porto | collected 2015-02-02
TGTAATAGAAGAAGATTTTCATAATGCAATTTATGATTTAGAGAATACAGGGAGTAGGGAAATTGGATATTTAAGTCTAATTTGGATGATTTCCTTAGGAATTTTGTTAGAAACGGATAAAAAGAATATAGAAAGATTAAAAAAGATAGTTGATACAAAAAATATGAACGACGCAGTAATTGATTTCCTCTTATGCGCTAGTGATATCGGATACATAAAAATGACGAACAGATATTATAAAGAAAATCCATATGCAAAAACGAGAGAGATTATAGAACTTGCACAAACAGATAAAAAAGAAGCGTCTAAAAGATTACAAACGTATATGGAGAAAGAATGGTTTAAAGGCCATTATGATTATGAATGGAAAAATGCACATAAAGAACCTGGATATGTAGGGTACTGGAGCTTTGAGACAGCTGCACTAGTAAAGATACTCGAACTTGATGATACAAGTTTAAAAGATAATAACCATTATCCATATGATTTGGCACATTATAAAAATGAAATGAAATACAAGCATATAGACCTAAGTGAATATCACTATGAAGATGAGACAGAAGAAATCGAGGATATAGTAGAAGGAATTGAAAATAATTCTGCATTGGAAAACATTATTCCTCCAAAATGGCATTCATTGGTCAATGAATTGATCCATGACTATGAGAATATGGGTGATAGTAGTTTTTATGAAAAATACAAAAAAACGATAGGAATAGGTCAAGTGTGGTTCTTACCACAAGAGTATGAAGAAGAAAACGAGCAAAAAAATCTATTAGGAAGTTTAATTGTGTTTGCCCTGACATTAAGAGATTATATATTACAATTGGACTATAAAGAAGATTTAGAGGACTACATTGATAATCTTAAAAATTTCTGGAATGTTTCAGAAACAAAGTTAGTTCAATTTATGTTAGAAAATGATCAAAATTATTATGCATGGGTACCAAAAGAAGCAAACATCCCAAATATGTATGAAGTAAAGATAGAGAGTGTCGATGTAGAGGAAGTTCTATAACGATAAAATAGAAATGGTTTTCATTATATGTAATATTAGAATGCATTTTACTAGTTAATTGAAAACAATGCATGCGTGGGAGAAAAAAGGATGTATTGTTACTAAAAATTAGAGGGAAAGAAAGCTGTTGGATTGAGTTAAGCACCTCATTGTCAATATACGACAATAGGTGCTTTTTTGCGTGCAATGAAGAAAAAATAAAAGATTCATTTTCACTGTATTTCATCTTTGAAATGCATGTTATAATTTGGAAAAAATATATTCTTAATTTTTAGATAATTAAAAGGTGGTAGATTACTATATGAGTACATTAAAGAAAATTACTAACAATATTTCGAAAGTTATTATAGGAAAAGACGAATCGATAGAACTAGCAGCCATTGCTCTAATAGCAAGAGGACACATTTTATTAGAGGATGTACCTGGGACAGGAAAAACAACGTTAGCGAAAAGTTTGGCTAAAAGTGTGGACGCTAAATTTCAAAGAATACAATTTACAGCGGATACTTTGCCTGGAGATGTTATTGGTCTTGAATATTTTGATGTGAAGGAATCGGATTTTAAAACGAGGTTAGGCCCCATTTTTGCAAATATCGTATTAGTGGATGAAATTAATCGAGCTGTACCGAGAACACAATCTTCGTTACTTGAGGTTATGGAAGAGCGTACTGTTACAATTGCGAAACAGACACATTCATTACCAGAACCTTTTTTAGTTATAGCAACGCAAAATCCACTCGAATCAGCGGGCACATTTCCGTTACCAGATGCTCAGTTAGACCGGTTTTTACTCACAATACGCCAAGGTTATCCTACGAGAGAAGCTGAAAAGGAAATGATGAATCGGTTTCAAATGAATGATCCGTTAGAAACGTTACATTCTATTATTTCAAGTGAAGAAATTATTACGATGCAAAAGCGTGCAAGAGAAGTGTTAGTAGGGAATGATGTGCAAGATTATCTCCTTGAAATTATTGAAGTAACTCGTAACCATGAGTTAATTGAAATTGGTGTAAGCCCTCGGGGAACGTTGGCATTTATGAGAGCAATTCAAGCACGGGCAATATTAAATGAAAGAGATTACTGTACGCCAGATGATATTAAGACGCTCGCTGCATCAGTTTGTGCTCATCGTTTAACGTTAACGATTGAGGGAGAGATGAAAACGATGAAAGAACAAATTATGAAAGAAATTCTTCATACGATTAGTGTGCCAGTGGAGAATGTACGATGAATCAACAGCTTGTGTATACACCTTTAGCGGAGCCTTTCGTAATGGGGGTTATGTCAGTTGTAGCCGTTATTTTAAGTGTATTTTCAAGTAATCTACTGTTTTTATCTCTCGTATTTTTATATGTAATTTTAATAGGTGCTATGCATGTATATATACGTAAAGTATCTCGTGTTCAATGGGAATACAGTCAAGGGAATTCGAACGTTTTTATAGGTGAAACGAATATGTGCAAAATGAAAATTTCAAACAAGTCGATATTTCCTATTCTTAATATCGTATTTCGATTTAAATGTGAAAATAAGCTAACTTGGAATCATGATGAAATAAACAAAAATCATAGTACAGGTTCAAATTATTATATGAATTTTAATTTAAAAGGAAAGGAGTCAGTTTCATTTGATTTGCAAGCTGTAGCGTTAAAAAGAGGCATCGCGAAATGGGAAGAAGTTGAAATTGTGATTACCGATCTCTTTGGATTTATAACGAACAATATAACATATAAACAAGTTGATACGCCGTCTTATTTAGTTTTACCAGCTGTTCCGAAAATACAAGTTCCTGAATTACAAGAATGGTCACGAGGATTTCGAAAAGCGATGTCTTCACCCTTATATGATGAAACGAAAGTAATGGGAGTAAAGTCTTATGAAAATGAAGATTTTCGTTCCATCCACTGGAGTGCAACGGCGAAAACAGGGACGATAACTGCGAAAAAGTATGAGCGAACACAATGTGATAAATACGCGATTTATCTCAACTTGCAAAATAAAAGTGGTGTTTCTTTGCGAAATGATACAGAGGAACTAATTGAATTAACGGCGGGTATATGTAAACAATTGCTCATGCAAAACTGTTCATTTGAAGTATGGATCAATAGTGTAAAAGATAACGGTTTGCTACATATAAAAAATGGGGATAATCGGAAACATTTGCAAAATGTATTAAGGATACTTGCCTCGATATCAGACCAAGATACGCCTATATCTTCTTCTTACTTTTACACAGCTGGTTTTCGTCGAAAGGAACTGGATGCGGTTCCTTTAATTATTGGTACTTCACCAAAGAAATGCAGTAGAACGAATAAATGGATTGTAATGAAAGAATAAGAAGGGGCTTATGTCATGGTAAATAAAAAGCGGCATATGAAAGTGAAGTTATGGAGTGTAAGAACCTTAATCATACTTTTCTTTGCGATTAGTGCGATAACGTTATCACAAGGTGTTGTGTATGTACAAGATATAGTAAAAGAGCGTTTTTTTAGTGAAAAGAAACCTGAAAAAATTTATAAGGAAACTATAAACTACGGTGATACTGAAGGTTATGGAACACCTTTAGAAGAGAAAAAAGTAGGAGATAATGGTGAGAGAACGACAACGGGTAAAAAATTTAAAGGTTTTGAAAAGGAAAGTTCATGGAGAAACGTATTTTCGGTGCTTTCAAATTCATGGATTAGTATAGTTTTTTATGTAGTTATTGCAGTGGTAATTATATATTTTCTCTACAAATCTATTAGGAAAAAGTTAACGAAATCAGAAATAGAACAGGAGAAACAATCGGTAACAAAAGAAGATACGGTAAGAAACGTAAAGAATGAAAAAGTCATTCATCGGTCAGAGCATTCGTTACCTACAGATAAAATAAGGAAAAACTTAGTTAAATGGGAAAGAACTTTACCATTTCATGAACAGAGAAGGTCCTATGAAACGATGCAACAATGGCTAGAGAGAATTTGTAGATCGAGAGATATTATTCCGTTATATGAGTCAGTTCGGTATGGGGAAAAGGCGTATACGGAGTTAGATATAGAGAAGACTATACAGTGGATAGAACGGGATGGAAAAGGGCGGTATGAATAGCAGAATGTACTATTTCAAAATAAAAAAGATGGCGTAATTAATCTAAATATAAAAATTATATAAGTGAATAAAATTAATTGTGAATTAATTTTATTTACTTATATTTAATTGTATGTTAATGTATACTTAATTTTTTATATCTCTACCAATGGAAGAATATATAAGCTATATGTAACTCTTTGTATAGTATTGCTTCTTAAATTATTTATGAGTGTATCTTTGTTTTATTAATATAAAATGAAAAAAAGATGCACTAAAACTAAACAATTAATGGGTAGCATGTTAATAAAAAAATTACATGAGTTTAGTAAAAACTTACAATTTATTTTTAAGGATGTGAAAATATAATGAAACTGGTATTAAAAAGCATACTTATTTCCTTTATTTTTTCTGCAGTAGGTATGTGTTGGTTGATGTTCTTGTTATTTAGAGGTGGCGGGGACTGGTTATTGTCTTGGGTAGGTGTATTAATGGCATATTTATCTTTATTCACTTTAATAGATTTATATTGTAAAAATACATATGAAAAAACATTAAATAAATTGCTTATAAAATCAACAGTTACTACCTTTAGTTTTGGGGTATTAGGAATCATATTTGGTATAATACACGAGCTATTAACACCATGGAGTCTCAGTTTAATGGTTTGGTATTGGTTGCTAATTCTATTTTTATTTTTAACGACCATAATATTATTATTTATTTTAGTATTGGTAAATCGTAAAAATAATAATTTTACCGTGGGATATAGAATACTTATACTTCTAAATATATTTCTTACGTTAGGGCCAGTACTGTGGCCATTATTTCTTACTATTATCGGAAATGGTATGAACGCCAGTGCAGGATGGTAAAAGTGAAAAAAGATTAGTTGTTTAAAGAATAGAATAAAAAGTTGATATAGAATTTTAAATGTTTATGAGAACATGTTTACATAAAAAATGAAAACATGTTCTCTTTTTATTTGCATGCATAACTCTTCCTCAGTTTACCGTATTTAAATTTAAACGTAAGTATTTCGTAAGGAATGGATAAGAAAAAAGAGAGATTTATCATATAGGATGAAAGTATAGCTTGAATCAATCCGATATTAATGGAGGAGAGAAAGCCTTATGAAAAAATGTAATTCAATTAAGTTAGCAAGTTTTGCAGTTTTATTAGCAGGTACTGCTCTATTCACACCTGATTTTACTGTGACTGCAGAGTCAACTCAAAATATTTCTAGTTCGTCACAAGTACATGATCAAAAGAATCGTAATGGCTGGAAACAAGTAATGCAGGAAACAGTACAGCTTGGCGCTCCAGGGATATTAGCTAAGGCGTATAATAACGGAAAAACGAGTAGTTATACTGCTGGCGTAGCAGATTTAAGTATAAAGAAACCGGTGAAATCAGATTATCGCTTTCGGATTGGTAGTGTGACGAAAACTTTTACTGCCACGACTGTTCTACAATTAGTTGGAGAAAATCGCGTTCAACTTGACGATTCAATTGAAAAGTGGCTACCGGGCCTCATTCAAGGAAATGGTTATGATGGTAATCAAATTACGATACGCCAACTTTTGAATCATACGAGTGGTATAGCTGAATATTTAAAGTCAAAAGATGCTGACATAATGAATTCGAAAAAAACGTATACAGCAGAAGAAATAGTGAAAATAGGCCTTTCTCTGCCTCCAGATTTTTCGCCAGGTAAAGGCTGGTCGTATTCAAACACAGGATACGTAATACTAGGAATGCTTATTGAAAAAATAACTGGTAATAGTTATGCGGAAGAAATCGAAAAGCGAATTATTGAACCTTTGGACTTGTCAAATACGTTTTTACCAGGTAATTCACCTGTCATCCCAGGAAAGAATCATGCTCGTGGGTATGTGAAAACCGAAGGAACGAGCGAGTTGAAAGACATTACGTATTATAATCCGAGTTTAGCTAATTCAGCTGGAGATATGATTTCTAATGCGGATGATTTAAATAAATTCTTTTCATCTTTACTCAGTGGTAAGTTATTGAAGGAACGAGAGCTAAAAGAAATGCTTACTACAGTTCCTGTAGAAGGAAAAGCGGTTGGTGATGGGTATGGTCTTGGAATCTATGAGACTAAACTTCCAAACGGTGTTTCAGTTTGGGGTCACGGAGGAGGAATTCCCGGATTTACAACTTTTGCTGGCGGAGTAATTGGTGGTAAACATACATTGGCTGTCAGTATTAACTCTTTAGATGAGGTCGATATTGTTTCGCAGTTTAATAAAATGATGCAAATTGAATTTAATAAATAGATGAAAAGAAAATGAATGGAATTTTGTTATAGTTGTATATAAAAGAGGTACTTTGTTAAATGCGCAACTATGGACAGTAGTAGCATTTATGATAGGGCATCAAGTATATTTCAAAGTGAAAATCAATCGTATAGCTTACGATAAAAATAAAAAGGATGTCAGTTACATGACATTCTTTTTATTTTGGATAAAAGAGGTATGTGTATGATTCTGAAAATTGTTATTTTTGAAATCATTCCATATAATGAAGGATATAGGGGCACCAATAGGGGAGTTATGAATAGAAAATACTTTAGTTAGTTAAGTATTTCTCGTTTTAATCAAAATAATTATGAGTTGATTTGGAGTTGAATAAAATGGAACAAAATCATTTTAAATGGACTAATAAGCAATTACGAGAACATGTTGAAGTACTAGATGATAAGAGAAGTCCACACATATTATTAAAGAATGCAACATATTTAAATTCCTATATGCGCGAGTGGATGACAGCGAATATTTGGATATATAATAATCGAATTGTATACGTAGGAGAGCAGCTGCCAAAGCAACTAAGTGAATGTGAAGTGATTGATTGCGATGGAAAGTATGTAGTTCCTAGTTACATAGAACCACATGCACATCCATATCAATTGTATAATCCAGAGACGTTAGCGAATCATGCGATGCAATTTGGGACGACAACTTTTATTAATGATAATTTAACTTTATTTTTCACATTACAACGTGAAGAAGCATTTCGTTTATTAGATGAATTTAAAAAGATTCCGGCAAGTATGTATTGGTGGTGTCGTTTTGATGGACAAACTGAGCTGCAAAACGGGGAATCTGTATTTAATAGTGAAGAAATAATAGAGTGGCTAAAGCATGAAGCAGTTCTTCAAGGCGGTGAGTTAACAGCATGGCCAAAACTATTACATGGCGATGATGAAATGTTAACTTGGGTGCAGGAAACGAAGCGGTTACAGAAAAAAGTAGAAGGACATTTTCCAGGGGCATCTGAAACGACTTTAGCGAAGTTAAAGTTGTTAGGTACGGATTGCGATCATGAAGCGATGACAGGACAGGAAGCTTTCACTCGTCTTATGCAAGGTTACACTGTTTCCCTTAGAAATTCTTCAATCCGTCCAGATTTAGAAGTTTTATTGAAAGAATTACTAGAATTAGGTGTTAAGCAATTTGATAGATTCATTTTTACAACAGATGGTTCACATCCGTCATTTTATGAAAACGGAATGACGAATAGATTGATAGAAATAGCGATTGAGCAAGGAATTCCGGCAATAGATGCTTACCATATGGCAAGTTATAACATTGCTCGTTATTATAATATGGAGCATTTACATGGCTCCATTGCGACAGGGAGAATCGCCAATATTAATATTTTGGAAAGTAAAGAAAATCCGGTGCCAATTAGTGTAATTGCAAAGGGAAAATGGGTGAAGCGTGACGGAGTAAACAAAAATAAATCATTACATATAAACTGGAGTGAATTTAAAGTAACCCCATTATCATTAGACTGGTCTATAGAAAAAGAACATATGATTTTTTCTAATAAAACGGGTATACACTTGTTAAACAATGTTATAACAAAACCATATGTTAGCGAAATCGACTTAGACTGTGATGAACTTTCCATGGAACATGATGAATGTTTTCTAATGATGATTGCCCGCGATGGTACTTGGCGAGTGAATACAGTTGTGAAAGGTTTTGTAAATGAATTAGGAGGTCTTGCAAGTTCTTATTCTGGTACAGGCGACATCATTCTTATCGGAAAAAGGAAAGAAGATATGTTTACAGCTTTTCGTAGAGTAAAAGAGCTCGGTGGTGGAATGGTCATAGCAGAAAACAATGAAGTGTTACACGAAATTGCATTACCTTTACTCGGGATTATGTCCGATTTAAAAATGAGCGAATTAATACAAGAAGAGAAAAAGATGGTGAAATTACTACAAGAGCGAGGCTATGTTTATAACGATCCGGCATTTACCATTTTATTCTTTTCTGCGACGCACTTACCTTTTATACGAGTAACACCTATAGGATTATATGATGTGAAAAGTAGTAAGGTAGTTGCCCCGCCCGTGAATTTGATAAAGCAATATTAAAAGGAAAGATCCTATAAAAATTTTATTTTATAGGATCTTTCTTATTATTAGCATAAGAATATTGTAAGCCTCAAATGATATAGTATCTAAATCATTTGAGGTGATATGTAAATATGAAAAAAATATTTTACATTTTAAGCATATTTATTCTGTGTGTATCGATACAACACGTTGTACATTCCCAATCAGATGCACCAAGGTTATCTTCGGATTGTCTTGAAGAAAGGAAAATTCGAGATGAAAAGTATGTGAAGAATATAATACAGGACATTAAATCCACATTTAATTTAAATATTGATGAACATAGTTTTTGGGAAGTAAGTAAAAGAGATTTGGAGGCTGCCCATTTGATGTATGGTGGAAAGGAAAATGATTCTTATTATAATTCGCTAATTAAAATTTATGATAGTGGTGGATTTAGCGAGCAGCCGAGCTTATTTGTAAGGGCGCAAGAGGCATTTTTACTTTATAAAGAAAACGATAATATCAATGTAATGAAACGCCTAAAACTAGACGTTGAAAAAGGGGAATGGCTCGTTATAAAAACGAAAAAGAAGAAAGGGAAAAAAGTGAAATTCAAACCGTTACAATGTGAAAAAGATTATATGAAAAAGAGAAATGAATAACAAAATACGTATTAATGCTGCTTTTATTCAACGATATCTTGCTGTTGATTTGAAATCGGAAAAGGTAAACAAACATATTAGCTTTATGGAATATGTTTGTTTACCTTTTTTGAGAGATTTAAAAATTTGCGATGTTGTTAGTTGAAAATTATGTACTTGCTAATGAACTTATAACATTCAATGAATTTGTTCTTCATAAAAATTAGATTTTGTGTCAAATGATTTATACATTGTCGAACCACCTATGTATATTTTATTCTACAGTATTTATAAAAGAATATTGGCTATTCATAAGAAATATGATTGGCACAGTTTTTGCTTGTATTACATGTAAGGAAGGGAGATTGTATGTAAGGAATCTGTACTCGTAATAGTATAAAACAAGCTACTATTGCATTATTGATCATAGTTGTATTTATAGCGGAACTGTAAATACATACAAATAAGTGTTTTTTTGATTTTAAAATTCAGAATTTTCTTTTAAATTATTAGGGGGCAATGATATGGTTAAATATTCGAAAATTTCTAAGTGGATTCTTGGTGTTGGACTAGTGACAATAACATGTAATGGTTTGCAAATTCAAGCAGAGACAAAAGAGAAAAATGTGAAGAAAGTATTACAAATGGAGCCGGTAGGAATACAGAAATCTGTTGATGAATTGGCGCATCCTTCAAAAGTACAAGAAAATGCATCTTTTACAAAACGGTTAAAATTAGCGGATTTATCGCAGCGTCCACTAGCACCAACCGATAATATTAAACCGTTAGCTGAAGAAAAAAAGTATTCGATGGCTGAGTTAAATCAATTAAATAACAAACAATTAACTGATCTTCTTGTGACAATTAAATGGTATCAAATTCCAGAATTATTTCAGTTTAATAGTGATAGTCTTAAATTCTATCAAGATGATAGTCGAATGCAAGCGATTATTAATAAACTAGCAGAACAAGGACAAGCTTATACGAAAGATGATTCAAAAGGGATTGAAACATTAGTAGAAGCTCTACGTGCAGCATTTTATTTAGGTTTTTACCATGATGAATTAAGCAAACTAAATGAGCGTAGCTACCATGATAAATGTTTACCGGCTTTAAAAACAATTGCAAAAAATCCAAATTTCAAACTTGGTACATCGGAACAAAATAAAGTTATTTCATCATATGGAAAATTAATTGGAAATGCATCGGCTGATGTTGAAACGGTTTTATATGCAGGTGAAATTTTTAAACAATATAACGATAATCTTGCAACTTTCATTGAAGACCGAACAAAAGGAGACGCAATATATGAGTTGATGAAGGGAATTGACTTTGATATTCAGACGGATATGTACACGACTGGAAAAGAGCCGAAAGATACGATGTGGTATCGAAATATCGATAACTTTATTAATGAAGTAAGTCGTTTCGCACTAATTGGTACTGTAACAGATAAAAATGGATGGTTAATTAATAACGGAATTTACTATGCTGGCCGATTGGGCAAGCTTCATAGTACGCCGACAAAAGGACAGCAAGTTGTTACAGACGCAATGCGAATTTATCCATATTTAGGAGAGCAATACTTTGTTGCGGCAGAACAAATTACTACAAATTACGGAGGAGTAGATGCGAACGGAAAAACAATAAATTTAGATCAAATTCGAGACGATGGTAAAAAGAAATATTTACCGAAAACATATACGTTTGATGATGGAGCAATTGTCTTTAAAGCTGGGGATAAGGTTAGTGAAGAGAAAATTAAGCGACTATACTGGGCAGCGAAAGAAGTACGTTCTCAATTTTATCGTACAGTTGGTAGCGATAAACCACTTGAAAATGGACATGCGGATGATGTGCTAACGATGGTTATTTATAATAGTCCAGATGAGTATCAATTTAATCGTCAACTGTACGGATATGAAACGAATAATGGTGGAATTTATATTGAAGGAACGGGAACTTTCTTTACATATGAACGTACACCAGAGCAAAGTATTTATAGTTTGGAAGAATTGTTCCGCCATGAATTTACACACTACTTACAAGGAAGGTACGAGGTTCAGGGATTATGGGGCCAAGGGGAAATGTATCAAAATGAACGTTTAACATGGTTTGAAGAAGGAAATGCAGAGTTCTTTGCAGGTTCAACGCGATTAAATAGTGTAGTACCGCGAAAAAGTATAATTGGTGGGTTATCTAATGATCCTGCAAAACGTTATACAGCATCACAAACATTAAATGCGAAATATGGAACGTGGGATTTTTATAACTATTCGTTTGCATTGCAATCATATATGTATAATAAACGTCCTGAAATGTTCGATAAAGTGCATGATTTAATTCGTGCAAATGATGTTTCAAGTTACGACGCATACCGTTCTGCATTAAGCAAAGATAATAACTTAAATGAAGAATATCAATCTTATATGCAAATGCTTATAGATAATCGCGATAAGTATACAATCCCACAAGTATCAGATGAGTACTTAGCGCAGCATGATCCAAAATCGCTTTCGGACATTACTTCAGATATTACGAATGAAGCGAAATTAAAAGATGTGAAAGTAACAAAGAATAAATCACAATTCTTTAATACATTTACACTACAGGGGACATATACTGGAAGTTCAGCAAAAGGAGAGATTGAGGATTGGAAAGTAATGAATGAAGCAACAAATGATATGTTGAAACGTATTTCAGGAAAAGAGTGGACTGGATATAAAACATTGACTGCTTATTTTATAAATTACCGTGTTAATCATGCTGGACAATTTGAATATGATGTTGTGTTTAGCGGAGTAAATACGGAAGAAGGTACGGCTGTAGAAAAAGAGCCGAATAATTCATTTGAAACAGCCAATCCACTATTTTTAAATACGTTATTAAGAGGAAACTTAAGTGATCAAGATAAGGGAGATAAATTTGTTATCGATGTAAAGGATCAAAAAGATTTACAGATTTCTGTTACGAACGAACAAAACATTGGACTAAACTGGGTATTATATTCTGAATCAGATCTAAACAATTACGTAACTTACGCAACAAAACGTGATGGAAACAAATTGCTTGGAAATTATAATGCGAAGCCAGGAAAATATTATTTAAGTGTATATAAATATGGCGGGGGAACAGGGAATTATACAGTGGAAGTAAAATAGTTTACTATAGCTAGTTTAAGAGACTGCTAGTTGTATTTTTTAGCGAAGTAAAGCATGTAATGTTAAATATTAAACTACTTTACATATACCCCGTTTTAATTTGAGAATGGGGGTATATGTATTTTTCATTTTTTTAATTTTCATAACTTCACTTGGTTTTGAAAAGAAAACAATGCATATAAATTTGAATTTCTGCCCGTAAACCATGTATGAATTCATCTTCTTAATGCTCTTTCATTTTAGCCTCAATGCTTGCTTTCAAATTAGTTGATACCTTATCGAAATACCCCATAACCAACTTTTTAATATCATCAGATCTACCTTTCAAATCATTAGCTAAATTTTCAGCAAGATATTCTTTTTCTATTGGCTTTAACTGCGTATAAAATTCACCAGCCTGCGTAAAGTCATCCTGTTTCGTTATAGGAGCTCTTTCAAGTTTACCTTCAACATACCTTCCATCACCGCTTGTTATTTGATTAGCAGGTGTCCAATTTTGCTGTTGGTTAATCGCTAATTTTCGAAATTCGGGTCCAATTCTTCTTCTTTGAGAATCGCTATAAATGTTAGCACGCCCTTGCAACATTTTATCATCAGATAGTTCTGCACCATCTAGTAAATTAGAAGGGGAGAAGGCGACTTTTTCTACTTGTTCCATATAATTTTCAGGGTTTTTATTTAATACCATTTTACCTACTGGTATAAGAGGGTACATCTTTTCATCCCATACTTTTGTATCATCTAGCGGATCATAAGAAAGATGTACTTCATCTTTTGGATCCATGAGCTGGACATATAAACCATACTCCACTGATTTACCAGCCTCAATTGCATCATATAAATCTTTCCCACTATAATCTGGATTTTCAGCAGCTAGTTTAGTAGCTTCCTTACTAGTAATGAATTGTACACCTTCAAAAGGATACCAATGATACTTTACGTACTTTCGATTGCCTTCAGCATTTATCCAAACGTATGTATTTACACTATGTCCTGGGATGTGACGAAGACTTTTTACCGTACCGACATTAGAGTATAAACGGACAACAAAATGAATGGATTCGGGTGCTTTAGCGACAAAATTCCAAAATCTATCCGGATCTATTAAGTTATTTTTAGGTGAAGGCAACAACGCTTTAATCGTTTCAGGGAAACGTATCGGATCACGAACGGAAAAGACAGGAATGTGATTACATAAAAAATCGAAAACGCCTTCTTTTGTATAAAATTTTGTGGAAAAGCCGCGTACATTTCTAGAAGTATCTGGTGTTCCTTTCGTACTAACAGCTAACGAAAACCGTACCATAACAGGAACTTTCTCATTAGAATGTTGTAAAAAACTTAGCTTTGTATGTTCAGACATCGGATAGATCGTTTGAAAATAACCGAATGCCCCAAAACCTTTTACATGAACAGGTCTTTCTACAATTTTTTCATGTATAAATTCTTGTAACGTTTCATGCAGTACACTATCTTGCTTGAGAACAGGTCCACGTGAACCGACTGTTTGAGAGTGAAGTGTAGCTTGTTCATTAAGTTCTCGATTTTGATTAAGGTCTTCTCCTAATAAGGGTTGCCTCTTTTTATTATATTTTTCATTCATCGATATAGCCTCCAAATTTTTTCTTCGATTGTTACTAAATATGATTCTATAGCCTTGATTATGTATTACATACAAAGTTCAAAGTAGTAACGTACCGCTAGATGAAAAAAACGCATATAGAGTGGACCTGTTGAAATAAAAGAAATTATGGAAAAATGAATATCGGAAAGAGAAAACACACTATTAAAATTTTAATCTTAAAAATTAATTGATAAATAACTTTATAGATAATGGCCATTAAAAAAATAGTAAAAATAACTAGGAGGAAATGAACATGTCGGATTGGTTTCAATTAGATAAAGAATATATGATGCCTACGTATTGCCGTACGGAGGTTGCAATAGAAAGAGGGGAAGGTTGTAAACTGTATGATGTGAATGGAAAAGAGTATTTAGATATGTTTTCTGGCGTAGGAGTAAACGTATTAGGATACAATCATCCTAAAATTGTGCAAACGACAATGGAGCAAGTTACGAAATCGTTGCATCTTCCATTTCACTTTTTAAACCCAGTTGCGATTGAGTATGCAAAGAAATTAGTTGAGTACTCTTTAAAAAACGGCAAAGTATTTTTTACAAACTCTGGTACGGAAGCGACAGAAACAACGTTGAAATTAATTGATAAATATAGATCTATTACGAATGAAGAGCGAGAAGGTGTCGTTGTGCTCAAAGGTAGTTTCCACGGGCGAACGTTAGGGGCACTTCATTTTACGAGACAAGAAAATGTATATCAAAGTTTCCCTAAAACATCTATTCCTGTATACGAAGTAGAGCGTGAGAATATAGAGCAATTAGAAGAAACAATTTTAAATGAAAAGCCTATTGCAATTATGTTAGAGCCTGTATTAGGAAGTGGCGGGATATATCCTTTATCAAGTGAATATTTATATGGTGTTCAACATCTTTGTGATAAGTATAATGTGCTGCTTATCGTTGATGAAGTACAAAGTGGTATGGGTAGAACGGGGAAATTGTTCGCTTATCAAAATTCTAATATTACACCGGATATTATTCAAATTGGTAAAGGCGCAGGAGGAGGGATACCGCTAGGGGGAATTATTGTAGGTGAAAAGCTATGCGATGTATTTTCACCAGGAGATCATGGCACAACATTTGCTCATTCATCAATGGGAACAGCTTTAGGTTTAACGGTATTAAATACATTACTTGATGATGGGTTAATGCAAGAAGCTTATGAAACGTCACTATATTTGAATGATAAACTGCAAGACATTCAGAAAGAAAATTCTTATTATATTCAGGAAGTTCGTCATGTGGGGATGATGTTTGGGATAAGTGTGAATGACACGAATGAAAATGTGAAGAAATTACAGATTGAGCTAATGAATAAAGGAATGTTAGTCGATGTAACACAAGGGAATATTATTCGATTACTTCCGCCGTATATTATTACGAAAGAGGAAATTGACGCATTCACTTATGAGTTTATTTCCTGTGTTCATAGCATAGCAGCTACAGCAAGTATTTAAAAAAATATAAAAAAATATAAAAAGCTGAAGAAGGCGCTATTTTAGCGCCTTCTTCAGCTTTTTAAAATAGTAAATTACTTAACATAGAGAGCATCTCATTGGACAAATAATTAATTATGTGAAACAATAATAACAGATAAGGAGACATTAATTTTCCTTAAGTGCTTCGAATTAATTTTATTCAATAAGAGAAGGTGTGCTTAAAGAAGTTAAATTAAACAAGGAGCTGTTTTATTATATGCAACAAAATAATGATTTAAATTTTGAACCTCAAGACGTTAATATTGTCAATCCTAAACAAGCCAGGAAAGCAGTGGTTGCTACTGGTATAGGGAATGCAATGGAGTGGTTTGACTTCGGATTATACGCGTATTTAGCGGTAATTTTAAGTCAATTATTCTTCTCAGGTGTTAATAATAGTGGTTTGCAGCTTGTACTTACATTTGGTACATTTGCAGCGGCCTTTCTCGTTCGACCAATCGGAGGTGTATTCTTTGGTAGAATAGGAGATAAGTATGGCCGAAAAATCGTATTAAGTACTACTATTATTTTAATGGCACTTTCTACATTATTCATCGCATTACTACCAACCTATGAACAAATTGGTGTATGGGCACCAATACTACTTTTAGTTGCCCGAATGATTCAAGGCTTCTCTACAGGCGGCGAATATTCAGGAGCAATGGTTTATATCGCAGAATCTTCTCCAGATAAAAAGCGTGGTATACTCGGTAGTGGTCTTGAAATTGGAACACTCTCAGGTTACATTGCTGCTTCGGTAATTGTTACCATTTTAACGTTATTGTTAACAGATGAGCAAATGCTCAGCTGGGGCTGGCGTATTCCTTTCTTAATAGCTGCACCAATAGGCTTGGTCGGTTTATATTTACGCCGTCATTTAGATGAATCTCCCATCTTTGAAGAGATGGAAAAAGCACAAGAGGAATCTGAAGACAATGAACAATTTTCATTTATGGATATATTAAAATATCACAAAAAAGACTTCTTATTAAGCACAGTAATTGTTGCCTTCTTTAACATTACAAACTATATGATCCTTTCGTATATTCCTTCTTATTTAACACAAGTACTAAAAGTCAAAGAAACAACGGGCTTATTAATTATTTCAATTACGATGGCACTTATGATTCCACTGGCACTTTATTTCGGTAAATTAAGTGATAAA
>Ga0114954_1000341_pt1 | contig 16463 bp, 18 predicted proteins | sample Porto_4metaG_FD_87299 | JGI IMG/M metagenome (GOLD analysis project Ga0114954, IMG submission 87299) | Marine algal microbial communities from Porto, Portugal - Porto_4 metaG | ecosystem: Host-associated > Algae > Red algae > Unclassified | place: Portugal: Porto | collected 2015-02-02
GAAGATGCGATACAAACTGTCCCGCCAGACGGTGTTAGGTGCCGGTTTATAGTCTTGCTCCAGTTCGCCGATGGTCAGTTCGCGCCACTCGGTTCCCTTGATCAAGGGGCGCCACACGCGCTTGGATGCCTTGATCAGCGACTCGACGTAATCACGGCGCACCTTATGCGCGAGGATAAGGGTGTTGCAGTGATTGATGAGTTCATCCCACTGCATGCCATCGGCGAGGTGCTGGAGCTCGTGTTCGAGCAGAGCGTCGACCGATTGTCGCGTGCTGGCATGCTTCAAGTATTGGTAGAGGCTTTCCGGCAGTTTTATCTCACCCCGGTGCATTTTCATTGTCTCTCCCTGACGGCTTGATTGGATATCGAAGCTGATACCGAGATGGATACGAACGTGATGTCGATACGTAGACACCGGCCTGAGCCGGCAGCGCTGTTGGCGTCGATCACGGTGGTCGGCTTTTTGCCCAGAGGCGTAAGACGCGGTCCCGGCCTTGGCCTTGCGAAATCAGTGATGGCGTCCTTGCCATCGAGCTAAATGTTCAAGACGAAATTCGTTTGATTAGGGTATGCGCAAGTAAAGGCCTGTCTCATGATCTCGGTCATGGGAACTTGGCGGCGACTTTGCTGAGTCGAGAAATGGGCGCCACTCGTGGACGGTGCCGTGGTCGTTTTCCACCAGATGTCATGCAAGCGCCAAGGCAGCCTCCTCAGGGGCGAGGGTGGCCTAGACTCAAGGAAGCGATAGCGGGCCGGTCTTAAGGCCCACGGGGCGAGAGGGCGCGTCATGAAAGAGCGATTGGCTGGCGTGGCGGTGTTGATGGCGATGCTGGCGTGTGCCGAGGTCGAGGCGCAAACGCAGGTCGAGGTGAATATCGAGGGCAGCGCAGGATTGCCTTTCACGGCGCATTGGCAGTGGCGGTCGCCGAGCGGAGACCGGCGTTCAGGCACCTGGCAGGATCGAGTCCCGCAGACCTATCGCATGCCGCCGGGACAGTTCAGCGTGCAGGTTGTTCAGCACGCGCCGGGGGGGCGTCTGGCGGTGACGCTGCTGAGTCGTGGCAACCGCTCCTCGTCGACGTCTCAAGGGGCCGGTGCTTTGCTGTTGTTGTCCGTTCAGTAGCGGTTATCAGTAGCGGTTATCGGTTGGGCGCGGGTCATGGGGACGCGTGGTGCCGGCGATACCTTGGGTGCCTAAGAAGCCTGCAGGAAGCGCGAAGGTGAACTTGCCCTGGGCCGGAATGGCGGCGATGGGAGAGGGCTTGTCGGTGCTGCCGACACCGATGCTGAGGCCGCTGCCGACGGCGACCGCGCCGGCGTCATCGGGGGGAGGGTGACCTGGGGTCTCGGGCAGGCTCGGTACGGGGCCTAGCAGGCTGAATCCGATGCTGGCCAGTCCCATGACCAGCGGAATCATGTGCGACTTGCCAGCGTATTGCGCGTACCGAGCCGGTCGCTCGGCCGTCCGGGCGGCGGCGCGCCAAGGTGCTCGCGTGCCCAGTTGGACGCCTGCAGGCGGTTGTTGACCTTGAGCTTCTTGAAGATGTTGTAGATATGAGATTTGACGGTGTGTTCACTGACGAACAGCTCGGTGGCGATCTGCTGATTCGATGCGCCGGCGCCAATCAAGCCGAGGATCTCCATTTCGCGCTGGGTCAACCCATTGGCGGGACGGTAGCTATTGAGCTGTTGGCGTCGAAAGAACTCGATCAGCCGCGTCATGATGCGTCGTGGCATCCATAGGCTGCCACCGCTCAAGCAGCCGATGCCCTTGCTGATGATCTCGAGAGAGTCCTGGCGATAGAAAATCCCCCTCAGGTGCAAGAACGACAGCACCCGAATGGCATGGTCATCGTGCTGGAGGTTGATCACCGCCAACTGTACATCTGGTCGCGTCGAAACCTGATCTTGAAGACTGCGCATCTCATCGTCACTGGTGTGGTCGGCGTCGATGAGAATGACCTGAGCGTCTTCGGGATCCGCATGCCCCACTGGCCAGAGCACGGTGTCGCTCAGTTCGCCGGCCGCCACGGTCGTGACGGTGCAGTCGAGGTGCGTGGCAATGTAGTCGCTGAACAGCTGCGACTGGACATTGCGATGGGTGACGAGAATGACGCGAGGCAAGCCGATTGCGTAGGTCATGGTAGTTCCCTTGTGTCCCTTGCTCATCGCTGTGGCCGCGATGTCGTTCATCAAGACTTGTCGAATCTCGTTAGGTTGTAAATGTATGCCTACGCTTAACTTAATAGCCGATCGGTAATGATTTTTTCAATACTAGTTGTCGAGCTTTCTGATGAATCAGAGCCGTTTCGATATCGCCCTACGGCACAGAAACCAATAATCAACCGCGCTTTTCAATGGTATGAGCGGAGTAAGTCGCGTTGGCAAAGATCAACGTGCAGGCGCTGGAAGGCGCCGTCAGTCGCACTGTCGTTCGAGCAGATAGGCTCGATCAGGACGAAGAGAATGGTGTTTTTTTACCGACGTCATAAGCATATTTAGGTAAGACATCGACGACGAACTGCCTGACGATGCTGAGGGGGTGGGGCGATGCTGCTGGGCCTACCAGGCGGCAGCTCAGGCCGCGGCGAGTTAAACGGCGAACACGATGAAGATCACGGTGGTGGCGGTAAACAGGTACCCCAGCAGGGCCATCAGGCCATCGCGAGCGATCAGGGCGAGGCCGAAGAGCGTCAGTGCAAGGCCAGCCAGGTTGGCACTGAACGGGATGACCTCCATGGGCGGCATCGCCAGTGAAATCCCCAGGCAGGTGACGGCGATGGCCAGGTGCGCGGGTGATCGAGTGAGCCAGACGAGACGGGGCTTGAGCATTCGGTCAATCCCGCGTGCCGGGCGTCGTAGCCAGGCCAGGGTCTTGGCGAACCGTGGATAGTCGATACGGCGGGTGACGAGTCTCCTGGGAAGCCAGACGCTGTCGCGACCGCATAGCAGCTGGCTCGACGCCAAGATGACCAGCGCCGCCATCAGGCTCGGTACGCCAGGAATGTCGCCAATCAGCGGCGTTACCGTGATCAGTCCGGCGATCAGCAGGAAGGGCGCGAAGCTGCGCCGCCCCGCCGCGTCCAGGACCGTACCGAGGTGGATAGGCCGCTCTGGGGTGGCCGCCTGATCGAGGCGATCGAGGAGGTCGGTCAGGCTGGTTGGCGTGGCGGTGTCACTGTGGGTGTTCGGGGCGTCGCTCATGGTGTCTCGCTGATGACTCAGGGTCGGTGTCGATGGCCAACGTGGGCATCAAGGAGGGACTCAGTATGCGGCTGAACGTCATCGCTGTCGAAAGCCGGCCGGGACGCGTCGTCGGTATTTATCCCTGCATCTTTCTTACACTTGAGTTCTGGAGTAAGCTCGAGTTCATCACAGTCCTTCTCCCCCTCGTGGGAGGAGGGCTGTTTTTTCTTGCTGCGCCAGGCATCTCAGTCCTAGGGAGGGAGCCCCGATGAATCAACCCATTCTTATCAACCGTCTCGATGCCGAACGGCTACAGCGCCTGATCGATGAGGCGTCGGATGCCGACCTGGCGGTGGCCGACGCTCTGGAACGGCGCCTGATCAATGCAGAAGTCGTGGACCCTGAAGATATCCCCGGCAATGTGGTAAGCATGAACAGTCGGGTCGCACTGACCGAGCTTGGCAGTGAGCGCCGGCTGGTGCGGACCTTGGTGTACCCCCACGCCCTCGCCGCCATCGAGGATGCGATTTCGGTCATGGCGCCACTCGGTGCTGCCTTGCTGGGTAGGCGTGTCGGTGAAGAGCTGGAGGGGCCAACGGTGGCCGGGCGCCCGCGGCGTTGGCGGGTGGAGGAGATACTCTGGCAGCCCGAGCGAGAGGGCCAGTTTCACCGCTGATACGGGCCCCAGGCGGAGCCGGTGCCGAGGGCAGCGGGGCGATTGGCTGATGCAGCACGGTTCTGCTGGATCGGCCTAGGGTGAGTCGGCAAGGGATGGCATAGGGTAAGGAGAGGTAGAGATGTTTCGCTCCTTGGGTGCCTTCCGTGCGTGGCTAATGGTAGCTCGACACTTGGGGCGCTCCCCTGTCGAGGAAGGCTCATGTTCCCCCACTCCTGTGTCGCCGGCGCGCTGCTGGTACTGCTTCCGCTTCAGGCGGCTGTCGCCGCCGATACCCTCTATGTCGTGACCAACAAGTCTGAGGCCAACACGGTGGTTGGCTTTCGGGCCTTGGACGGTGGTGAGATCGTTACCATTGGTGAGTTCTCCAGCGGGGGGCGCGGGACCGGTGATCTCGAAGTCCCGGCGCTCGAACGCGACCCTAACCACCCGTTGGCCAACGGCGATGATCCGTTGATTTCCGCCAATGCCATCGCGGCATCGGCTGACGGTCACTGGGTGGTTTCCGTCAACCCCGGTGATGCGTCCCTGGCGCTGATGTCGAGAAGTCCCGAGGGTGGCCTGACGTTGGTCAACACGGTCGCCGCCACCGATGCGTTTCCGCTCTCTGTCGCGGTGTCCGGGGACCGGGTGGTCGCAGCCAGCGTGGGAGGCAGCAACCAGTCAGGGTCTATAGGTCTTTACACCATTGCCGATGGCAAGCTTCGGTTCGTCGAGGGCAGTCGGCGTGATCTCGGGGCCCGTCCCTCCACGATCGATTTCTCGTCGGATGGGCGCTTCGTCATCGTCAACGAGCTGGTAACGGGCAAGATTCACGGCTTCGGCGTCGTCGATGGCAGCCTGAGCTTGACCCCCATGTCGACGCTGGACAGCCCGCGAGGGCAGGACGATCGCTTTCAGGCCATTCCGGTAGGGTTCGCCGTCGGGTCGCATGACGATGGCGATCTGATCCTGATGTCGGAGGCGCGCTTCTTGACGCCGGATTTCAGCCTGCGTGAAGAGGCCGACGCGGTACCACAGAGCCCCTTGTACAGTTGGCAGACCAGTTCGGTGTCCAGTTATCGGCTCGATGCGGAGGGTCGGCTCAGCCGGATCAGCCAAGATGTTCTGACCGGCGCCGAGGTAGAAGGGGGCGAGATTGCCAACTGCTGGGTGGCGTTCGATGCCGATCGGGGCTGGTTGTTTACCGCCAACGCGCTCTCGAGCTCCATCAGTCGCTTTCGGGTCGACGCAGAGGGCGGCCTGGTGCTGGAAGACGCCACCGCGTTCAAGGAGCCCGATGAGCAGCTATTCCTGTCCGATATGGCGCTCAATTCCGCCGGTGACGCGCTCTATCAGCTGGTGGGCAACCGCGGCGAGGTCCTGGTCTTCGATGTTGCCGACGATGGCGCTTTGCGCCTGCGCGAGACCCTCGACGGCCTTCCCGTGCTCGGCGCCTACGGCATGCTGGTGCTGAGCGACGACTGAAGGACAGTGGCGAGATCGCGATGGGATGGGGGTAATGGCTAGGAGGGTTTGCATAGCTAGGCGAGCGGTCATTTTTCGTCAGGCTCTGACAAGCGGTTCAGGCGTGGGGTAGGCTATCGGCTGTCGCTCGGCAGCCGCCGAGTCATGCTGTTGGTCCCGGTCTGTTGAGGTAATGGAATGCCGTTTTCGCTGTGGATATCGCTCGCTGCCATTTGCGCCATGGGGGCCATGTCGCCGGGGCCTAGTCTGGCGCTGGTCCTGCGCCATACCCTCGGTGGCGGGCGGGTTGCCGGCGTCGTCGCGGCGCTGACCCACGCCCTCGGGGTCGGCTTGTATGCCTTGTTGACGGTGTGGGGGCTTGGTGAAGTCATCGAGCGCCACCCGATGGTGTTCCGCGGGATTACTCTGGTCGGTGCCGGCTACCTGGCCTGGCTTGGCTTCAAGGCACTGATGGCCGGGCGAGGTGGCGCACTCAACGCTACGGCCGGCGTCTCCAGCCACCGAGTGGCGGCGCGGGAGGGGCTGCTGGTCGCCCTCGGCAATCCCAAGTTGATGCTGTTCTTCATCGCCTTGTTGAGTCAGTTCGTGACGCCGGAGATGGCGCTGGTCGAGCGCGCGATCATCGTGTGTACGGCGATGGTGATCGACGGGGGGTGGTATGTGCTGGTAGCACTGAGCCTATCTCATTCTCGGGTACTGCCCTGGCTGCAGCAGCGTGCGCACTGGATTAACCGCATCACCGGCGTGCTGCTGCTGGCGTTGGCCGTGCGGGTACTGCTCGGCTAGCCGAGTCGCGGCGACGAGCGGGGGGGTTACTGGCCGGCTCGTCGCAGGAGCGCGTCGATATCGAGCCCCGGTGGCAGCACGCCATAGGCTGGGCTGATCTCGTCCCCCAGTCGCGAGCGGCAGAAGGCATTGGTGACAGGCTCCGGCGCATGGTCGAGCAACAAGGCGGCCTGGGTGCACTGGGCCAGGCGCTGGGTCAACCAGCGCGCCCGCGAGGGGAGTGCGTCCGGCGGGGCGGCCAATTCCCGCTCGAGTTCGGCCACCGCCTTGTCCAACAACGGATGCTGCTGGCGCGCGGGAGCCAGTTCCTGGCGCAAGGCCTCGATGGATGCGGGGTGGCGCTCGAGCACTCTCAGCACATCCAGGCAGATGACGTTGCCAGACCCTTCCCAGATCGAATTCACCGGCGCTTCACGATAGAGCCTGGCCAGGGGCGATTCTTCGACATAGCCGCTGCCTCCGAGGCACTCCATGGCCTCGGCCATGAATGCCGGGGCGCGTTTGTTGTGCCAGTACTTGGCCAGGCTCGGCAGCAGTCGCGCCAGGGCAATCTCGTGCTCGTTGCCGTGGCTCGTGCCGTCGAAGGCTCGGGCGGTGCGCAGGCTGAGGGCCAGGCCGGCCTCGACTTCCAGCATCATATCGGCCAGCAGGGTTCGCATCAGGGGCTGTTCGGCCAACGCCTTGCCGAACGCATGGCGCTGGGAAACGTGTCGCCAGGCCTCTCGCCAGGCCTGGCGCATCATGCCGATCGGCGCCATGGCCGCATCCAGGCGGGTCTGCTGGACCATCTCGAGGATCGTGGCGATGCCCCGGCCTGGCTCGCCGATCGGGGCGGCCCAGGCATGCCGGTACTCGATTTCGGCCGAGGCGTTGGCGCGGTTGCCGCACTTGTTCTTGAGGCGCTGGATCTCGATAGGGTTGCGATGGCCGTCCGGGGCGAAGCGCGGTGCGAGAAAACAGCCGAGGCCTTCGTCGGTGGTGGCCAGCGTCAGGAAGGCATCGGACATTGGGGCGCTGCAAAACCACTTGTGCCCGGTCAAGCGCCAACCATCCTCGCCGATGGCGGCATGGGTCGTGTTGGTGCGGATGTCACTACCTCCCTGTTTTTCGGTCATGGCCATGCCGAAGGTGAGGGCGGACTTGCGCGTGGCGGGGAGAGCCCGGGGATCGTAGTCCCAGGCCAGTAGTCCGGCTGTCCACTCGGGGTCGAGGCTCGATTCCCGCCGCAACACCGGCATGGCGGCGTGGGTCATGGTAATCGGGCAGCAGAACCCGGGTTCCGCCTGGGTCAACAGATAGAGCGCCGCCACGTGGGCCTGGTGGCCTCCGCGGCCCTCTTCCTGCCAGGCCACGGCGTGAACGCCACGGTCCATGGCCAGGTGCATCAGCTCGTGATAGGCCGGGTGGTAGCGAACCTCATCCAGCCGCTGACCATGGCGATCGAACAGGTGGAGTTCGGGCGGGTGGCGGTTGGCGGCGTCGCCCAGCGCTTGAACCTCGCCACTGCCGACTTCGCTACCGAGCGGGGCGAGACGGCGGGAGACCCAGTCCGGGGCTTCCCTGGCCAAGCCTTCAGCGAGGGCCTGGTCGTCGGCGAAGGCGTCGAAGGGAGCGCCCATATCGGGCTGATTGAGTACTTGGTGGGTGGCGAGTCGGTGGCGCGGTGCGTGATCGCTCATGGGAAACCTCCTTGGGCCATGGGTGGCGACACGCGCCAACCGGATGGCCCTGCTGAAGGAGCATGGAACCTGGAGCGCAAGCGGTCAATGCGCAGCGGGTGACGGGACCGCTTCGGCTGGGTAGGCTGATGATATTTGCTCGGAGCGTCATGATGTCCCAACCCTCAGGCCCGGAGACGGGGCCGGCGATTCTAGCTGCGAGCGCCAGTGAATCGGCACCGACCGCCGTCGTCGCCCACGAGCGCATCCAGGTCGTCGATCAGTGCAACCGTCCCTGTGGCAGCGCATGGCGCTCGCAGATGCGGCGCTTGCGTTGTTGGCATCGCGCCACCTATATCGTGGTACGCAATGGCCGCGGGGAGCTGTGCGTTCAGCGCCGCACCTTGACCAAGGAGGCCTTCCCCGGTGGCCTCGATCTGGCTGCGGGGGGGGTCGTAGGCGCCGGCGAAGCGGTGCATCGTGCGGCCATGCGTGAATTGGCCGAGGAACTGGGCATCATCGCGACTCGGCTCCCCCAGGCGCTGGAATTTATCTATGCTGAACAAGGCCACCGCATCTTCGGCAGTGTTTTCTGTGTGACCCATGATGGACCCCTCAGGCTGCAGCCCGAAGAGGTGGTGGAGGTAACCTGGCTAGTGCCGGATGAGGCGCTGGCCCTGACCGAGGCAACGCCCGATACCCGGCTGGCACTGGAGCTGCTGCTGCGGCGGGAGCGAGGAGGCGGCGCGCACTGAGCCCAACCTCCGGGACTGGCGCGACGGGCCCGGGCGTGGCATCGTGAGGCTATTGTCCGCGAGTTCGAATCATGACCCTTCACGACCACGAATGCCGTACTCACCGCGGCGAGCCGTTTAACCTCCGCGCCCTGCGGGGGCAGGTGCTCCTGATCGTCAACGTCGCGAGCAAGTGTGGCTTTACTCCACAATTGCGGGAGCTGGAAATGCTCTATCGCCATCATCGTGAACGGGGGTTTACGGTGCTGGGGTTCCCTTGCAATCAGTTCGCGCGTCAGTCGCCGGAGTCGGCCGAAGCCTTCTGTTCGCTGGGCGAGCGAGAATACGGCGTGACCTTTCCGCTGATGGAAAAGGTCGATGTCAACGGTAGCGGCGCCCATCCACTGTTCAAGGCGCTCAAGGCCGAGGCGCCGGGTGTGCTGGGCACCCGGGCGATCAAGTGGAACTTCACCAAGTTTCTTGTGTCGCGGGACGGCAGGGCGATCCGACGCTTTGCGCCGCGGGATGGAAGTCGTGCCATGCTGTTGGCGCTGGAGCAGGCCCTCGACGAGGCCTAGGGCGAGCTACCGTGTGGGGGAGTCAGGTCATCAAGGCAGCGATTCGCCGCGCTCTACCGCCACCCGTTCGACCAGCGCGTTGTAGCGGTGGCGTACCATCATGGTGGTCAGTCCCGAGAACAATGCCCAGGTCTTGCGGCGCCAGCCGGTGAGTCGGCGGTTGTGGGCAACCAGCTGGCGCATCAGCTTGTGGTCATCGAAGCGAAGCCACTCTCCGGCCACCGACATCTGGTGGCGTGACAGCACCGGGGCGAGTTCCAAGCGAAATATCCACTCGAGTTCCTTGAGCGAAATGCTGTCGCGCTGGATCACGGTGACCATGCGGGCGTAATCGGCCTCGCTTGGCTCACGCTCGAGCCACAGCGGTGCCATGGCCAGCCACAGCTCGCCGCGCTGGTCGACCAGAGTTTGTGCGTCCATCCGAGGTCCTCCTGAGGCGGTGGCCAGCATCCTGCCTCAGGCGAGGGGGGACCACAAGGGGCTTGCACGAAGGCGGACAGAGCGGCTGCGGATCGCTAGAATACCGCCACTGTAACTTACATATCGGACGGTTCCCCTCCGGGGGCCGCACAGAGTGAAGAGGTCTGTTGTGATCATCAAGCCCAAGGTTCGTGGATTTATTTGCACCACCACCCATCCCGTCGGCTGCGAGCAGAACGTGCTCGAGCAGATCCAGGCGACGCGCGCTCGCGGCCTGGATGCCGCCAAGGGGCCCAAGAAGGTTCTGGTGATCGGGGCTTCCAGCGGATACGGCCTGGCGGCCCGTGTCACCGCAGCCTTCGGTTATGGCGCCGATACCCTCGGGGTGTTCTTCGAAAAGCCCGGCAGCGAAAAGAAGCCCGGCACCGCGGGCTGGTACAATTCGGCAGCGTTCGACAAGTTCGCCAAGGCAGAAGGCCTGTACAGCAAGTCGATCAACGGCGATGCCTTCTCCCACGACGCACGTGCCAAGGCCATCGAGCTCATCAAGGCGGATATGGGGCAGGTCGATCTGGTGGTTTACTCGCTGGCCTCTCCGGTGAGAAAGCTGCCCGACAGCGGCGAGCTGAAGCGCTCGAGCCTCAAGCCGATTGGCGAGCGTTACCGTGCCACCGCCATCGATACCAACAAGGACACCATCATCGAAGCCGAAGTGGAACCCGCGACCGAGCAGGAAATTGCGGACACCACCGACGTCATGGGCGGGCAGGACTGGGAGCTGTGGATGGCGGCGTTGCGCGATGCCGGCGTGCTGGCGCCGGGGGCTCGCAGTGTCGCCTTCAGCTATATCGGTACCGAAATCACCTGGCCGATCTACTGGCATGGCGCGCTTGGTAAGGCCAAGGAAGACCTTGACCGCGCGGCCGCGGCCATCGACGAGTCTCTGGAAACCTCCGGCGGCAGTGCCCATGTCGCGGTTCTGAAGTCCGTGGTGACCCAGGCCAGCGCCGCCATCCCGGTCATGCCGCTGTACATCGCCATGGTGTATCGCATCATGAAAGAGCAGGGCCTGCATGAGGGCACCATCGATCAGCTCAATCGTCTGTTCGGCGAGCGCCTTTACGCCGATGGCGAGATGGCGACAGATGCCGCGCGCCGGGTGCGTCTGGACGATTGGGAGCTGCGTGATGACGTGCAGCAGGCGTGCAAGGACCTGTGGCCTCAAGTCACCACCGAGAACCTGTTCGAGATCACCGATTACGCGGGCTACAAGCACGAGTTCCTGAAGCTGTTCGGCTTCGAGCGTGACGACGTCGACTATGACGCCGACGTCGACCCGAACGTCCAGTTCGACGTCGTCCAGCTCTGACCCTGCCCGCGAGACTGCCGATGCCGGATTTGCCTGTGGCGTCGGCAGTTATGCGCAATGGGCATTCGCGCTGCTGGATGTCGTCGAGTGGCGTAAACTGCCGTTGTCTGCATCATCGCCTGCCATGAGTCCTCGATGCCCGAGTCTTCGTCCACGTCACGTCCAGCCGCCTTGCTACGTCAGGTGGGTATCGTCATGCTGCCGGGATTTTCGCTGCTCGCTCAAGCCTGTGCGACCGAGCCGCTGCACGTGGCCAACCTTCTCCATGGTCGGACGCTGTATCGGCTGACGAGCTACGCTTGCGACAGCGAGCCGGTGACCAGCGCATCGCAGCAAACCTTGCTGCCCCGGGCCAGCATCGGCGAGGCCGAGGCGCACCCTGACATGGTATTGATCTGTGCGCCGGCCAAGCTGCCGGGGGGTATCCCCGAGTCACTCGACATGTGGCTCAAGCGCCTCAGTGCCTCAGGCGTTCCCCTGGGCGGGATCGGCGGGGGGACTGAAGTACTGGCAAGGCTAGGGCTGCTGGACGGCTATAACGCGACGCTTCCCTGGCAGCGCTTCGAGGCCTTTGCGGCCGCCCATCCTCGGGTGCGGATGTCCGAGCAGCTGTTCGAGATTGACCGTGACCGGTTTACCTGTGGCGGTGGCACGGCGGCCATGGACATGATGATCACCCTGGTGGAAGGGCATCACGGTCCGTCGCTGGCGGCGCGCATCTCCGAGTACTTCGTGATGGAACGTATTCGCATGGGCGACGAGCCGCAGCAGATCCCGCTGCGCTCGCGGCTGTCTCACGCGCCGGAAAGTCTGGTCGAGGCGGTTCAGTTGATGGAAGCCAATATAGAAGAACCGCTGACCACCCATGAGCTGGCCGAACACCTGGGGATCTCTCGGCGCCAGCTCGAACGCCTGTTCAAGAAGTATCTCAAGTCGGTGCCCAGTCGCTATTACCTCGATCTACGCCTGCAGCGGGCCCGCCGACTGCTGCGCGAGAGCGATCGCCCGGCGGGCGAGATCGCCCTGCAGACCGGGTTCTCCTCCGCGGCGCATTTCTCCACTGCCTATCGCAATCACTTCGGCATGACGCCGCGGGAAGAACGGCTAGGCTAAGCTCACCTCAGGCCCAGTCCTATAGGGAAATACGGCATACTTGACTGTACTCGCCTCCTCCTTGGGCGGGCCCACCGGCTGTCGATGCTGTTCAATGTCCTCACTTCTCCCCAGGTAGACTCCGATCTTTCCGCGCAGGCGGCATTCGACCTGTCATTGCTTGCGACAGTGACTCGACGCTTCGTTGGAGGTTGACGTTGCCAGTGTGACGTCGAGCGGTGCCAGACGATGGTTGCCAGCCTGTTCTCCACCGTTTCGTGCAGATCGGCGTGATTCCGTGCTTGAAGGCTCGTCCGTGTGTCCCACCCGGTTCTTGATGGTCGTTTCGACGTTTGACTCCATGCCTACAGCGATTGCCGGATCGTTCCTGCCCTCATCTCGGAACCGTCTGATAGGTGCCTGTTTTCTCGTAACATTATGATGCCCGGGTGGGTGAGGGAGATGCACTGTGCTGGGCTCCAGGGTGGGTTCCAGGGTGGGCGGCAGTGTGGCGCCCTCATTGCTCGCCAGATCATGTCGTCGGGCGGGGTATGGCGGACGTCTCCTGAGTGTGGACCATGGGGTGGCCGGTCCTGTAAGGAGTGGAGTTCCAGGCGCGTCTACGAACAGTGACGGCGTTCAGCTCGGACGGTCTGGGCGGGATGTCCCGTTAAAGCTAGGAATCTTTGCAGTAACGATATTCGATGATAAGAGCGTCCGTAATATCTGGGCAAGATCCTGTAAGGAAGACAATATTACATGACACAAAGCCGCATCGAAGTGATGAAGCCTTGCGGATTTTCGGCCCGAAGGCAAAAGATGGTTCGATGTACTTGTGGTGTTGATGTGCTGATCAGGACGCGAGAAATGCCTTGGAACGGCAGTTTTTCTCGCAGATGAAGCGCGATACGCTATCTTATTATTGGCAAAAATTAACGAGGTCGCTATGCACCCATCCACTGTTTCTCGAATTGGTTTCTATGTGGCGCTGTACGGCGTTGTGGCGATTCTTTTCTGGATAGGTATCTTTAAGTTTCATCCTGATGAAGCCGCTGCCATCGAAGGTATCGTTGCCAGCTCACCGCTGATGGCGTGGCTTTACAGCGTCGGCAGCGTCAACCAGGTGTCGGCCATGATCGGCTCGGGAGAAATCATCGTCGGTGTGCTGATCGCGCTGTACCCGCTGTCCAAAAAAGCGGCCTTCGTGGGCGGTGCGCTGGCCAGTGTGATCTTCCTGACCACCACCAGCTTCTTGCTGACGACGCCGGGCGTGTTCCACGTCAGCAGCCTGAGTGGCGAAACGCTCGCTTTCCCGTCGCTGTTCGGGGGATTCTTGGCGAAAGATATCGTACTGCTTGGGGCCGCCCTGGTGATCACTGGCGTCTCGTGGCAGGCCGTCATCACAGAAAAGGAGGGTGCAGAGAATGACGCCGACCCCTTTCTGAGTGACGCTTCATGAACCATATTTAATTTAGATGTAGCTTATATTTTGAAAGCATCCCAGCCTGTGTGGTTGGCTGGGAATGCCCGAGCATCGCCCGGGCGATGAGGCGTCACCGAAGACAATAAGGGTGTATGACGAAAATAAGGTGATAAAAAAATCCTTATTTAACATATGGCTAAAATAGTACTGTGCATGAATGATTAGGTGGTCATATTGGCAATTGCCAATATGGAGGGCCGCGATTAGATTGGTATAGGTAAGGTAACGAAACGTAACGTAAGGGTGGGGCAGCGAAGGGCCGGCGACGTGACGAGTAGGTGATCGGCTCCCGGTGTGGCACAGAATGGTGTGGCATCGATGTCTTTTTCTGCTCGTATCTGCATAGTTGTGACGGCTTAAAGCGACCACGTAAAAATACCGGGAGCGTCCGGTGATATTCAGGAGATTCTCATGAAAACCAAAATTTTTGCCGCAGCGATCCTGGCATCTCTTCTGGCCGCTGGTAGCGCCTACGCAATGGACTCTGCCACACTGGAAAAGCGCATGCAGGAAATCGAGGAAACTCGTATTGCCGGCAGTGAAGAGGGCGAAGTCGAGGCCCTCGAGCAAGAAGTGGCCGAGCTCAAGGACTTGCTGCAGATGACCCTCGATAGCCTCAAGGAAACCAACCAGTAATCGGCAGGACGGTCGATGATGACGTCGGTCAGGCCGATGCTCGTGCCACGACAGCGTCCTTCGCGGGCCTTGGAGCTCACCAGCCGGTTCTAGCGACATCTGGTAGCGTCTGGCACCCCTGCTAGCGCAGTCTGGAAAAATACAGAGGGCCCACTTCGGTGGGCCCTTTTGCGTGTTGCGCCAGGCATGGCGCAGAGCACTGCGACTAGCACCGTGGCGGGTGCTGTTCCTGGGGCTGATGCCCTGAGATGATTGACGGTGAGCGGGTGTGGCCCCGACTGGAGTGCCGGGCCTTGCCGATGAGTTAGGCGCCGCCGAAGACGTGGGTTGGCCGGCAGGGCCTGGTCGCGATCCTCGACACCCCGCGACGACGTAACCAACCCTCGTGGACCGCGGTATACATCACCGTACGTGCGCTGGTGGGGAGGATGGCGGGAGCCATGACAGCCTGAAGTCCGATGCGATGCCCGATCTGGTCGCATGTCACTGACGGCACCGGCAGGGCCGCGTCTCAGAGGCGCCAGTCGGCTGCGGTGGGATGGTGGCCGTGGCCGAATCTGTCCGTCTTTGGTCCGTTTTCGGTCTCGGTGGCAGCGGTCTCATCCCCTAGCCTGGTGTCTTCTGTCCATGAAGGAAGTGCCTACCGTGACCGTCGCCTTGCTGATGATTGATGTTCAACGTTCATTTACCGCTCGTGACTATTGGGACGAGGGCCAAGTCGCGCCGTGGGCCCGTGCCCAGCGAGCGCTACTCGATCTCGCGAGCGCCCGTGGCGTGCCGGTGGTCCGCATCTATCACCTTGCACCGGGTAGCGGTGGCCCGTTCGACCCCGCCAAGGGCCTGATTCGTCCCCTGGAAGGGTTCGATGACGCGGCCGATGTGGTGTTCGAGAAGTGCGTGCATAATGCGTTCACCGATACCGCCCTCGAGGCGTGGCTGAGAGCGCGCGAGATTACCCGTCTCTGGGTCAGTGGTATCCGCACCGAGCAGTGTTGTGAAACCACCACTCGAGTGGCCTCGGATCTTGGCTTCGATGTCGATTTCGTCAGCGAGGCGACGCTGACCTTTCCCATGCAGCGCCTGGGTCGCACCTGGTCTGCCGACGAGATCCGCGCGCGTACCGAGCTGGAACTGGAAGGACATTTTGCCCGCATCGTTGATGTTGCCAGCCTCGCCAGCGAATAGGCTAACGATCGGGCGCCGATCCCGGCCCCCCTTGTGTCGCGAAGGAGTCACCACCTGAAACCTCAGCCTTCTCTCCTGCCCGCGAGGCGCCACTCGTCGCTACGGGTCGGGGTGCTGATGCTCCCCGGCCAGGTGCCCCTGGACCTGGTAGGTCCTTGGCAGGTCCTGCACTGCGCTCAGCGCCTGTCGTCGGCCATCGAGGTGCGCTACTTCGGCCCCTGCGACGCACTCGATTGGCTCGGCCCGCTGCGCCTGACCGGCATCGAGGCCCTGCCTGACTCGGTGGCAGGGTGGGATCTGCTGTTGGTCCCCGGGCAGTACGCGGCCGCCATCGAGCCCCATGGGCAGGCGGTGGCGGTGGATTGGCTTCGTCGCCACGCCAACGATGCTGCGACGCTGATGAGTATCTGCTCGGGAACCCTGCTGCTGGCCCAGGCGGGCTTGCTGTCGGGGCGACGCTGCACGACACACCATGGCCTGCTCGAGCAACTGACGATACTGGAGCCGCGAGCCAAGGTTCAGGGCGACTGTATCTTTGCCGAAGATGGGCCCTTGCTTACCAGTGCGGGGATCTCGACGGGCATCGATACCATGCTCTACTGGTTGACCCGACATGGTGGCCATCGTCTGGCGGTGTCGGTGGCTAGAGAGATGGTGCTGTACCTGCGCCGAAGCGGCCATGAACCTCAGTTGGGCATCTGGCTAAAGGGTCGCAATCACGTCGATGCCCGAATCCATCGACTGCAGGATTGCCTTGCGGAGTCCCCTGCCGAGGCCTGGACGCTGGCGGCCATGGCGTCTGAGTCGAGCATGAGTGAGCGTCACCTGCGACGACGTTTTCAGGCGTTGACCGGCATGGGCTTGCCGGAGTATCTCGCCCGGGTTCGCCTGCATCTGGCGCGCAGTCTGATGCAGGAGACGTCTCTCGGGCTCAACGATATCGCCGAGCGGGTCGGGCTCGGTGACGACCGTCAACTGCGGCGAGTATGGCAGCGCTTTGGCGAGGGCGCCGAGGAGGGGAGTCCAGCCCGGTGGCGGCGTAGAAACTCCTCGATAAGCTCGGTGATCTGATCTTACCCAGCAATCGTGGACACCGATCTAAGCGATCATTCGAACCTCGAAGGCCTCAGGGCTGATCATCCCAATCGCACTGTGTCGGCGCTGCCGGTTGTAGTCGACCTCGATATACTC
>Ga0114954_1000343_pt1 | contig 16415 bp, 12 predicted proteins | sample Porto_4metaG_FD_87299 | JGI IMG/M metagenome (GOLD analysis project Ga0114954, IMG submission 87299) | Marine algal microbial communities from Porto, Portugal - Porto_4 metaG | ecosystem: Host-associated > Algae > Red algae > Unclassified | place: Portugal: Porto | collected 2015-02-02
AAATATCAACCGTACCAAAAGAGCATCCATGCGTTGGACATCTAGGGGTGGAACACCCCGAAGTAACGCTCAGGGAGACGAAAGGTTACTTTCGTCGTGGAACTGAGAAGCTCCCACTTCAAGTTTTGCTAAGTGGCGAGTAGTTCACTGGCTACTCTATCATTCTCTACCTTTGTCAGCTAACTAAATTATGAGTTCCTTCTATTATTTAATGAAGAAAGCTTTTCTGGTTGTGCTTTGTTTTCACTTCCGAAAATGAGCATATGATTTTTAACGTTTTCGTATGCGGCCTCAATTACATCTTGATGATACGTAAAGTAATCTGAATAAGGAGTATTTAGGACGGCAGCGTTAACCGTAGCAATTACATTCTGAAACGTGGCTGTTGCTACATTAATTTTCCGAACACCATGATGAATACATTGCTTGAAATTCTCTGGGCTAATTCCAGATCCACCATGTAATACGAGTGGAATATGGACTACCTCATTAATTTCTTGCAAGCGATCTAATCGTAAATCAGGATTTCCATTGTACATACCATGCGCATTTCCAATTGCAACAGCTAACGCATCTACGTCTGTTTCTTCTGCAAATCGTTTTGCTTCTGTAGTGCTTGTCAGCAACATCTCAATATCTTCTGATCCGTCCTCACTACCACCAACTCTGCCAATCTCAGCCTCTACCGTCGCACCGTACTTTTTCGCAAGTTCCACAATTTCTTTTGTCTTTTGTATATTTTCCTCTAACGGATAGTGAGAACCATCAAACATAACCGAACTAAAACCAATTTCTAATGTCTCTTGAATCTTTTCAAATGTCATACCGTGATCAAAGTGAACTGCTACTGGAACAGTTGCTTTTTTCGCTGCAGCTACCATCAAAGGACCAATCATATGAATTGGCGAATGATTCAAACGCACTTCCGCAATTTGTAGAATAAGCGGCGAACTTAACTCTTCAGCTGCTTTGATAGCTCCCATGACCGTTTCCATATTAGCGACACTAAAAGCACCAACCCCATAATTCTCTTGATTTGCTTTTATTAAAAGATCTTTCATTTGAACTAATGGCATTACATACTCACCTATTTCAATATTATTTATTAAATGTAAAACCAACCTTCTCGTCTTTTTACTCCTTTTGTAAGAAGACCTGTTGATTGCCATATCATTAACTTAGGGATAATCTCGAAATGCGGAAATTACAGACCTGCTTTTTCTTGTATAAATTTCCTAGCTTTTAATGCGTATTCAAAAGGATTCGCTAAAGCTGGGTCTTGCTCTGCTTCTACCACAAACCACCCCTTATATTCAGAGTTTGCAAGAATAGTAAAAACTTCATCAAATACAATTACACCATCCCCGGGAACTGTAAATGCACCATTCTTCACTGCCTGTAAGAAGCTTAAATCGTTATCCTTTACAGCATCTACTACTTCCTCACGAATATCTTTTAAATGTACGTGTTTAATACGGGGTAAATATTTTTTCAAAATATAAAGCGGCTCTTCTCCTGAAAAAACTAGATGACCTGTATCAAAGAGCAGTGATACAAGATCTGAATCCGTCATATCCATTAACTTTTCAATTTCTGCCGTTGTTTGAACACCCGTACCCATATGATGATGGTATACAATATGTAGCCCCTTTTCCTGAGCTAATTTACCGAGGTGATGTAACCCATCCGCAAGCTTATTCCACTCTTCTTCTGTAAAAACGGGCTTGTTTTGAAATAGTGGTACATCCATTAAACCTTGAATACTATGTCCTTGCTCTGATACAACGATGACTTTTGCACCCATTTCATGCAAGAAATCTCTATGTTTAATAAATGCTTGTACCGTCTCTTCAAGCGGCTTCGTTGTCAAGAACGCACTAAACCATGCACTAGCAATCTCAAGGTTTCGTAATTCCAATGATTTTTTCAATACAACTGTATTTCTCGGATATTTATTACCTACTTCACTTCCATTAAATCCAGCTAGTGCCATCTCACTAATACATTGTTCAAACGTATTTTCTGCTCCTAGCTCCGGCATATCATCATTTGTCCAAGCAATTGGTGCAATCCCAAGCTTAATCGTGTTTTCTTTGAACATCCCCTTGTCTCTCCTCTTCGCTAAATGTTATAGAGTTTCACTAAATTCTCCTATCTGTTCGTTAAAAAGAGAGCTCCCTAAACAATATGCATGTAGATAAACAACTCTCTTTGTGCCCTAATCTAATAAGATCTTGCCTTTTGCAAGTTACTTACTTTACTCTCATACGCAGCTTGTACACTTTGACTATTAGATACTTCTGCAACACCTACATGCCACCATGAATCGTATCCATTTGTCATTGTCTTTGGTAATACTTTAATATCAATCAATGTAGAAACCGTTTGTTTTTTCGCATCTTTAAGTGCTTCCTGTAATTGTTCTATTGATGTAACGCGATACGTTTTTACGCCATATCCAGCCGCGCTAGCTGCAAAATCAATTTTCATAATAGCCCCGTTTAATTTACGAGTTTCCTGGTTTCGGTAGCGAAACTCTGTTCCAAAGCTCCCCATTCCGTTGCCCATTTGTAAGTTATTAATGCAACCAAATCCGGAGTTATCAAACAATAAGACGTTAATTTTTTTGTTTTCTTGAAGACTTGTGACAAGCTCAGAATGAAGCATTTGGTAACTGCCATCCCCTACCATTGCATATATTTCCTTCGATGGTTCAGCTAGCTTTGCACCAAGTGCGCCTGCAACCTCATAGCCCATGCAAGAGTATCCATACTCCATGTGATATGTATTAGGTTTATTTGCTGCCCACATTCTTTGTAAATCACCCGGAAGACTTCCTGCCGCACCAACAATAATTGCATCTTCATCAAGTAATGTATTGATTTGTCCAATGACCGCAGTCTGTGTTAATTGTGTACCAAGTGCATCTACATACTCATTTAAATTTTCATCGAAATGACCTTCAACTTCTGGCGTGAAACCTTGACCTGTAAAACGAATATTATGTAGACGTGCTAATTCTGTTTCCCAAGCCTCTTTTGCATCAGCGATTTCTACTGTGTAACTAGATTGATACTCAATTGCTTGCAGTTCATCTATTAGAGCAAGTAGCGCTTCTTTTGCATCTGCTATCACCTTCAATGCATCGAGCTTGTTTGCATGAAATTCTGAAACGTTGATGTTTAAAAACTCAACCTCTTCATTCTGGAACAATTGCTTAGATGCCGTTGTAAAATCAGTAAATCTCGTCCCGATTCCAATAACAAGATCCGCTTCCTTTGCAATTGTATTAGCTGCTAAATTCCCAGTTACCCCAATGCCGCCAAGATTATATGGATGACTACTTTCTATCGCGCTTTTCCCAGCTTGTGTTTCTCCAAATGGAATGCGGAATGCTTCAGCAAACTGTTTCAGTTCCTCTGCCGCTTCTGCGTACCTTACACCACCACCGCAAATCATAATTGGCTTTTTCTTTTTCTTAATCATTTCCACCGCATCCGCTACACTGGCTTTTGTAGGTGGACGACGTTCAATACGATGAACACGCTTTTGGAAGAAGTAACTTGGAAAATCCCAAGCTTCCCCTTGGACATCTTGTGGTAAACAAATTGTTACAGCTCCTGTATCTGCCGGATTCGTTAAAACACGCATGGCTTGAATCATAGCTGTCATCAATTGTTCAGGACGGTTCACCCGGTCCCAATACTTACTTACCGCACGAAAAGCATCATTCGTAGAAATAGATAAGTCATGCGTTTGTTCAATTTGTTGAAGAACAGGATCAGGCTGCCTCGTTGCAAATACATCACCTGGAAGTATTAATACGGGAATATTATTTGCAGAAGCTGTTGCAGCAGAAGTAATCATATTTGCTGATCCAGGACCAACAGAAGAAGTACATGCCATAATTTGTTTTCTATGTCTTTGTTTTGCAAAGGCCATCGCAGCATTTGCCATCCCTTGTTCATTTCTCCCTTGATATACTTCTAATTCCCCTGCGTCTTCTTCTAAAGCTTGACCTAGCCCTACTACATTTCCATGACCAAAAATCGTAAAGATTCCCTTAATAAATTTTTGTGGTTCTCCATCAAACTCTACGTATTGCTGATTCAAAAATTTCACCAAAGCTTGTGCCGTCGTCATTCTAACAGTTTGCATATTGTTTGCTCCTTTCTATCTCTATCAGTCATTCTGCATATGAAAAAGGAGTATCAGGAATTTGGTAGACTCCTAATACTTCCTTCTTATGTTTTACTACTTCTGTTACTTTCGCTTACAAGCAACTAGAAAGATTCTACCTCTCTCTTAATGATTATTTTTCCCAGCGAGATGTAAGCATTTTCTTTCTAGTATAAAACTCAACGCCGTCAGTACCATTCGCATGAAGATCACCATAGAAAGAGTCTTTCCAGCCAGAAAACGGGAAGAATGCCATTGGCGCTGGTACCCCAACATTCACACCTAACATACCTGATTCAATTGTTTCACGGAATTGACGTACACTTGCCCCGCTATCTGTATAAATGCAAGCTCCATTTGCAAAGCGAGACTCATTCGCAATTTCAATCGCTTCATCTAATGATTTCACACGAACAATGGATAAAACAGGAGCAAAAATCTCATCTTTCCAGATTTTCATTTCTTTTGTCACATGGTCAAAAATTGTTGGACCAACGAAGTATCCGGCTCCTTTTACAGCTGTATCTTCGCGTCCATCACGAACTAATGTAGCGCCCTGCTCTACACCTGAATCGATGTAACCAATTGTGCGCTCTTTATGGTTATCACGAATAACTGGCCCTAAAAATACATCTTCATCAAGACCATTTCCAATCACAATTTTATTTGCTTCTTCTACGAGTCTTCCAACTAATTGATCTGCAATTTCTTCTTCTACTGTTACAACAGAAGCAGCCATACAACGCTCACCAGCTGAACCAAATGCAGCACTAATAATTTGCTTTGTAGCTAGTTCAAGATTCGCATCATTTAATACAATGGAATGGTTTTTTGCGCCCGCTAGCGCTTGAACACGTTTTAAGTTTTCTGTTCCTTTTTTGTATAAATATTCTGCAACTGGCTGGGAACCTACAAATGAAATTGCCTTCACTAATTTGTGTTCAAGAAGACCGTTTACTACATCGTGTGCGCCATTAACGATATTTAATACACCTTTAGGTAAACCAGCTTCTGCAGCTAATTCAACTAATTTTGCTGCTAGAAGTGGTGTACGCTCTGAAGGTTTTAACACAAATGTATTACCGCAAGCAATCGCAAGTGGGAACATCCAGCATGGAACCATCATTGGGAAATTAAAAGGTGTAATTCCACCTATAACACCAATTGGGTAACGATACATACCAGATTCTATACCTGTCGCAATATCAGGAAGCTGTTTTCCCATCATTAATGTAGGAGCACCCGCTGCAAACTCCACGCACTCAATACCACGAAGAACTTCACCGTAAGCTTCGTTATAGCTTTTTCCGTTTTCAATCGTAATAAGTTTCGCTAACTCTTCCCAGTTATCTACTAATAATTGTTGATATTTAAATAGAATACGAGCACGTTTTGGCACAGCTGTTTTGGACCAAGATTTGAATGCTTCATTTGCTGCTTGTACTGCTAGTTCAACATCTACTCTTGTTGAAAGTGGTACTTGAGCGATTACTTCTCCTGTTGCAGGATTAAATACAGCTTCCATCTTCGTTGAAGAGGATTCTACCCATTCGCCGCCAATGTAGTTTTTTACAATTTGTGCTGTTTGTACTGTCATATTCATTCTCTCCCTTTTATGTAATGTAGAAGCGTATATAAGATACACCCTTACTTGATTAATGGTTTATGATATTTCTATACAATTTCCTCAGCCGTTTCCATGAATGCAGAAATCTCTGCCCGTGTTGGCATTGCATCCGAACAGCTATGTTTAGAAATAACAATCGAAGCAGAAGCACCACCTAATCGCATCGCCTGAGGAATTTCAAGCCCTTGCATTAAGCCATAAATAAACGCAGATGCATACGAGTCGCCAGCGCCAAACGTCTTTAATACCTTTGTTTTAAAGATACCGCCGCGGTGCGATTGACCGTCTCTCGTATAAGCGATTGAACCATCCCCGCCATGCTTAATTACGACGATTTTTGCATGATGAGAAAACCATCTTTCAGCCGTAACTTGATCATTAGATTGTTCGTAGTTTAATAGTTTTTCCATCATATCGAATTCTTCGCGCGTTCCAATAATGACATCAGATTTTTCAGCCGCTAGATTATAATACACAGCCGTTTCAGCCTCTGATTGCCATGTATACGGGCGGTAATCAACATCAAAAAATACGACTACATCATGTTTACGCGCATATTCTAGCGCTAAAAATACCGCCTCGCGAGAAGGACTTTTCGCTAAAGCTGTTCCTGAAATTAAGAGAGCCTTTGATTGTTTAATATAGTCCTCAGATACCTCTGTTGGATCTAGATTTAAATCTGCGACATTGTCGCGGTACATTAAAATACTGCAATCTTCAGGGCTTTTAATTTCTGTAAAAGCTAGACCTGTCACTGCACCAGTGCGATCAATACATATATGATCTGTATTAATATTGTTATCCTTTAAGTATCCTGTAATAAAGCGGCCCATTTGATCATCGGACACTTTACCGATAAACCCTGTTTGTAAACCAAGACGTGCCGCACCAATCGCGATATTTGCAGGAGATCCCCCTACATACTTAGTAAATGTTCTGGTTTCTTCCATAGGACGTTGTGTTTCATTGGCATTTAAATCAACGCATAAACGTCCAACTGCAATTAGGTCTAATGGACACTCTTCTTTAAAAATAAGTGGATTCATTGTTACTACCTCCTATGCTTTATGAAAGAGTGAATGATATGGTTCATATTTTTATAAACCTAATATTCTTAACTCTTTATCTTTCTAGAAGTAAGCGCTCTCTTTATTGGTTTAACGCAGGCTGTTTATGTTCGATTTGAACAGGTTTTCCTGTTAGTAAAGATTCCTTCGCAGCTTTCGCAATTCGTTCTGCTTGTAACCCATCATTACCACTGCAAATAACAGCTTGTCCTTCTATAATTGACTTTGTAAATTGTGTTACTTCCTCAATGTAAGCCTGCGTATAGCGCTCTAAGAAGAAATAAAGCGGCTTATCTTTTACAACACCTTCTGTTTTTGACACTTGCACAGTTGTCGGGCAGCAATTATCCGCAGCGACCGCTCCTTTTTCACCAAACACTTCAAGACGCTGGTCATATCCATAAACAGCTTGGCGGCTATTATCAATTACCCCTAAAGCTCCATTCGCAAATTTCAATGTGACAATTGCTGTATCAACATCATTTGCTTCCTGAATGGACGGATCAATTAATGTTGTTCCATATGCAAATACTTCAACAACCTCACTATTCATAACATACCTAGCCATATCAAAGTCATGAATCATCATATCCATAAACAATCCACCTGAAGAACGAACATATTCTATACTTGGCGGTTGTGGATCTCTAGACGTAATTTTTAAAATATGTGGGTGTCCCACTTCTCCTTGTTGAATAAGATCATAGACTTTTCTGAAGTTAGGGTCGAAACGGCGGTTAAAGCCTACTTGAAGAGATACTCCTTGTTCTTTTACTACTTCTAATGCATCTAATGTTTCTTCTACTGAGAAACTAACAGGCTTTTCACAGAAAATATGTTTTTTCGCAAGAGCCGCTTCTTTAATAATTTGCGCATGTGTATTTGTTGGTGAACAAATGAATACAGCATCAATTTCTGGATCTGCTAATAAATCCTGATAGTTTGTAGTCAGAGTGGAAATCCCTTTATCCTCGGCCCACTTTTCTAGATGACTAATCACTACATCTGAAACCGCTTTAATTTTCACTTGTGGCATCAGCTGCAAATTATCAACATGCAGTTTCCCAATACGTCCAGCCCCAATAATTCCAATCGTTAAAACATTCATATGATTTCTCCCTCTTTATTAAAATTTAAGAAACGAAATGAAAGTCTATAAGGTTTAGCACATCATTTTAGTTAAGCGCTTTCCCTATTTTTCTTCATTATACACACTTGATTCTAAATTGAAAACATTTTTATTTTTTTGAATACTTTTCTTTTTATTCGAATTTCAAATTTCGCAAGTAAACGTACTACGTCCATATACAAACTAATAATTAGAAACAAATAATCTAAACCGCTACAAAAATAATCTTTTAAAATACTGATATAACAAGGGAAGATAAGCCTTTTAAATAGTAAACCCCATCTATAAGGTATTCCTTTCTTTTCATACTCATTATTATTTTATTGTCCAATAAGTAAATAGAATGCCCTTATAAAAGAAAGTTGTAAATTGTCAAAAAATTTCATTGACGACCCTATTATGTAAGCGTATACTTTTTTTATCAAAAAGAATTAAGCGCTTAACCAAAAAACTTATCGGTGGTGGGAGAATGAACGCAATGAGTTCAAACAAAACATTTATGGACAAGATTGGTATTCCTTCTAATTTAACTTGGGGATACATAGGGATTATTGTTTTTATGATTGGGGATGGTTTAGAACAAGGATGGTTATCCCCTTATCTCGTTGAAAAAGGACTAACACTAGAACACGCTGCTTTTCTGTTTACGATTTACGGGATTACCGTATCTGCTTCTTCTTGGTTTTCGGGGGTATTTGTACAAATGTGGGGACCAAGAAAAGTAATGACGTTTGGTTTAGTATCATTTATTTTAGGTTCTATTGGATTCATCGGTATAGGTATTCAACATATGAATTATCCAGTAATAATAATTTGCTACGCTCTACGAGGATTTGGGTATCCCTTATTTGCTTATTCTTTCCTAGTTTGGGTATCTTACAGTACTCCACAGCAAATGCTTTCAAGAGCAGTTGGCTGGTTCTGGTTCGTATTCCAGCTAGGGCTTAGTGTTATAGGAGCCTTTTATTCTAGCTATATGGTTCCTAAAATCGGAGAAATCGCTACTTTATGGAGCGCTTTAATTTTCGTTGTCGTAGGGGGATTATTCTCAATTGTTGTAAATAAGGACAAGTTTAAAGCACAAACCGTAAGTGCTAACAAATCAAGCGAATTACTAAAAGGCATTACCATCGCATTTGAACATCCTAAAGTTGGGATTGGTGGCATTGTTAAAATTATAAACTCGGCCGCTCAGTTTGGATTTGTTGTTTTCCTGCCTACTTATATGATGAAATATAATTTTACAATGACTGAATGGCTACAAATTTGGGGTACTCTATTCTTTGTGAATATGGTGTTTAATATTATTTTTGGTATTGTTGGAGACAAGTTTGGTTGGGTAAATACGATAAAATGGTTCGGAGGAGTCGGTTGCGGAATTGTAACTCTTGCACTCTATTATGTACCACAAATGGTAGGACATAATTATTGGGCAATATTATTTGTTGCATGTTGCTACGGAGCAACACTTGCCGGTTATGTACCTCTTACAGCATTAGTCCCATCTTTATCTCCTGAAAATAAAGGAGCTGCAATGTCTGTCTTAAATTTAGGCTCAGGATTATCAGCTTTTGTTGGTCCATTAGTAGTAACTGCATTCATCGGTCCATTAGGTGTTGGCGGCGTGATGTGGATCTTTGCTGGCTTGTACTTCTTTGGTGCATTTCTAACTCATTTCCTTACTATTCCAAAGGAAAATGGGATGCAGCAGGATTTAAATGCGAAAAGCGGCGAGCAATTCTCTGTATAGATCCTAAATATAAAAGAAGGTCATCATAACTGTATATGGTTACGATGACCTTCTTTTCGTTACGTTCAAGTAGGCTATTAAAAAAGTTTTCATGTAATATCCTTTACTGAGGATCTCTCTACTAACTGAGGAATAATAGTAATTTTTTGTTTAGCATGTTCCTTCATTTCCATCGTTTTTAAGAGTTGTTCAAACGTACAAGCTGCCATTTGTGTAATTGGCTGTTCAATCGTCGTTAACCCAGGATCTGCAATCTCAGCATAGATTGTATTATCAAATCCGATAATTGATAAATCTTCCGGAATCGAAAGCCCTTGTTTTCTTGCTTCATTCAATAGGCATATAGCAATTAAATCTGTACAAGCAAAAACCGCTGTAGGCCTATTAGGCAAATGAAGTAATTCTTTACTTGCACGTTTGCTATCTTCCACTGTCGAATAGCAGCTAATGATAGCATCATCATCTAACGAAATCCCTGAATCCGTAAGAGCTTGTTTGAAACCATTCAATCTCCCTAAGCTACTTTTTCTATCCTTCTCCATCATAATTGTTAAAGATGTATGGCCTTTCTGCGTTAGATAACTTCCAGCTAGATAGCCTCCCCTCATATCATCAGTTGTCACAACATGAGTCGTGATGGAAGGATGATCTACAGTGAATAAAACAAGCGGCAAATCCCGATTCACGATTTTTTTAACAAGTTTATAATCATTTAGCTCCGTTGCAATAATAATGCCATCTACTTGCTTTTTAAATAATAAATCAATGTATTCATGCTCACGTTTTGTTTGATGGTCTGTACTACATAAAATGAGTGTATACCCTGATTCTCGTGCACTATTTTCAAAAGCTCTTGCTACTTCTGCAAAAAATGGGTTTGAGATATCTGGGACAAGTACCCCAATCGTATATGTTTTTTTACCTGTTAACGCTGCTGCTACACTACTTGGCTGGTAATCTAATTCATCCATTACCTGATTTACTTTGTTTATTGTTTTTTCACTAATACGCCCCGTTTGATTAATTACCTTGGATACAGTTGCTATTGATACACCTGCTTTTTCCGCAACATCATAAATTGTTGGTTTCACTTTAATTGTCCCTTCTTAATCATCTTTTTCTATATTTTATCATAAATATATTTTGCTTCTTGGTACACGAAAAGGGAATCCTTTAAAATTTATAAGTATCTTTATCTTCTGGCATAGTTCCTCTCATCTCGGTAAAACCTTGTTTTAATTGGGTATTTTAACTAATAAACATGAACCTATATGAAATGCTTTGATAAAATAAAAAAAAGACAGTATTTCATTAGTTTTCTCTATTAATATGTTATCAAATAAAAAAGAATAAGAAAATCCATGCGTGTAAACGCTTTAGAATCTTCTTATTCCTCCATACACGCCCTTAACTATAATTGGATTATTGCTTTGTATTAGATAATCCCCTTTTTCATTAAACTTACATAGTTGTTATCTCCAATGATGACATTATCTAGAAGGGGTATACCAATAATGTTTCCACTTTCTTTTAACCTTTTAGTTACTTCAACACCTTCGTGAAATTCTATAGGATCTTATCAATAGTAATTCGTAAAAAAATATTATAATATCTATCTTTCCATTTTAATTGAATCACTGAGGAGATTCTATTAGCTGGTTTACTTGAATAAGAATGATGCATTTATAAACCCTATTATAATTACAAGGATAAGTTTCCCTGTCCCTTTCCAACCTAAACTGCCTACTAAATCCACAAGACCTCCGCTGTTGGCGTACGCTGTAGCCATTTATAATAAGTAGCACGAGATACACCGGCAATTTCACATAAAAGGATTACCGGCAAATTTTCATTCGCATGTAAATCTTGAATCGCTCTATATTAATTTTGTAGACGAACGCTTGTTAACGACGCCTCCTTTCGAGTTCTTCTAACTTAAAAAAAATCCATTTTCTGCACATAATCGTTCATTATCTCGTTCTAAACGTTTCATTTCCAGTTTAAACTTTTCTTCAGCTGCTAATTCATATTCTTCTTTCGACCGCGTTTATCTTGTAATGCTTCTTCACCATTCGCTTCAAACTTCTTGCCCCATTGATATACTTGTTGATAAGAAACTTCATAACTTTCGGCTGTGAGCTGATAGTTTTTCAAATGTTGTATACAGTAATTCACGATTTGAATTCGTTCTTCTAACATTGTTTTTCTTCTACTTGTCATAGAGTTTGTCATTCCTTTACCGGTATCATTTAGTTCTCTATGACTATTATACTTTTTAATCCATTTTCTCAAAAACGCAGTACTGGATATATTGTATTTTTGGATAATCTTGTTTAACGAATCGTATCCTGATAGATAATCATTGTCGGCTGCTAACTTTAGCTATTTTGAGTAATGCTTCCAAGAAAGTGCTTCTTCTAGGCCGTCTTCACCATTCACTTCATACCTTCTTTTCCAATATCTAATCGCCCTAGGATTAACAGAAAACTTTACCGTAATGTCAGCTATTGAATGATGACCATCTTTATAAAGAGCTAAAATCACCAATTTTTCAGCTTTAGAACATTTCATTCTAGCCATAAAAAATACTCCCCTTAGATAAACAGATTTTTATTTTTATCTGTCTACCTAATGGAGAGCATATCAAAATTTTATCAAAAAAATCCTTATATTGCATTATTAATATTAATCATTTTAAGCGGATGTTATTAAACAATCGCGCCCGATTATTTAATAAGAATAACATATTTCTTTGTCTGTCTATTTTACATAAAGCTTCTAATATTCAGTCTCCTACTAAACGTAGACAGTTTCATAAGTTTGGCTTAGTTGTCGGATGGATTATGAATCAACCCTATTGTACAACAAGGATTTAGTGCAACTTTTGATCAACTCTCCGGATTACCTAACGCCTCTATCCCAAGACTTCGTAAATGAGGCGCTGCTTTTAAATCAGAGTTAAAGAGAGTGTGCCAAGTTTCTGGACCAACTATTCCGTCAACTTGAAGCTCGAATCTTTTTTGAAATTCTTTTACTTTCATCTGTGTATTCGAGTCAAAAATACCATCAATATTAACATCAATATTTTCTTCATTGAGACGAGCTTGGATTTTTTTCACCTCTGCTCCCTTATCACCTAGTTTCACAACATGGCCGGGATAAGGTGCAGTAGAAGTATCTGTAATGGTACTATCGATGATTATTTCCATTACTTCTGGTATTACAGACTCTCGTTCACATTCTATGGGAATTTGCCTCCCTGTAAGCGGGTCGTAGGTTACCTCGACAGGGACCATTTGATCAGTCGGTAGTACTTCAATCCATTGGTCAAAAACTTGGAAGTTTTTATCTTTATTGTTAGAATCCCGATTTGGATCGTTCGGGTCTACACGGAAGCCATTTTGTAGTGGATAAAAACCATGCTCAAAGACCTTTTCAACTGGAGTTGAAGTAACCTTGTTATCAACGTTTAGCTCCGTTTCCGGATAAGTGTTGACTTTATTGGATTCCTCATGTTTCTCTGCAACTTGAAAGCAAAGATAGTCGATTGCGTTTTGTATGGTGACTGTTGCTTCAGGTTCTAGTCCCAACCTCGTTTTGATTTGGTTTAGTTCATCTTCTGAAGCAATGTAATCACCTTTCAGGCCATCAACCCCCTCTATATTAGCGTTTTGTAGCCAATTTATAGCAGCCTTTTCCTTTCCGGGCCGTACAGGAATAACTGCTTTAACCCAGGGTGCGTTAAGGAAGGTATTTCGCAAATTGTCCCCGTCTAATTGCAAAAGCCATCCGAGCGAACTGCCCAAAGGTGCTGGTTGCGATTTTTCAGTAATCATGTAATTGTCTTTCCTCGGAGGACTATCAGGCCAGGGAACGAGGTTATCATTAAGCTGTGTCTGGATATCAGACACAGTCTTAAATTTCTGCATATGCTTACGGGGCTTCCACCACTCTGGAGCGACAAAGTACAGCATCTTATCAATATCAAAGATTGAGTTTATCAATTCCGAGAGAACGTGACGACCATGCTCGCTACCTTTTACCACATTGTCGTACTGATCATTAGTCATCAAGGAACGTATGAGCCTACGGTAAATAATGATCCGTTCTTCTTCTCGCAACTCTTCAAATTTGCGCTTGTTGATCCCGCTGGCAAGTTCGACACGCTCCTTAACAGCCTTGTAAAAAGCTTCTTTGGATTTACGATTATTTTCGTTGGTTGCTGCAATACCCTCTTCTTTCTTCTTTTTGTTGGCGCCTGCGATTTCTTCTCTTTTGGCTGCGCTCGCTGTATATCTCAATGTTCCACCGACTACAAAGTCTACGCGTTTGTCCCATTCAAGGCCACCGGGACCCGTGATGACACCAATTTCAAGCTGTTTACTTGGGGTAAACCGAGCCCCGAAACCCCAAACTTGGTGGAAATCATCACCCGTACCTGAGATCTGTGTGGCCGGAATGATTCCTTCAACAACGACAACTTCAAAACCATCTGGTGCCTTCGGGGGATCGATCATTGTAAGTGTTACAAATCCGTGTTTTCGTTGGTCGTCGAAATCCCATTTCGCATTTGCTGTAAAAGGAATCACTTGATCGGCAGGAATGGGTATTTCTGTCTGGTCCGGCATCGGCACCAAATCAGTCGGTTGGGCGTAATGAATCATTTCCGCAAGTCCAAGATCTTCACCGGGATCTTCAACAAAGGTCTCCCAACATAGATAAGTACCAATATCTTGGACTTGTACACCAACCTGTCTCATCTTCCTACGTAATTCATAGTTAATTAGCTTTTTGGTGTTGTTGGCTATAACATACCGTTTACTTGACGTGTCTGTTACCTCTGTAACAGTTTTAAAAGTTGATTTATAATTTTCACGTATTTCGCTTGATAGCTTTTCGCTTTGTGTTCTCATCCTTTTATGAGTTTTTTCCCTGGCGGACTGTTGGGTTTTGTCCATGTTAAGGCTTGCTGTGGCGGAAGCGTCTCCAGTACCCCACGATTGATTCACGGTGGTTGTGAAACCAAGTTTCAGATCTTCTTTGTTTTCTTCCTTCACCGCATCACTTATATCATCTTGGTCCGTTATATTGGTCTCCTTTTTTTTCGTGGTTTCAAAAAATGTTTCAACGGTCTTTTCGGTAGTAGTCCTCCGAGTACTAACCTCTACCAGTTCTACTGTTGATCCGGGGCTTAGCCATACGTGACCGGTTGGCGTCCCAAGAAACGTGTCCAACTCAAAGAAATACTGTCGGAACAAATGGACAATACCAAGCGGGGACAATGCAGCGTTTTTTACGTCTTTTTTTGGATCAAAGGTCAGGTAAGGGTCCGTAAAATCCATGTCTTTCTTGTTTAACGCTTGAAGGAAAGAGTACTTTGAGTCCATGTCCAATTTTTTAAAAAAAATATTGTTTAATTCATTGACGCGACCATTTTCAACTAGCTCTTTAATAATCCCTGCAATCACTGTTTCATTGGCGATACCACTCCTCACCTCTTCTTTACATTTTTCCTCCGTGTCGTTTTCTTCGCAGCAGCTGGATAAAACTTCATTGTAATGGTCGATGACTTTGGTTCTAAGGATTTCCGTAAGAAAGTCATTGTTCACAAGGTGCCGCCACTCATCCTCCTTATTCGGAACCTTTCCAAAATTATAAATTTTTTCGCTGATTTGCTGAAGTACAATGGAATCCTGGGGAAGCAATTTAGGAGCAGCAAATCCCGCAGGCTTCAAGTCAGGAGCCGAAACCGAACAATTTTCACCAAATTTGATAGTTGTCTTGACTTCCAAATAAGGACTCAATCGAGATAATAGAGCGTTATTTTCATATTTAATATTGTTTTTGATTCGGTCGAGCTGCCTTTTAGAATTCCAACCGATCAAGGAATGATATACGCCAAAGAGCTCACTAGCGTAAGGAAGTACAGATTGATAGTCGGATAAATTAGTTATTCTCTTAATATTTGACAAGTGATGTACCCCTTTCGTCTTAGATGACTAATACCTTAGCCGTCTTATGACATAGGATTTCCCAATTATCAGAGTAAATATGTATATTAAAACCTTGTAGCGTTAGGAAATAAGTTATAACTATCTTCTTACGGCTTAGAAATTGAATTTAACTAGATATCGAAAAACTAAAGTGGTATATAATACAGTCTGAAATCTGTAATGACTAGTTGAGGCCTTTAGCGTCTCCCGCTACCGTTGGATGGATCATCCATCAACGCCAGCGCTGGATAAAGTCAAATTCCAAATGACTCCTGACGCTGTTAGGCAAGATTTTATCCGCGTTGCCGTCTCAATATCAGGAGTCATGGACACGTGTACCGCGCTAGGGGGGCAAAGTCAAACCGAGAAGAATGCTGGTTTCGATTGGGCGGACCTTTACCAACCTATCGAAATTCAAACCTGGAGACTCTTATAAGTTTAAATCTCCCGACCAGTCTGCTTGGCAATTTGTCAAGAACGGCATCATCAATGTACGAGAGTATATCTATTTCAAAGATCAATACCTTGTAAGTCGTCGTGTCAAGGATTTACTGGTTGCTAAGTTGATAGAGCCAACCGCTTTTTACAGATAAATAATCGTAAAAAATTAGCAAAAGACAAAAAAGGCTAAAAGGGTATTTTAGAAAAATTTCAAATAAGTGGGTAAGAC
>Ga0114954_1000346_pt1 | contig 16308 bp, 11 predicted proteins | sample Porto_4metaG_FD_87299 | JGI IMG/M metagenome (GOLD analysis project Ga0114954, IMG submission 87299) | Marine algal microbial communities from Porto, Portugal - Porto_4 metaG | ecosystem: Host-associated > Algae > Red algae > Unclassified | place: Portugal: Porto | collected 2015-02-02
AAGACACTTGAATTCAAAGACGCTTTCTGTGTAAATTATTCCGAAACTTACGAAGCATTTACAGCACCATCATCCGGACAATCTGTTAGTATCAAAGACGGTGCATTAGAGCATCTCACACTTTCCTGCCGCGAAATCGGTATGAATGGTGAAGCACACAAGAACTCTTGGGAGAAATAATCCTCCGTTTAAGATTACAGATAAAGCACATACCCAATCCTCCGCAGGGTTGGGCTTGTGCTATTGTGTATTCACTTTTTCATCTTCCCTAAGCTTGGCTTTCGTCTAAGTTTATTGAGTTTTGACAATCAACAAGTTGAAAGCTTTTGAACATCAGTCAATTAGGGGAAACTATGGACTATCAACCATGGACTATGGACTGGTAGCCCTAACCTTCAAATCCTTCTATCGTGGCAAAAGCAACTACCTCTACGTATATCGGTGGCACTGAAATGACACCACATCACGTATCACTCCAACAGCGATGCGACTGGCATCATCGTTTTGAGATTGCTGTTAATATTGAGCATATCGAAGGCAATAAATATGCAATGCTCAATAAGGCAACGGATTACATCCGTACATTAGCTGAAATAGCCATTAAATGCGAGGGCAAAACCTTATCATTTCAAGGTATTGTCACTTCCGTCAGCAATGAGCGCGACCACGCAGGGAATAACCTCATCATATTTGAAGGCTATAGCCCCACGTACCTACTCGAACACGGTATCATCACCACATCATTCGCCGAAAAAAATCTGGATGACATTGCCGATGAAATTATAAAGGTCTATCCCGACAACCTCGTAAAAAAGAAAATATCGGCACAATACGCCGAACCTATTCCCTATGTAGTACAGTACAAGGAAACCAACTACAATTTCCTCAGTCGTATGGCAGCGATTTATGGTGAATGGTTTTATTATGATGGAAAAAATATTGTATTTGGAGAAATGCCTCCCGGTAAAGAGTTAAAACTGACACTCGGCACCGAACTCACCTCATTCAGTTTGGGTATAGACCTGCGCCCTTCCAATTTTGAATACCAATACTACAACCACGAAAAAGACGATATTGTAAAAAATAAAACCAAGAATTTTAAACCGGAGTGGTTGGATAAATTTGGTAAATACGCCTTAGACGAATCTACCGAACTATTCCCTTTTGAGCCACCCAATCCCGTATGGTACGAAGCGCAGAAAGACGCTGAAATAAAGCACCTTTCGGAAACGCGCAAAGCTACCATACTGAGTGATACCACCTTATTCAAAGGCAGCAGTACGAGCGCCGGGGTTGCAATCGGAAATGTACTCAATATCTACTCAATCATTCAAGTCTTAGGTGAAAAGGTGCCCAAGTTTATGGGAAGCTACAAGGTCATTTCGGTTACACACCAATTTGACGCATACAATAATTACAGCAATCGTTTTGAGGCAGTAGCTTCTAAAGTACCCACTCCGCCTGTCAATAAAAACGTATTCAAACCCGAAGCAGAATCACAAGTTGCCACCGTTGAAAAAAATTACGACGAAAAGAAACCCGGCAGAGTATGTGTAAAATTCAAATGGCAAACCAAAAAAGATGAAATGACCCCCTGGATAAGAGTACTCACCACAGGCGCGTATGAAGGCAGAGGCTTATACTTCATACCCGAAGTAGGCGACCAAGTATATGTCGATTTTGAACAAGGCAACCCAGACCGCCCCTATGTGACGGGTACACTCTTTCACGGAAAAGCCAAACCAAAATCAGATTGGATTCACCCCGAAAATAAAATCAAAGCACTGCAAACCATTAGTGGGCATTTGCTAAAATTTGACGATGAAGGCGGTATTACGATTACAGATAAAAGCAACAACAAAATCTTTTTAGATACCAACGGCAGTAGTATTTCTATTAGTGCGCCAAGTACCATTACGCTATCTGCAACCGATATTAATCTCAATGCAGGGAATAGTGTAAATGTAAATGCAAGTGGTAGCGGCAAAAATGCAAAAGGCATCATCAAGATGCAAGCCAAAGAAGATATTACAGTCGATAGTGAAACAAAAGATATTTCCATAAGAGCAGCGGATAAAAACGTCACCATTCAGGCAAAAGAAAACGTCTCTGTTGCGAGTAAGACCAAGAATGTAGCGATTTCGGCTGACAGTAAGGATGTAAGTATCACAGCATCGGCAGGTAAAATGGATGTTAAGGTAAAAGAAACCTCCATTAACTCGTCCGCGAAAGCTAAGATGGTGGCAAGTGCCAAATTCCAAATTACGGGAAGTAAAGTTGAGATTAACAAAGGATAAAACCTAAATTATGGCAAACACATATCCGGCATCTCAAACTTTCAAATTCCTGAAATCGGAATACTCACACTTGCGGGCTTTAGAGAACAGTAACAAAACGCAAGCTATCATAAAAGTGGATTCGATAGGAGAAGAAGATGGATGTGCCAAGCTTCGCTTGCGTACTACCGCATATAAACAATCCAATAAGAAAGGATTATTTGGTTGGGTAGATGATTTACAGGTAATTAAAGATGACTTGGAGGTGCTACTAACACCAGACGGTTTATTGGGTAAAGTGTTAAATATCAGTGACGTTCAAAAAAAATGGGAAGCCAACAAAAAACGAATCATCAAAAAACACAGCAAAGAAAAATACATCAAGGGTTTCGTTGCTGCAATCAATGAGCTACTGGAAGATGAACCGCGTTTTACGGCTTCATTACGATATGTGACTCCGTATGTGTTGTTATGTTCAGGTTTTTCAGCAGCGACCGAAGAAGCACAGTGTTATCGCGAAATCCCCAATTTTGTCGGCACCAAAACCGTTCCTATTATTGCAAAAACACAACCACACACCCCCGAAGGCAAACCCGATACACAAGAAATAATCGTAACAGGTGAAATAGACAGAGAAAATTTTGAACAAGAAAAAGTCAGTGCTTTTGTAGCCATGATGCGTGATAATCTTCGCGCCAAAACAGAAGTCCAACTCCGCTACTCGGAACGATATGCGTTCAAGAATAACACCTTGCCCACACAGGCAATGTGCATGAGCATGGTCGTTATTCCCGGATTTTTGTACCGCGAAGAAGAATCTCACTTAAAAGCAGAACAATGAGCGAAAAGAAATATGTACCGCAGTTTTCTCTCATAATGTGTGATAAGGGAACCTTCCCTACACCGCTAAGGGTCACTTTGCCCTCTACTGAGTTATTCGCATTTCCGATGGCAACGGAGATTGATAAATTCCCCTTTCTTAATATCGTGCCTTTCGGAATTTGTTCATGTCTTACCAAAACCTTTCCCGTACCTTGTGTACCTTCTCCCATTATGTGGGAAAATGTGCAGGAAGGAGTCACCCACATGGGCTTTCGTATGCTCAAAGAAGACTCCACTATACGATGTGCCTTTGGTGGTGAGATTAGTATCACAATGACGCTGCAAGCTGCGCTCGGTGAGGGCGCAAATGCACTCGGTGAACTTAATAAGTTTATCGAAAAAGGCTTTAATTGGTATTTTGAAGAAAAAGAAAAAGCCCGTGCTCAACGAGATAGTTGGCTACCTGACTTTTTAGAACCTGTTGCACATGCTGCGGATTGGTTTGAAGATTTCGGTGATGGCATGGTAGAAGGAGCAGTTAGCAACGTAGTCGGACTCGGCGAAGCAGTATTACACATAGCATCAGACCCGGAAGGAACACTTGATGCGATAGGTGATATGGTATCTGATGGCTGGGATGCGACCAAAAAAGGAGTCAGCACCGCTTGGGACTGGGCATCGGAGGGAGAAAACTGGTCACAAGCCGCCGATGATGCTTGGAACTGGGCAAGCGACGGAGATAACTGGGTACAAGCTGCCAGCGACGCGAAAAAAGCTGTAGGAGATGGGGCAAAATGGGTCGCCGATAATCCCCGAAAACTGGGCAAGGTAACAGGTGAGATAGCACTCGATGTAGGAGCGGCTGCACTCACAGGGGGGAGTAGTACAGCAGCTTCGGCTACGAAGGTGGTGGTGAGAGAAACCGTAGAGACGGCAATAATCAGAGGTGGAAGAAAACTATTGCAAGAAGGCGTAGAAAATAAACTCCAAAAGAAAGTAGCAACAGAACTTGGAGAGGAGGCAGCGCAAAAAGCAGCTAAAGAAGCGGCTACAGAAATGCCGGAAGTAGTTGTAAAACAGGCAGATGAAATCATTGAGATTAAAGGAGGAAAAAAAGGTGAAGGTTGGAGTAAAGCACTAAATGGAGAACTACTTCCAAATACCCAATATCTCGTTGACGGTTATCTTTACAAGACGGATGGACTTGGAAGGGTAAAAAGTGTGAGTGGAAAGCTAAGACTTAATCCACGTGGTCGAAACACTTATCAGCAGGGGAAATCTGTGGACTTGAAAGATGGCTTAGATGGAGACCAAGGTGGGCACTTGATAGGTGACCGCTTTGACGGACCAGGTGAGCAAATTAATTATGTTCCACAGAAAGGAAGTCTCAATCAAGGGGCTTATAAGAAACTTGAGAATAAATGGGCAAAAGCATTAGAAGAAAATAAGACAGTTGAAGTAAAAATAGAAAATATCTATTCTGGAGACTCAAAACGTCCCATAGGACAAACTGTAGAATCTACTATTGATGGTAAAACAACGAGAACAGACTTTTTTAATTAGTATTTAATGTATAATAAAGCAACCAATACTGAATCAAAATTGTTAATTTAGTGTTTCGTATTAATTACAAATTAAAATCATCTTATAAAAAATAAAAACATGGTTAGTGATATTTATAATAGAATTGGACAAAGAATAGTTGATTCTATCTCTGATAATTGGAGTGAAGCCTCATTGTCCCTACAATATATTGGTAGTGTAGAGTCGTCATTAAACTATCTTAATGACAGCGGAGATAGTGTAAGTATTCCTTTGAATGACAGCTTTCAAAATGCACTTGACGTGAGAGAGTTACATAAAATAACTACATCAGATTCTCATAATAGATGGAATACTCTTAATTTTAAATTAAAACCTGACGGGGACTTTAATATTGAATTTTCATGGAACCAAGAAGCACAAGATGAAGTTGAGAGCTATATTGAAAAGTAAGTCAGAACATAGAATTTTTAATGCAAATCTGGCAACTCACACCCACTACCGAACAATTTGGCTCACCCTACATCAGCACTAAAGCCGATGCAGCGTATTACGTGGAGTTGTTTGGAGAGCGATGCTATCAAGGCGCATCTATTGAGTCACACTGGCAGCCTACGATGGTGTACAACTTCATTAAGGTAGATATAGGGCGTTTAGCATTCGGTTCACAGGAGTTTTGGATGTGTACGGAGCAGGCAAAGGAAGTGCTTGAACCTTTGCTTTCAAAAAGTGTAGAATTTCTCCCACTTATCCACCGTGACAAGACGAATCAAAAAATATCGACGTTTAAGCAGTTATTTTTTAATAAGACTTACAAACCTTTGTTGGATTTGGTGCATACCAAGCCACATTATTTGATGCACATTCTTGATATTCGTACCTTGGATGTCATTGATGCCGAACACTCCGAATTTGAATTTAATGAAGAAAAGCAAGAGATATTCCTCACCGAATCCCTCGCTTTTCATCCTAAAAAAATCGAACACACCCATATCTTCAAAATCATACAGCATGGCAGAGGATTAGCCATGCGTACTTTTGTTTCTGATGAATTTCGGCGTATCATTCAAAAAAATAAACTGACCGGATTGGTCTTTTCTGCCGCCGAAGGTGATGAAGGGAATTTGGTGTGGCGTGATGATGTGCGGGAGGTTGAGCACTTGTAAAATCTGTTTGCAGTAACTACACAATTTTAATCACGTACAATAAAAATAATAAATAATGGGTAGAAGAAGATGGTGGCACCGCATAGCAGACAGAGACCGTGATGCAGTGGATTTTCAGGGTACTAAATGGTTTGTTGCTGCTGGAGAGAAAAATTATACAAAGTCCACAGGACAAAGAGAAATCAAGCATATCGTCATCCATATCACAGGAGGTCCTGCTATGGATGAATCCTCTTCAGTTAACGAATTTAGAGGTTCATCAAAAAGTAGTTCCCACTATATTGTAAATCGTAGGGGGGAAATCACCCAGATGGTAAGAGAGGCTGATATTGCTCATCATGCACATTCTGGCAATGCTAACAGTATAGGTATTGAACACGTCAATCCATATATGCGCCGAAAGAAGAAACGTCCTACAGAAAAACAGTATAGAGCTTCTGCGGAACTTGTTGCTTACCTTTGTCTCAAATATAAAATACATCCTTCTCGCTCTCACAGCGTCAGTCAGTCCGGTATCATAGGGCACATGGATGTTGATACAGATACAGGTCACCAAGATTGCCCTAATGAAGATGCGTGGGATTGGGGAAAATATTTAGAATATGTAAGTTCAATATATTATAATCGCTTGATAAAATCATGGAAAGAGTTAGTAGATGACATTAGGCATACCAGCGAAATATCTAAGCAGCCGAGACGACTTTTTTCTTATCACTAAAAATGAAAATATACTCATTATGTCATTTTTCTCAATACCTTTTTCATTCGACAAACTCATAGCTAAAGAAGATGACGTAGCGCATGAGACATTGGAGGAGTCTGTACATACCAATCTTCGTTTTTTAATATTGACAAGGGTTGGTGAATTTGAATACGATGAGAAAATGGGTTTTGGTATATGGGAATATGACAAGCATTTATATTATTCTGACAAAGCTCCCTATTGGAGTCCGAAAAAGGAAGATAAAAGCAGAAAACTACACAGTTCGGGTGTAAATCAAAACTTCACCCAAGCACTCAATGACTTGATTGCAGAAAACGAGCCACGACTGAAAGAGTTTGAAGCCAAATTTGAGTTCAAAAAAGGAGAAGGCATGTCAGATTATCAGCGATACATCGAAATCACCGTAAACGGCAGCCTTCGGAAAAACAACAAACCTATCAAGGAATTTAAAATGCAGGTATTATACTCGCCATTTAATATAAAATTTATCAAAGATTGATTTGGAGAAATTATCAAACGACATACAGGAATGTCACGACCGCATCAAGGTTTTAGAAGCGGAATTAAAACGCCTCACCAATGAAGGCAAGACGGACGCAACGCATATCAAAGATGAGTTGCTCAAAGATGCAGGTTACTACTGGTACGAGGGTGTTGTCAATATCTCGGATGCCATGCGGCAAGCCCCTTTCGACCCCGCCATTGACAAAATATTCAAATCCAATGCCGTAGAACTCTCCAAACTCTACGCCGAAATCAATGAATCGCGCAAGCGAGTCGTGCTTGGTTTGGCTCATGCACTCGTACCCAATAAGACACTACTGCCTATGCCCGGTATCACTATAGCCCGCCTTACGAGTGATACCAATAGAGTTGAAATCACCGCCACAGATGAATTTGTCGTCACAGGAAAAGATAAGCGCAATAAGACCCACGATTTTTACTTCACCACGCTTTTTGACCACGAATTTCCGAATGCAGAGGTACAATACATTATGAGCGATGCCGGATGTATCGACTACACAGGCGATACACCGGGAATCCTGAACCCTACACAGTTTACACAGTCCAAAACCGTTTGGGTAGGTTTATCCGTGAGCGAAGATATTGAACCCAACGACCGACTTACCTTTTTTGTCGGGCATCAACTCAATTACCAATTTGATAAAGATTACTACTCTTTCTATTCCGCATCGTGGAAAGCCGGAAATATACCACTTCAAAAAGCTGTTGGTCTTGAAGCCCTCAATCCTAAGAAAAAGGAAGGTTTATTAGCTGCGCTAAATATTCCGACATCACATGAAGATGAAATCAAAACATGGTTTAAGGATTGCTTCGTCACCATACCTATCACAAAAGAAGCGTTGAAAGAAGCTGTATTACCCAAATCTCTTTCAGACGCATTTCCTGCCGATAGTTCCGAAAATCTGCATTGGTTAGAACTGAATTTTGAACTACCTGTTTCCATTGATTTTTGGAAAGAAAACCCGCTTAAAGTGAATTGCGTGCCGATGATAAACCGTCAGGTTATCGCAAACAGACATTCAGAATTCAGCAAACTTAAAACAATAGTATTACCCATGAAAACAAATCATCATTTTCTTGCTGTCCATGAAATCAAGCAACAGACAGATGGAAAGGTATTTACGCGGGTAGATGTCAGCAGCGAGGAAAAAAGAACACCCGGCACATACTTTTTGCGAAGCGGAAGTAGCGTCCGCCGACTCAATCAAGAAGATGCGACCAAGCAGATTATGCGCTTACTGGATTTGATTGAGGAAGAAAGTACCGTTTTTCAAGAGGATGGCGTAAGTCGCCTCAAAACAGATTTTGATGCCATCAATGAAGCAAGAGAACGTATTTTAGAAGCCATTTATGACGACTACCTCAATAAAATCACCAAAACCTCACATTATGTGGTGCTGACATTCTTCGATATACCAAGAAATATCCAATACCGTTATTGGCAGACACAAGGCGCAGCCGTCAACACACTCGGAAATAAAATAGGTTTATCGGTCAAGTCAGATATTGGTGTCTCCGGTCATACGATTATTCCGCTTAGAAAAGGACAAGATGAACTAAGAGAGGAAGATTATATACACGAATTAAGAGATAATATTTTATCCGGTGGACGTATTGCTACGAGGGGAGACATCAAGGAGTTTTTTAAAAAATATAAAGACATTGTAGAGCGTGTTGATATTCAATCCAAAACAGAGCGACACGAAAAGACTTATCGACGTATTATCGAAGTTCAGGTACAATTAAAAGAAGATGATAGTCGCGATAAATTGTTTGTTCCCATATTAGAAGACCGGCTTCAAATAGAATTAAACAAACGGGCAGTCGTGCTGACACCAATTAAAATTAAGTGTATAGATGTCTGATGCAGCTTACAGAGAGGCAAAGAAGATGCTAAATAAGGCATCTTCATCTTTAGGATTAGATACCGATATTCTGGTGGAATGTTTCGCCGGATTGGTAGCTGAGGGAGAGTTATTTGCGACTGATGACATCCACATCATTCCGTCTGAAAACCCTAATCGTAATTTTAGAAATGATATTACGGCTCTTGACCACGATAGTGACGGTAAGAGAAGTTTGCTGAAAATTTCTACAAGTCGCCCCAATATACTTGATTACTTGCCGGAGAATTTTTATATCCTTCCTGACGAACGATTCCGTGAAAAAGAAAGTGAATCAAATGAAGAACGTAAGAAGCGACATAACCGATATAAGGAGTTTTATAATAATAAACTTGAAAGTGCCAGAAAATTCTTTATTCCGCTTGAAGTAGCATATAATAAAGTTCGTTTGAAAAGAGAGTTAGACGAATTGGATATGTTAGAGCGTTCAGTTCCTTTGTTTCAAGAACTTTGGCAGGAATTTCCCTCAAATACTGATGCTGAAAAACGTTTTATCAAAACGCTACATTTGCTCAAAAACATTATCGGTGATATTCAAAAAACCAAAATACTAATTGAATATGTGCTTGGTTATAATGTCAAAATTGACACTAAATACCTCAATAAACAAAAATTAGACACAGAAGAACTACCGCACTTAAAAGGAGCAGCAAAAAAGAATGGTAGTCGTCTGTTCACATTAGGTGATAAATCCACGCTTGGGAGGCACATATACCACTACCGTACAGAATACGTGCTTACTATTCTCAATGTATCAAAAGAGGATTATGCGCTATTTAAGGATAAGCAGTCAGAACTTGGTGCGCTAATCGAAAATATAAAAGACTATTATTTTCCGCTTGATGTGGATGTTCAAGACGAATACGTAGTTTCTTCCGGCATAGTAAAATATCCTACCAAAAGTAAAAATACCGAATTATATATAGCCGGTAATCAATGGGTACTTAGTCCTAATAAACATTCAGGAAATAGCGTACTTGGCTCTACAACACATCTCGGTAAGCCAAAATTAAAAACCATTAAAAAATGACAGCTATTTCAAAAAACGTTATTGGTCTCTATAAATTATCTGCTACCCTAATTTGGAGAACTCTACATTCAGGACGCTTCCCGCAAACCATTACATCAACTCGAAAGCTAAGATAGCATCACAGCAAGTTCAGTAAAGGGTATATAAACGAGTTGCCTAACACAAAGCCCAACACACAACTCGCCCTTGACAGAACTTGCTGCTCCTGCTGGTTGGCTGCTTACGAGTTGATGTAATGGATGATGCTATTTATGTTATGGCTTAAAAATATGAAATGAGTACACTAAAAAACATCCTCCAAGAATATTGTGAATTTGAAAACCCTGATAGGATAGGTTTATTTCTACTTGACCTTCCAACAGGGTTTGGTAAGACACATAACGTATTTGATTACATCCACGAAATCTATCAGACAAATCCCGATAAGAAGATTCTCTTTATTACCAACCTCAAAAAGAACCTCCAACCCGAGAAACTCAAGGAGCGATTTGCAGATAAAGAAGAATATGAAAAAGTCTCCATTTTTGTAGATAGCAACGTGGAGTATGTATTCAAAAACTTGGAGAAGGTATATGACCTGATTCCTGACACTATCAAAGATACCGAACAATTCAAATCCCTTTATGAAAATATAAACTTTTGCAAGAGTTTTGATGGAGTAACCGACCTCCAAAAATTGAAATGGCAGGAAAGAATCCGAGAAGAAATCAGGCTGAAACACGAGCCTGGATTCCGCTACTTTATTCAGCGCAAATTATACAAGCAATACAAGACCAAAGATGAGCGACAAAACGCTATTAAAAACGATACAGCATATAGTTGGCTGCCGATACTTTACCCAACTGTTTTGAGTAGCCAAAAACAGATATTCTTTTTGAGTGTCGATAAATTTTTGGTCAAAAATACGCCTATCATTGAGGCTTCCCATTATTTTACGGATGATTCTTTTTTGGAAACAAGGAAAACAAAAGCACTGATATTCATTGATGAGTTTGATGCAAGCAAAGAGATTTTTCTGAAACGTATCATTGAAAATCAACTCCAAAGAAAAGTTGATTTGATAGGCTTGTTTACTCAAATTTTTACAAGCCTAAATGCCTTACAACTACCTGAAATTTTCAAAAGGGATTCTCAGGAAAGGAAAAAGCGACAAGAGAAATCAAAAGAAGTTCCCAAGGTAAAAGATGTATTGGATGATTTAGTAAAAAAAGCCAATGAAATCAACGAAAAGTACGAGATTACATATTTCATCAAAACAAAAGACTTAGAGCATGACAAAAACTTTCTCTTTCATGATTACCGTTACCACACGATAATCGGTGGTGAGCAGAAGTTTATTTATCTAAGGAAGGATGAGAAGGAGAGTATTCGCTACATCGAATTTGATGAGCAAAGAACTGGTACAAAAGACACGCCAAACATCATAGAATACATCGGTATTACCAAAGGTTTTATCAACTACTTTAAGAAAAAATCTGCGATTATTGCGGAAAATTATCAGCAGATAAAAAATGAAATAGCTGGCGAAAAGGATGATAAATTTCTATTTGAAAATGCTCTGCGAACATTCTTCAATGCACTCAATATTGACCGTAATTTTCAAAACTTTCTCATAGATACGATTGAGCAAAGAAGTTTTAAAAAGCAAGAACGAAAGTCTGATTTCAAAAACGTAGGTTTTTATCCCAGAGGATTCCGATACTTTGACTTTGAAGATAGTGAACAACATGATATTCAGTCGAGAATCTACCTCACATCATTTGATATCACACCGGAAGAGATGTTGTTGAATCTTGCAAAAGAAAATATGGTAGTTGGGATTTCCGCTACTGCGAGAAACCAGTCTGTAGTCGGCAACTTTGATTTAGCATATTTGAAAAAGCAATTGGGTGATACTTTTTATGAAATTTCGGACGAACGCAAAATATTACAAGAAGAGTTTAACGAAAAAACCGCAGGGTATGAAAAGCTGAATATCATCGCTGAACTTATTGATTCCCCAAGCGATGTAGAATTTGCACTTGAAAATTTATTTGGCGATGAATCCATTGCTAATGAGATATTTACTGAAATTGAAGCCGCTGTCGATTACTGCCAGAAACGTTATTTGAGAATAGCAAAAGCATTTGAAGAGTTCGTTCAGCATGATGACATTAAATCAATGATTTGCTTTCTCAATGCACATCCGAGCAAGAAGAACCCAAATCTGCATATTGATACACTCACAAATATTTTCGATGCGATTATTCGTAAACATGAAAAACAAAGCGTATTTACCAAGAAGGACTACAAGCCGGAGAATAGTTTTTATGTCCTGAATTCTACAAACTTTGAAGTCCAACTCAAGAAGCTAAAAAAGCGACTTGGTAATGGAGAAAAGATTTTTGTCATTTCCACTTATCAGACGCTTGGGGCAGGGCAGAATATACAATACCCACTACCTAAAGATGTTGAAACAGTCGAAATATATCAGAGAAAAGGGGATAATCAGAAGGATTTTGATGCTATTTACCTTGATAAACCAACCAACTTGCTCGTCAATATTAAGGGTGAGAAAATTGAAGAATTCGACTTAGCACGTAGAATTTTTCACCTTGAAATGCTATTTGGAAACAAGGGCGGAACAGAGATATTCTACTCACACATGATTTACGAGATTAAGAAAACATTCCAAAAAGCCTTTGAAAAGAAATATAATATTTGGTATCCCAGAGAGGAACACAAAAACTTATATACGACCCAAAGCTATCATAATTTTGTAGCCAAGCAAATCATTCAGGCAGTAGGTAGAATCAATAGAACGAATCATAAAAATAAGAATATCTACATTTTTGCAGATAGCGAAATTGCAAAAAGTCTCAATAACTGGGATGCGTCAGATGCCATTCTACTCAAAGAATTTGAAGCACTGATGAATGAATGTAGGCTTGAACAACTTGGAGAAAATGAGTCACAGGGCTTTAATAAAGAGTATAATGATTCATGCAATTTTCATTCTTATGGCTTTATAAGAGATAAAATCCGTTCACGGTGGCGATACGATGATGACATACAAGATTGGCAAGAATTACGGGGGTTTGTTTTAAAATATCCAACGCTGTCGGCAGAAAAACACTTGGGAACTGACTGGGATTTCATCTACTTGAAATCTCCGAAGAAAAATAATCGGTATAGCTATACGCAAGAGAATGATTATCAACAGGTATCGGTTGATTTTTTTGCTAATACAGGCAGTGAAGTTTCGGAAAAAGCTGTTTATTTACAAGAGTTAATGAAAATTGACTTTGTGTTTAAGCATTTTACCAAAAAAGGTTTCGCCACGTCTTTTGCTACAAATGAGTATATCCTTACGCCAATCATGTTCAATAATATTTACAAAGGTGCATTAGGCGAGGAAATCGGCAAACTCATTCTCGAATCATTTTTGAACATCCATTTGGAAGAACTGCCAAAGCAGTATTATGAAAAATTTGATTTTGTGTACAAAGACATTTACATTGATTTCAAATTTTGGAACGAAGAGGCTGGAGGTGTTTCTAAAGAAAAGCTACACAGACACATCAGGAATAAAATGGAACAAACGGGTGCTGAAAAAGCCCTTATTATCAATTTACTTGCAAGCGAACGGTACAAAGTACAATCGTCAATTGACAATAGGCTTATTGAAGTGCCGTATCTCATTAATAAACAGACATTTGAAGTAGATTTAGATGTCATTTCTCAACTAAAAAATATCCTACAATAATGGTTCAAACCAATCTCCTTAAACTTGAATTCGATTATGAAAATATAATGAACGATTTTCATGTTTTTGAATTCAAAACAACTAAAGATAAACTTTACAAATACTCATATATTGATGATGTAAAACAGGAACTCAAAACAGTTTCGGTAGTTTATCTTACAGGTAAAAGTTTCTACGCGCTTTTCTCCAAGAAAGATTATAAGTACATGATGAATGTCTTGGATGAATTCAAAACTATAATCGGAGAAAGAGAAGATGTAATTGCTAATCCTATCAGCAATTTGACCAAAATGGATAAAAGGCATTTAGCTCAACTTCTTTTGAATTCTTTGGCAAATCAAGATGTAGCTGAGGCTGAATACGGTAATATTACAGGGAAATTATACTATATCGTCGATTCTGAACAGTCCCAAAATAAAGAGAGCGGGAAGCCAATTGTCTGGAAATATATTACACTGAATATCTCATTATATTACCACGATTGGAGGAATAAAAAGTTAAGTTTAATTCTTGATGTAAGCACCTTTACTTCGCTTCTCAAGCGAAAAAGTATGATATTCAAGAAAAAGAAACTTCAAGAACACCAACACTATGAAATAGTTCCTCAAACAAGGAAGATGCGACGATTGAAACAATCTGAATACCGTACAAGTAATAATTCATTTATCATCAAACAAGTTGAGGGAGCGAGGAAAAGTATCATACCTTTTTTAGATTTTTCAGATTACAAGAAATTCAGACATACAAAATGTGGTATTCTTTATAAGTTCAAAAAGGATGTTGACGACAAACTATCAAAGTACTTCAAGGATTTTAGTTTTGAGACATTAGATAAAGATGAGGAAAAACTTTCATTCAATGAAAATGCAATGCTTAGAAAAGACGAGAGGATTAAAAATTTCTACCAAACATTGCCCACCATCATTGATATTGAAGCAGTAAAGGATAGTGAAACAGATTCAGAAAAAGCCAACAGTATTGCAAACGAGTTAATTAGTTTTCTATCTGATTCTGAGAAGGGTTACTGTATTAAAAAGGAGAGAATCTCAATTGGAAAGGCAGAACCAGATGCTATTAATTTTAGATTCATTCATAATAAGAAATATTATGAAGGGAAGCCAGACCCAAAATATGATTATCAAAATAAAAATCTATTGATACAACACCTGACACTCGAAGATTTTGAGATTATACCTAATAAAAGAAAAACAAGCCCAACTCTTGATAACTTATTCAAAGAACTGTACATCAAGCAAGACATCATTAATGGCAGAGTCAGTATCATGGACTGGACGTTTGAAAATTGGAAATTTATCACACGACAAACCATAGAATCAGATAATGAAAATGAAGACCCAATATCAATTTTTCATGCTGTTACGATAGATAGTTCAGGTAACCTTATTTTTGAAAAGTTCAGAAGTCAAAAACAGCCTGAGTACCGTAGATACTATGAAATCTATGAAGAATACCGCAATAAATACAAACACATAGTTGAGGGTATAGTCATCTCACCAGAAGGAGATGAAAATGTTATCATTCGTACAGAACTTTTTACTATACCGGATATAATCACTATTGGTGATAATTTGAAAAAGGAAGCAGAAGAAAGCACTTACCTAAAAGAGAGAATTATATCAATGATTGAGTCACTTATCAAAAATCAGCCCGAATCCATAGCAGGTAAAGGTGTCGAGGTAGATAATTTGCTAAAATCATTATCAAATGATAAGAGGTCTTACATGTCAAAATCAGCCCTTAATGATGCTTTCGCTAATGTGGGACTCAGTAATAAAACTAAGTTCAAAAAATCATTTGTTGAATTGTTTAAACAAACAACGGGAGATATTTTGGCTAACTTCTTTCGTAGTGAGAAAGAGGAACTGCTTTATTCAAATATTTACATTCAGTATAGAAGAAATCCTATTAAAAATTCTGCACTTTACTTTGTTGGGGAAAAAGGTAATTTACGCTCAAATCTTGCTAAGGCAACTATTATTAGAGAGGTAAGAGCGGCCAAAAAGAACTTGGTTTTTGACAAACTACTCCCTACAATGAATGTAGATTTTGTACGACATGGAGGGCTGACTGTCATCCCTTATCCTTTCAAATATCTTCGTGAGAAAATTGAACAAACTCAATATGAGACGCAGGGAATAGCATAGTCGAATGAGCCATGTTTTAGTATAAAACTACTAAACATGGCTATCACAACATTATCCTTTATTTTCAAACGGATTGTAATCTAAGAACCCAATAATCGTTTCGACCTTATCAATTTCAGGTACATACCGCCCCGATTCCCAATGGGCAATCGTGGAATGCTTTACGCCGAGCGGAATCGCTATATCACGTTGAGTTAAGCCTCTACCAAGGCGTACTTTGCGGATATGTTTTCCTAACTTTGCCCTACGTTGTTCTGTATATGAATAATGTGCTGGTTTTAAGGCGTTTAGCGTGTATGGTAAAAAGGGTAAAAATCCTAACGAATTTTCAGAACAATTTGGCTAAAATTCATAAGACCGTCAGAAATTCGTTGACGGTTGAAAATTTTATAATAAATCCAAATTAAAT
>Ga0114954_1000352_pt1 | contig 16206 bp, 19 predicted proteins | sample Porto_4metaG_FD_87299 | JGI IMG/M metagenome (GOLD analysis project Ga0114954, IMG submission 87299) | Marine algal microbial communities from Porto, Portugal - Porto_4 metaG | ecosystem: Host-associated > Algae > Red algae > Unclassified | place: Portugal: Porto | collected 2015-02-02
AGTTGCGACTGTACTAATGAAATTATTTAATATTGTAATGCCAAATCGTGCTTATTTCGGTATGAAAGACGCACAACAAGTTGCTGTAATTGAAGGATTTGTAACTGATTTCAATATTCCAGTAACGATCGTACCAGTTGATATTGTAAGAGAAGAAGATGGATTGGCAAAAAGTTCTCGTAATGTGTATTTATCACAAGAAGAACGTGAAGAGGCTTCTCATTTATACCGCAGTCTATGTATAGCGAAAGAAAGAATTGAGGCAGGCGAACGTAATTCAGAAATCATTACAAATCTTGTGAAAGAACATATTGAGACGTATACGAAAGGTACTGTAGATTATGCGGATTTATATGCATATCCGTCATTGGCAATAGTAGGGGAAATGGAAGGAAGAATCATTTTAGCTATTGCAGTTAAGTTTGAAAATGTAAGATTAATTGACAATATAACATTAACGGTTAAATAAGGGGGAGCATCTATGTTTCGCACAATGATGAGAGCAAAGTTACATCGTGCAACTGTAACGGAGGCAAATTTAAACTATGTAGGTAGTATTACAATAGATGAAGATTTAATGGATACAGTAAATATTGTAGAGAACGAAAAAGTTCAAATTGTAAATAATAATAACGGTGCGCGCTTAGAGACATATGTTATTAAAGGCGAACGCGGTAGCGGTGTTATTTGTTTAAACGGTGCTGCAGCAAGGCTTGTACAACCGGGAGATAAAGTAATTATAATTTGTTATGGCTTAGTTACGGAAGAAGAGGTTCATAAACAAGAACCAAAAATTGCAGTGTTAGACGATCAAAATCAAATTGTTGAAATGTTAGGTGCTGAAAAGGCTGGTACAACATTATAAAAGAGGAAAGCTATCTCTATATCAGGAGATAGCTTTTTTGTGCATCTTTTCATTAAGATGAGATAAAACGTGGTATAGTAACATTATATGAATTATTGTTGTTTGAAAGGTAAGAAATTGAGGTGTTACATATATGAGTAAACGTTATGTCGTTGTTGATTTAGAGACGACAGGAAACTCCTGGAAAGACGGGAAAGATAAAATTACCCAAATTGCAGCTGTTGTAGTAGAAGATGGAGAGATATTGGAGATTTTTTCATCTTTTGTTAACCCAAAGAGAGAGATTCCCGTATTTATTACAGAATTAACAGGGATTGATGAAAGTCTTGTAAAACAAGCCCCGTTATTTCAAGATGTAGCCCCGATGATTGTTGAGCTATTACAAGGTGCCGCTTTCGTTGCGCATAATGTTCACTTTGATTGGAATTTTTTAAACGAAGAATTAAGGCAGGCTGGATATACAGAAATACATTGTCCTAAAATCGATACGGTTGAATTGGCACAAATTCTTTTGCCAACAGCCGATAGTTATAAATTACGTGATTTAGCTAAGAAACATGAACTCGAACACGATCAACCACATCGTGCGGATAGTGATGCTCTTGCGACAGCAGAGCTGTTTTTACAATTTTTAAATGAAATTGAAAAATTACCACTTGTTACATTACAATCACTTTATGAATTGAGTGATGTTTTCCAAAGTGATATAGCTGATGTGCTTTCTGAAAATATTTTAAAGAAAGTAATGCATGGTAAAGAAATAAAAGCGGAATATGAAGTGTATCGCAATATTGCACTGAGAAAACGGAACTATTCCTTAAGTCTTGGAGAAACATATTCATTAAAATTTGATGCTTTCTTGAATAAAACGATGGATAAACTGGAATTACATATGCCGAAGTTTGAAAGAAGAGAAAGTCAGCAAATGATGATGAAAGAGATATATACGGCGTTAAGAGATTCTCGTTTTTCTCTTATTGAAGCAGGTACAGGGACGGGAAAGACTCTTGCTTATTTACTTCCTAGTCTTTATTTTGCGAATAAAAAAGAAGAACCTGTCGTTATCAGTACACAAACGGTACAACTTCAACAACAAATACTTGAAAAAGAAATTCCGTTATTGCAAAAAATAATGCCATTTTCATTTGAGACAGCTCTTCTAAAAGGGAGAAAGCATTATCTTTGCTTACATAAATTTGAATATGCTTTGCAAGAGGAAGAAAAAAATTACGATATGGCACTTACGAAGGCGAAAATTTTAGTTTGGTTATTAAAAACTGAAACAGGTGACCGAGATGAATTAAATATTCCAGAGGGCGGAAAGTTACTTTGGAATCGTATTTGTAGTGATGCGTATAGTCCGGGCGGTATGCAAAGTAATTGGTTTAGTCGATGCTTTTATCAGCGAGCGAAAAATAAAGCTTTATTTGCAGATATCGTTATTACAAATCATGCATTATTATTTCAAGATTTTTCAAGTGAAGAACCACTGTTTTCTTCATGTGAACATATAATTTTTGATGAAGCTCATCATATTGAAGAAGCTGCGAGTAGAACACTAGGTGAGCAGTTCTCTTGTATGTATTTTCAATTGATTTTATCTCGACTTGGTACACTAGAAACGGATGATGTGCTTTCTAAAGTATATAAAATGATGAAAAAATCAGAGCAAGCATCTCGTTCTACTTTCCGTATGATAAGCCATAGTTTGAAGGAACTTAAATTTGATGCGGATGAACTATTCCAAATGTTACGTACTTTTATATTTAAACAAACAAAGCAAGAACAAGGAACAAACAATATGCCGCTCATTTATCGATATAACACGGAAGTAGAGCAAGGTAAGTTGTGGGATAGTATTGTTGAGTTAACAAATCGTTTTGTATATGAATTAAGAAGAATAGTGACCATATTTGAGAAACAAGTAGATATATTGCAAAGTAAGTTAGAGTGGGAAATGCATGTTGTTACGGGTGAATTTATGCATTTAAGTGGGTTACTGAGAAAGATGGCAGAATCATTACAGTTGCTCATATTGGAAAAAAATGCATATGTAACTTGGATGGAGACGGAGACGAAAGGAACGATTCATTCAACCATTTTATACGCGCAACCAGTTCATATTGGAGAAAGGTTTGCTGATGAATTTTTAACAGAAAAAAAGAGTGTTATCTTTACATCTGCAACATTAACAGTTAACGATACATTTGACTATATAAAAGAAGAGCTTGGCTTACATGATTTTGCTCCAAATACTTTACAGGTTCAATCGCCATTCCATTATGAGAAACAAATGAAATTAATGGTTTCAACGGATGTACCGTTTATTAAGCGAGTAAGTAATGAGGAATATATTGAATCTGTATCGGAACATATTGCCAAGATAGCAAAAGTTACAAAAGGGAGAATGCTCGTTTTATTCACTTCGTATGAAATGCTGAAAGAAGCGTATGCGAATTTGAAAAGCAATGATGAATTAGAAGGCTATCTATTATTAACACAAAGTGTAAACAATAGGAGTCGAAGTCGCTTAATTCGAAAGTTTCAAGAGTTCGACAAGTCAATATTGTTAGGCACGAGCAGTTTTTGGGAAGGAATCGATATTCCAGGAGATGCCTTGAGTTGCCTTGTCATTGTCCGTCTTCCTTTTACACCTCCTCATCAGCCGATGATGGAAGCGAAAGGTGAATGGCTAAAAAATCAAGGTGAGGACGTATTCGCAAAATTAACGCTCCCGCAAGCAATATTACGTTTCAAGCAAGGATTTGGGCGTTTAATTCGAACGAATACTGATACGGGGACGGTAGTAGTGTTAGACCGTCGATTGACGAGTTCTTCCTATGGAAAAAGATTTTTACAATCAATTCCTAATGTACCTCTTTATGAAGGACCGTTAGAAGAGTTGTTGGTGCAATTAGAAGAACCGTCAAATGAATAAAAATTGGAAGAAAAATACGCCTGAAGTACTTATGAACTTCAGGCGTAAAAAATGTGGGTAGGAGGAATTTTATTTTTCTTACTTCTTGTATACAAAATGTATTGGTTTTCGACTTGAAACCTTTTTTTGCTGTACATGTCCTGCTATAATAGATGGGTGATGAAGCAGGGGTTGTAAAGAATGTACTCTTATTGTAACCGCATTGCGTTCTTCTATAATTAGAAATTTTTGTGTAACGGAGGAGTTTTTTCATGGAGAAGAAAATCGAAGTACTATCAACGACGCGTATTAAATATTCGTCAGATTTGTATAAAATTGTTGATAGTTTGAATCGTACGTTAAAAGAGCAGGACCTCATGTTCGGATTAGCATTAGACGAAAAAGACAAAGAAACAGCTGTATTTACGATTTACAGAACGTAGTGATACAATGAAAAAGTGGATCTTTGCAATCATTATCGTTATCGTTGCTAGCGGAATATATGGGGCGTATGTTTATAATAAAGCGATGGATAAGAAAATTCCCAAAGAGTCGAAATCTGTAGAAATTGCTAAAGAAAAAGCAAAGCTTACAAAAGTGACATCTGTTGATTATTACAACGGAAAAGCTGCATATACAGTCGTACAGGGTACAGATGAAAAGGGAGAACATCTTATCGTTTGGGTGCCTGAGAAAAAAGGGGATACCGTAGTAAGGAAAAAGAGTGAAGGTATTTCCGAAAAAGAGGCTATACAAAGAACAATAGAACAAGTCGGCGATAAAGAATCAAAAAGAAAGCCGAAAGAAATTCTGAAAGTGAAATTAGGCTTTGAAAAAGGTATTAGAGATGGTGTACCAGTAGAAGTACCATTATGGGAAGTTACATATATTGATTATGACAATCGTTATAATTACTACTATCTTGAATTTAAAGATGGGTCGTTTTTAAGACGATATAGCGCTCAAAAATAGATGTAGGGGGAACTACAAATGAAATTAGCAAAGCGAGTAGCTGCTTTAACACCATCTGCAACTTTAGAAATTACAGCAAAGGCACAAGCATTAAAAGCAGAAGGTCATGATGTAATTGGATTAGGAGCAGGAGAACCTGACTTTAATACGCCAAAACATATTATGGATGCTGCGCATAAAGCGATGTTAGAAGGACATACGAAATATACGCCAACAGGTGGATTACAATCGTTAAAACAAGAAATTGTGAAGAAATTTACGCGCGATCAAGGAATTCAGTATGATCCATCTGAAATTATTGTATGTAATGGTGCAAAACATGCATTATATACATTATTCCAAGTGTTGCTTGATGAAGGAGATGAAGTTATCATCCCAACTCCTTACTGGGTAAGCTATCCAGAACAAGTAAAGCTTGCTGGCGGTAATCCGGTTTATGTAGAAGGTTTAGAAGACAATGAGTACAAAATTACAGCAAAGCAGTTGCGTGAGGCAATTACAGAGAAAACGAAAGCAGTTATTATTAATTCACCGAGCAATCCAACAGGAATGATTTATAGCAAAGAAGAATTACAACAGCTTGGAGAAGTATGTTTAGAACATAATATTTTAATCGTTTCAGATGAAATTTATGAGAAGTTAATTTATGGTGGTGCGGAATATACTTCAATTGCCCAGCTTTCTAATGCATTAAAAGAACAAACCCTAATTATTAATGGTGTATCTAAATCTCATTCTATGACAGGATGGCGTATTGGATATGCAGCTGGAAATAAGCAGCTGATTAAAGCGATGACGAACTTAGCGAGTCATAGTACGTCAAACCCTACTTCAATCGCTCAATACGGCGCAATCGCGGCATATGCAGGCTCACAACAACCTGTAGAAACAATGCGCCAAGCATTTGAAGAGAGATTAAACATTATTTATGATAAATTAATTCAAATCCCTGGCTTTACTTGTATTAAACCGCAAGGCGCGTTTTACTTATTTCCTAATGTAAAAGAGGCTGTAGCTTTATCAGGATATGATACAGTTGATGAGTGGGCGAAAGCTTTATTAGAAGAGGAAAAAGTTGCTCTTGTGCCGGGTACAGGATTTGGGGCTCCAAATAACGTTCGTTTATCATATGCGACATCTCTTGAACAAGTAGAGAAAGCATTAGAACGTATTCATACGTTTATGAAAAGTAAAGTGAAAGCTTAATTGTATATTTCGTTAATACAATAAAAAACCTCTCTATATAATAGGGAGGTTTTTTTGACGAATTGTGGCAAAAAGAAATAGCGAAAGGTGTGTTATACTAGAGAACGAGGTGTTTGGTGATGAAAAAGAAAATGATGTTACAGTGGTTTGAACAGGGAAGCATTGCGATTCCAAAATTACTTATGATGCATTATAAAAAATTAGGGTTAAATGAAACGGAATTTATGGTTTTACTTCATGTGCATACATTTTTAGAATCGGGAAATTCGTTTCCGACTCCGTCGGAGATTTCCGAACGAATGACAATAGCGGAAATGAAATGTATGGAAGTAATTCAAACATTGATTCAAAAAGGTTTTTTATCACTAGAAGGTGGACAAAGATCAGAAGCGATGATGTGTGAAAGTTATTCTTTACAACCGCTATGGGAAAAAATATTGCATTTCTTAATGAATGAATCAATAGAGGAAGAACAAAAAGAAAAAAAACAACTGCAAGTAAATTTATATACAGTATTTGAAAAAGAATTCGGAAGACCACTTTCTCCATTTGAATGTGAAACATTGGGAATGTGGGAGGATCAAGATCAACATCATCCGAATTTAATTCAAGCGGCTCTACGAGAAGCTGTGATGAGCGGTAAGCTGAACTTCCGATATATTGATCGTATTTTATTTGAGTGGAAAAAGAATGGAATTAAAACAGTAGATCAAGCTCAAAATCAAGGACGGAAATTTAGAGCAAATCAGCAACGAGCGCAACAAGTAACAACACAAGAGACGAAATTTACTGGGAAAGTGCCTTTTTATAATTGGTTGGAGCAGTAATGTAGGAGGAAGTCTATGTTAAATAAAACGCAAATTCGTTATTGTTTAGACACAATGGCGGATATGTATCCAGAAGCACATTGTGAATTGATTCATGATAATCCATTCGAACTTGTAATTGCAGTGGCATTATCTGCACAATGTACAGATGCACTTGTAAATAAAGTGACGAAAAATTTATTTCAAAAATATAAAACACCAGAAGATTATTTAAGTGTTTCTCTAGAAGAGTTACAACAAGATATACGTTCTATTGGATTGTATAGAAATAAAGCAAAAAATATTCAAAAATTGTGCCGAATGTTATTAGATGATTACAATGGAGAAGTGCCGAAAGATCGAGATGAGCTTACGAAGTTACCTGGTGTAGGACGGAAGACAGCAAATGTTGTAGTATCGGTAGCATTTGGGATACCGGCAATTGCTGTCGATACGCATGTAGAGCGGGTGAGCAAACGATTAGCGATTTGTAGATGGAAAGACTCTGTATTAGAAGTCGAAAAAACATTAATGAAGAAAATTCCGATGGATGAATGGGGCGTTACACATCACCGTTTGATTTTCTTTGGACGTTATCACTGTAAAGCGCAGCGACCACAATGTGAAGAGTGTCGATTGCTAGAAGTGTGTCGCGAAGGAAAGAAGCGAATGAAGGGGAAATAAAGGATGGAGCGAGTTATAGGAGTACCGAAAGAATTTCGGTACTTACCATTTTTTCAAAAAAACGCAAATTCGATTAAGTATCATACAGACCAATCTTTTGAAGAAATCATACAAAATACTTACTTTATATTTGATATAGAAAGACAATATGAGCCGTGGAATGAAATTGAAAACAGTATTCCGGTAATGTTGAATGTATGGAAAAATAAGCATGAAGACATTGCCACATTATTTCGAAACAGAAAGAAACAAGAAGCTGAAGGCCCGATGATTCTTTTTGCAGCACATTTGTTATCAATTGTATATTGGCTAAATGAGCAACCTGTTCATAGTTTGAATGAAATGGAAGATTACACGAGTGAATTGGAAGTACAACCAGTTAATTTTATGGAGCGATATTCGTTCATTATAAAGAAACCAAATAATTATCATTCTTATATTCAGTTAGCACAGTTGTATATTGAAATAGAAAAGTTATATGTAAAGAAAATGATAACAAAAAAGAAGTCCTTTCCTCGTTAAGAGAAAGGACTTCTTTTTTTGTATTAAGACTCTGTTGTAACAACATTTCCGTCTGCGTGAGGTGTATCTTCACCTGTATTTTGTTGTTTCTTAGCCTCTTCTTCAGCTTTCTTTTGAGCCTCTTCTTCAGCTTTTTTCTTAGCTTCTTCTTCGGCTTTTTTCTTAGCTTCTTCTTCAGTTTTTTTCTTAGCTTCTTCTTCAGCTTTCTTTTGAGCCTCTTCTTGTTGTTTACGTTGTTGTTCTTGTTGCTCTTGTTGTTTACGCTGTTCTTCAGTAGCCTTTTTCTGAGCTTCTTCTTGTTTTAGTTTATCTTCATTAGCTTTTTTCTGAGCTTCCTCATCAGCTTTTTTCTTAGCTTCTTCTTCGGCTTTCTTTTTGGCTGCCTCTTCCTCAGCTTTCTTAGCGTCTGGAGTTCCACCAGGGGCAGTGAAGGATGCACCAACTGCAGGACTTGTTCCAGTACCTTTTTTCGCTACTACAGAGAAGCTGTAAGTAACACCAGGCTTAATACCACCAAGAGTAGCTGTTGTACCGCTAACTGATAAGCTACCGCTAGAACCGTCTGTAGCTTTATAAGTTGCCGCATAAGCATCAACTGCTGTTGGGCCAGACCAGTTTAGTGTAACTGTACTAGCGCCATCGAAAGCGACATTAAGGCCACTAGGTGGATCTACTTTAATTTCTTTAATTGCATCTTTTTTCGCACCTTTTACGTATAACTCGCCGTTTATTTCTTGTACAGAAGAAGGGCGTTCGAAACGAGATTTATCTGTAGCGAATTTGCTCATCATTACTTGGAACATTTGTTGCGCAATTTTAGTATAACGATCGCTAATGTAATTTTCTGGACCATTCTTTTCGTAACCAGTCCACACAGCCATCGTATATTGTGGTGTATATCCAGCGAACCAGCTATCTCTGTTAGCATCAGCTGGGATGCCATATTTTTTTACATCTCTTGCATCAAAGTTTTGTGTTCCTGTTTTACCAGCAACGTCAAAGCCAGAAACATATGCTGTTGGCCCTGTACCGCCGGAACCAGGTTTTACTACGTCACGAAGAACGTCAGTAACCATGTAAGCTGTATGGTCGTGCATTGCACGTTGTTCTTTCGGTTTAAAGCTTTTCTTTTTTCCGTCTGGGAAAATAACTTCTTTAACGAAATGAGGTTTATTGTATACACCGTCATTTCCAAATGCTGCATAAGCCCCAGCGACATCTAACGGAGAGCTTTCATTACTACCGATTGCAGTAGATTCATGTGCTATCCCATCTTTAAACGTCATGCCTAAACCTTCAGCAAACTCTTTTGCCTTAGGAATACCGACTGCTTGAGCTGTTTTTAAAGCCGGGATGTTTAATGACTTCTTCAATGCTTCACGAAGTGAAACGTCACCTTTAAAATTACCGGTAGCATTTTTAATCTTTGTGCCATCAGAGTAAGTATATTCAGAGTCATTTAATTGATGATAAGTAGACCATTGAAGGTTTTCAATTGCAGGACCATAATCGAAAATTGGTTTCATTGTTGAACCAACTTGGCGTTTTAAATCAACAGCCATATTATGACCTTTGAAAGTAGACTTACTTTCTTTACGCCCAGCACCAATTGCTCGAACTTCTCCAGACTGTGTATCCATAAATACAAATGATCCTTGGAACTGATCGTTTGGATACTTAATGAGATTGCCATCCATAATTTGTTCAGCGTACTCTTGAGCACCTCGATCAAGGGTTGTATGAATCGTTAAACCATCTGAACCGATATTTACATCAGGGTATTCTTTTTCAACTTCTTTTACGACAGCATCTAAAAATGCTTGAAACTTCATTTCAGTTAGTTCTGATTTTTTTAGACCCTCAGTTACAGGGATCTTTATTGCGTTATTCATTTCTTCTTTTGTTATATAGCCGTGTCGATTCATTAATGTTAATACAATATTACGACGATTTGTTGCTCGTTCAACATTTTCTGGTTTTGTTGGATCATAAATGTTAGGACCTTGAGGTAAGCCAGCGAGCATCGCAGCTTCATGTAATTGTAAGTCCTTTAAATCTTTTTGATAATATTTTTGAGCCGCTGTTGCAATACCGTAAGAGCGATTACCTAGATTAATCTTATTTAAGTACATTTCTAAAATCTCATGTTTAGAGTATTGTTGCTCTAATTTGTAAGATAAGTACCATTCTTGCACTTTTCGTTTTGCGGTTTTTTCCATCGTTAGAAAATAGTTTTTAACTACTTGTTGTGTAATCGTACTACCACCTTGGGAACCGAAACCACCAGTGACATTTTCCATAACTGCTTTTGTAGTTCGTTTAAAATCAATTCCATTATGGTCATAGAAACGTGAATCCTCAGTTGCAAGGAATGCATTTTCAACTACTTTTGGAATTTGATCATAAGTAACATGGGTTCGTTTTTCCGCACCGTATTCATAGAAAAACTTCCCATCCTTATCAAGAAACTTTGTTGATAAAGGATTGACAAGTTTTGATTTGTCTAATTTTGGAGCGTCCTTTACCATAACAAAGAAAGCGGAAACGCCAGCTACGAGACCAACGATACCAAGAAGTAGACAACCTATAAGGAACTTCTTAAAAAAGGAGCCTTTTTTCTTTGGTTTTTTTTCTTTATTTGTTTCTTCCGTTTGATTTTTCGCATGATTTCGTTCTGTACGAGAACGATAATTATCTGACATTATACTTTCTCCTACCTTTCATTCTCTCCCTCAAAAGTCGAAAAAAGAGCCTTAGTGATGACTCTATCACGAAAAATAAACCGTGTCTAGTACACGGATATAATCAATCCGAGGGTGATAACCGCATGATAACAATGATCCATGCGCTTCTATTTCTTCTTTAGTAATTGACTTACGCCCACCATTATTTTGACGGTTCCAAAATGCAATAATATGTTTCGCATCGAGTAAATAAAATTCATCAAAAAGTGTAAATTTAATAATAACAAATGCAACTCCATTATGAGCAATTACTTGCTTCATATGTTCAATTTGATGAAGGTGGAAGTTTTGAAGTGGGAAACTAGTTTTGTTTTTTGTTTCCTTCGCTTCAAAATCGATGTATTTCCCTTTGTATACACCGTTGTAATCCGTTGTAGAAGGTTGTTTAAAATACGCTTCTTTTACCACTGCAGCACTTCGAGCGGGGTAATCTACTTTTACAATTTGAAGAGGTGTAGGTTTTTTATGTACACATGCAATATTATGGGTTAAGTAATATTGATTTGTTTCATTCAATTCCTCTTCAAGGGACATACCTCTATTACTATAAGTATGTTTTTTTATTGGTGTTTTAGGAGGTAGTGAAGCTTGATTGTACCTTTTTCCATTTGGGTAACGAATGGTCATAGTGTGTCCACTCCCAACTTGTTAAGAATTACTTACAAAGGTGATTATATCAAAAAATGAAAAAAGATGTGACCTTTTTGAAGAAAGGCATGATGACTTATTTATGTTTACATGGAATGATTACGAAAAAATAAAACAATATCGTAAAAATATGGTTTGTACAAAAGAAGAAAAAGCAATCATTCACACTATTAAAAAGAAAACAGAAATAGCTAATATGGACAACATTTCTCGGACACAATCGTATCAAAAATTTTATGTAAGAAATAGTGAAATCAGGTGGTCTTTTTTAGCGAGTATGGTTTCGAGAAATGCAGGCTGGAATATGACTGATTTAGAAGGAAGATATTATGCTACTGTTTTGCCTCGATTAGTAAAAAAACATTTGTTTCTCATATATGAACAGGCTAATTGGATTATTTTCTTAGATGCATTTCCACAGTTACTACTATATGAAGAAAGCAAGAGGAGACGTATACCTCTCTTTCATTTGTTGCAATTTTTCAACGTATCACTTTTCATGGAAAAAGAATGGACATTTTTCTGGGAGAAAAAAGATATGAATAGGCTTATGACAGCGCTTATTATAAATGAGCAAAATAAAATTCAAAAACCAGTTATTGAGAATAGCTACTTTAAAAAACATGTATTTCATACGGCGCTTTTTAAAGTTCAAGACATGTTGCATATTAGTGCAGTTATTTTTCCAACCATTGAAGGAGGGATGTATGGGTTTTCAGTTTATCAATTTGAAACGTTGCAAAAGCGTATAGAGCTTGGGAAAAAATTAGCGTGGTTATTGTTTCATCCGACTTATAAACGTTTATTTTATAAGTTTGCACTACAAACTACACATACTGGCTCTAGAGAAGATTATGAATATTACTTAAGGGGAACTAGAAAATCCTATACACCTGCACTAAGAGATGTGTATTCTCTTGTTGCACATGAGGAAATAACAATGAGGGATTGGTTTTGTGAAGATTCGAAAATGAATGCATTGTTTTTATTTGAAGAACCGAAGGATGAAGTTAATATAAAGGAATGGTATAGAAGAAAGAGGGAGCAGATCTATGCAGTTTCTATCGTGAATCGTTTTGTTAAAAGAATAGACGAGTTCATGATATAATAAAAAAGAAGTCCCATCTTTATAAATGAAGATGGGACTTCTTAATGTGAAGAAATCCTGCTAAGTGTGTTAAGATTTTAATCTCAAAACTGAATGAAAGTAGAAGATTAAGGGGGATTTAGAAATTAGTAGTTTGGAAAAGCCCCATTAATTAAACTTTCACTTTATGTAGCAGGGAAGTTTGGGCCATCAAGCTTTGGATTACCAGTCTCGGGTTTATTTTGTTGTTTGTTTTGTTTTTTCTTTTTTTCGTTTTTGTTCTTTGCCATCTTCATACACCTCCTTTTTGTATTGTTACCATTTCTATAAATGACATTCAAAATGATTTCTTTGACGAATAACAACTAGTTTTGTCATGTGTGCAGGAGTGAAGAATTATCCGGCGAAATTACATGACAAAGGAAAAGCAAAGAAGGGGGCGTTTTGTATATGGCGATGGTTCAGAAAGTAGATGTAATGAAAAAAATGGATCAAATGTTAAGTTCTCTCGATTTGCTGGAAATGAATATAGGAATTAGAATAAATCATGCATTGAAGGATAAGAGCGAAAAAATATGTAATAAGATAGAAATAACAGAAATGCATATTGAGCATATGGAAAATAAATTAGTGCATCACGAAGAAAAAGGGAATTGGGTGAAGACGTTTCAAAACATCGTAGTGAGTGCATAATAAGGTGGGAATGAAATGGAGTATGAAGCATTAATACAGTCTTCAGAAAAACTCATGCAGTATAATAATGAAGCGAATGTAAAAAAAAGAGAAATAATTGAATATGACTTTTATAAGGATATGAAGCCGTTTGTAGACATAGTAGATGAGGAATTAAAGGTGTGGAAAGAATTAGCTTATACGTGGATTAAGGAAGAAAAACCGAAGTATATACATGTACAGCAAATTGATCAAGTGTACGATAATTTACAAACGAATGTGTTACAATGTTTTGTAAATAAAGGAAAAGGTAAACGTTTTTTTGAAACACATCAAGCCATTTCGTATACTTTGCAAAATATAGTTGAGCAATGTAAATAACAAGAGGGGAAACCCTCTTGTTTTTTTTAAGCTTCTGTCATTGTTGTAGGTTTTGTTGCACCGTTTATTTCTAATTCTTTTATTAATGTTCGGTAATCCGATATACATATTTTTCCTTCGAGATAACAATGTCTCGCAAAGTCTAATAATTCATTTACATTCTCTGTGTAATACCCCTTCTTTTGAGAAAACGCTTGTTTTAAATCCCCTAATACCATGTTGATTCCTCCCCCATGAGAATCTTCTTCTTAATTATCATAGCATGGAAGGGTTTTCTTTTTTAATTTTTTAAAAATTTAAACTTCCGACAAAAATAGACAGATACTCCGTCACACAAATTATTTTACAAGTACATATTATATATGTAGAAACTTATGTGAAGGAGGAGAGAATGCATGTTTCAACAATCTAACGTATATCAGCAACCAAATCCATATGCACAGCAAAATATGTACCAATATAATACGGATACATATTTACGGTATAATATGTATCCTTTCGAGCCTCATTATGGAAATCAAAATTATTACCAGCCATTTGAAGTATCGTTTATGAATCAACAGCAACAACAGCAACCCTATATGAATCAATCGCAACAAGAGCAACAATCCTATATGAATCAGCAGCAAACTTATATGAACTCACAATATTATATGCCACCATCACCATCTCCCTATGGAAATCAACAAGCGATGTTTTATCCGCCAAAACAACCGTATCCGACGATGAATAAACAAAAGCAACAACAGCAACCAAGTCAGTTTTCGAGCTTTGTTTCCCAATTTAAAAATTCAGATGGTAACTATGATGTGAATAAAATGATGAATACAGCTGGACAAATGATGAATGCGATGAATCAAGTGACGGGGATTGTTAAGCAGGTTGGAGGGTTCTTTGGTAAGTGATGATGGATTGTTGTCCATAATGAAATAGCATGAATGAAGTGTAGCACTAGACAAATTTCCATGAAACAAATGGGTATATATAACAAACGGCTTCACCTCTTTTCTCATATTGTAAAGTGTAATCAGATTTTCTTAACGAGAGAGGAGAGAAAAAACTATGCATCATTGTCATCCTTGTTTTGGAGGGCATAAGCCTGTAGGACCTATTTGTACGACTGCTCCTGTCATTCATCCGACGAAACAGTGTGTAACACATTCTTTTTCAACAACGGTGGTGCCACACATTTTCCCAACGCATACGACACATGTACACCATCAACAAATTAAAAACCAAAACTTCTTCCCGCAAACAAACTCAAATGTAAATGTTGTAGATCCAATCGATCCAGGATTTGGCGGTGGATGTGGACCATGTGGTCATGGTCACCATCACCACGGTCATCAAATATCTCCATTTGGACCAGGGCCGAATGTATCTCCATTTGGACCAGGACCGAATGTATCCCCATTTGGACCAGGACCGAATGTATCCCCGTTTGGACCAGGACCGAATGTAGGACCAAATGTTGGACCAAACGTTGGTGGAATATTTAAAAAGTAAATGATATGTTAGAACTAGCAAAATGCTAGTTCTTTTTTTGTAATTGGAGTGTTGATATGAAAGTTGTTGCTGTAACAGGATATAAGCCATTTGAACTTGGAATATTTAAAAAGGATCATCCAGGAGTAGACTGCATAAAAAAAGCGCTGCATCGTAAATTAACTGCTTTTGTAGAAGATGGTTTGGAGTGGGTTATTATAAGCGGCCAGCTAGGTGTAGAATTGTGGGCTGCTGAAGTTGTTTTTGAAATTCAAGTAGAATATCCAGATTTAAAATTAGCGGTATTTACTCCTTTTTTAGAACAAGAAGAAAATTGGAAAGAAGATAACCGTGAATATTACGAATTTATTCTTTCACAAGCAGATCACATTGATAGTATTACGAAACGGAAGTACGAAAGCCCAGAGCAATTTAAATTAAAGAATCAATTTTTTATTGAAAAAAGTGATGCTCTTTTAGCTGTATATGATGAAGAAAAGCCTGGGAGTCCTAAATATATTGTAGAAGTAGCTAAGAAAAAAGGAGAAATAGAAAATTATCACAGTTATTTCATTCTTTTTTCTGATTTACAAGATATAATAGAAGAGGAACAGTGGAATAATGCAGAGTAATATGTAATATTGTACTCGTATATATGATTGACAAAAGGCATTGTTTCTGAAAAAATTTAGTTAATGAAAGTTTTGGCAAAAATTTGAGGTGAAGAAAATGATTTCGGATAAAATTAAATTAACGGCGAAAGATATTTTGGAAAAAGAATTTAAAACAGGTATGAGAGGTTATCAACAAGAAGAAGTAGACAAGTTTCTTGATATGATTATTAAAGACTATGAAGCTTTCCACAAAGAATTTGATCAATTGAAGCAACAAAATGTTCGTTTAAAACGAGAATTAGAAGAACAAAAACTAGCTGCAACACAAGCTCCACAACAACCTGTACAAACACCAGTTGCACAACCGGTATATAACAACACGAATACGGATATTTTAAAACGTTTATCCAACTTAGAAAAAGCTGTATTTGGAAGTAAGTTATACGAATAAAATAAGGTGGAAACAAGGTTGAGGCATTGTACATAGAAAAAAACATTGCAAAATCTTTTTGTTTCCACTATACTAATGGATGTCATAACGTTTGGGCAATCGCTGCAACGCCAACGTTGTAGAGGAAAGTCCATGCTCGCACGGCCTGAGAT
>Ga0114954_1000353_pt1 | contig 16196 bp, 18 predicted proteins | sample Porto_4metaG_FD_87299 | JGI IMG/M metagenome (GOLD analysis project Ga0114954, IMG submission 87299) | Marine algal microbial communities from Porto, Portugal - Porto_4 metaG | ecosystem: Host-associated > Algae > Red algae > Unclassified | place: Portugal: Porto | collected 2015-02-02
ATGGAAATCTCTCATTTGCTACAGTTCCATCTTTATTATGGCCGCAAGCAAAAACATCAGTTTTATCTATGTCTTTTGGAGAGAAGAGTGTACTATTTTTCATTTGTAGTGGCTGGAAGATATGTTCTTCTAATAACTGATTAAATGATTTTCCTGTAATATCTTCTAGTAGTAGCTCGATTATACAAAAGTTTGCGTCCGAGTAATGAAATTCACTTTCTGGTTTATAAGCTACTTCTATAGGTACGGGGCAATATAGTGTTTTACCGGAAAGGAGCTCAGACATATTAGGTAATCCTTTTGCAGGTGTATAATGTTCAAAACTATTAGGTGGATCAATGAGTCCAGATTGATGGCTTAATAAGTTTCTCGAAGTGATGCTTTTTTGTGAAGTAAATAGATTGGTAGGAATGTTCCAAGATGTGAGTTTATCATTTACGTCTTCATCTAAATATACGATACCTTGCTCTGATAATGTTAGTACGAGCATTGTAGTGATGAATTTGCTGATAGAGCAAGAATTAAAGAGAGAATTTGTAGTAACAGCTCTAGTTGTTCCAGCTTCAAGTGTTCCAAAGGCAGTCGCTTCATCTAGTTTGCCATTACGTATAACAGCGAGGCTTAAACCTGCAACGGAATATTGATTCATTTTTTCGTATATATTGCTACTTTTTAAGTTCATGGTGACTCCTTTCTTTAAAGACAGAATATTATTTTTATTATACAGTAGTAAAAAAAAGAAAACACTTCGTGATTCACCAATGAAGTGTTTTCTTTTTTAGTTAGTTTGAAGTGAACTTTTGAAAAAATTTGTCTCGGTACATGTACATAACCCATGAGATTGTTATTAAAAAAATAATGATTTGTTTGTTTTTAATTGGTGCATTGAAAACAAGCCAACCAACTATATCAAATAATAAATGTAGCACGATTGAAAGAACTACAAATTGAAGTAACGTATTTAAAAATCTTTTCATAAAGTGTCCCCCTAAAATAATAGGTTTTATTAACAGTTTGATATAGTAGTATTATACATTAAATGTTTGATATGGTAAAATTTACATAATTTAGTGAAATAAAACAAATGAAAGTTAGTAAGGGGGAACATTCATGGAATTCTGGATGGTTATACCGATAGTAGCCTTTGGTTTCATTTATATCGCTGAAAAATTAACTACAATTGAAAAGAAAAATGATGCGCGTTTAAAGAGAATTGAAGATAGATTACAATTAATTACGAAAGAAATGGGAATTATAGAAAGAGAACCTGAAATTAATAAAGAACTACGCCAGCTTGTAGAAGAAGGCAAAAAAATTACAGCAGTTAAGAGAGTAAGAGAAGCTTTTGGTTTTTCCTTACTAGAAGCGAAGCAATATGTTGATAAATTATAAAAAAGATCATCCATTTGGGTGATCTTTTTTCACTGCACCATGCGTGTATTTACATAAGCGGCGATAATAAAGTGTCCAATTATAATGATAGGAATAACGATCGTGACATTAGGAGTAGTGAAGACACTACCGATTGTGGCAATGACACCAGCAACTAAATTATAAAGACCAACTATTTTTGATAACTTCACTTTATCAGGCACGCGGCGTTCGTTGAATCCTGATAAGAGCCAAGTGTATTGTTTTACTCCAATGAAATAAGCTAGTGCAAATGAAAGGATTGCCACTATGAATAATGATGGGGAAGCGAAGAGAGTCATTGCAAACACCTCCGTTAATGGGCTATAAATAAATTATAGTCCGAATGTTATAATTTAACAAAATATAATTTTGGTTTTAAGTGTAATAGAAAAATGGAGTATTGGTAATGAGGGGAGATTAAGTATGAATATTGTGGAGTTTCAGAGGTATGTATCAAATTTCAGTAAAGAAAAAGGATTTCAAGATACAACAATTGAAGAGCGCACCATATATACGATGGCGGAATTAGGTGAATTAGCGGAAGTCATATTAAAGCGTGATACAATACAAGATGCGAAAAGAGAGATCGGTTTAGAAATGTTTGATGTAATTTGGAATGTATGTGATTTAGCAAATAAATTAAATGTTGATTTAGAGAAGGCGTTTGAAGAAAAAATGAAAATTAATAAAAAGCGTGAATGGTAAGTAGAATTTTAATTTGTAAAGATGGGTGATATGAATGAAAAAGAATCTTTTTATAGGAGGAATCTTTACTTTAATTAGTGTAATAAGTGTTGTCGTTTACTTAGTTTTTCAAGGCATATTCATTCCGAATCAAATAAGTGCTGATAAGTATGAAATAAAAGGTGTAGATGTCGCATCGTATCAAGGGGATATAGATTGGAGAGATTTGGAAAAGCAAAATATGAAGTTTGCGTTTATAAAGGCGACTGAAGGAAGCTCGTTTGTGGATGAGTACTTTTCGAAAAATTGGACGAATGCGAATAAGACAGATATGCGCATCGGAGCGTATCATTTTTTTAGTTTCGATAGTAAGGGTGAAACACAAGCAGAGCAATTTATACGAACTGTTCCAAAATATAAACAAGCACTGCCACCCGTAATTGATGTTGAGTTTTACGCTAACAAAAAAGATAATCCGCCTAAGCGTGAAGATGTTGCGAAAGAGTTGTCGGTCATGATTGAAATGCTAGAAAAACATTACGGTAAGAAAGTAATATTGTATGCAACTCAAGAGGCATATGATTTGTATATAAAGGATGGGTATCCCAAATGTGATATATGGATTCGTAGTGTTCTTACAAAAACAAGTTTATCTGATGAGAGAAAATGGACGTTTTGGCAATACACGAATCGTGGGAAATTAAGCGGTTATAATGGAAAAGAAAAGTATATTGATTTGAATGTATTTTATGGGAATGAGGAAGAGTTTGAGAATTATGGAGTGAAAGGTTAAGTTTTAAAGCGTACAACATTTTGTACGCTTTTTTATTATTTCTAAAAAAATATGTAAGACATGATGGAACAAAGATTGGAGATGAATTGTCTAATATAGGTAATAACTATTTAGTTTGAAAGGAAGGATGGAGAAAATGAAAAAGAATACATTATTAAAATTAGGGGTATGTGTTAGTTTACTAGGAATAACTCAATTTATTAGTACAATTTCTTCTGTGAAAGCAGAACAAAAGCTAGAGCAAAAAGTAATAAAAAATGAGACGGGAACTATTTCAATATCTCAGTTAAACAAAAATGTATGGGTTCATACGGAGTTAGGTTATTTTAATGGAGAAGCGGTTCCTTCGAACGGTCTAGTTCTTACTACTTCTAAAGGATTAGTACTTGTTGATTCTTCTTGGGATGACAAATTAACGAAGGAATTGATCGAGATGGTAGAAAAGAAATTTAAGAAGCGGGTAACGGATGTCATTATTACACATGCGCACGCTGATCGAATTGGCGGAATAACAACGTTGAAAGAAAGAGGCATTAAAGCACATAGTACAGCATTAACTGCGGAACTAGCAAAGAAAAGTGGATATGAAGAGCCACTTGGAGATTTACAAACAATTACGAGTTTGAAGTTTGGCAATACAAAAGTAGAAACGTTCTATCCAGGGAAAGGACATACAGAAGATAATATTGTTGTTTGGTTGCCACAATATCAAATTTTAGCTGGAGGCTGTTTAGTAAAATCTGCGGAAGCAAAAGATTTAGGAAATGTGGCGGATGCGTACGTAAATGAATGGTCTGTATCGATTGGAAATGTATTGAAACGATATAAAAATATGAATTCTGTCGTACCTGGTCATGGTGATGTAGGGGACAAAGGGTTACTTTTACATACATTGGATTTACTAAAATAAGACATTGTTAGAAGAAAGAGAGGAGAAATAATTTTCTCCTCTCTTTCTTCTAACTATATTTAAATGCTGAATTTGTCGATTATGCCAGCATATATTACTGAGATTTTAATTCCAAGTATACAAATACTAGTACCGTCATAATTGCAATAACAACGTAAGTAGCATCAAGCATTATAAGTGTTTTTAAAGTTTCAGTCATCCTAATTCACCCCTGCTATAAAAATATAACATGATCTTTTTATCAATCAGATAAGAGATCACAAAGATACAATATACATGAAATTTCTTAAGTAGGTTCTATTTAAATATATCATATAAATAATGTAAATAATGTTAAGATAGTGTAAATGTATTGTAAATAAAAAGGTTTACAATAAAGACTTTAATAAAAAATGACAGTTCCTTAAAATTAAAAATACGCTCTTCTTTCTATTGAATGATAGAAAGAAGAGCGTATTTTTATGTCTATTTTCATATGTGATGAATTGCAACTATTTGTACAAGGGATTCAAAAATTTTTTTCGTTGTATATATTTCTCCAAATTAATTATTTAGCTATTTAAAAGTATCGAAAGATGTGGACACACTAATGTATATTTTTTAGTGTCAATAAAAATATTATGTCAACAATATGAACTGTCACAAATCTTTATATATTATTGTGATTGATATCACATCACTTTTTTTCAATGGGTATTATGCTTAAGGTGTAATGAATGATTGGGAGAGGGTGGGATGATATGTTTTGTTATCAATGTGAACAAACGCCAACAGGCGGATGTAAAGTAATGGGTGTTTGTGGAAAGAATGAAACGATTGCTAGTTTACAAGACACGATTGTGTTTGGGCTAAAAGGAATTGCGGCTTATCGTACTCATGCTGCTCAGCTAGGGTATACGGATGCATTTGTAGATGCTACAACACAAGAAGCTTTATATATGACATTAACAAATTCTAATTTTAACGAACAAGAGCATATTGATATGGCTATGAAAGTTGGGAAATCAGCTTTACGGGTGATGGAGTTATTGGATGAGGCACATACGAATCATTTTGGTGTGCCAGAGCCTGTACAAATTACACAAAATCGTGTAGAAGGTAAAGCAATTGTAGTTACGGGTCATAATTTATTTGCATTAGAAGAACTATTAAAGCAAACAGAAGGAAAAGACATTAATATTTATACGCATTCTGAAATGCTACCAGCACACGGATACCCGCAGCTGAAAAAATATAAACATTTAAAAGGAAACATCGGTAAGGCATGGTATGATCAAAGACGCCTTTTTGAAAAATTTACTGGTGCCATATTAGCTACAACGAACTGTGTTATGCCAATTAAAGGCTCGTACTCTGATCGATTCTTTTCATATGACATTGCAGGCTTAGAGGGTATACAAAAAATTGAAAATGATGATTTTACACCATTAATTCAAAAAACGCTAGAACTTCCAGAAGTACATATGGAGTCGGATGAACAGTTAGTTACAGGGTTTCATCATAATACAGTATTATCATTAGCTCCAGAAATTATTGATGCAGTAAAAGAAGGGAAAATAAAGCGTTTCTTTGTTATCGCCGGTTGTGATGCACCGGGAAAAGGCGGAGAATATTATCGTGAATTAGCAACGTCACTTCCGCCAGAAACGGTTATTTTAACAACTTCTTGTGGGAAATTCCGCTTTAATGATGTGGATTACGGTGTTGTACCTGGCACGGAAATTCCGCGTTACATTGACTTAGGACAATGTAACAACTCCATTTCTACAGTGAAAATAGCGGCTGCTTTAGCAGATGCTTTTCAATGTGAAGTGAACGAATTGCCAGTAAGTATTGTCCTATCATGGTTTGAACAAAAAGCAGTTGCCATTTTGCTCGGGCTATTTAGTCTTGGAATTCAAGATATTCGCATCGGTCCAAAGGCTCCTGAATTTATTTCACCTGGCGTACTTGATGTATTACAAGAAACATTCGGTTTAAAACTGATTACAAATGCAGCAGAAGATATGGCTATGATGTTATCGTAATAAAAAATGATCTGTCTTATTAATAAGAAGAGCTAGCCATATTCATTAACTTTGGTATAGTATAGCGCCCCAAAATAAAAATGTAGAATTTTTGTTTTGGGGTATTTTCTTTTCTTAGTGGGATAGGTATGGGGCAAAATAAAAAAAGAAAATAGGCTGTATCGAATAGGTAATAGTTGATTTTAGAAAAAATATAAAAATCGAGTTGACATTCATCGCTACTTAGTCATACAATGTACTTGTAATAAGCAATACTGAGTAGTGTTGTTTCTCAAAATATTTGCAGTAGACAATAGGTAATAGCGGATTTTAGAAAAAATTTGAAAATCAGTTGACATCTATCACTACTTAGTCATACAATGTAGATGTAATAAGTGATACTGAATAGTATGAATTCAAAAAAACCACTCAGTAAAAAATTCGCCTTAGTACTCTGTAATACTGAATATAAGTCAGACAGAATAGGGGGTAAAGGAGGATCAGGACATGGAAAATTTAACTGAAATGCTGAAAGGTTCACTGGAAGGGTGTGTACTGGAAATCATTAGTCGCCGTGAAACGTATGGCTATGAGATTACCCGCCACCTGAATGATCTTGGGTTTACCGAAGTTGTGGAAGGTACGGTGTATACCATCCTCGTACGATTAGAGAAGAAAAAGCTTGTGAATATTGAAAAGAAACCATCAGATATGGGACCGCCTCGTAAGTTTTATTCATTAAATGAAGAAGGCCGCCAGGAGCTTGAATTGTTTTGGAAAAAATGGGATTTTGTATCGTCAAAAATTAACGTCTTGAAGTCAAAATAGGTTCATAAGATAAAATGTTCCGGCCGATACTTTGGGAATTTCTTGCTCGGTTTTATAAAAAAGGAGGAAAATAAGATGTTAGAAATGTTTAAAAAGTTAATTGGTGATAAAAAAGAGTACAAAATGATGATGGCACGAGTTGAGGCTCTGCCAGAGGACTACCAATTTGTATTTAAGAAAATTCAAAACTACATGTGGAATTTCTCAGCGGGTAACGGGATGGATATGTTACACATACAGTATGAATTAATCGATTTGTTCGAAGCGGGTGCAGCGGAAGGAAGACAAGTGCTTGACATTACTGGGGATGACGTGGCATCCTTTGCTGACGAACTAGTGGCAAACGCTAAAACTTACGTCTCCAAGTATCGTGAAGATTTGAATGAAAGTATTATGACGAAATTGAGAAAAAAATAAATGGAATAAGTAATACCGACTGATTAGCTGGTTACACATATGAATTGCCACCATAGCTATTCAGTTATATTTTTAACTCAGTACTAAGTAATACAGAATATCAGTGATACTAAATAGGTAGAGGTAAATAAATTATCTTCGCAAAACATTTTTATCCCGCATTAACGGGCAGTAAGACCCCCACCTCAAAATTCAGCGTAAGCAAAGAAGTTAGGTCGGGGATCAATTGCCCGTAAAAGCCCGATTGATTCAACTAATAATCAGTGGGGGATGAACAAAACCCCCACTGATTAAAGTTTCACTTTATAGGGAGGAAAAAAGTATGAGTAATGCAGCGATTTCTATAAAAGGCTTGAAAAAATCCTTTAAAGACAAGGAAGTTTTAAAAGGGGTAGATTTTGAGGTGCAGCGTGGAGAAATTTTCGCGCTGCTAGGCTCAAATGGAGCGGGAAAGACAACAACGGTCAACATCCTTTCGACGCTAATGAAGCAAGATGGCGGTGAAGTAAGCATTTGCGGATTTGATGTACAGCGTCAACCAGATCATGTTCGTCAAAGTATCAGTTTGACAGGGCAGTTCGCAGCTTTAGACGGTATGCTTACTGGGAGGGAAAACTTGATAATGATCGCCAAGTTACGTGGTGTTTCCAATCCCGCTCAAGTTGCTGACAATCTACTTGCAAGATTTAGCCTGACTGATGCGGCAAACCAAAGGGCAGATCAGTATTCAGGCGGAATGAAGCGCCGGCTTGATATCGCGATGAGTTTGATTGGAGCGCCAGCAATTATTTTTCTTGACGAACCAACGACTGGACTTGATCCTGAAGCGCGAATCGAAGTGTGGGATACAGTTAAGGAACTTGCCAGTAGCGGTACAACTATTTTGCTTACGACTCAGTACTTGGAGGAAGCAGAACAACTGGCAGACCGTATCGCTATTTTGCATGGCGGAAAAATTATTACGACAGGTACTCTTGCTGAACTAAAAGAGATGTTCCCACCGGCAAAAGTGGAGTATATCGAAAAGCAACCGACATTGGAAGAAATCTTCCTTGCGATTATCGGTAAAAAGGAGGAGATGTAAATGAAAAGTAAAACTGGTGTATTACTAGGTCGTTTAATGCGTAACATTATGCGCAGTCCGGATACAATTATTACGGTAGCGATTACACCGATTATGATGATGCTATTATTTGTCTACGTGTTTGGCGGCGCAATAAAAACAGGAACGGAAAATTACGTCAATTATTTATTGCCGGGAATTTTGCTAATGGCTATCGCATCCGGTGTAGCTTACACTTCCGTGCGACTATTTACGGATGTAAAGAGTGGGCTGATGGCACGTTTCATTACGATGCCTATTAAGCGCTCATCTATATTGTGGGCCCACGTTTTAACCTCTCTTGTTGCTAATGTACTTACTATCGTGGTGGTTATTCTTGTTGCACTCTTAATGGGCTTTCGTTCCAGCGCTAATATTCTAGATTGGCTTGCAGTAGCTGGGATACTAGGGATGTTTACGTTGGCGCTAACATGGCTAGCTATCATTCCAGGATTGAAAGCGAAGTCTATGGAAGGGGCGACTGCTTACTCGTACCCGCTAGTTTTTCTTCCATTTATTAGTTCGGCCTTTGTCCCTACCGAAACGATGCCAAAAATTGTTCGTGCGTTCGCTGAGAACCAGCCTGTGACTTCAATTGTGAATGCGATTCGTGCTCTATTATATGAAGGAACTGTTGGAAACGATATTTGGATTGCCCTCGCTTGGTGCGTCGGAATCATGGTTATTGCTTACTTCTTTGCTAGTAAAGCATTTAAACGTCAGTTAGGGTAAGAAACGAGATAAACGAAACCTTCAGGAATAATATATACGTTTAGAAAAGCACGGGAGATTTTCCGTGCTTTTATTATTTTTCATGCTCTCATTGTAGTAAATGAAATGGTATTTAAAAATAGGATGATTGTCCAGTGATAAAGCTTAATATTTGAGGCTCACTGCTTATGGAATATATAAGCACACTCGTTTTTGTAAATCTGCTAATACTTCATCGGGTATTTCCCTGATTTTAATATCCTTCCCTAGGAAAAGTAGCCAATTTGTTATTTCCGTCACTTCATCGGGATTGTTAACATTGATAAAAGTTTTTAAAATGGCTGTAGACTGGTAAGGATTTGTATAAGATATTGATCCTTTTAAAGGATGGTATTTTTTGAACTGGGCAATCGCTTTTGGTCCAAGTTCAAGTACCAAGTTGATTATTTCGTCCTTCTTACTTAGTTTTTCTAAAATCTTTTTCTTATTTAGCCTTTTTTTCGTCGTGTATGGTTCGATATTGGTGAGGTCATCGACAGGAAACATTATCTTCTTTTCTTCTTTTAAGTCAAACCCTTCAATGATCCAATGGCTTTTTTCTTGATAAAGGTGTAGTAGATAAATTGGATAAGATTTGATTTCCTTTTCTTCTTTGATGGTAATCAATAAATGGTTATCCAAAAGAAGGAGTTGAATGAGTTTTTCTAACATAGGATGGGGGAGGTCAGAAAGCTCAAGTAGATCGGGATTATGAGGGTTAGTCCCTTCAAACAGCAAGAGTTGATTTAAAAGAACAAGGTCATCTTGCTGGGTTTCTGAAATGAGTCCTAGTAGTTTTTCTGCTAATGACTGACGACTTTTTAGATAGGGAAGTTGTTGATTCCTCGTAGCCATAAAGGCAATAAAAAGAGCTTTCACTTCATTATCAGTAAAGCGAACAACGGGCAGGATAGAGTTATGCATAACAAAATATCCTCCGGTCCTTCCAACTTCAGCGACAAGTGGCATCCCCATAGCTTCAATTTCTCTAATGTCTCTAATAGCTGTCGATCGTGAGATGTTAAATTCTCGTATGATTTCAGAAATTGTAAAGTGGGAGCGGTTGTTGATATACCGCATAATTGTATTAATCCGTTCGACTTTTTTCATTTTGGTCTCCTAAACAGTATCATTTTTTGACATGGTTTAAAGGTATTATAAACGTATCAGATGAAAAGATAAATCGTTTGATTAATAAAAAAAGAGGCAGGTTTTGTATATGAAAAATTATACTATAGAAGAAAAAGATAGCTTTATCGTGTTAGGTATTGGAACTGAAATTAAGAGTGAATACACAGACTTTGCTGGAATAAATAAAGAAAAGGAAGACTTTTGGTCGGCTGTTAAAGAAGATGGAAGGCTGGACACTTTAAAAGCTTTAGCTACAAATGAATACATTTTTTCCGTGAGCGAAGCGGTGAATAACAAAATGATGTATTATGCGGGTGTCATGACAGAAGCACAAATAGAAGAAGAATCTAGAGTGATTCAGTTTCCTAAGGGGGAATATGTAGTAGTGAAAGGTGAAGGTAAGACGGCTGAAGAGCTAAGTAATAAGCTTACTGGCATCGCCTTCGGTCAAGCTTTACCAGAAGCAAAGGATTTTGCCTATGTTGGTGGACCGAATACAACGGTTGAGATGGGGCAGAGAAATGGCTTATTATTTGGTGAAATGTGGATTCCGGTTGTTAGGAAGTAAAGTGATAAAAGGTGCGAATATGGAAAGTAGAGGCTAACGATCTTGTATTGTTGGCCTTTTTTCTGTGAACATAATATTTATAGTCAGCTACACACTATATTCTGATAAAAGGGAATTACTGTAAGATTGTGTTGGGTGAACAAAAAAGCTAGGAGTTCTTCTAGCATAAGGGTACAACTTAAAGTCGTAAAAGATAAAATAAATTAACGTTGTAATTAAACTTTAAATGTTAATTACTGTAGCAGTTAAATTACTTTCATTAATAGTGTTAGTTGATGTACCAATTCCCGAGGCATTCAGATTTAGACTGTATATATAAGTGCCGGGGGAGGGGTATCTATCCAGACTACTGAAACATTGTGTGTTCAATTAGTTGAAACATTCGCTGGTTTTTGAATATTATCTTGAGATTCTGACTGAACCGTAATAATAAAGGCATCTCTTTTCAGAATAAGAATTGAAGATACACTAAATTCTGTGAGAGGAATTAGAGAAGTATAATTAGTTCGGAAAACCCCTTCTAACTTTACTATTTCATTAACGCCTACACTAATAGCTGGTAATACGAGGGTAGTTGGGCTAGTTGCAGTATTATCACTTTGGTTAAATGTCAGTGAAATAATGCCAGGCGGCCCAGTATCGCCCTTTAGGGCACTATTTTGGGCACTAAATCAGGTGCCTTTTTACATTGGAATCGATGATACGATATTCCTACAGTTACTCGTTCTTTGAAAAGAGCATAACGTGGGGATAACGTATCTATGCGCTCATAATCAATGATCATAGCCGCTTTATCAAAATGTTACTGGAGAACTGGCATGGGAGGTAAGAATCCGCAATAAGGACTAAAAGACCAATTACATTTAAATATTTAGCCACGGTGCGTGAGTGTCGTGGCTTTTGTGTTTCTTATTGAGTTTAGTGTTTTCTATACTAGATTCATAAGTGATATAAAGGAATTTATAAAAAAGGTTACTTCTCATTAACTTTAGATACAAGGATAGTGTAATAGTGAAGATTTTGCTATTCATTTTTTGAATATTAATTTAAAATTTAGATAAAAAGATAGTATTACTTTTGATTAATTTTAAATGTCGAAATTGAGGGTGAATGCTAGTGTCTAAATTTACACAACAGGACCAAGAGGATTTTAAAAAAAATCTGCTTTATAAAAAAGATAAGAAATTTGTTGAATTTATCGTGGATAGTTATGTACATACCAAGGAGTTTTCTAATGATACTGATAGTTTATCTAATAAGGATAAATTAATGGAGTTAGAAAAAAATGATTTAAAGTATGTGAAAGCAAGAATAGAAAGTTTATCTGAGTACCATGATCCACTTAAAATGGATTCAATGATTCTACCAGCTGTTACGGTTTTATTTTCTGTACTTGCGACTGGATTTTTCGTTAATGCAAAGATGATTAATGGATCCACTAATTCTATGCAGATTAGTGGATTTACCGTAACAGGTTTCTGGATTTTTACAATCATAACTTTTATTCTTTTCGTATTGAGACCTGGTAAAAAGAAGCATAGTAAGATTATTTTCTTTAGTAAACTGGTTGACATATGTATTGAAGAGAAAGAACAGAAAAAAGAGCAGGAAGAAAAGAGAAGAGAGCAGAAAGAGAAAGAACAGGAAGAGCAGGAAGAGCAGGAAGAGCAGGAAAAGAGAAGAGAGCAGAGAGAAAAAGAAGAGAAAGAAAAGCAGCGAAAAGAGAGTGATTATAAGCTAGTACGTTTATACCTTGAAAAACTAGTTATGCAAGAAGAAATGAAGGAAGTAAAAAGAAGCAGAAGAAAAAGATATAAAAAAAGATGATTCGGTGAAAAGCGCCCATTTAGGTGCTTTTTTTGTACAAAACAAACGGACTCAATAAACGAAAAAACAGTGATGTATGAGAGGTGTATTTTATTAAATTGCATTTAATTTAAAATAAAATGTGAAACTTTTCAAGAGTAGCTATTTTTATTTTGTATAATAAATTTTAGGCGAACGATTCAAAACGTTAAAACAGGGATGTTCAACAATAAATACGCTATGATAATCCAGAATGGCTAAGCGAAAATGAAGATATAAGCGAACTTAATGTGAAAGATAAAAGAGAAAACGCTAAGAATCGTTGGCAAGGAAATGCAACCGAAACAGCTTATAGTAAATATACCGATTTTAAAGATTGGAACAAGTAAAAGTAGCGAATCCGCTTCTTTTTTATTTTGCATAGAAAAAAGGAAACCATAAAGGATTCCTTTTAAATTACGCTGTCTTATAAATTTTATTTTTAATCCTATTTTTAGTATCTATAAATGCGGCGTATGTAGCTATAGCACCACCTAAATAATAGACTTGGAATTTGTGGTCAAAAGCTAATCCTGTAATGAAATTGTAGCTGTATATAAAACAAGTTATACTGAACAACCATAACATGAACTTTAAATCTTTTAAGCTCAATCTATAATTCTTAATTCTTTTCCACATATGTATCAACTCTTATTGTCATGAGGCTCTGTAGTTTTTCTTTTTAAAATCACGCATGTTGAGGAAAAAGAATAAAAGGAAGATAACAGCTGCGATGCCATTAATCCAGTAGTATGTGCGTCCTGTTGTGAATCCGTTATAGAAGGAATAGACATTCCAAATTATAAGAAGTACTGAACAAACAGTAGAGATCATTAATGAGCCAAAACTTCTCATGATTTTCACCTCGATTCAAAATGTTAAAACTTATTTATAATTTTACATTCAAATAATTAGATTTACAAGAATAGGATGTAATAAAATGATTTAAAGAAATTACCATGGAAATTATTTGAAAGAACTTGGTGAAGGGGAAGGGGGAAGATTGGATGCATTAGCGGATGAGTTAAACGGTGTAGTAAATAACCATTGGTATTCGATCAAATAAAAAGTGCTAACAAGTTTGCAAACGAACTTGCTAACACCTATACGAATTAGACATAAAATGCCGTTGATATTTCATTTTAAAAAATAGATTTATTCAAGGAGATTTTAAAGTTTTACTTAAGGGAGCGAGAAGTATGAATCTTTTCTCTCCTCAATCATGATAAAATGTACAATAGGAAATTTTATGTAACATAAAGGGGGAAGGTTTATGGTCAGCTTGAGTACCTTGGTAGCTTTTGCAATTGTTTCGCTTAGCATGGTTTGTTCACCTGGGCCTAATATGATTTACCTCATTTCCCGTTCCGTTACGCAGGGACGTATGGCGGGATTTATTTCTTTATTGGGCATCATGCTCGGATTTGTAATCTATATAATCGCAACTATGTTTGGACTTACAGTTCTATTCGTTGCTGTTCCCGCTGTATATGAAGCAGTAAAGTGGGCAGGTGCTGCTTACTTGCTCTGGCTCGCCTGGAATTCGATAAAACCGGGTGCTACATCTATTATGGAACCTCGTATGATTTCTAATGAGCCACCAAGGAAATTATTTCTGATGGGACTCATGACGAATCTTCTGAATCCAAAGATTGCTATTTTGTATGTATCACTTCTACCTCAATTTGAAGATCCAGAGAAGGGATCGTTGCTTTTTCAAGGTGCAGTTTTGGGGCTTACGCAAATCACTGTTAGCTTTATAGTTAACCTTGTAATTGTATGTACAGCAAGTAAAATTGCAAAATGGTTTGGCACACGCCCAACGTGGCTACGAGTACAGCGTTGGCTTATGGCAAGTGTTTTAACGGGGCTTGCTGTACGTCTTGCTTTTGAACGTCGACAGTAAGAGCCTCTTTATCTGCAGTTTCTATAATATAACCTAATAAATATTAATATAAGTTATGTATAGCAGATATTTACCTTATAAAATAAGGGGGGAATATTATGACTGAGACAAACGAATTTTCAGGAGTCAATTTGAAAAAAGATGTGAAATTTTCTATTATAATTCCTGCACATAATGAAGAAAAGTACATTAGAAAATGTTTAGATTCAATTGCAAAGGCATCAGAGGCATATAAAGAGCAAACGGAAGTTATAGTTGTTTTAAATCGTTGCACAGATAAAACAGAGGAAATAGCAAAATCTTATAATTGTGTTACATTGAAAAATAACGATAAAAACTTATCTAAAATTCGAAATGCAGGGGCTAAAATAGCTAATGGAGAAATAATCGTCACTATAGACGCTGATACCATAATGACAGAGTCTATGTTGTCTAATGTAGATAAATATTTAACTTCAGGTAAATACATTGGTGGTGGGGTAAATGGGAAGTTTGAAAGAATATCTTTAGGAATATTTCTCTCCGCAATGTTAATAATAATTCCCTTACTTTTTAAGTACGGAGCTATATCTGTAGGGATTTTTTGGTGCTATAGAAAAGACTTTATGGCAATCAACGGATTTAATGAAAACATGCTTATGGCAGAAGATGCAGATTTCGCTAAACGGTTAAAAGAATGGGGAAAGAAAAATAATAAGAAATTCGGTACTATTAAAAATGGAATGATAACTTCATGCAGAAGATTTGATACATATGGAGACTGGACTTTACTTAAAAATCCAAAAGTAATTTTAGCTTATCTAAAAGGAAATGATAGAAAATACGCAGATAAGACATATTATGATAACCAAGAAAGATAAAAATGGAGAAAATCGGCAGAGGATAGCTAGTACTTTTTTAGATATAATGAGAATCCAACTTAATTTAATAGATATTATAAGAAAACCATCAATTTGATTATCCTTTTTCAAATTGATGGTTTTTTATTTTTGAAATAAATATGTATTTTTTATAAAAATATTTTTTGACCCCCATAAAACTATGTATTCCTCCGAATATGTATAGTGAAGAAAATAATTAGAAGAAAAATGACTATGAAAGAATATAGAAGTATTAATAAAATTACTAGATTAGGTGGGCATCTAAAATAAAAGGATGAAATTACCAATGGTATAGAGGAGAGTTATTCAAGGATTGCAGATAAAATAGAAAAAGAATAAGCAAAACGAACGGTAGAAAATAAGAAAGTAGATAAAAATACAAACTTAACTTTAGTGCCGAGAGAAAAGGAAAATCATTAAGAAAACGTTGGAAAAAGTTAGACTCTAAAAATATAACTAACAGCAAGAAAACAAGACCGAAGAAAAGTACCAAGAAAATCTGGTTAAATGGTCACTTGTGTAGTGGCCATTTTGCTATTTGAAGGAGGCTGGGAGATTACAAGTGTTGAGTTTAGTAATGAAGATCTTAAGAAAACCGAAAATAGAAGATATCGTATGTAACATACAAAACAACGAAGCAGATAAAGAAGCATTTATCGTACAGTATCAGCCTTTTATTAGAAAATCAATTTCATCTGTCTGCCGCCGATATATTACAGAACAGGATGATGAATATAGCATTGGATTGTTTGCGTTTAACGAAGCAATTGAACAGTATTCATATACAAAAGGAAAATCCTTTTTAGCGTTTGCTGATCTTCTTATAAAAAGAGATGTAATTGACTATATACGTAAAGAGTCTAAACATAACTTTGTCTTTTTAAAAGAAGATGAGCAAGAGGAAATGTTAGAAATGCAAGTGTCGCTTACGGAGTATATGAAAGAGATGGAAAATAGTAACC
>Ga0114954_1000355_pt1 | contig 16152 bp, 14 predicted proteins | sample Porto_4metaG_FD_87299 | JGI IMG/M metagenome (GOLD analysis project Ga0114954, IMG submission 87299) | Marine algal microbial communities from Porto, Portugal - Porto_4 metaG | ecosystem: Host-associated > Algae > Red algae > Unclassified | place: Portugal: Porto | collected 2015-02-02
GGACCCCGACAGCTGCCGCTGCGGCGACGTGCTCACCGGCACCATGAAGCCGTGGCAGTGTGAGCTCTTTGGCACTCGTTGCACGCCCGCCATGCCCCGCGGGGCGCTGATGGTCTCGACCGAAGGTGCCTGTGCCGCCTACTACCAGTACGGCGGCACAGGCGACCGCAAGCGGACCCTGTCATGAGCCCCCCGACAGAGCGCCAGCTTTCCCGGGTGACGGCGAGTCTGGTGACCCAGGCCCACGGCGGTGGCGGCAAGGCCATGAAGGACCTGATCGATGACGTCTTCGTGGGCGAATTCCAGGCCACCCCCACGGTCCTCGAAGACCAGGCGCGCCTCGATCTCGGCTCGCTTGCCGGTCAGGGCGACAGGCTGGCCATGACCACCGATGGCTTCGTGGTCAGTCCGCTGTTCTTCCCCGGGGGAGATATCGGCACGCTTGCCGTCTGCGGCACCGTCAACGACCTGGCCGTCGGCGGCGCTCGCCCACGCTACCTGTCCTGTGCGGTGATCCTGGAAGAAGGCCTGCCCGTGGCGGATCTTCGGCGCATTGCGCGCTCCATGGCGACCGCTGCACGGGAGGCCGGCGTCGAGATCGTGACCGGTGACACCAAGGTGGTGGAGCGCGGCGCCTGCGATCGCATCTTCATCACCACCACGGGCATCGGCGTCATTCCCGCGGGCCGACACCTGGGCATCGAGCGCATCGAGCCCGACGATGTGATCATCGTCAATGGATGGCTCGGCGACCACGGCGCCGCCATTCTGGCGGCCCGAGGCGACCTGGCGCTCGACACCGATATTCGCAGCGACTGCGCCTCGCTCGACGGGATCATCGACGACTTGCTGGAGGCCGCACCCGACACTCGCTGTCTACGCGATGCGACCCGTGGCGGCATTGCCACCGTGCTCAACGAGATGGCCGATGCCTCACGGCTTGCCATCGCGATCGATGACCCGACGCTGCCCCTGCGCCGGGAGGTACGCGGGGTCTGCGAGATCCTCGGACTGGACCCGCTGTATCTGGCCAACGAAGGCAAACTGGTAGCCGCGGTGCCGCCATCACAGGCCGATGCCGCCTTGGCCGCCCTGCGCGCTCACCCCTTGGGCCAGCAGGCCGCCATCATCGGCAGTGCTCACCAGGGCAAGCCCGGACGGGTGACGCTGCGCACCGGGTTCGGCGGCGAGCGACTCGTCGACATGCTGGTGGGCGAACAACTGCCCCGCATCTGCTAAGCGACCCTCAACAGCGTCACAGACAAGCCACCGAGGAACCACCGCCAGTGCGAGACCAGCGCCTGGCCATCAAAGGGGGCGGTCACGCCCCCGCCGAGAATGCGTCCGCCGGGGCGTTGCGATGAAGGCGACGACGGCCTGTCGGTGAAAGGCAAGACGGAGGGAAACATCGGGGCCATGTTCCAGTGACGAAAAGCCCGCCGCCCTCATCCTTGGCGAGTGCGTCAGCCGATGCCGTAGCGCTGCAGCTTGGCTCGCAACCCGATGCGCGAAATCCCCAGCTCGCCGGCCGCTCGGGTCTTGTTGCCGCAATGACGCTCGAGCGCCTGAACAAGGCAGCGGACCTCCATGCGTTCGACCTTCTCACGCAAGGTGCCATCACCCGTATCACCACCCACCCGCCCATCGGGCTCCGCCGTGGGCGGCGTGCTGGGCAGCGTCGGCGTCGGTGTCAAAGCCTCGGGCCAAGACGCTGGCACCCGGTCAGCCACGCCTGAGCACGCCAGCGACGGCACCTCATCATGGGGGTGGTCAGCGTACGCGTCGTTGCTGACGCCGTTGACGCCACCGGCGCCGCGGACATGGGGCTCGAGAAGTTCCCCGCCAAGCCAGGTGCCCGTCGAGAGTATCGCCATCCGGGTGATCTGGTTTTCCAGCTCGCGCACGTTGCCCGGCCACGAATAGGTCCTCAGGTACGCCATCGCCTCGTGGCTAAACCCTGCAATCCTGAGCCCATGAGCAGAGGCCACGCGAGCCAGCAGTGTCTCGGCCAGCAAGGCAATATCACCGCGACGCTCGCGCAACGGTGGCACGGTAACGGGCGCGACGACCAGTCGGTGATAGAGGTCTTCGCGGAAGCGCCCAGCCGCTACCTCGGCAGCCAAGTCGCGGTTGGTGGCGGCAATGATGCGGGCGTCGACCCGGCGCACGCCGTTGGTCCCGGCCGGGCGTACCTCCCCCTCCTGCAGAAATCGCAGCAGGCGAATCTGAAAGGCCGGTGAGATATCACCGATTTCATCGAGCAGGATGGTGCCGCCGTGGGCCTGCTCGAGCATGCCGATGCGACTGACATGCGCACCGGTGAAGGCACCCTTGCAGTGGCCGAAGAGTTCACTTTCCAGAAGCTCGTCTGCCACTGCACCACAGTTGACCGCATGAAAGGGCTTGTCCGAGCGCAGGCTGCTGGCGTGAATCGCGCGCGCCATGAGTTCCTTGCCGGTGCCCGTCTCTCCCATGACCAGCACGGGAACATCGAAACCGGCGATGCGCGCCGCCATGTCACACACGCGATTAAGGGGGGAGTCAGGCCCCCGAAGAATCGTCTCGAAACCGCCGGCATCGCGCAGACCGCTGCGGTGGGCCTCCAGCCGTCCCAAGACCGTCGGCTCAAAAAGCTTGCGCTCTGTCTTCAGTCGTTCGCACTCGCGCTCCAAGTGATAGAGCCTTAGCGCATGACCCAGAACCCGCTCTAGCTCTCCCGCGCAACACTCTCGACGAAGGACGTGAAACAGGCGCGGGCAGTCGGTGAGTCTCTCCTCGAGGCGCGCCATGTCGCTGGCGTCGACACCCACGATTCTCACGACCGACAGCACCTCTGGCCAGTCATGCCCAAGCTCTCTCAGCCACGCGATTCTGTCCTCGACGTCATTGCCATGTGCATCGATGGCAACAACGACCAACCCGATCCATTGCGAGGCGAGGAGCACTCGCGCCGACGGCCAGTCCGACGCTGTCAGGCACTCGATGCGCGCGCCGCACAGCCCCTGCAGCGTTGACGCCTGCTCGGCATCCGCGACGACCAGAACGCCGGGCAGCGACACATCAGGGTGCCCATTCAGCGCCTTCGCCGCCGTTGCCTTGTTGTCTCCGCTCATGCCGCACCACCCGCTCATGCCGCACCCCTCCCTCGACCGCTCGCCAGACAGGCCAAGCGGTCGAATCAGACAGACTTGTCCTCGACGACGTCGAGCGACACCTTCGCCTGGGCCAGCGCTTTGTGGCGAAGGCTCTCTCGCCGCGCCGCTATCCAGTCCAGCCACGCCGGCATCCCTTCACCGCTACGTGCCGACAATCGAATGATCTCGATATCGGGGTTGATACGACGTGCGTGTGCCTCGCAGGCCTGCATGTCGAAATCGACATACGGCGCCAGGTCGATCTTGCTCAGCACCATCAGCGAGGCGGCGGCGAACATGTGGGGATACTTGAGCGGTTTGTCCTCCCCTTCGGTCACCGAGAGGATCACCACCTTGGCGTCTTCGCCCAGATCAAACCCCGCCGGACACACCAGGTTGCCGACATTCTCGATAAATAACAGGCTTCGGGGAGGAAGCGCCATCTGCGTAAGCGCCCGCTCGATCATCGACGCGTCGAGATGACACCCTTTGCCGGTATTGACCTGCAGCGCCGGCACGCCAGTCGCCCTGATCCGCTGTGCATCGTTGGCCGTTTGCTGATCGCCTTCGATCACCGCCACATCGCCGCCCGGCTGCTGCCCGAGGGTTTCGACCAACAGTGTCGTCTTGCCGGACCCCGGGCTCGACATCAGATTCAGGGCGAGGGTGCTCTGCGCTTCCAACCGGGCGCGATTGCGATCGGCGATGCGATTGTTGCGCGCGAGGATATCTGTCTCGATCGCGACCAGCCGCCGCTGCGATACGCCGGCGACATGCACCCCGGCCGGCCCCTTGCCATAGTCCAAGGTGCTATCCCGACGGTGGCCGGGATGCGTGACGCCCGCGGCCCCGTCTGCAGTGTTCGGTATCGCCGCGGCGAGAGGATGGCGAGACGGCGCAGGTTGCCGATCAAGGAGACGACAACCGTCGTCGTGATGGCCATGTTCATGCGGGTGTTCATGCCCGTGATCATGCGAGTGCGCGTGGTCATGCGAGTGCGTGTGAGCATGCGAGTGCCCGTGATCATGCGAGTGCGCGTGATCATGCGAGTGCTCGTGGTCATGCGAGTGCGCGTGAGCATGCGAGTGCTCATGACCTTCCTCCGCCGTTGGGCTGGCTGAGGGGCGAGAGGTGGAACAACCACAGACGGTACACATTAGACTACCTCCAGTTCCTTGACGCGGAGTTCCTCTCCGCCCGTCACCCTCAACCGTGCCCCTTGGCAACGCGGGCAATCGTCACCGCGGCGTGCGATCTCAACCGTCTGGTTGCAGCCAAAGCACCAGGCGCTGGCCGGCACATCCACGATATCCAGTGTGGCCCCCTCGGCAATCGAACCCCGCGTGCTCACCTCGAAGCCAAACGCGAGCGCCCCGGGCTCGACACAGGACAGCACGCCGATCTCGAGACAAACGCGAGAAACACGATCGAAAGACTCCGCCAACGCCTGTTCCTCGATCAAATCGACGATGCTCTGACAGATGGACATCTCATGCATGCCGCGCTCCTTTAAGCGATTCTACCCTTGCCGCGGGTCCAACCCTTCCGTCTGCCAGATCACCGGCAAGCAGGGGTCGACGCAGGCCAGGGCCAGGGCCACCCGCTGCGCTGCCAACGGGTCTCCGGGACCGTGGGCGGAGTCGATCAACGTGCCCAGAAAGGTGTTCACCGTCCCCTCATCACCAGCCAGCATGGCATCCGTGGGTGTCCGGATGTGGTAGCTGACGACCCTGTCGCCGTCGCAGACGGCGCTGTGGGTCAGGCGCCCTCTGGCAGCCTCGGCCCAGCCCTGGCCTTCCCGCTCCCGTCCGAATCGCTGGCCGTGACGGCCCAAACGCAGCGCAGCAATCAACAGCGCGACTTCCAGTATCCTGGCCAGCATTCGAACATAGAGGCTCAGGCCCTCACGCCCGACAACAGGCTGCAAGACCGGGTGGGCGATGACCCGGGTCACGAAGCTAGGCTCATCAGCGACAGCGATGTGCCCCAGGGCCGTCGGCCAGTCCGCCACCCTGCGCAGCATCTCGGCGGGCATCGACGATGCGCCGTCGCGCCAGCTATCGATATCCTCAAGAACGCTCGAGGCCGGTCCCCCGAACGTGGCGCGCTCCAGGTCATTCAGCACGCCCTGGACGTCCGGGGTCGCGACAGAAAGCCGCCCCAGTCCTCTGAGCGCCCCTACATTCACCGGCATTTCCAGGGCCTTGGCCCAGTCGCGAAAGATGACTAGCGCATGCTCGCGCAGCGTCTCGAGTGCTATGTCGCGTCCAGAGTTCGTAGCCACCGGCAACCCCATGGCCAGAGCGGCGGCGGTCGACTGCGCAGCGCTACACAGGTTGAAGAGACGGCCGATCATCGTCATGGCCTCACTTCTGCTGCGCCCAATCACCATCCTCGTCGGCAGCGCGCCGCGTGCGGTGACCCGACAGGCGCCTCGAGAAGGACAGGAGATGACCAGTGCCGGCATCACAGTCATTCCCCCTCGGGAGCGTCACGCCGACCGGTAAGAAATTCCCGCCGTGACTCGAGGCGAAGCCCTGATAGAGGCGCCGCACTCAAGGCACCCTCGCGTGCCGACGTCTCGACCCGATGACCCAAGGCTTCGTCGTCGACGCCTCGATCCAGGGCATCCTCGATGCTCGAATCGATGGCCTTTACGTCGCTGGCACGCAGGCTCTGGATCTCGGCATAACGATCGGTCTGCGCTCGGTTGGCCGGATCGAACAACCCCGAAATGGCGGCACGCGCCACGTCGGTGGCGTGGAGCTGGCTGGCGAACTCGCCCATATCAGAAAACAGGGCGCAGGCAAGATACGGGCCCACTGGCGCACGCACATTGAAGAGAAACTCATAGTCGCCGGAGGGAAAGCCGAAGCATCGCTTGTGTCCCGGCTGGTAACCGTGCAGGTCGTCACCGGGGCCTGGCAGCACGACAAGGTTCATGAACCACGGCGTCACCAGGATGCCCACCTGTCGCTCCTGCCACGCGGTGAAACCCACCGCCTCGACCGCCAATGATGCGTTGCAGAAAGGCGCGTCCTTCATGGCGGTCGCGTGGATCTCGCGAAACACCTGAACCAGTGCCGTCACGGCGCCAGCGCCCCCTGAGGTGACTACGCGCTCCTGGGCCGAAGACTGGCTCACCACCATGAACTGGCTGCGCTCGCCATCGCACTGCGGGCAGCGCCAATCCTCCGGCAAGGCGGAGAACGGCGTGCCCGGATCGACCTGGCGAACATCGTCACCCTTCGCCGCGTCATAGCAGTACCAGCAGATCTTGCATTCCATCACGGCATCATCGGCAAGCCGCGCCACATCCCCAAGAAACGAGCCTTCAAAACGAGCAATGCTCACGCCATGGCCTCCGACACTTCCTGAAGTCGCACTGCCGAATCCGCCAGGTCTTCCGGTGCGGCACAGGCCACATCGGGAACCGCCGACACTTCGATGATATCGAGAATCAGCGCGTCCTGAGAGTTGTAGTAGCGCACCCGCCAGACATCAGCGATGGCGGTACTTTCGATGCGGCAGTTGCCGTACCCCCGCGACAGCATGGTGACCTCCCCCTTGCCGAGCGCAGCGTCCAGGTAAGCCAGGTCCTCCGGCGAGTGCGGCAGCAAGGACAGGTTGATCGCATAGGGCTCAGCATCGGGCTCATCAAACTCCCCGCGACCTTCACACTGCTCAAGCAGCTCCGAAACGATATGAGGGCCGTTCACCACACCACCCTCGGCCGGCGGAGAGCAAAAGATGCGCGCCGTCTGCCTGCGCAGCACCGCCGTCGGCATGAGCCCTATCTCCACGTACTCGCGCTCGATACGATCACGATTGGCATCCTCTTCTGCCGGGCCCGGGGCGGCCATCGGCCGGCCCCCTGTCACGTCATCTGTCACGTCACCTGCCGCGTTATCTATGGCGTTATCTTTCGCACTATCTATCGTGCTATCTATCGCATTGCCTACCGCACCGCCCGACGCACGATCTGCCGAAGCGCCTGACGGCCCGCCCACGGGATCACGGCCTGGCATCACCCGCCATACCCCGGCGAAGACCGATTCCTGTATATCCACCGGCGCCCGCCCTGCGACGCGAATCGCGACTTCACCTTCGCCCAGCGCTTGGGCGAAAACCCGCGCATTCTCGGCATCAAACGGTGGGCGATGAAACACCAGGTTGTCCCCGCCAGGCGTCCATGTCGCCGCCAAGCGAGCCAGCGCCCGCAGGGCCTTTCGCGCCGGCGCGATTCGCTGCGGGTCATCCACATGGGGGAAGTGCGGCTCGAAGGTGCGCATGCCTGACGGCATCGCCAGATAGTCAAGCTCACCCTGGTCGTCCGCATCGGGCTGGCTGCCCGGACCGAAACCGATCGGAGGCCGCATGAAACCCTGAGTCATGGTCGATCCTCTATTCGTCGCACCAAGTCCTGGGCCATCCCACCGAGAGAGGCCCCGTTACCGGGCTCTCCATCGAAGGACGCCGCGACACCGGCCATCACTGCGCACCTTCCCGGGCAATCAGCGTGGCACTGGGCGGAACGGCATCGATAATGGCGCGAGTCTCGTCGAGATAGTCTTGCCAATCCCGCACCCGGGATATCCGCCCGATCAACCGCCCGTGCTCCACAAACAAGAGCGACGGCACCGGCCATACCTGAAAACGCTCTCGTGCCCGGTCTTCCGCAGCACGCCCCACCACCGCTGCCACAAAGCCGCCATCAAAGGCCTTGGCGAGTTCCGGCAGGATGGCGGCGACATCATTCGTCTCGAGATTGGTGACCGGATCACCGGTCAAGAACAGCAGCCGCAGGCCCTCTCCTGCCACGAAGGCGTCCAGCTCGCTCTTAGTGAGGCAGGGATAGTTCAACTCATCGATCAAACGGTCCAAAGGGGTGGTCATGGATGATCTTCCTTGCGCTGCACTGTAGAAAAAACCCTGGTGCCGACAGACCGACGGCACCGCTTGAGCACCACGCCACGATACCGTCGCGGTCGTACGCTATTGATCGGACCGACAGCGCCACGGAGTGTCATCATCCCGTGGCTGCCCCGGCCTTGCGTGCCGCTTCCAGGTGCGGCGGCAAACGGGGCTCTCCTTGCTCAAGGTCGGGAAAGCAGCCTGAATCGATGGTCCCTTCGCTGGCGGCGCTCGTCATGGCGCGCAGCGCATCACGAATCAGCAGTGCTTCTGTTTCTTCCAGCGCTCGTCGCGCCGCGCCAAGAAACACCAGCACCCAATCTCCCGCTTGCACCGGATCGATCAGCGTAACGTCGACGTCGAGCGGGGCCTCGCAGGCGCTGTCATCTCCTGCTACACAGCGGGCAATCTGCTCGTTTGCCTCGAGCACCTGCATGGGAATCCCAATACACATCTCGGCTACCCTTCTCGGGGTGGCGCCATGCGCAGAAAACGCGCATCGCCGAACCGGCAGGCCTCGACATCCGACGGCCGCAGGCCCTCGTACTCGCTCAAGCGAAGCGCGCTTGGCCCGAGCTCATCTGTCGCGGACAACGGGTGTGATGGATGGCCGGAAGGAGTGGGCAATGCATGGCGGGATACGCTGGCGCAGTCGCTCGATGCCTGGGAGGAGCTAAGCTCGATCGCCACGCCCCAAGACACCAGTTCGTCAGCGACCAGGGTGACGACTTCATCGATGCGTGAGGCCACCAGGGGGCGCAAGGAGCCGCCGTAGTCGTCGATGACCAAGGGCTGGACGCCCGCCAGCACTACGGCCTCAGGTTCCCACCCCAGTAGCTGTGCCGCGGCCAGCACCTCCTGAAACCCCGTCTGGTGCAGCGATACCTTCTTGACCCCCATGAAACTGGGTACGGCGTCATCACGAATCACATGAACCGTCGCCGGGGCAAGCCCGTAGTCGATGGCATCGACGATGATCAGACGCCGGCAGGACTGCACATAAGGCAGCAAGTAGAGCCCCTGAGTGCCGCCATCCATGACGGTCACCTCGTCGGGGAACACAAAGCGCTCATGCAGCGCCTCCACCGCGCGTACACCAAAGCCTTCGTCCGCCCACAGTACGTTGCCGATACCCAGCACCAGAATCGATGAAGACACGTTTTCCCTATCCAGGTCCATGGCATTGCTCTCGAGAAACGGCCTCGCCGTGGCGATTACCAGCGACCATAAAAACATCAATCACATGCCGAAATTATCGCGACATTCGCACACACTTAATCACGCCAATACAGGCACCAATGATCCGCTCTATATGACACAAAATTCTACAACGATAAACGACATCATCATGACAACAATGCCAGAAACATTACGCAGATAAAAACTCATATTGCATTCTACATATCCTCCGGCGGAGGAATGCAAAAAAGCTGACTATCGGAAGAATAGCTCGAGAGTGACTCGCCTAAAAATTTAACCATCGATCCAGCACAACACATCGGGAACAATGACCCCGCATCTCCAAAGAAGCAGAGAAATGCATGACATCACCCGTCCAGTCGGCCGAGCACCCTAGCCGGGTCCTCATCGAGCACCGCCGCCCCCTGGCATCACCTGAAGACGCCTGAGTATCAAGCGACGACACACCAACGGCTGACCATCCCTGGCAGCCACCCTGATCGCGCTACAATGGCTCATCGTCCTTGAAGGTTCTCTCGCCGGAAATCATGGTCGACACCATGCTCTGCCGAGACATGATGTCTTCGCGTATCGCCACATAGACATGAATGATGATAAACGTCAGCATCACCCACATGCCCAGTCGATGCAGGGTATGCACATCCATGCTCTGCCCTACCAGCGGAATGACCCAGCCAAACAGGGCATCCTGCCAGCTGCCACGCAAGGCACCCTCGGCGTACAGCGCCATGCCCGTCACGATCATGAACAGAGTGCCCAAGGTGATGAAGAGGAACATCGCCAACTGGGCCAACGGATTGTGCCCGATATACTTCCTCGGCCGCTTCTCAAGAAACAGGTACCAGCGTAGCTCGAAGTAGACTTCTCGCCACCAGGTCCCACGCCAAAGCGGCAGGCGAAATAGCTGCCTGGAATGGTGATTGCCCACCAGCGACCAATAGAACCGGAAGAGAAAGCCAATCGCCAGAATGTATCCCGCCGTGAAGTGCGCAAAGCGAATGTAGCCCATCACGAAATGATCGCTCGCCTCTCCGGCCACCGTCGGCAGTGGCTTGCCGATGAGGTATCCGGTGACCATCAGCACGATGATGGCCGCCGCATTGGTCCAGTGCCAAAGCCTGACCGGCGCCTCATACACGTAGACCGACGTCTGCTTGACCGATGAAGGCATAGCGCCGTCCGCACCGGCGGTTTCCGGTTTTTCCGGGCTCTGTACGCCCGGTGCTCGCGATTGCTGCTGCATAAGACACCCCCTTACCTGACGGTGACGCGAGAAAGCTCTTCACCATCTTCGCTCATCACGTGGGTGGAACAGGCAAGGCATGGATCGAACGAGTGCAGGGTGCGCAATATCTCCACCGGCTCCTCCGGCCGCTCCATGGGCGTATCCAGCAGGGCCGCCTCGAAGGCGCCGATATTACCCTCGGGATCCCTGGGGCTACCGTTCCAGGTGGTCGGCACGATGCACTGGTAGTTTTCGATCTTGCCATCCTTGATGCGGATCCAGTGGCCATTCATGCCGCGTGGCGCCGCCACCATGCCGACACCCTTTGCTTCCTGGGGCCAGGAGGACGGATCCCACTTCTCGATATTGGCCGTGGCAAGATCACCGTTGCGAATATTGGCCACCAGTTCGTGCCAGTCGTCCAGCATCATCGCGGCGCAGTAGTGAGCCTCGAGGGCGCGCGCCAGGGTCCGTCCGATGGTGGTGGGCAGCGCCTGCCTGGGGGTGAGATCGGTGCCGGCAAGCTGGTTGAGGGCCGCCAGGGAGCTGTCGACCTGATCAACGACGAAGGCGTTACCCTGGGCGTAGTTGAGGATGTAGCGTGACAGCGGGCCGACCTCCATGGCGTGTCCCCGCCAGCGCGGCGACTTGATCCACGAGTACTTGGCGGATTCATCGAGCTGCTGGATATGGGTACGCGTACCGATCGTGCCCGGGCCCGGCTCGAAATGGTGCTCGGTAACGCCATCCCAAGGATGCAGACCGCGAGACTCATCGGCATAGGTGTACCAGGAATGGGCCACGAACTCCTGAATCTGCTCCGGATCGGTGGGATCCACCGCGTGGATCTCGTTCCAGTTGCCACCCAGGATGGCGCCGCCCTTGAGCTGATCAGTCGACTTGTCGTAGTTGACCTTGGAGTAATCGCCGTAGTCCATGACATTGGTAGCCGACAATCCGCCACCATAAAGCCAGTCCTTGTAGAAGCTCGCGATGGCGATCACGTCGGGCAGGTAGACGTTCTTCGAGAAGGCGAAGGCTTCTTCCATACGCGCCCGGACGAAGTTCAGCCGCTCCATGTTGATGGGCGCCCCCGCGGCAAGATCGCCGTCGATGTTGATCGCACAAGGTACGCCACCGACCATGTAATTCGGATGGGGGTTCTTGCCCCCGAAGACGGTGTGAACCTTGACGATTTCCTTCTGCAGGTCCAGCGCTTCGAGGTAATGGGCCGTCGCCATCAGGTCCGCCTCGGGCGATAGCTTGTAGGCAGGGTTATCCCAGTAACCGTTCTTGAAAAGCCCCAACTGGCCGGATTCGATAAACTTCTTCAGGCGATTCTGTACATCGCGAAAATAGCCGGGTGAGGACAGCGGATGATCTGGCCCGGTCAACTGCTGAAGTTGTGAAGTGGCCCGGGGATCGGCCCTCAATGCGTTGACCGGATTGACCCAGTCCAGCGCGTGCAGGTGATAGAAGTGCACCACGTGGTCGTGCCACTGCAGCACCTTGGCCATCATTTCCCGGATCAGGTGGGCATTGCGCGGAATGCGAATATCCAGGGCGTCTTCCACGGCACGCACCGACGCCAGCGCATGGCAGCCCGTGCACACCCCGCAGATGCGCTCGACGAAAGCCCAGGCATCGCGAGGATCACGTCCCTTGAGTATGACCTCGAGCCCCCGCCACATGGTGCCGGTAGAAACCGCATTACGGATGACATTATTGTCATCCACATTGACCTCACAGCGCATGTGTCCTTCGATACGCGTCACCGGATCAACGACGATACGCCGCCCACCTCGATCCAGATTGAATCCATTGGGTGTACGAATCTGTGCCATCAATTATCCTCCCTGTTGACCGATGACTGGCGCTTTACCTGCGCCCGTTTCAAGGCACTGACGGCGGCATGAACCGCCACAGCGCCACCCACACCGGTGGCGACGGCGCCGCCAATCTGATCGGCATTGGCTTCGATACCGAACTGATGCACGTCCTGCAGTCGGGCGTACCAGGACCCCTTGTCCCAGAATCCGTCTTCCGAACAGCCGATGCAGCCATGGCCGGCCTGGATAGGAAAGCTCACCCCTTCGTTCCAGCGAATCGTCGAGCAGGCGTTGTAGGTGGTCGGCCCCTTGCAGCCCATCTTGTAAAGGCAGTAGCCGCGACGCGCGCCCTCGTCGTCGAAGGACTCGACGAACTGGCCGGCATCGAAGTGCGGACGCCGGTAACACTTGTCGTGAATGCGCTGGGAATAGAACATCTTCGGACGGCCGGTTCGGTCGAGCTCGGGCAGCCGGTCAAAGGTCAGCATGTAGGTGATGACACCGGTCATGACCTCGGCGATGGGCGGGCATCCCGGCACCTTGATGATGGGCTTGTCGGTGATGACCTGGTGCACCGGGGTGGCCCGGGTCGGATTCGGCCGCGCTGCCTGCACACAGCCGTGGCTAGCGCAGGAGCCCCAGGAGATAACCGCCTTGGCGTGGGCCGCTGTCTCGCGCAGCTGCTCCACGAAAGGCCGGCCACCCACGATGCAGAACATGCCGTCCTCGTTCAGCGGCGGATTGCCCTCGACGGCCAGGATGTAGTTGCCCTTGTAGCGCTCGATGGTATCGGCCAGGGCGGCTTCCGCCTGATGCCCGGCGGCGGCCATCAGGGTGTCGTCGTAGTCCAGCGAGATCATCGACAGCACCACGTCCTTGACCAGCGGATGCGCCGAGCGAATGAACGACTCCGAGCAGCAGGTGCACTCCAGTCCATGCAACCAGACCACCGGTGTGCGCGGCTTGGTCTCCATGGCGTGGGCGATCTTCGCGGTATAGGCCGGCCCCAGCCCGAGTGCCGCCGCCGTCAACGAACAGAATTTAAGAAACGAGCGACGCGTGATTCCCTGTCGCCGCATGACATCGTAGAAGGTTTCGATGGACTCCATTGGCAACGACTCCCCTGTCGCAGTGTTCTGTCAGACGTCCCTGGCCGGCCGTCAGCCCCAGCTACACCGCCCCGCTGTTCCGCCGTCCCCGGCCATCTCGAGCGTGGCCTTTGCGAATGTGGCCTTTGCGAGCGTGGCCTTTCCTTTGCGGGTGTGGCCGGCACGGCCTGGCCATGACGCCTGCGTTGTCTTTACTCCGCATAGCGAACAGCAAGTGCCATGCCATCCTGTGATATAGACGTCATTTCAATGACCTAGGGCGCGCCTGTTCGCCGCAGTGATAACCCACTTATCGCCCCGGCCCCGCCCAGGCGGGCCGTATCAGCACAGATTGCTAAGCGGCTTGCCACTCCGCCGACACCAGAAAGGGAGCGCCCAGGGATTGACATTCCCACCAGCGAAAGTAGAATACGCCGCGTTGAACGGCTACGTAGCTCAGCTGGTTAGAGCACATCACTCATAATGATGGGGTCCCCTGTTCGAATCAGGGCGTAGCCACCAGACACGAAAAAGCCCGTCGATCCTTGATCGACGGGCTTTTTTTGCCGCTTTTTTGCCGTTTCTTTACCGTGGAAAGGGGAAGCCCATTACGGGCTCGCCACCACCTCCTCCTGCGACTCCCTCGCTACCCAGCGCCCCCGTTGCTACGCCTTGCCGACACGCCCCACTCCCGACCAGGGTCGATCAAGCCAGTTCGGTGGTGTTGAAAAACGCCGTCAGCGCGCGGACCAGGTGTTCCACGTCCTGGGTCCCCGCGGTTTCACGAATGGAGTGCATGGCCCACTGGGGAACGCCGACATCCAGCGTCGGTACGCCCAACTCCGTCGCCGTAATCGGCCCGATGGTGCTGCCACAGCCCATGTCGGCGCGGGTGATAAATGTCTGCACAGGCACTCCGGCCTGCTGGCACAGGTCGCGGAACATCGCCGCAGTGGCGCTGTTGGTGGCGTAGCGCTGATTGGCATTGACCTTGATCACCGGGCCGCCATTGATCGCCGGCCCATGCTGGGCATCGTGCTTGTCGATGAAGTTCGGGTGCAGTGCGTGGGCATTATCGCAGGAAATCATCCGCGATGACTGGATCAGACGAATATAGCCTTCTTCCCCCCCGGCGCCTCGCTGCCCACTAACGCGTTTGAGCACATCAGCGAGGAAGGGACCCTGAGCACCGCAGGCGCTGGCGCTACCGACTTCTTCGTGATCGTTGGCCACCAGCACCATGCCCTGGGAACCATCTGCCTCGAGCATTGCCTCAAGACCTATGAAACAGGACAGCAGGTTGTCGAGGCGGGCACTGGCGATCAGCTCACCGCCCACCCCCACCACCGAAGGGGCCTGCAGATCATAGAAGCCAAGTTCAAAGTCCAGTACCGTGACGTCGCTCAGGCCGTGCTCGCTCTCGAGCCAACCGAGCAGCAGTCGATCGACATCCGCTTGAGCGCCGCCTTGCAGGAATACCGGCGCCATCTGGGTCTGAGCATTCAAGGTGCGGCCGTCATTGGCGTCACGATCGAGGTGGATGGCGAGGCTTGGAATGATCGCCACCGGTGTCTTGACGTTTAGCAGCACGCCTTCCAGGCGCCCGTCCGCGTGACGCACATGGACGCGGCCGGCGAGTCCCAGGTCGCGATCGAACCAGGGCGACAGCAAGGCACCACCATAGACCTGAACACCGAGCTGCAGCCAACCGGCCGAGTTCTGTGCCGCATTGGTCTTGAGGCGCAGGCCGGGGCTATCGGTATGGGCACCCACCATGCGCAGGGCGTCGACCTCACCGTCCTTGGGCAGCGCCACGGCGATGATCGAGGAGTCGTTGCGCGTTACATAGAAGCGATCCCCCGGTTCGAGATGCCACGCATCGGTCTCGTCCAGGCGCCGAAACCCAGCGGCCTCGAGCCGCGAAGCCATGGTCGCCGTGGCGTGCCACGGGGTGGGAGAACAGGCCAGAAACTCGAGCAGACGCTCGATTCGAGCATCATTGTGTGGCAAGCACTCCTGTGACATGGGCGTCCTCTGTTGCATGATGGTGGGGGTCATGGGAAAAACAACTAACTGATACAATACCGGGCTGGTCCATCCGTCATGTCCGCTGGGCCCGCCGACCGCGTTGGTGTCAGACCGACGAGTGTACACGAATCCTGGAGTGCTTCATTGATGAGCCTGTTTGAGTCTGCGGGTCGCGCCCTCGCGCTGTCCCTGCTGATCGCCGCCCCGGTCGCGCTGGCCCAGCCAGAACCCGGCGACGACCAGCGTCAGGCGGCCATGGAGGTGGCCGAATCACTACGCTACGGCCATTACGCCGATGTCAGCCTCGACGACCAGTGGTCGGACCGTGCCTTCCATCGCTACCTCGACATCCTCGACGGTCAGCGTGCCTACCTGCTGCAGAGTGACGTCGATGCCTTCCGCGATCTCGATACCTCGATGGATGAGGCGCTCCAGGACGGCGAACTAGAGCGGGCCTACGCCCTCTATGCGCGCTACCACGAGCGCGCTGAAGATCGCATCGCCTGGTTGCTGGATCGCCTCGACGATCTCGACATGAGCTTCACCGGTGACGAGCGCCTGGAGCTCGAGCGCGAAGATGCCCCCTGGGCCGCGAGCGAAACCGAGCTCGATACCCTGTGGCGAAAGCGCCTGGCCAACGCCGCCCTGTCACTGTCCATCAGCGGGCAAGACAATGACGAGGTCGTCGATACCCTGCGCGAGCGCTACGAGGCACAGCAGAACCGCCTCGAACA
>Ga0114954_1000359_pt1 | contig 15853 bp, 15 predicted proteins | sample Porto_4metaG_FD_87299 | JGI IMG/M metagenome (GOLD analysis project Ga0114954, IMG submission 87299) | Marine algal microbial communities from Porto, Portugal - Porto_4 metaG | ecosystem: Host-associated > Algae > Red algae > Unclassified | place: Portugal: Porto | collected 2015-02-02
AACCAGAGCCTGCTGGCCTGCGGCTGCTACGAGGCCGAGGACAGCGGCATCACCCGCTTCGGGCGCCAGGTGATCCGCGAGATGAACCGCGTCGGCATGGTCATCGACATGTCCCACAGCGCCGAGCGCTCGACCCTCGAGGCCATCGAGCTGTCGAGCCGCCCGGTGATCATCTCCCACGCCAACCCGGCAAGCTTCCACCCGGCCAAGCGCAACAAGTCCGACAAGGTGCTCAAGGCCATTGCCGAGTGCGATGGGCTGCTGGGTTTCTCGGCCTACCCGTTCCACCTGAAGAACGGCCCGGACTGCACCCTCGCCGAGTACTGCGAGATGATCGCCCGCACCGCCGACCTGATGGGGGTGGAGCACCTGGGCATCGGCACCGACCTGTGCCAGAACCAGCCCACCTCGGTGCTCGACTGGATGCGCAACGGCCGCTGGTCCAAGGACATGGACTACGGCGAGGGCAGCGCTTCCAACGCTGGCTGGCCGCGGCCACTGGCCTGGCTCAAGGACAGCCGCGACTTCCCCAACCTGATCCAGGGCCTACGCGACGTAGGCATGAGCGAGGACGAAGTGGCCGGCATCATGGGCCGCAACTGGGTGGCGCTGCTCGAGCGCACCGCCACGCCTCAAGGCATCGACACGGCCGCCTGAGGCGCTCTCCTGACCAGCCACCAACCAGCCACCGGCCAAGCGGCGACCCCGACGACGACCACTACCACCACAATAACAACCGAATGCCTGCGGCCATCGACAACCACAACAGGCACCGCTCCGACGGTGCCGCACGCCAGAGGTTCATGCCATGACCACGTCCCATACCGGCACCTCGTCACCACCCGGCAAGTCATCGCCAACGACCCAGGAATTGCCCGCCGGTCAGTACCGGCTGGGCGACCCCGTCGTGCTCTGTCTCAGTATCGGTTTCATCCTGCTGTTCGTCGGCCTGTCGCTGTACGACATCGACGCCGTGGCAGGCGCCATCGGCGCGGGCTTCGCCTGGACCGCCAAGGCGCTCGGCAGCTACTTTCAGATCCTGCTGCTGCTGACCTTCTTCATCGCCTTGGGACTGATCGCCACCCCGGCGGCCAGCGCACGCATCGGCAATACCCGTACACCGGAGCTGTCCACCTTCAAGTGGGTATCGATCATCATGTGCACCCTGCTCGCGGGGGGCGGGGTGTTCTTCGCCGCCGGTGAGCCGATCTATCACTTCGTGGTCACCCCGCCAGCCTTCGCCGGCAGCGAGGCCATCGAGGCCGGCACCGACTCCGCCATCGCCCCGGCCCTGGCCCAGTCGTTCATGCACTGGGGCTTCCTCGCCTGGGCGGTGCTCGGCAGCCTGACCGCGGTGGTGCTGTCCCACGCCCACTACGACAAGGGCCAGCCACTGCAGCCGCGCACCCTGCTCTACCCGGTGCTGGGCGAGCGAGTGATGAAGGGCACCCTTGGCGGCGTGGTCGACGCCCTGTGCGTGATCGCGGTGGTCGCCGGCACCGTCGGCCCCATCGGTTTTCTCGCCACCCAGGTCAGCTTCGGCCTGCATGAGCTGTTCGGCGTGGCCAACACCTACATGACCCAACTGATCATCCTGATCGGCCTCGGCGCGGTCTACGTCACCTCGGCGGTCACCGGCATCGACAAGGGCATCCAGATCCTGTCGCGCTTCAACGTCTTCCTGGCGCTGGCCATCGCCGCGGTGATCTTCCTGTTTGGCCCGACCCTGTTCATGGTCAACGCCTTCACCCAGGGCTTCGGCGAGTACCTGACGTCCTTCTTCGCCATGTCGACGATGACCGCCCAGAGCGCGCCGGACTGGTGGATGCAGTGGTGGACGGTATTCTTCTTCGCCTGGTTCATCGGTTACGGGCCGCTGATGGCGATCTTCGTCGCGCGCATCTCCAAGGGCCGTACCATTCGCCAGATGGTGCTCACCGTGGCGATCCTGGCGCCGGTGGCCACGGCGATCTGGTTCACCCTGCTGGGTGGCTCGGGCATCTTCTTCCAGCTCACCGGGGTCATCGACCTGACCGAGGCACTCAACAACTTCCAGTTCGACGTCGCCACCCTGACCGTGGCCCAGGCCCTGCCCGGCGGTACCGCCATGGCGGTGGCGATATTGACCCTGACCACCATCTTCGTCGCCACCACCGGCGATTCCATGAGCTACGCCATCGCCGTGGTCGGCGCCGGCCACGATGAGCCGAGCCCGATGGTGCGCGCCTTCTGGGGCATCGCCATGGCACTGATGGCGGCTATCCTGCTGTACATGGGGTCGGGCCAGATCAGTGCCCTGCAGCAATTCATCGTGATCACCGCCATTCCGGTATCGCTGGTCCTGTTGCCGTCGCTGTGGACCGGTCCCCAGGCCGCCCTCGCCATGGCCCGCGCCCAGGGCATCACCAGCCAGAAATCCATCGCCAAGGAGGCCTGAGATGAGACGAGAGGACCTCGCCAGCCGCCTGTCCGACGTCGAGCAGCGCCTGCGCCTGCGCGCTCCCGACGAGGTGATGGGGCTCGAGCGGCTCGGCAGCCTGCACGCCAGCCGGCTGAGCTTCGTGCGCAGCCTGGTGCGCCAGATGGCGCGCCAGCGCTGGCAGATCAGCACCACCCGCTTCGATCTGGACGCCGAAGGGCACGGCGTCGCCATCTATCGCCTGCAGACCCCGCAGGCACGCTACCACGGGGTGATCTTTTCCCAGCCGCTGGATGCCGCCGCCCGTTCCGACCGGGTGATCGCCGAGGCCTGGGACGTCACCTTCGGCGTGGTCGAGGGTGACGTGGACGACTCGCTGCTCGAACAGATGGCCGCCAACGTGCCGCTGCAGGAGGCCGGACGCCAGCATCCGCGCCTGCTGGTGCTGTCCCGGGCCAACCGCAGCCTGCGCAACTTCGCCGCCTTTCTCGATGCGTTGAGCGCCGGGCGTCAACCAGACCCGGCCTGGCTGACAAGGGTCGGCTATCTGTATCGCACCACCGCGGTCTACGGCAACGGCAAGTTCGGTATCGCCGACTTCGATCGGCTCAAGCACAACCCGGACTTTCAGCGGCCCTTTTCTGCCCAGATGCTGGCGGTCTACCTGCTGCGCCACTTCTCCATCGAGCAGATCGAGCATATGGCACGGGCCAGGGCGCCGGACGGCGCGGTGGCCATGGCCGCGCCCCTGCGTCGCTATCTCGGTATCGGCAATTCCACCGGGCTTGGCATGGCGCCCTTTCTGATCAACCACCCGCAACTGATCCAGCGCTGGGTCGAGAGCCGCGAGAAAGCGCTGGCCCAGGTCAGTGGCCAGGTACCCGGCGAGCCGGAGCGTCAGCGCCTGGTGACCCTGGTTGCCCGGGCCGAACGCCATCTGGCCGAGACCCTGACCGAGGACTCGGAGCAGAGCGCACGTAACCAAGAGATCGCCAGCGCCCTGCCGGCGGTGCGCGCCTGGCTCGAGCAGGTACCGCTGGCCGAGGAGCTGTGGCAGGAGTTGATCGACTGGAGCCGCCAGACTCTGAGCCTGGAGGCCCAGGAGCTGATCCACACCCTGCTGCTGGAACTCTACCCAGAGATCGTCGATCCCTTCGAGGACCAGATGGGCGTCGAGGAAGGCCTCGAGCTGACGCCGGACATGCCGCTGGTCAGGCTCAAGCAACTGATCGAGACCCACTACGACTGGGCCCTGCGGCACGACTTCGGCGATCCCGACGAGCGCTACTGGTTCTGGTATCGCTCGGTGGAAAAGGAAGAGCCGCGCCTGGGCGTACGCGGCGCCGAACCCGGCGCCGACCGCGAGCTGAAGCTCGCCATCGCGCCTCGAGTCGCCGATACCCATGGGGTCATCGACGACTTTCTCAGCGCCCATCCGCGTGCCCTGGTGGTGGAGTTCCTGATTCATCACCCGCGTCACAAGGACATCATCCGGCGCATCCAGAGCATGGCCGAGACGCCCTTCGGCGAGATCCGCGCCAACCTCTGGGCCCGGGAAATGAAGCCGATGCACCTGCTGCGCACCAAACTGTCGTTCTTCGGCGCCAGCCGTTTCGACCCCAAGTCCGCTCGCTGGGTGCGTATCACCCTGTTCCAGGGCGCGCCGCTGGTCGAGGAACTCAACGCCGAACCGAGCGATCTGATCGACTTCGACGACTGGAGCTTTCCGCTGGAGCCCGGCCAGAACGCCGAGGGCACCCTCAGCGAACCCCATGCCACTCCCCGCCAACACGCCGGAGTCAGCTCATGAAGGTCTCCTACAACGAACTCCAGGGACTCTGCCGCAAGGCCTTTTGCGCCATGGGCTTCGAGGATGGCGATGCCAGCGACGCCGCCGACATGGTGGCCTGGATGCAGCTCTACGAGCTCAGTGGACTGGCGGCGCTGGGTCGCGGCCTCGACTTTCTGCTCGAGGATCAGGGCGAGCAGCCAGCGGAGCTGATCTATTCAGACGGTGATCTGGCGGTGCTCGACAGTCACGGCGCCAGCGTGCTCAAGAGCTCGACCCTGGCGCTGGAGCTGGGTTTCGCCAAGGCCCGCGCCCGGGGCCTCGCGGTGATCAAGATCCGCCACTGCCACAACCGTCAGTTGATCATGGGGTATCTGGCGCGACTGGCCGGGCGCGGGATGAACGTCACCGCCTTCTGGCGCAATGCCCAGGCGCCTGACACAGCGGCCCAGGCACCGGCCGGCGAGCAAGCGACCGACACCCCGCTGATCGAACAGGTGGTGGGCTTTCGCGCCGGCAGCCCGGTACCCGAGATCCGCGTCTACGCGGTGCACGAGGTGCCCGAGGAAAACGAGCCCAACGACGGGGTGACGCTGATCATGGCCAACCACGTGGACCTGTTGCCCTCGCTGCGCTCCGAGTACCAGCTGGACCTGCTCGCCCGCCACCAGGAGTCCGACCTGCTGGCCTGCCGTGAACGCGCCATGCGTGACGGCATCGAGGTCGATGACGCCCTGTGGGCGCGGCTCAAGCATCTGGCGACCCGACTGCTGGTGGAGTCCGGGGATGCCTCGCGCAGTGGTGCCGGTGCGGGCACCCTCGACACCGACTAGCGCTCGACATGCGCTCGACAGACGCGAGCGCACTTCTTCCCATCCGTCCCCAACCGAGGATACTCCATGGTTCACCCGGTCAAGACCGAGCTGTTCGCCTCCCGCGCCCCCCTGTCCTGGGCCAGCGTCGGCAACGGCATCCTGTTCACCGCCCAGATCCCCATCGACGCCAGCGGCGAGGTGGTCGAGGGTGGCATCGAGGCCCAGGCCCGCCAGACGCTGGCCAACCTCACGCACACTCTCGAGTGCGCCGGCGGCGGCGTCGAGTCGCTGACCCAGGTGCTGATCTACGTGACCCGTCGCGACGACCTGGCCGCCGTCAACAAGGTCTACGCCGAGGTCGTACGCGAGCCCTACCCCAACCGTGCGGCGGTGATCGTCTCCGGATTCGCCCGGGAGGAGATGCTGGTCGAGATGCTGGCCTACGCGGCGCTCCCGGTGACGCCGTAGCCGCCGATTGCGCGAAGGGCAGAACGCCCAGCACCCACGAGCCCTCCGATGGAGGGCTCGTGACGTTGGTGTCTTCGCCACCCGCTCGTCGTTATTCCTCGAAGTAGCGCGCCCACAGCGCCTGATAGTCACCGTCGTCCTTGAGCCCCTGGATGGCCTCGCTGAAGGTGGCGGCCAGTTCCTGATCGCGCTGTCGGAAGGCGGCGCCGACGCCGGGCCCGTAGATCGATTCGGGGCCGGTCACCAGCCCGCCCTTGCGCGCAAAACGCTCTTCGGTGAACAGGCGCTCCTGGGCCAGCGGAAAGGCGGTGAAGACCAGATCCAGTCGACCGGTGAACATGTCGTTGACCACACCGCCGGAGTCCGCGTAGCGCCGAATGTCTGCATCGCCGTGATAGGTGGTCACGTACTCATCCTGGATGGTGCCCTGCTGCACGCCGATGGTCATGTCGGACAGGTCGCCTTCGGGATCGACCTCGGCATCGGCCTGGCCCACCCACACCGACGGCACCTGATAGTAGGGTTTGGAGAACAGCACCTGCTCCGAGCGCTCGTCGGTGATGTTCATGGCCGAGGCGATCAGGTCGTACTTGCGCGCCAAGAGCCCCGGAATGATGCCGTCCCAACCCTGCTCGACCCACTCACATTGCCGCGCCATGCGCTCGCAGGCGGCCTCGATCAGCTCGACCTCAAAGCCGGTCAGACTGCCGTCGGGCAGCTTTTCCTGGTAGGGCGGATAGGGCACGTCGACGCCGATGCGCAGCGGACGATCGTCGGCCTGGGCGGTGGTGGTACTCGCCAGGGCAACGGCAATGGCCAGGCCAAAGGGGGTGGACAGCAGTGCTTGGATCTTCATGGTCATTTCTCGCTCTATTGTGATTGTGATCGTGTGTTGTCAGAGACAACCCAGGGCATCGCCCTAGTGCTCAGGAGCGGCGCCCGGTTCAGCGCCCGAACCGGTTCCCGGTGCAATCCCCGGCTCGATACCAGAGCCTTCGCCGGGCAGCACTTGCACGTCGCTCCCCAGGCCTGCCAGTTCGCCCAGGGTGATGGAGGTCAGCGGTGGGCGAATGCGGTAGTAGCCGACCTCGTCCATGTCGCGCCCCTGCTCGCTGGCCATCAGTCGCGACACATTGGTGCCGCACAGCCGCCCCTGGCAGGGACCCATGCCGCAGCGGGTGAAAGCCTTGAGCTGGTTGGGGCCGGCGGGCCCTGCCTCCAGCGCCGTCTCGAGCTGGGCCCGGGTCACCCCTTCGCAGCGGCAGATGAGGGTCTGGCCGGGCTGGCGCTCGGCCCAGTCCGTTGGCGGCGTGAACAGCGCATCCAGCAAGCGCCGGCCGGACAGGTCCCGGCGGCGTCGACGCCTAAGCGCGGCGACTTCCTTTGCCATCGACTGGCGGTTCGCGGGGACTCCCGCTGGTGCAGCGGTGCTATCGGCTGTTTCACCCAGCTCATCCAGCAGCGCCAGCGCCGCCAGACGGCCTTCCCGCTCGGCGTTGATCGCGCCGCCGATGCCGCCGCCGTCCCCGGCCAGCCACACCCCGGGGCGGACCGACAGATCATCGCCACGTAACGGCACGAATGCCTGCTGGGCCGCCTGCCAGCGGTGGTCGAGGCCCAGCCCCCGGGGAAGCTGCGGTTCGGGCACCACCCCCATATGGGTCAGCAGCCAGTCGGTCTTCAGGGTGTGTTCGTCGCGCTCACTACCCAGGCGATAGCGCACCCCGGTCAGGCGCTCGTCGCCTTCGGCCACCAACGACTCGACACCCCGGATAATCGGCACCCCCGCCCGCTTCAGCGCCGCCAGCATGCGCGTGCCCTTGGCGAGGTAGCCGCGCGCCCGCCAGGCCCTGAGCGGATGACACAGCATTTGGGCAAATCCCAGGCTCGGCGCCGTGTCGAGGACCGCTTGAGGGGGGCAGCCGGCGTTGAGGTACTGCCAGGCCAGCAGGTAGAGCAGTGGCCCGTTGCCCGCCAGCACCGGCGGCCCGTCGGTGACCAGCGCCCCTTGCTTCATCAGGATCTGGGCGGCGCCGGCCTGCATCACGCCGGGCAATTGCCAGCCGGGAAAGGGCCAGCCCCGCTCCATGGCGCCGGTGGCGATGATCAGGAGATCAGCGACCAGTTCATGGCTGACGCCATCGCGCCCGCGCACACCCAGCCGATGGGCATCGTCCATCGGCTCGATCCACCACACCCGGGAGCCGGGTCGATAGTCGATGCGCCCTCCCTCGGCGGCCTGCCTGAAGGCGCTGACCAGGGACCGTCCTCTGTGGTAGTCCTTGCCCATCACGGCGGCGTCGAGCTGAGGCTCGAGCAGTTGGCGATAGATCTGCCCGCCGGGTGACTCCGCCTGATCCAGCACCAGCGCGCGCAGGCCGGCATCGACCAGTCTCAGGGCCGCCGCCATGCCAGCGGGGCCTGCGCCCAGCACCACCACCGAGGCTCGCTCACAGGCGTCCTGCGTCCACGGTGCCTCCTTCGCCTCAGGTGTCTTCATCATCTACCTCCCGGCGGATACCTGTACCGACGCGGGCAGCGGCCGGGGTGGACTCCGTCATCTCGCCGTCGATCTGGCGGTGCACCCGCATGCCCTGCTCGACCGTGACCAGACAGCCCTGGCGATTGGGCGCGTCGTCGATGGTGATCAGGCAGTCGTGGCACACCCCCATCATGCACAGCGGTGCGCGAAGGCCACCGGCGGCGTGGCGGCGATAGTCCTCCGCTCCCTCGTGCAGCAGCACGGCGGCCGCCACGCTGAGCGTTGCGGGGACCCGTCGCTCATGGCCATCGATGGTGATGGTGACCTCGGGAGTGACCCTGGCCCTTTCATGCCGCTTGAACATCGAAGCGTCCTCCCGAGAAGTGCGGATAGCGTTCGGCGAGCCGGTCATCGTCCAGCGCGGCGGCCAGTTCATCGGCGTGGAAGGCAGCCAGGGTGATGCCGCTATGACAGCTCAGGTTGTATGCCCCTGGATGACGCTGCGAAGCCTCGTAGACGGGGCAGCCGTCCGGCGTCATGATCCTCAACGCCGCCCAACTGCGTACCAGCCGCGCCGAAGCCAGATCGGGATAGATGGTCACCGCCCGCCGCGCCAGGGCGTGCAGGGTCTCTAGCGTCACTCGGGTGTCGTGGCCGACGTGCTCGAGCACGTCACCGATCAGGTAGCCGCCGCTCGCCGTCTGGCGTATCTGCGGTGTCGGCAGGCGCCCCGACGCGGGCAGCCGCTCGCTGACCAGCACCTGCCCGCGCACCGGCTCGACGCGGCCACACAGGCCCAGCTGCGGCGCCAGGCGCGCCGCCCCCAGCCCACAGGCAAGCACCAGACGCTCTGCACGGATCTCGCCCTGGGCGGTGTGAGCGGTAAAACCCGCCTCGCCGGATTTGATCGAGGCGACGGGATGATGGGGGCGGACGTCCACCCCGAGCGCCTGGCAGGCGCTGTAGAGCGCGCGCAGCAGGAACAGTGGATTGCAGTGACCGTCGTGGGGTGTCCAGATGCCTCCCGGGATCTCGCTGCCAAGGCCAGGCAGCTTCTCTCGTAGCCGCTCGCCCTCTAGATATTCCCAGCGCACGCCAGCCTCACGAGCCCAGGGCGCGTCGTACAGCGCCTGGTACTCGGCGCGACGCTCGCGGGCCTCGTCTTCGTTCAGGCACAGATCGACGCCGCCGGGTTGCTCGAATTCAAGATCCACCCCAGTGCGCTCGAAAAGCTCTCTGGCGAACCCGGGCCAGGCCCGGCTGGCGGCCAGCGACATCGCCGCATAGGCGGGCATGCCGGCGCCCTTGCCCTGGACCCAGACCAGGCCCGCGTTGCCCCGGGAGGCCTTGAGCGCGGTGTCGTGTTCGTCGAGGACACATACCCGCCGGCCACGGCGCGCCAGCCCATAGGCCACCGCCATGCCCACCACGCCACCGCCAACTATCATCACCTCGTGCGCCATGGAAGCCCCGGGTCGTCATCATCGATTGCCAATGACTCGACGATAGAAGCCCCACTTCATACGATCCAATACCAATCAGTGGAAAACCCATGCTTCAATGTTATGGACACTTCGACAGCAGAGTTCCGACGGAAGGTACCGATGGACGATCCCCGACTCAGTGACCGCCAGTTGCAGGCCTTTCAGCACACCATGGACAGCGGCAGCGTCACCGCGGCCGCCAACCGTATGCGCATCGCCCAGCCGGGCGTCACGCGGCTGCTGAAGCAGCTCGAGCATGACCTCGGCTTTGCGCTGTTCGCGCGGATCAAAGGACGCCTGGTGCCGACACCGGAAGCGCGCCTGTTCTACCGTGAACAGCAGCGCCTGTGGCAGGGGCTCGAGCACCTGAGGGACAGCGCCAGGCGGATTCGACAGCGCGAGCTTGGCGGACTCGGCATTACCGCGATGCCGCTACTCGGCCTGACCTTTGTGCCGGACGTCATCGCCGAAATGGCCAAGGACCATCCGGATCAGCGCCTGCGGCTATCCACCTATCGCTCGGAGCAGGTGGTGGAAGACGTGGTGACCCAGCGCTCGGAGATCGGCTTTTCCTTGCTGGGGGGCCAGGACGAACGGTTGAGCGCGAGTCCCTTCGCCCTCGATAGCGTCTGTCTGCTGCCCCCGGATCACCCGCTGGCAAGGCAACGACTCATCAGCCTCGAGGACCTCGACGGCCAGGCGCTGATCCACTACGAACCAGGAGACCCCAGCCGACAGACGCTGGAGCACGCCCTGGCGACGCGGGGCGTCACCCCCCGCTCGCGGCTGGAGGTCTCGCTGGCGCTGCAGGCGACCCGACTGGTCGGCCAAGGTGCGGGCATCGCCATCGTCGATGCCCTCAACGCCCGCACCATGGGAGGAGCCAACAGCGTGGTGCGCCCGCTTCGCGAGCCCCTGACCGAAACCTTCTACCTGCTGACACCACGAGATCAGCCACTCTCGCGTCTGGCCGAGGAGTTTATTCAGCGCTTTCGACATCGGTTTGCAGCGGTACAGGCAGGGTAGAAGAATTAGTCGAGTGGGGCAGCGGCGTCCATTTTTGTTTTTTTATCAAGCCTTCCCCCGCGTCGATATCTGCCTATGGCACCACACCCATACCGATATAAAGGAGCCCCCTCAAACAGCCGAAACGCTTCTACTCTCCGAGAAACACCTGATCTCGATGGTAACGAAGATAGTACCTCACCCTTCCAGGAACCTTCGACAGCTTCATCTCGCCATCCACATGCAGCAATCGAGCGTCATCCTCGCTCAACGAAGAACTGATCAACATCTCCCCACCATCATTAAAAGAAATAAAACCCGCATCAAATAGGTGATCCAATGTCGGAGTAAGGAGCAGGCCATTCATTGGATCGAGGCGTTCGACATTCGAGCTATCCCTCCATGGTTTGATATGCGATGCCCTGAGAAACTCGAATTTCTTAACACCGGTGACTGCACAGCCGCGCCATAGCGAAATGACACCAGCGCGAAAAGCACCTTGCCCCACTCGGCTCGACACAATGGCTTGGCGCTCAGTATTTTCTAAGCCTTCAAGTTCTTCAACATGAGACGCCACATCGGTGAAGGGGTCTTTCTCGCCTATATCATGTAAGGTAAAAACAAAACGACTCGGGGAGTCCTCAAGAAGCTCAAACTCTTCAAGAAAAACCTCGCCAAAGTATTCAAATGGCGAGTGGTGAACTTCTCGAAAAAACAGATGGATCTCATCTCCATTGCGACCGGCGCTCACGATACGCTTATCGGATCCATGTTTACGCTCTCCTTCCCAGTAAAGCCTACCGCCGTCAATATGGTCATGGTACTGAGTGAGTGAACTCTGCTTTTCTTGGGTAACGAATAGTACGATAAACTTGCTATCCTTAGGCGTCACCACGCCTCGAGATATCGCTTGAAAGCTCTTAAAGCCCCAATGCTTGGCAAGTTGGGGGCGCTCATAGCGTTCGCCCTTCACCAAACCGTCGAAATTGACTGGCATCCCTTCCCCCTTAGAAGCCATCTTCCCAACCATCTTTCTACGCGAAGTCGGTTCGTCCAACCAGAGCTATCCTAAACCCCCTTGAGACGCCTCAAGCCTACCTGAAGTAGGCTCTCCCTCCCTTGCTACAGCCGCAGCCTCGGCTCTATGAGATCGAGAAAGGCCTGAATACGGGCGGACATGCCGGTGTTGCGGTCGTACACCGCCTGCACCAGTTCGCGGGGGCCGCCGTGACGCGTGGCGTCCAGCAGGATGACCTCGAGACGTCCGCTGCCAATATCATCGCCTACCATAACGTTCGAATGGCAGGAGATGCCTTCCCCGACCAGGCACAGGCGTCGCATCACCTCACCGCTGGAGGTCGAAAGCGTCGGCGAGATCGCCCCGTCCAGGCCCTCCACCGACCAACGATTGAGCACCGTCGGCGCGAGTGAGCCGATCAGCTGATGATCGGCCAGCGCCTGATCCGAGGTGGCGCCCGGCAGTACAAGGCGAGGCGCCCCAACGGCGTACGCCCTTCTCCTCTCATCAACCCTTTTGTACCTGCACCCGCGCCATCACTGCTCCTGCGACTTCCGACACTCCTCGGCTATCGCCGCAGAGTTTTGCCCGCTAATTTTTTTTATTGCGGTCCTTGAAGAGTGCGCATCTGGCCTGCATGTCTTCTCCTGCACATCGAAGCGCGTATCCGCAAACCACCGGCCCGGCCGGTGCCAACGGACCCACGGCCCCGACTGCATCCCGCGGGCCTCGCCAAGATAATGGAGTCAAGATGTCCCAGCAGATTCCCAATCCCGGCCTCGGGACCTTTCGCCTGACGGGCGACGCCCTGCGTCACGCCGTCACCACGGCACTCAAGCTCGGCTATCGCCACATCGATACCGCTCAGTTCTATGCCAACGAAGCCGAGGTCGGCTCCGCCATCGAAGCCAGCCGCGTGCCTCGTGACGAGATCTTCCTGACCACCAAGGTATGGTGGGACCGCCTCGAGCCGATCGCGCTCAAGGCCAGCGTCGAGGAAAGCCTGTCCAAGCTCGGTACCACCTACGTCGACCTGCTGCTGATTCACTGGCCATCGCCAGACGACGAGGTGCCGATGCGCGACTACCTGACCGCGCTCAAGCAGGTAAAGGACGCCGGTAAGGCCCGCCATATCGGGGTTTCCAACTTCACCAAGGCGCACATCGATCAGGCGGTGGATATCCTCGGCAAGGGCGAAATCCTGACCAATCAGATCGAGGTCCACCCGTTCCTGCAAAACCGTGACCTGATCGCCCACTGCGAGCACCACGGCATCACCCCGACCGCCTTCATGCCACTGGCAGTCGGCAAGGTGATGGAGGACGAGACCCTGAAGGGCATCGGCGAGAAGTACGGCGCCAGCCCCGCCCAGGTGGCCATCGCCTGGCTCAGCCAGCTCGGCATTCCGACCTTCCCCTCCTCGACCAAGGAGCAAAACCTCAAGAGCAATCTCGAGGCCCTGAAGCTAACGCTCACCGAGGAAGACATGGACGCCATCGCGGGACTCGATCGTGGCGAGCGTGTCGCCAGTCCCGATTTCGCACCGAAGTGGGATCAGTAGGCCGGCAGACGAGGGCTCGCATCACTGATCTCCTTACAGGCTGATCATCGATCGGCCTGCCAAAGGGCGCCACCCGCGGTTGCTACCGCCGGTGGCGCCTTTTTTTGGCTTCTTGGGTCAGTTGCCTTTGCACACGAACTAACAATCTAGGCACGAACTGGCCTGCCTTGTGGTGAGCCGAGCAAATGTTTCCCATAGTGAGGTCGCGGGACGACCACCGGGTCGCTCGTCTATCGTCTTCACGGGAGCACGCGCATCATGGCCAATACATCTGAGCTTACACAAAAATAGGCTTTGGCCTATATAGCCATTGAGCTATATTTGGAGAAGGGTCACCATGTGGCGGATAACCCAGACCGACGTGTTTGAGAGGTGGTACTTCTCCTTGGGAAAGGCCGATAGGGAGAGCGTCCTGGCGGCCATTCTGGTGCTTCAGGAAAGAGGACCGGCTCTCGCTCGGCCGTACGCCGATACCGTCAATGGCTCAATCCACCGCAACATGAAAGAACTGAGAATTCAGAGCCAAGGCAAGCCGTTACGCGCCTTTTTCGCTTTCGACCCTCAGCGGACAGGCATTCTGCTGTGCGCGGGTGACAAGAGCGGAAACAAGCGCTGTTACTCTGGCATGATTGCGATAGCGGACCACGAATACACAGCCCACCTGAACTCACTGAAATGAGGTAACCCATGGCCACAGATTTGGAGACGCTGATTTCCCGCGAAGATCCAGCGCTCGTCGAAAGAGCCAGGAAGAAGGCCGACGCCATGCTGCTCGAGCTCAGGATCGCTGACATTCGCAGGCTGGCGGAGATGACCCAACGTGAGATGGCGGACGCGCTAGGAGTCAAGCAACCCACCATCGCAGGACTGGAGAAAAGCGGCCAGGACCTGCGTTTGAGCTCCATCAAGCGCTATGTCGAAGCCATCGGTGGAAAGGTCAGCCTGACCATCGAGCTAGCGGATGGCAGCCAGCACGACTTTCCTGTGTAGCCTTGGCGCGACCTACGCTGCCAGTTCGGTGCCATCGGTCTCCAGCCTGCTACATGCCCAAGGCGCAGATCGGGCTTCGTGACCGCTTTCCGGCATATCCCCCGAAGCCGCAGACATGACAATCTAGCCATCACCTGGTCCACTTCATGGTGAGCGCCTCAAATGTTTCCCATAGTGAAGTCACGGGTCGACCACAGGGTCACTCGTCTATCGTCTTCACGGGAGCACGCGCATCATGGCCGATACTCTTATCAAGATCGATCTGCACCAATCCCCCTACGACAACGCCCAGGTCCACAACCGCTGGCATCCGGACATCCCCATGGCCGCCATGGTCAAGCCTGGCGACGACTTCATCATCGAATGTCACGACTGGACCGGTGGCCAGATCCACAACGACGACAGCGCCGAGGACGTGCGCGACGTGGACCTTTCCCAGGTGCACTTCCTGTCGGGTCCGGTGGGTGTGGAAGGGGCCGAGCCCGGCGACCTGCTGGTCGTCGACATCCTCGATATCGGCGCCTTCGGCGACAGCCAGTGGGGCTTCAACGGCTTCTTTTCCAAGCAGAACGGCGGCGGATTCCTGACCGAGCACTTCCCCCAGGCCCAGAAGTCGATCTGGGACTTCAACGGCATGATGACTTCCTCCCGCCATATTCCGGGGGTGGAGTTCGCCGGCCTCATCCATCCCGGCCTGATCGGCACCCTGCCATCCCGCCCCCTGCTCGAGGAATGGAACCAGCGCGAAAAGACCCTCTACGACAGTGATCCGACCCGCGTGCCGGGGCTTGCCAACCTGCCCTACGCCGACACCGCCCATATGGGCCAGCTCAGCGGCGATGCACACGACCGCGCCGCCGCCGAGGGCGCCCGCACGGTGCCGCCACGGGAGCACGGCGGCAACTGCGACATCAAGGATCTGTCCCGGGGTTCGACGGTGTACTTCCCGGTCTACGTCAACGAGGCGGGCCTGTCGGTGGGCGATCTGCACTTCAGCCAGGGCGACGGCGAGATCACCTTCTGCGGCGCCATCGAGATGGCCGGCTGGATACACCTGAGGGTCAAGCTGATCAAGGACGGCATGGCCAAGTACGGCATCAAGAATCCCATCTTCAAGCCGTCGAAGATCGCTCCGCGCTACGATGACTACCTGATCTTCGAGGGGATCTCCGTCGACGAGCAGGGCAAGCAGCACTACCTCGACGTCCACATCGCCTACCGTCAGGCCTGCCTCAACGCGATCGAGTACCTGACCAAGTTCGGCTACAGCCGCTCTCAGGCCTATTCGCTGCTCGGCTGCGCGCCGGCCCAGGGGCACATCAGCGGCGTGGTGGACGTGCCTAACGCCTGCGCCACCCTGTGGCTACCCACCGATATCTTCGACTTCGACATCAAGCCCGGTGCCGATGGTCCAAGCCGCCAGGTCGACGGCAAGGAGCTGCCCCTGGCGCCCGACAGGGCTTCGGGCCAGACACCGGACCAGAACAATTGAGGGGGAGCTGACAGATGCCCGTCTACGACTACAAGTGCCCCGAACACGGCCTGTTTCATGAACTGGTCGCAATGGATGCGAGCGGGAACACCCAGGCCTGCCCACAGTGCGGAGACCTGGCGCCACGGGTATTGCTGGTGTCGCCGGGGCTGCTCGACATGGCGCCGGAGCGTCGCCAGGCCATGGAGAGCAACGAACGCGCGGCCCACGAGCCCCGCCACGGCAACCACGCAAGCGAAGAGGACGCTGGCTGCCGGCATCGAGCGCGTGACAAGCCCAGGGTGTTCTACACCGCCGACGGTCACAAGACCTTTCCGTCTGCGCGCCCCT
>Ga0114954_1000364_pt1 | contig 15718 bp, 12 predicted proteins | sample Porto_4metaG_FD_87299 | JGI IMG/M metagenome (GOLD analysis project Ga0114954, IMG submission 87299) | Marine algal microbial communities from Porto, Portugal - Porto_4 metaG | ecosystem: Host-associated > Algae > Red algae > Unclassified | place: Portugal: Porto | collected 2015-02-02
AAAAAGCAATTGAATAGATATTTAGATGCGATCAAATTAAAGTATGACGCTATAGAAGATTAAGAATTATCATGAATTCATTTAAATCCCACTTTAAGTTCAATAAACAAGAACGAAGTGGGATTTTCTTTTTGCTATTTTTTCTGATTAGTATACAATGTGGTTATTATCTGTACAAAGCAAAGACAATAGGTCAATCTACGCCCCTACAAATTGATAGTGTGCTTCAATCTGAAATTGATTCTTTGAAAATTGTGGCGTTAGAAAAGGATACTGTTCACATATTTCCTTTTAATCCAAATTTTATTACTGATTTTAAAGGGTATACATTAGGTATGTCTGTTGCTGAAATAGATAGGTTGCATGAATTTAGAAGTAGGGAAAGTTTTGTGAACTCAGCTCAAGAATTTCAAAATGTAACAAAAGTTTCAGATTCATTACTAAATACCATTTCTCCATTTTTTAAATTTCCTGAATGGACTCAAAATAGAAAAACGAAATCTACATTCAAATCAAACACATTTACTCAAAATAATAAAGTAAAGAAAATAGTGAGGAAAGATTTGAATACTGCAACGGCAGAAGACTTGAGGCAAGTAAGTGGAATAGGAGAAAAATTGTCTGCTAGAATAATTAAGTTTAGAGATCGTCTCGGCGGATTTTTAGTTGAGGAACAGTTACAAGATGTATATGGTCTAGAGGCAGATGTAGTTGAAAGGGCTTTAAATGAGTTTAAGGTAGTTACGAAGCCTGATATTTTAAAAATAAATGTAAATACTGCGACTGCTGAAGAATTGTCTAAATTGATATATCTGCAAAAACACGTCGCTAAGAGCATTGTGAATTATCGTAATCTCAACGGAAGTATCAATTCTTTGAACGAATTAGTAAAAATTGAGGAATTTCCGTCAGAGCGTATTAATAGAATTGCTTTATATTTGTCATTATAAAAAAAACGCTATGCAAAGTATGTACTTCACAGAAGAACATCAATTATTTAGGAACAGCCTAAAAGATTTTTTACAAAAAGAAGTGGTCCCTCATATAGATAAATGGGAAGAAACAGGAACTATAGAAAGGTTCATTTGGAAGAAATTTGGAGATATGGGCTATTTTGGTCTGGCAACGCCTGAAGAAGATGGTGGTTTGGGTCTTGATCTTTTCTATACTATTATTTTGTTAGAAGAGTTGCAAAAGATAAATTCTGGAGGATTTGCGGCGGCTATTTGGGCGCATGCGTATTTGGCAATGACCCATTTGAATAAGGAAGCAGATTCTTTTTTAAAGGAAAAGTATTTGCGACCAAGTGTAAATGGTGATAAAATTGGCTGTCTTTGTATTTCAGAGCCTTTTGGCGGTAGCGATGTTGCTGCAATGAGGACCAGTGCTGTAAAGCAAGGTGATCATTATATATTAAATGGTTCCAAAACTTTTATCACAAATGGGGTATATGCCGATTACATGATCGTGGCGGCAAAAACAAGTCCTGAGCTGGGTAATAAGGGAATTAGCATTTTTGCTGTTGATAGAAAAAGTGAAGGGGTGACAGCTAACAAATTGAATAAATTAGGTTGGCGAGCGTCTGATACTGCAGAATTGGCTTTCGATAATGTTAAGATTCCTGTAGAAAACCTAATGGGTGAAGAAAACATGGGCTTTTCATATATAATGGAGCATTTCTCTTTAGAAAGATTGATAATGGGGGTTAATGCTCATGCGAGAGCAGAGCATGTTTTAGACTACGCTTTAAACTATATGTCAGAAAGGGAAGCTTTTGGTAGGTCTATAAATAAATTTCAGGCACTTAGACATCGTGTAGTTGATTTGCATGCGGATATAGATATGTGTAAAGAATATAATTATTCCGTAGCGTATCGTTTAGATAAAGGACAGTATGTTGTTAAAGAGGCGACCATATCTAAATTAAAATCTACAAAAGTCTCTGATGAAGTAGCTTATGAATGTTTGCAGTTTTTAGGAGGTTACGGATATATTGAAGATTACCCAATGGCACGTAACTTTAGAGATAGTAGGCTGGGGCCAATAGGCGGTGGTACATCAGAAATATTGCGAGAAATTATTTCTAAGATCATTATTGATAAGAAAGAATACAAACCAGCTACGGTATAGTTGGTCAAATTAAATTTTTAAATATTAGTTTAAAGGTTGTTGGTTTAAATATAGTTACTATATTTGCAGCCTTAATCACAAAAGAGAGGAGGTTTAGCCCATGTTAATAATACCAGTAAAAGAAGGAGAAAACATCGATAGAGCTTTAAAGCGTTTCAAGCGTAAGTTTGATAAGACAGGTACAATGAGACAGTTACGTAAGCGTCAACAGTTCAATAAGCCGTCAGTAGTTCGTAGAGCACAGATACAAAAAGCAGAATATATTCAAGGTCTAAGAGATCAAGAAGAAGTTTAGACTTTGTCGTATAAGATATAAAATCCCGCAATTCGCGGGATTTTTTTGCTCAAATTTTACCAAACTCAAAACTTTAATACCTTTAGGTAATGTTTTTAAGTGAATTTATTTCTTATCTCTCTTTGGAGAAAAATTATTCTAAACATACGGTTAAGGCGTATGAGAATGATTTGCTTGAATTTAGTGATTTTTGCTTATCAAGTTATGATATCCATGATATTGATATTATAGAATATAATATTGTTCGGTTTTGGATAGTTGAACTGTCTGAAAGTAAAATTAATAATAGGTCGATCAATAGGAAAATAGCATCGCTAAAAGCTTATTTTAAGTTTCTTCAAAAAATAGAAGTGACAGATGTTAATCCTTTGAATAAGCATAAGGCATTAAAGACTGCTAAGAAAGTTGAGATTCCTTTTTCTGAATTAGAGATGGAGAAGGTGTTATCGCAAATAGAGTATAAAGAAGATTTTGAGGGTAAAAGAGATGAGTTGTTAATACATGTCTTGTATGTTACGGGTATGCGTAGGGCAGAGGTTATTGCTCTAAAAGTATTAGATGTTAATTTTGAAGCAATGACAATTAAGGTCTTGGGTAAACGTAATAAGGAGAGAATTATACCTATGCTTTTAGAGACCAAAGAGAAATTTATAGATTATTTAAAGGGGCGTGAAAGCTTAAGTGATGTGGTTGACGAAGAAACCATGTTCTTAACGAAGTCAGGCAATAAATTGTATGAAACACTTGTTTATAGGTTAATAAAAAAGTACTTTAGAGAGGTTTCCTCAAAGGTGAAGACGAGTCCGCATATTCTAAGGCATACCTTTGCTACGCATCTTTTAAATAAAGGCGCGGATTTAAATGCTGTTAAAGAGTTGTTAGGTCATTCTAGTTTGGCTTCTACTCAGGTTTACACACATAATAGCATTGCAGAGTTGAAAAAAGTTCATGCAAAAGCTCATCCTAGGGGAAACAAATAATTATTGTTAAATCAGGCTAAATTCTTAAAGCCATAAATTTTCTGACTATGAAAGTAAATACGCAATCGGTAAATTTTAATGCAGACGATAAGTTGATTAATTTCCTTCAAAATAGACTTGACAAAGTGGAAACCTTTTATTCTAAGGTAATTAGCTCAGATGTTTATATGAAAGTGGAGAACACAAGTGCCAAAGAGAATAAAATAGTAGAGATTAAAATTTCGGTTCCTAAAGATAAATTTGTGGTAAAAAAACAATGTAAATCATTTGAAGAGGCTGTAGACTCTGCTTGTAGTTCGCTGGAACGTAGGCTGATAAAGCAAAAAGAAAAAATAAGATTGCATGCTTGATAAAAATTTTTCAAAATTTGTTTTGAATAAACAAAAAATACTATACATTTGCAGTCCGTTAGAAATAGCGGGCTTTTTTATGACAGAAAAAGTCGTGAAATAAGCCGATGTAGCTCAGCTGGCTAGAGCAGCTGATTTGTAATCAGCAGGTCGTGGGTTCGAGTCCCTCCATCGGCTCTTAAGTTCTTTAAAATATTAGTTTGAGGGGAGATACTCAAGCGGCCAACGAGGGCAGACTGTAAATCTGCTGACTACGTCTTCGCAGGTTCGAATCCTGCTCTCCCCACTAAACTATTTTCTAAGGAATTTTATTGAAATATTGTAATATTATAAGCGGGAGTAGCTCAGTTGGTAGAGCGTCAGCCTTCCAAGCTGAATGTCGCCGGTTCGAACCCGGTCTCCCGCTCTATAAATTTGACAGTAATGTCATCCCTGCGAAGGCAGGAATCTATCTTTTGGGTGGGTTCAACACTTTACGCCGGTGTAGCTCAGGGGTAGAGCGTTTCCTTGGTAAGGAAGAGGTCACGAGTTCAATTCTCGTCATTGGCTCAATTAAGGTATAAATTTGTACACTAATATAAACTAAGAATAAAATACATTAAACATGGCAAAGGAAACTTTCGATCGTTCCAAACCGCACTTAAATATAGGTACTATTGGACACGTGGATCACGGTAAAACTACATTGACTGCTGCTATTACTACTGTTTTGGCAAATGCAGGTCTTTCTGAATTGAGAAGTTTCGATTCTATCGATAACGCTCCTGAGGAAAAAGAAAGAGGTATTACAATTAACACTTCACACGTAGAGTATTCTACAGCTAACCGTCACTATGCACACGTTGACTGTCCTGGTCACGCGGATTATGTAAAGAACATGGTTACTGGTGCTGCTCAAATGGATGGTGCTATATTAGTTGTTGCTGCTACAGATGGTCCTATGCCACAAACACGTGAGCATATCTTATTAGGTCGTCAGGTTGGTATTCCAAGAATCGTTGTATTCATGAACAAAGTGGATATGGTTGATGATGAGGAGTTGATCGAGCTTGTTGAAATGGAAGTAAGAGAATTGCTTTCTTTCTATGAGTATGATGGTGATAATGGACCTGTAATCGCTGGTTCTGCATTAGGTGCATTGAACGGTGAGCAAAAGTGGGTTGATACTGTAATGGAATTGATGGCTGCTGTTGATGATTGGATCGAGCTTCCTAAAAGAGATGTTGATAAGGATTTCTTAATGCCTGTTGAAGATGTATTTACTATTACTGGTCGTGGTACTGTTGCAACTGGTCGTATAGAAACTGGTATTGCTAACACTGGTGATCCTGTTGAGATTATTGGTATGGGTGCTGAGAAATTGAACTCTACTATTACTGGGGTTGAAATGTTCCGTAAGATATTAGATAGAGGTGAGGCTGGTGATAACGTAGGTATCTTGTTGAGAGGTGTTGAAAAATCTCAAATTAGCCGTGGAATGGTAATCTGTAAGCCAGGTTCTGTTAAGCCACATGCTAAATTTGAAGCTGAGGTTTACGTATTGAAAAAAGAAGAAGGTGGTCGTCATACGCCATTCCATAATAACTATCGTCCTCAGTTCTACGTAAGAACAACGGATGTAACAGGTAACATTGCACTTCCTTCAGGAGTTGAAATGGTTATGCCTGGTGATAACTTAACAATTACAGTTGAATTGATTCAGCCAATCGCATTGAGCGTAGGTCTTCGTTTCGCTATCCGTGAAGGTGGTAGAACAGTAGGTGCTGGTCAAGTAACTAAGATTATAGATTAATTTTAATCTAAAATAAGTATTGTGTATAAGGGTGTCCTGCTCAAGCGGGACACCTTTACATGCAAATAATAGAATACGTGATTTAATTATCGCTATTCATACGGGTGTAGCTCAGTTGGTAGAGCACTGGTCTCCAAAACCAGGTGTCGGGAGTTCGAGTCTCTCCTCCCGTGCCACAATAGAATTTGGAATATAGGTATCCTATTTGTTGAAATTGTAAAAAGCATTTAAATGTTCACATATATAAAAGAATCCGTTGAAGAGTTGAGGAATAATGTTACTCTTCCATCACGTGCAGAATCATCTAACTTGATGGTTATTGTAGCTGTGTTTTCTATCCTTTTTGCTTTGGCAACTTGGGGAGTGGATACGGTCTTTAGTAAAGTGATTAAATCTTATTTCAACTTCGTATTAAACTAATAGGACTATGTCAGAAGTATTGGATAAAAAGTGGTACGTTGTAAGAGCTGTTAGTGGTCAAGAGAATAAAATCAAAGGATACATTGAGAGTGAAGTAGAGCGTCATGGTTTCTCTGACTATTTAGAAGATGTTCTTGTTCCTACCGAAAAAGTTGTTCAGATCAGAAACGGAAAGAAAATAAACAAAGAAAGAGTTTATTTTCCTGGTTATATCATGATTAAAGCAAACCTTGGTGGTGAAATGGTTCATATTATAAGGTCTATTACGAATGTAATAGGTTTCTTAGGTGAAACTAAAGGAGGGGATCCTGTTCCTTTAAGAAAGAATGAAGTGAACAGAATGCTTGGTAAAGTAGATGAGCTAGCTGTAAATACGGATAGCGTTGCAATTCCATTTGTATTTGGTGAAACGGTAAAAGTAATTGATGGTCCTTTCAATGGCTTCAATGGTACTGTTGAGAAAATAAATGAGGAAAAACGTAAGCTTGAGGTTATGGTTAAGATTTTCGGAAGAAAAACACCATTAGAGTTAAGTTACATGCAGGTAGAGAAAGTATAAGTATTAGAATAAGTGTTACATACATATAATTAAAGTAGTGTTGCTTCCGTAAACACACTTTCAATTTAATTTTAAACAATGGCAAAAGAAATAGGTAAAGTAGTTAAACTACAAGTTAAGGGAGGTGCAGCGAATCCATCGCCACCGGTTGGACCTGCCTTAGGAGCTGCTGGTGTTAACATAATGGAATTCTGTAAGCAGTTTAATGCTCGTACGCAGGATAAACCAGGTAAGATATTACCAGTTGTTATCACCGTTTACAAGGATAAGTCTTTCGACTTCGTTGTAAAAACTCCACCGGCGGCAATTCAGCTATTGGAAGCGGCTAAGATTAAAAAAGGATCTGGCGAACCTAACAGAGTAAAATTAGGTAGTGTTACCTGGGACCAAATCAAGGCAATAGCCGAAGATAAAATGGTTGACCTTAATGCATTTACGGTAGAATCTGCTATGAGTATGATAGCTGGTACTGCGCGTTCTATGGGTATGAAGGTAGCAGGAAAAAAACCTTTTTAAAATCTTAAAAGTAATTAAATGGCAAAGTTAACTAAGAAGCAAAAGGAAGCGCACTCCAAAATAGAGAAAGATAAATTATACTCTGTTACGGAAGCTTCAGCTTTAATTAAAGAGATAACCAATACAAAATTCGATGCATCTGTAGATTTAGCTGTTCGTTTGGGTGTGGATCCAAGAAAAGCAAATCAAATGGTTCGTGGTGTGGTAACATTACCTCATGGAACTGGTAAAGATGTTAAGGTTTTGGCTTTGGTAACACCAGACAAAGAAGCAGAGGCTCAAGAAGCAGGTGCAGACTATGTTGGTTTAGATGAGTATTTGGAGAAAATTAAAAGCGGTTGGACAGATGTTGATGTAATCATCACTATGCCAAGTGTAATGGGTAAATTAGGACCTTTAGGTCGTGTATTAGGACCAAGAGGTTTAATGCCTAATCCAAAAACCGGAACTGTTACTATGGATGTAGCGAAAGCTGTATCTGAGGTTAAGGCAGGTAAAATAGATTTCAAAGTTGATAAAACCGGTATCGTACACGCTGCGATAGGTAAGGCTTCTTTTACTGCCGATAAATTGGCAGATAATGCTAAGGAGTTGTTGGATACTTTGAATAAGATGAAGCCAACTGCGGCAAAGGGTGTTTATATGAAATCAATTTTCATGTCTAGCACAATGAGTCCTAGTTTGCAATTAGATCCAAAGTCAGTTTAACAACTGGTAGTTAAAAATTAATAGTATGACAAGAGAAGAAAAAGCAACGGTTATAAAAGATTTGACTACGCAGTTGGCAGATAGCAGCACTATATATGTAGCTGATATCTCAGGTTTAGATGCAGGAACAACTTCTGATTTAAGAAGAGCTTGTTTTAAAGCTGATATTAGACTGGCTGTAGTTAAAAATACATTGCTTGCAAAGGCAATGGAAGCTTCTGATAAAGAATTTGGCGAATTACCTGAAACATTAAAAGGGAATACTTCTCTTATGTTTTCAGAGGTTGCCAATGCTCCAGCAAAATTAATAAAGAATTTCAGAAAGAAATCTGATAAGCCTTTGTTGAAAGGAGCTTTTGTAGAAGAAGCAATTTACATAGGTGATGAAAACTTGGATGCTTTAGTTAGCATTAAGTCTAAGGAAGAAATGATTGGAGAAATCATTGGATTATTACAATCTCCAGCTAAGAATGTTATTTCTGGCCTTAAGTCTGGTGGTGGAAAAATCGCTGGTATCCTTAAAACATTATCTGAAAGATAAGTACGCACAATAAACTAAGTATATTTTAAAAATTTTATTAAACGATAGAAAATGGCAGATTTAAAAGATTTCGCAGAACAATTAGTTAACTTAACAGTTAAAGAAGTAAACGAGTTAGCTGATATATTAAAAGATGAGTACGGTATTGAGCCTGCAGCAGCAGCAGTAGCAGTAGCTGCCGGTGGTGGTGGTGAAGCTGGTGAAGCAGCAGAGGAAAAAACTGAATTCGATGTAATATTGAAAGCAGCAGGTGCTTCTAAATTAGCAGTAGTTAAATTGGTTAAGGAATTAACTGGTTTAGGTTTGAAAGATGCGAAAGATATCGTTGATAGCGCGCCAAAAGCTGTTAAAGAAGCAGTTACTAAAGATGAGGCTGAAGGTATCAAAAAATCATTGGAAGAAGCTGGAGCAGAAGTTGAGCTTAAATAATAGCAACAACCATATTACTTTTGGTTTAGGTCTTTGCGCTTTTTGCGTTTAGACCTAAGCCATTTTATAGAATTAGGTATATTAAGAGGTATACTACTCATTTAGTACTCACGATCAAAACACTGTCCGTAGATGTTCACAAATAATACTGAAAGAATAAGCTTCGCTTCCGCAAGAAACACACCGGATTACCCGGATTTCTTAGATATTCAGATTAAATCTTTCCAAGACTTTTTTCAACTAGAGACTAAATCGGATGAAAGAGGTAACGAAGGTCTTTATAACACCTTCATGGAAAATTTTCCAATTACTGATACAAGAAATCAGTTCGTATTGGAATTTTTAGATTATTTCATAGATCCACCAAGATATTCTATTCAAGAATGTATCGAACGTGGTCTTACTTACAGCGTTCCTTTAAAAGCACGTCTTAAATTATATTGTACGGATCCTGAGCATGAGGATTTCGAAACAATTGTACAGGATGTTTATTTAGGTACGATTCCTTACATGACTCCAAGTGGTACCTTTGTTATCAATGGTGCTGAAAGGGTTGTTGTTTCTCAGTTACACCGTTCTCCTGGTGTATTCTTTGGGCAGTCTTTCCATGCAAATGGAACAAAATTATATTCTGCTAGGGTAATTCCTTTTAAAGGTTCTTGGATAGAATTTGCTACCGATATTAATGGCGTTATGTATGCTTATATCGATAGAAAGAAAAAATTACCGGTTACTACATTGTTCAGGGCTATTGGTTTTGAGCGTGATAAGGATATATTAGAGATTTTCGACCTATCGGAAGAAGTTAAGGTTTCTAATGCCGGGCTTAAAAAAGTACTTGGTCGTAAATTAGCGGCAAGAGTTTTGAACACTTGGCACGAGGATTTTGTTGATGAGGATACTGGTGAGGTTGTATCGATCGAACGTAATGAGATTGTACTTGATAGAGATACCATTCTTGAAAAAGAGCATATAGCAGAAATTATTGATGCAGATGTAAAAACTATTCTTTTACATAAAGAGAATAATGCGCAATCTGATTATGCTATAATTCATAATACATTACAGAAAGATCCAACGAACTCTGAAAAAGAAGCAGTTGAGCATATCTATCGTCAATTACGTAATGCTGAGCCGCCAGATGAGGAAACAGCACGTGGTATTATAGATAAATTATTCTTCTCTGATCAACGTTACAACTTAGGTGAAGTTGGTCGTTATAGAATGAACAAAAAATTACAGTTGGATATCGGAATGGACAAGCAAGTCTTGACTAAGGAAGATATCATAACTATTATTAAATATTTAATTGAGTTAATTAACTCAAAAGCAGAGATCGATGATATTGACCACTTATCTAACCGTCGTGTTAGAACGGTAGGCGAGCAGTTGTCTTCTCAATTCGGTGTTGGTCTTGCACGTATGGCAAGAACAATCCGTGAGCGTATGAACGTTCGTGATAATGAGGTGTTTACACCTATAGATTTAATTAATGCGAAGACATTGTCTTCAGTTATTAATTCTTTCTTTGGTACAAACCAGTTATCTCAGTTTATGGATCAAACAAATCCGTTAGCAGAGATTACGCACAAAAGAAGATTATCTGCATTAGGTCCAGGTGGTTTATCTAGAGAGCGCGCAGGTTTCGAAGTACGTGATGTTCACTATACGCACTACGGTCGCTTATGTCCTATTGAAACTCCAGAAGGTCCGAACATTGGTTTGATATCTTCTTTATCTGTATTTGCGAAAGTAAATCCGATGGGCTTCTTAGAGACACCATATAGAAAAGTTACAGATTCTGTAGTAGACTATAAGAATTTCGCATATTTAAGTGCTGAGGAGGAAGAGGGAATGAAAATCGCGCAAGCGAATATTCCTATGAAAGAAGACGGTACAATCGATGCTGAAAAGGTTATTGCAAGAGAAGAAGGTGATTTCCCTGTTGTAGACCCATCAGAAATTCAATATACCGATGTTGCTCCTAATCAAATTGCATCTATTTCTGCATCTTTAATTCCTTTCTTGGAACATGATGATGCGAACAGGGCTTTGATGGGATCTAACATGATGCGTCAGGCAGTTCCGTTGTTAAAACCACAATCTCCAATTGTTGGTACAGGTTTGGAGCGTCAAGTAGCTTCAGATTCAAGAGTATTGATCAATGCAGAAGGTGATGGTGTTATTGAATATGTAGATGCACAGAAAGTTACTATTAAGTATGATAGAACTGATGAAGAAAGATTAATCAGTTTCGAAGAAGATAGTAAAACTTATTTCTTGGTGAAGTTTAGAAAGACCAACCAAGGAACAAACATTAACCTGAAACCAATTGTACAAGTTGGTGATAGAGTTAAAAAAGGTCAAGTTCTTTGTGAAGGTTATGCAACTGAAAAAGGTGAATTAGCGTTAGGTAGAAACTTAACAGTGGCGTTTATGCCATGGAAAGGATATAACTTTGAGGATGCAATTGTAATTTCTGAAAAAGTTGTTCGTGATGATATTTTCACTTCTATTCACGTTGATGAGTATTCTTTAGATGTTAGAGATACTAAATTAGGAGCAGAAGAGCTTACGCATGACATACCTAACGTTTCAGAAGAGGCTACAAAAGACCTTGATGAAAATGGTATGATTAGAATTGGAGCAGAGGTTAAGCCTGGTGATATTCTAATTGGTAAGATTACTCCTAAAGGAGAGTCCGATCCAACTCCAGAAGAAAAATTACTACGTGCTATTTTTGGTGACAAGGCTGGTGATGTAAAAGATGCTTCATTAAAAGCTTCACCTTCGTTAAGAGGTGTTGTAATCGATAAGAAATTATTCTCTAGATCAGTTAAAGACAAGAGAAAACGTTCTGAAGATAAAGAAGAGTTATCTAAACTGGAATTAGAATACGAAGTAAAATTCCAAGAATTGAAAGATGTTCTTGTTGAGAAATTATTTACTATAGTTAATGGTAAAACTTCTCAAGGTGTTTTAAATGATTTAGGTGAAGAAGTATTACCTAAGGGTAAAAAGTATACGATGAAAATGTTGAACTCTGTTGATGATTTCGCTCACTTAGTTGGTGGAAGCTGGACAACGGATAGTGATACTAATTCATTAGTAGCTGATTTGCTTCATAATTATAAAATTAAACTTAACGATTTACAAGGTAACTTGAGAAGAGATAAGTTTACAATATCTGTTGGTGATGAGTTGCCAGCTGGTATTATGAAGTTGGCTAAAGTCTATATTGCTAAAAAGCGTAAGCTTAAAGTTGGTGATAAAATGGCAGGTAGACACGGTAACAAAGGTATTGTATCTAGAATAGTGCGTCATGAAGATATGCCGTTCTTGGAAGATGGAACTCCTGTTGATATCGTTCTTAATCCACTGGGTGTACCTTCTCGTATGAACATTGGACAGATTTATGAAACTGTATTAGGTTGGGCTGGGCTTAAACTTGGTAGAAAGTACGCGACTCCAATTTTTGATGGTGCTACTTTAGATCAAATTAATGCTTATACTGACGAAGCAGGTATTCCAAGATTTGGTCATACATACTTATATGATGGTGGAACTGGACAACGTTTTGATCAACCTGCAACGGTAGGTGTGATCTATATGTTGAAACTTGGACACATGGTAGATGATAAGATGCATGCTCGTTCAATAGGACCATACTCTTTAATTACACAACAACCATTGGGTGGTAAAGCTCAATTTGGTGGTCAGCGTTTTGGAGAAATGGAAGTTTGGGCACTTGAGGCATATGGTGCATCGGCAACTTTACGTGAGATTTTAACGGTTAAATCTGATGATGTTATCGGAAGAGCTAAAACCTATGAGTCTATCGTTAAAGGTGAGACAATGCCAGAACCTGGTTTACCAGAATCTTTCAACGTTTTAATGCACGAACTTAAAGGATTAGGTTTGGATATTAGACTTGAGGAATAGTTCAATATTTTATATTGAAGAACTATTAAGTAAAACAAATTAAAACATTATCAGCACGCTATTATGGCTAGAATAAAAGATAATAACCCAGTAAAAAGGTTCGATAAAATTTCAATAGGATTAGCTTCGCCAGAATCTATTTTGGCAGAGTCTAGAGGTGAAGTTTTAAAGCCTGAAACAATTAACTATAGAACTCACAAACCAGAACGTGATGGTTTATTCTGTGAGCGTATTTTTGGTCCTGTTAAGGATTATGAATGTGCTTGTGGTAAATACAAGCGTATTCGTTACCGTGGGATCGTATGTGACCGTTGTGGTGTAGAGGTTACAGAGAAAAAAGTTCGTAGAGATCGTGTAGGTCATATTAACTTGGTAGTGCCGGTTGCTCATATCTGGTATTTCCGTTCTTTACCAAATAAAATAGGATACTTATTAGGTTTGCCGTCCAAGAAATTGGATATGATAATTTACTACGAACGTTACGTAGTAATTCAGCCAGGTATAGCTAAAGGTCCTGAAGGTGAGGAAATCCAAAAAATGGATTTCTTGACAGAAGAAGAGTATTTAAATATCATTGATACTATTCCTCAAGAAAATCAATACTTAGAAGATTCTGACCCAAATAAGTTTATCGCTAAAATGGGAGCAGAGTGTCTAATTGATTTGTTAGGTAGAATAAATCTTAAAGAGCTTTCTTTTGAGCTAAGACATAAAGCAAACACAGAAACTTCTAAGCAACGTAAAACGGAAGCTTTAAAACGTTTACAAGTTGTAGAAGCTTTAAGAGAATCTCAGGAGAATAGAGAAAATGAGCCAGAATGGATGATCATGAAAGTAATTCCGGTTATACCACCAGAATTACGTCCATTAGTGCCATTAGATGGTGGTCGTTTTGCAACTTCAGATTTAAATGATCTTTATAGAAGGGTTATTATACGTAACAACCGTTTGAAGAGATTAGTAGAAATTAAAGCACCAGAAGTAATTTTACGTAATGAAAAACGTATGCTTCAGGAAGCTGTCGATTCTTTATTTGATAATACAAGAAAAGCATCTGCTGTAAAAACTGAATCTAACAGACCGTTAAAGTCACTTTCAGATTCATTAAAAGGTAAGCAAGGTCGTTTCCGTCAAAACTTACTTGGTAAGCGTGTTGATTATTCTGCACGTTCGGTAATTGTTGTTGGACCGGAATTGAACTTATACGAATGTGGTCTTCCAAAAGATATGGCTGCTGAATTATACAAGCCTTTTGTAATCAGAAAACTGATAGAAAGAGGTATTGTAAAAACAGTAAAGTCCGCTAAGAAAATTATAGACAAAAAAGAGCCTGTAGTTTGGGATATTTTAGAGAATGTATTGAAAGGTCACCCAGTTTTATTGAACAGGGCTCCTACATTACACCGTTTAGGTATTCAGGCATTCCAACCTAAATTAATAGAAGGTAAAGCAATTCGTCTTCACCCATTAGCATGTACTGCATTTAATGCGGATTTTGATGGGGATCAAATGGCTGTTCACTTACCATTAGGACCAGAAGCAATTTTAGAAGCACAACTATTGATGCTTGCTTCTCAAAACATATTAAACCCTGCTAATGGTTCACCTATTACGGTACCATCACAGGATATGGTCTTGGGTCTGTATTATATGACCAAAGAGCGTAAATCAACACCAGAAGTACCAATTATTGGTGAAGGTTTAACATTTTATTCAGCAGAAGAGGTGGAGATTGCTTTTAATGAAGGCATGGTAAATCTTAATGCAGGTATTAAAGTTAGAGCTAAAGATTTCAATGAAGAGGGTGAGTTGGTTTATAAAATTATACCTACTACCGTAGGTCGTGTATTATTTAATAATCACGTACCAGAGGAAGCAGGTTTTATTAATCAAGTATTAAATAAGAAAGCCTTAAGAAATATTATTGGCGATATTTTAGCGGTAACTAGTGTTCCTGTTACAGCTGCATTCTTGGATAAGATTAAGACTATGGGATATGAATTCGCTTTCAAAGGTGGATTGTCCTTTAGTTTAGGGGATATTATTATTCCTGCTGAAAAAATGGACATGATTGGTGAAGCCAATGTTCAGGTTGATGGTATTATGGCCAATTATAATATGGGTCTTATTACTAACAATGAAAGATATAATCAGGTTATTGATGTTTGGACATCTACTAACGCTCAATTAACAGAGTTGGCTATGAAACGTATCCGTGAGGATCAGCAAGGTTTCAACTCGGTGTATATGATGCTTGATTCTGGTGCAAGGGGTTCTAAAGAACAAATTCGTCAGTTAACAGGTATGCGTGGTTTGATGGCTAAGCCTAAAAAATCTACTGCTGGTGGTGGGGAAATTATTGAAAACCCGATTCTTTCTAACTTTAAAGAAGGTCTTTCAATTCTTGAGTACTTTATTTCTACTCACGGTGCTCGTAAAGGTCTTGCGGATACCGCTTTGAAAACGGCGGATGCTGGTTACTTAACAAGAAGATTGGTAGATGTTTCTCAAGATGTTATTATTAACACTGAAGATTGTGGAACATTAAGAGGTGTAGAAGTTCAGGCGCTTAAGAAGAATGAAGAAATCGTTGAAAGCTTAGGTGAAAGAATTTTAGGTCGTGTATCATTACATGATGTATATAACCCAATGACCGAAGAATTAGTTCTTCAAGCTGGTCAGCAAATAATGGAAGCTGATGTGAAGAGAGTTGAAGCGTCTCCGATTGAGAAAATCGAAGTACGTTCTGCTCTTACTTGTGAAGCTGAAAAAGGAATTTGTGCTAAATGTTACGGAAGAAACCTTTCAACCAATAAAATGGTACAAAGAGGTGAAGCCGTAGGTGTTGTAGCTGCTCAGTCAATTGGTGAGCCTGGTACACAGCTTACACTTAGAACATTCCACGTAGGTGGTATTGCAGGTAACATTTCTGAAGATAATAAATTAGAAGTGAGATTCTCCGGTGTTGCTGAAATTGAAGATTTAAGAACAGTTACTGGTGAAGGTTCAGATGGTAAGCCAGCTGAAATTGTAATCTCTAGAACTAGTGAGATAAA
>Ga0114954_1000369_pt1 | contig 15614 bp, 13 predicted proteins | sample Porto_4metaG_FD_87299 | JGI IMG/M metagenome (GOLD analysis project Ga0114954, IMG submission 87299) | Marine algal microbial communities from Porto, Portugal - Porto_4 metaG | ecosystem: Host-associated > Algae > Red algae > Unclassified | place: Portugal: Porto | collected 2015-02-02
AGTCTCCGATTCTGGGTCAGCTACATCAGCATCGTCACTGACATTAAAACGAGAAATATGTGTTGTACCATTTAAATTGGTATAATTGACATAAAAATAACCGTTGTTTTGATAATCAGGATGAAAAACCAAACCCAACAGTCCACGTTCATTAGCTGCCGAATTGACCTTGTCATCAATATCCAAGAAAGGGGTAGGAGAGACCTCGCCGTCAGCATTGACGATTTTGATTATACCATCTTTTTCCACTACAAAAAGCCGTTTATCACCTGCATTAGCGATATCTACGGGTTCTTCAAGACCAGAAGCATGAAGTTCTAATTGGAGTTGTGGTTGGTGCTGGGCATTCACATGTAGAAATAAAACGAGGATAATTGCCGTTAGTAATTGTCTTTTCATTTTTGTTGATAATCTGTACTGACGACTTCAGTCGTCAAGTGGCTTGAAGAAATATTTATCAAAATACTATTGACGTGTTAAAAAATAATATAAAATATATTTGACAGCTAAAGCAGTCATTACGAACTGCCTACTTTTTTAAATATTAAAAATAATTTTTATTTAATTTGATTGAGATTTAAAATATATTTTATACAAAACAGACACTATTTCCTAATAATGTACCCCAACGCAACGAAGTCCACTCATAATGTTGTGATTATATTATTTTAAATGTCATGCAATTCTATCATCGCACTATCACACCGTTTACTTCTGATATTTAATTTCACCATTTACAATCGTATATAATATTTCAGTATCCATAATCTCATCATCCGGTACAGTCAAAATATCTTTAGAAAGCACCGTAATATCTCCATATTTACCGATTTCAAGTGAGCCTTTATTTTTTTCTTCAAAAGCTGCGAAAGCGCAATTGATGGTATAAGAACGGAGTGCTTCTATACGAGTCATACTTTGTTCAGGGAAAAACTCCGTGCCATCGTCCACGCGTTTGCGAGTTACGGAAGCATAATAACTTTCGAGCGGGTCAACATCCTCTACGGGAGCATCCGTACCGTTTGTCACCAAAGCCCCCGAATCAATAAAACTTCGCCAGGGATAAGCCTCATGACGGGCGCGGTCTTCCCCCAATCGCTTTTCTACAAAAGGCGCGTCCGAGGTACAATGTATGCCTTGCATAGACGCGATAACGCCAAGTGGTGCAAAGCGCGGAATGTCTGCCACATCAACATGTTGAGCGTGTTCGATACGCCAACGCAGGTCTTTTTTATTGGGATATTTTTGAAAAGTTTGTTCAAAAACATCTAATACTTCACGATTGGCGCGGTCGCCGATAGCATGTATGCAGAGCTGCATATCGTTTTGAATCGCTAAGTCTGCCATGTTCGTCACCTCTTCGATAGTCGTGGTGTTTTGACCGAAAAATCCGGGTTTATCTTTATAAGGTTCGAGCAACCACGCACCACGCGCACCGAGCGCACCATCGACCTGTGATTTGATAGACCGAGAAGTGAAAAAGCCATTTCCTGCATCCAATACGGGAAATCTTTGCATCTCATCTTTCAAGATGTCATGCGGATGACGTACCATCGCCCAAAGGCGCAAATCAAACTTGCCGTCCTCTGCCAATTTCGTATATCGTTCGATTTCCTCTAAGCTCGAACCCGCATCTTGAAACGAAGTAATGCCTTTGGCAAGACATTCTTTCTGTGCGAGTTCGACGGCTTTGTGCCATTCTGCAAGTTGCTCATCCTCATTGAGTTGTGCGCGATATTCATCATAAACGATATAAAGTGCGTCCATAGCTCGTTCTTCAAATACACCGACTGCTTCTCCTGCCACATCTCGCACAATAAGTCCGCCTTTGGGAGAAGGTGTCTCGGCAGTGATACCCGCGAGTTCCATTGCTTTTTCATTGGCGAAAGCCGAATGTCCGCTTGCATGGCGTAGCAATACTGGATTGTCGGGCGACACCGCGCTCAACTCGTCGTGATAGGGGTAGCCTTCTACGTCGCGTTCGAGTGGCTTGTTCCATTTTTCCTGATGCCAACCGCGCCCGTCAATCCATTCTCCGGGTTTGACTTTTTTTACTTTTTCGGCAACCATCGCTACGATTTCATCCCAGTTTTTGGTTTTCATCAGATTGAGTCGTATCAAGCTGTAACCCAAACCCGAAAAATGCCCATGCCCTTCGATGAGACCGGGAATGGCAAGGCTGCCTTTGAGGTCGATTTTTTTTGTATTTCCGTTAGCGAGTTGTTGAATATCTGCCGTCGTGCCAATATGTGTGATGCGCCCGTTTTGTATGGCAATAGCATTGGCTTCGGGTTGTTTTTCATTTAGAGTGATTATTTTGCCATTGGTGAGAATGAGGTCGGCGTGGCTGTCATTATTTGGCGTATCATTACAAGAAAGTAAAAGGAGTAAACAAGTGAGAAAGGGTAGGAGCGTAGTGATCTTCATTGTGTGTGATTTTTGCAAAAGGGTACACAAATTCGATTTGAGATATTTCGACTCCGTTACGGGTATCAAAATCATTTGTGTACCCTTGTGATTTTATAAAAATAAATACGAAGATAGGTATATGAAGTGTAATATGGCAATGAAAGGTTTTTTTATATTTTTTTACGAAAACATTGTCACTTTAAAAAAGACCTCTTATATTTGCGTCCCGTTTGGACAGATGACCCGCAAAATAAGCATAAAATAGGGCGATTAGCTCAGTTGGTTCAGAGCACCTCGTTTACACCGAGGGGGTCGGGAGTTCGAATCTCTCATCGCCCACAAAAATTCAAAAGGCTATACAATCGTATAGCCTTTTTTTTATTGACAAAACATAATTTCAATGCCCTTCACTGCATACATTCCTGAATCCGAACTTATCTTAAATCCCGATGGCAGCATTTATCACCTCAATTTGCGACCTGAACAACTCGCCCAAACGGTTATTACGGTTGGCGACCCTGACCGTGTAGAAAAGGTGTCGCGACTGTTTGATACAATAGAATGTCGAGTACAAAAACGCGAATTTGTTACTCATACAGGTACGCTGAACGGCAAACGTCTTTCGGTCATCAGTACGGGCATTGGCACGGATAATATTGATATTGTACTGAATGAACTGGATGCTTTGGTGAATATTGATTTTGAAAAAAGAATGGTCAAAGAAGCGCATACTGCGCTTGACATCATACGCATCGGAACATCGGGCTGTCTGCAAGCAGATGTACCGATTGATAGTTTGTTGGTGTCAGAATATGGTATCGGATTAGACGGATTATTGAATTATTATAAATTGGATAATACGACTGAAGAAAAGGCATTGCTCGGTGCATTTGAAAGTCATTTAGACGAACAATATATTCCGAAACCATATATTGCTCCCGGTTCTAAACGTCTGATTGACAGGGTAGGAGAGGGGATGCTGAAAGGTATTACTTTAACTTGTCCGGGCTTTTACGCGCCACAAGGTCGTGCGATACGTTTGCAACCAAATACCAGCCATTTTATCGAAAAAATCAATCAATTTCAATACAAAAATCATCGCTTGACCAATTTTGAAATGGAAACCGCCGGAATTTATGGATTGGCTCATGCACTTGGTCATCAGGCACTTTCCTGCAATGCACTCATCGCTAATCGTATGAATCAAATTTTTAGTAAAACACCAACTCAGACGGTAGAGCGATTGATTGAAATGGTGTTGGAGCGGGTTACGATATAAGTGTTGGACTTTTTAATCGAAAGTACTAATTGATTGCTCATAATTGTCGGGACACCTACACTTCCAATAATTCTTTCATTCTGAAATAGACAACAACTTTATTTTTTTAATGAATTTATATAACTTGTTCTTTTAAATACATAAATTTTCAAATCATTCAAAATAAAAGAATATGAAACTAAGACAATTACTTATTTTACTATTTTCTACTTTTTTACTACAAAGTGTTAATGCACAGGTAGTTAAAAATGTCGTCATTGAAAAATATACTTCTGCAAGATGTGGAAACTGTCCTCGCGGTACTGAATTATTAAAGGATTTAGTGAAAGATAAAGATAACATTATTTGGCTGTCTCACCATGTAGATTGGATACCGGATCAGATGCAATTGGACGAATTAAGCCCAATGTATGATGATTTTGCAGGTAGTGCGCCCCGTGCGAGTTTTGATCGCGTGCATTTTGACGGTGCAAATCGTGTTGCTGTTCGTCCAAATATGTGGGCAGAACGTTTAGAGACTCAGCTTGACGAATCTGCTTATGTTGATGTAGCCGTACATGGAGGTATTGTTGAACGAGATTTGTACATTAATTTAGAGGCGACATTTGATACACTGCCAGATGCGGACGATATTCGTGTGACGGTATTTGTGGTGGAAGATGTAGTCGTAGGTTCGGGTAATGGATATGACCAAAGAAATTATGATAATAACAATCAGAATAGCCTTTTATACGATAAAGGCGACCCAATTCTCAATTATGAACATTTGAATGTAACTCGTGCAGTGATTACTGACCTATGGGGTACGGCTGGAATTATACCCGATTCGCCTGAAATTGGTGTGCCTTATATGCATCAATTTACTTATACAGTTCCTGAAGAATTTGATATGACACAACTTCGCGTTGTTGCCTTATTGAATTATTATGATGACAATGTGAATAATAGAAGTATCCTGAATGCAGGGCAGGAATACGTCAATAATTTTCTAAGCGTAGGCATTGATGGACTTGATATATCGACGTTCACGACTTTTCCAAATCCTTTTTTGGAACAGACTTTTATAGAAATTGAAAACCTTTCAGATGATGCTCAATTAAAAGTGTATAATATAAATGGGCAAGTGGTTTCTGTGGATTATATGATTGGTAGTCAAGGAATTACAGTAAAAGGAAATAATGTATCTGCGGGTACATATCTTTTTCAGATTATAGAAGCGAATGGTACTGTAATGGGTAAAGGAAAGTGGATGATAAAGTGATTTTTTATGGTGAGAGTTCGAATTTTTGATATAAATATTTCGTTTTGAACAATAAAAAAGCTCCTGCACAATCGCGCAGGAGCTTTTTCAATTATATCAAAAATAACTTAATATCTTCTATTATAACCGCCGCCGCCGCCACGGTTTCCACCGCCGCCACCGCCGCCGTAGCCTCCGCGGCTACCGCCACGTCCGCCGCCGCCGCCTCTGTTCTCTCTTGGTTCTGCTTTTTTGACTACAATTGTTCTACCGTCCACTTCGGTATCGTTCAATCCGTTGATTGCGTTTTGGCCTTCTTCATCATTAGGCATTTCGACGAAGCCGAAACCTTTTGATCTGCCTGAAAATTTGTCTGTAATAATCTTTACGGAATCTACTTCTCCGAATGATTCGAAGGCATCCCGGAGATCAGACTCGTGGGTGTCAAAGTTTAACTTTGCTACAAAAATGTTCATAAAAAAAATTTAAAATAAAAAAATTAGTGGTGAGAAATGAATTAAGTGGAAAACTTTATTGATCGACTCAACACCAACGTAATAACGACAAAGTTATAAGAATAGTTCCATGATCTCCAATTTTATTTAAATTTTTTTTTTTTATGTCTAATTCCTTATCTTACAGTAGCTATAATATTAGATAAAAAATCATTAAAATCAAAGTTACCTATGCCGTTTAATCCGAGGCGTACGACGACAAGATTTTCGGAAGGGATGATGTATGTATATTGCCCCTGAAAACCCTGTGCGCCATAGCCGTCGCGAGGTACATCGGGGTATTCTCCACCTGAATTGAGCCAGAAAAACGACCCATATATGCCTTCCGATTGACTTGCCGGAGTCGCCGTGTACTTTGCCCAACCTTCGGGTAAGATGCGCTCACCTTGCCATAATCCGTCATTAAGATACAGCAAACCAAATTTTGCCCAATCCCGCGCCGTAGCAAAACAGTATGACGATCCCACAAAAGTACCCGAAGCGTCCGGCTCCATTACTGCGCTATTCATACCTATCTTATGGAACAACTCTTTGTACGGAAACTGCCAATAATCGTTAATGTCTTCAAACTGCCGTCGCTGCAAACCCGCTACGATATTCGTGGTGCCGGAGGAGTATAAAAACTTTTTGTCCGGTGCTGTTTCCGCTTTAGATTGAATGGCTTGTTCGTACATGTCGCCATTTAGGTTGAGCATTTTTGTAACATCACTTATCCAAAAGTAATTTTCGTTCCACTTTAATCCACTGCTCATCTGCATCAGGTTGTTCCAAGTGATTTTTGAACGCTCGTCGTTTTTCCATTCGGGTATATTGACAGGCGTATTGATGTCAATCATGCCCTTTTGTACCATAATGCCCGAAATCGCATTGGTGACACTTTTGGTCATTGACCAACCAAGTAAAAGACTGTTTTTGTCAATGCCTTCGCTGTATTTTTCACCGATGATTTGACCGTCTTTGACGACAACTACTGCTCGTGTTCGCTTCTTTTTGCTAACAAAAGCCTCATTTATGACTTCGTCCAATTTCTTTTTATTAAAAACAGGTTTTTCTAAAAAATCATTTTCAGAAAAAATATCAGGCGCGTCAGTCGGATTATCAATGGGGCGATACTGCGTGGCTTGTAGTTTTTCTATAGGATAATCCTTCGTCACAATAGAACAACCCAAACCTTCCCGATAGACTGCCGTTATTTTACCCAATCCAAGTAGTGTAGCCGTAACGGTTTTTTTAGACTCATCTACTTTCACCTTCGCATATTTGATGAAGGAGTAGTTATTCTCATTTGCCATGACAGATTCAGGACTGCGCCCTGCAAGATAGTAACATGAACAAACCCGTTTGGCTGCCATTCCGGTAATGATTTTAGGAGCAGGTGTAAACAGAAAAAGAATCAAAACAGCTACCAAAATAACAGCCAATAGAACAACAACAATTATGAGTAGTTTTTTCATGGTTCAAATGTACGAAAATCGTTATTAATCCAAGTTGCTATCAACTTGTAAGTATCAAATCCCAAATACCCAAATTTCAATTCAGGCGTGTTTTATGGAAGAATATCGCCTTGATTTGGACGACAAAAACATACATATATTTGAGTTTTGTTTTTATTTAAATTAATTTAAATAATTGTTTTTCATTATTTTATATAATTTTTTTTATTTAAAATAATTTTATTTAAAATTTAAATTGTATAAGCCTACCTATCCATATCTCTGCATCTTTGCATCGTAATCAAAACGCAAATATCTTTTAATCTCCCGTTTTTCTTTTATATTTGACGAGAGAGGAAATTAATTTACATTTGTAGGAACAAGGCATGCCTTGTCCCTACAAATATCGGTGTTATCATTTACATATCTAAAATTTATGCTTCCCAATCCTACTATATTCGGTCAGACTTATGACTGGTTTGGACTACTCGTCAATATCGGAATAGCAGCCACACTACTTATACTTGCGATTCGTTATAAGCATTGGAAATCTCATGGTTTAGGTACTGCGCTTGCGTTTTTCGTTATGCTCTTCGTTGTCGTCAGTCTTGGTGGACGAGTGATGGAAGCCATAGAAGCCATACTCACCGACGAAGCTAAATATTCTTTCTACGAAATGGTATTTGAAAAGAAAGGCGGAACACGCTGGTATGGCAATTTGCTATTTGGTTTTATTGCTATTTATCTGACAATCAAAATTACAGGAAAAAAACACTGGTTAAATCTGCTTGATGAAATCTTACTGGGAGCTTCTGCTGGTGTGATTATCGGCAAAATGGGGTGTTTTCTCTCCGGTCACGGTTGCTACGGTATTCCGACCAATCTTCCCGTAGGTATGCGTGTCACACACGGCACGATGCCGAGCATATTGCCTGTACATCAGACTTCTCTTTATGATGCTATTATTTATTTGATACTTTTTGTCGTTTTATGGCGATTGGCTAATAACAAAAAATATGACGGACAAATCACTATTGTCTTTTTATTTGTCGTTTGTATTTCATCCATTTTAGTGGAGATGATTCGTATTAATGAAGCAGTGATTTTTAATATGAGTATGGCACAAGTAGTTTATGTTTTTTTGTTGTTAGGGACGATTGTTTTTTATCGGAATGAGAAGCGTATTTTAGTTACATGACCGATACTCACAAAAAAAGGTAACACATCTATTATCGTTCACTCATTCAAAATTAATCACCACTCCATATTCGGATAAGTACGCTGCATAAACTGCATTTCAGCTAAGATGAAGCCGAGATGCTCGGAATGTTTACCTTGTTTACCGCCACTTTGCATCCAACTGCTGTCGGGCTTTTGTAAGGTAGCTCTGGTGAGTGTCGTGTTAATTTTTTCTTGCCAAAGCGGACGAATTTTATCTAAATCTGCTCCAATGCCTGCTTCGTACATTTGTACATCAAGAGCATCGGGTGTACAAAGTTCACCACTATACATCCACAAATCGTCAAGAGCAGTTTGCATTTTCTGATGGCTTTCTTCAGTGCCGTCACCGAGTCGGACAACCCATTCAGACGAATAACGAAGGTGGTATTTAATTTCTTTTAAAGATTTTTCGGCTATCGCCGAAATTTGTTTATCTGTACTGTTTTTTAATTCATTATATAAATAAAAATTGAAACTATCGTACAAAAACTGACGCATAATGGTTTGCCCCCAATTGCCATTGGGCTGTTCTACGAGTAGTGCGTTTTTGTAGTTGAGTGGGTCACGCAGAAAGGCAAAATCATCCTCTGTGCGTCCTTTTCCTTCCAATTCGGCAGCGTATTGGTACAGATTACGTGCCTGACCGATGAAGTCAAGTGAAATATTCGTAATCGCAATATCTTGTTCCAAAATTGGTCCGTGACCGCACCATTTGGAAAGGTTTTGACCGAGAATCATTGGATTGTCGGCAAGGCGCAGGATATAATCTAAGTGGGAATTTTTATTCAAATGAATGATATTTTGAACCGCAAAGTAGGAACAGCGCATGCGCTATCCCTACTTTGTGGTGACGATATTTTAAATATGTTTAACTTCATCCGGCAGGTCATAAAAGGTTGGATGACGATATACTTTGTCCGTAGCAGGTTCAAATAATTCATCACTCGCGTCGGGATTACTTGCTGTGATGTTTGCAGATTCAACCACCCAAATACTAACGCCTTCTTTGCGACGAGTATAGACATCGCGTGCATTTTCAATAGCCATGTCTGCATTTGGAGCATGAAGGCTACCTACGTGTTTGTGGCTCAAGCCCTGTTTGCTACGAATGAAAACTTCCCAAAGATGCCAATTCTTTTTACTCATTTTATGAATTTTGAATGAGCGAATTTTGAATGAGTGAATTAGTGCTTCCGCTCATCTGTACTATAAGGTGAAAATTATTATTGAAATGTAAAATGTAAAATAATAAATGTAAAATGTAGTGTATGGCGCGAATATTTTTCATAATAAACTAATTTACATTGATTTATAAATAGAAATATTTTAAAATAACTATTTTCACATTTTAACGATATTCTCACATTTTACACTTTTCACCACTTGATACACATGAGCGAGTGCTTCAATTCATTCATTCAAAATTCATTCATTCACTCATTATAAATTAAGCGACTTTCGCTTGTGTAAGTTCTCGTTGTTCTTGTTTTTCGGCGTAAGCCATAGCTGCTTCGCGTACCCACGCGCCTTCGTTGTAGGCTTTTTGACGTGCTGCGATGCGTTGACGATTGCAAGGTCCATTACCTTTGACGACATTCCAAAACTCGTCCCAATCAATTTTGCCAAAATCCCAATGCCCGGTTGCTTCATTATATTTCAAATCAGGGTCAGGCAAAGTCACGCCGAGTATTTCGGCTTGTCCGACGCAAACATCCACAAACTTTTGACGCAAATCATCATTCGTAAATCGCTTGATTTTCCACTTCATGGATTGAGCTGTGTGTGGCGAGTCTTTGTCGGAAGGTCCAAACATCATCACAGAGGGCCACCACCAGCGATTGACGGAATCTTGCAACATTTTTTTCTGCTCCTCCGTACCTTTACTCAAAGTCAAGAGTATCTCAAAACCCTGTCTTTGGTGGAAACTTTCCTCTTTACATACACGCACCATTGCTCGCGCATAGGGTCCATAAGAGCAACGGCAGAGCGGTACTTGATTCATAATCGCCGCACCGTCCACAAGCCAACCAATTGCTCCTATATCTGCCCAACTTGTTGTAGGATAATTAAATATACTTGAGTATTTTGCTTTACCTGAATGAAGTTGTTGGAATAATTTATCGCGCTCTATACCAAGTGTTTCGCAAGCACTATATAGGTACAAGCCATGTCCGGCTTCATCCTGCACCTTAGCAATTAAGCCCAATTTTCGACGTAAAGAAGGCGCACGGCTAATCCAATTTCCTTCGGGCAACATCCCGACAATTTCAGAATGTGCATGTTGGGAAATTTGACGAATCAATGTCTTGCGATATTTATCAGGCATCCAATCTCGCGGTTCGATTTTGATTTCATCATCAACCTTTGCCTGAAAATGCGCTTCTAACGATAGCTGTTTTGCGTCTGTCATAGTTACAAAGTTAAAGAAAATAAGTGAAATAATCTATGCAAATTACAAATTCTAAAAACCAAACTCCAAATTCGAATTGAAACTGGTCTATAAGTCATATTATTAAATTAATCTAATCATCTTTTGTGCTTATTTTTTAAATGAAAATACAGATTCGCCTACCTTTTTTTATCTTTGTGCTTATAAAAATTACATTCAACATTTCGCTGTGCGAAATCATTGATAATCAATTACTAAGATGCCAAATATATCCAATCGCGGACAAATACTTCCTGCGTCTCCCATCCGAAAACTCGTTCCTTTTGCTGACGAAGCCAAACGAAAGGGCAAAAAAGTGTATCATCTTAATATAGGTCAACCTGATGTTGCTACACCTGCGAATGCTTTGCAAGCAGTGCGCGACACTGATTTTGATGTCTTGGCTTACGCGCCTTCTGCGGGCACGAATGAATATCGTTCAAAGTTGGCGAAATATTATAAAGAAAAAGTCGGTACGACATTATCACCGGAGGATTTTATTACGACCACAGGCGCGTCGGAAGCCCTCAGTTTTGGGATGATTGCCTGTATGAATCCGGGCGATGAACTTATCGTTCCAGAACCGTTTTATGCCAATTATAATGGTTTTTCGATTGCCGGTGGCGTTCAGGTGAAGCCGATTACGGCACGTATCGAAAATGATTTTGCGCTGCCGCCGATTCAGGATTTTGAAAAAAGCATTACGTCGAAAACGAAGGGTATTCTCATTTGCAATCCTTCTAATCCGACGGGATATTTGTATTCTAAAAAAGAACTTTTGCAATTGCGTGATATTGTTATTAAACACGATTTATTCCTTTTTGTTGACGAAGTGTATCGTGATTTTGTGTATGATGATAAAAAATTTCATACCGTATTAAATATCGAAGGAATAGAAGAGCATGTTGTTGTATTTGATTCAATATCAAAACGTTATAGTTGCTGTGGTGGACGCATTGGTGCATTGGTCAGTCGCAATAAAGCGATTACAAACACTGCAATGAAACTCGCACAAGCAAGACTCAGTCCGCCGACATTCGGATTGATCGTGGCAGAAGCCGTGCTTGATGCTCCTTTGGATTATGTCTCGGATGCTATCGCAGAATTTGACCGTCGGCGCAAGTTACTTGTTGAAAGACTCAATGCCATGCAAGGAGTCGTCGCACCAACTCCGGGCGGAGCTTTTTATGCTTTTGTGCAATTGCCGATTGATGATTCTGAAAAATTTTGCCAATGGTTGCTCGAAGAGTTTGAGCATGATAATGCTACAGTCATGATGGCTCCGGGGTCGGGATTTTATTCAACCGAAGGGCTCGGCAAGCAGGAAGTGCGTATTGCTTACGTATTGAATGAAGATGATTTGAATAAGGCGATGGATTGTTTGGAAAAGGCTTTAATCGCTTATCCGGGACGAGTTTAAAATTTCATTGAAAATGAGTGAAGTAGAAGATTTGGCTATCAGTCCGCAGTTGGACAGTCGGCAGTCCGCAGTTATTACAGTCGCTTGAATTTCAACACCTTTATAACTCACTGATTGTCAAAGTGTCCAATGTTAGACGGGTAGCCGAAGATTTCATTTATCAACAGGAAGGTAGCCGACGAGAGGTGATGCTATATTTACACCAGCTTTTTTTGGATATGAATTTGGTGGCAAAAATACGATATAGAGTACCTTTTTATCATAGCAAAAGTTGGATTTTGTTATTTGAATCCGCAAAAAAAAGAAGGTATAGAACTGGCATTTAGGGATGAAAAGATAATAAACGCTACATCTTCTTCCGATAGCTATACGGCTTTTGCACCGCGAAAAATATGTATTTCAATGTAAATCAAAATTTTATACTTTACTTTTTTCTTAAAATGAAGCAAAATTAGCGTTTTTTCATCAAAATATATTTTTCATTAATTTTTAAATTATTTATAATCAATTATTTATGATTTTTTTTCAGTGCAAAAGCCGTATAGCTATCGGGATTATTTTTTCTTTACACGAGCCAAATTTGACGCGAATGAGGCTCCTCTCGGTTCAGCCGATTCGGTATGCCACAAAGTCAAATAGGTAGCGCAAATTCATGAATTTGCGCTACCTATTTGAAATGTCTCCTCCTTGAAAACAGTCATTTATTCCAATAAACTCCTTCTTTGGTGCCTCGCCAAAATCACAAATCATTGATTATCAGGTTGAAAAAAATTAAACATGCTCTAACATTTTTGTTATTTCGTTTTTTATACCTAATTTTGAACAGTATCAATCCTAAAAAAGCATTAGCCGATTTAAAAATTCCTGCTTCCAGGCATGGTTTGGCATTTACGATTCTTTTTATAAAAACGGTTGAATGAAAAATGTTTATAACTTATTTTCCAAATTAATTTCAATGAGCTTAATTATACTATCTGCTTATCTCGCCAATGCCCAAGAAAGAAGGGAAGTCGGCAAAATGATCTTAGAAGATGTCCCCGAAATACCTCAAAACCTCAAGTCGCGAGTGCAACAATATCAAAACACGCGCTCGGCATCTTTTGAAGATTGGTTGCCCGACGAAGCAGGTGTCTTGGTCTCCACCAGATTTGGCAACACCACTCAATTGCATACCCTGAGCAAACCCGGTGCCGCGCGACATCAAATCACTTTTTTCAATGAACCGGTAACAAACGGAAAATTCTGTCCTTCAAAGGATTATAATGGCTTTCTTTTTACGAAAGACACAGGTGGAAGCGAATTTGCACAGATATATTGGTACAACATGAATAATGGAAATGCCGAAATGATTAGTGATGGTAAGTCCGTCAATTTTGGAATTTTATGGTCTAATAAAGGCGATAAATTTGCTTTTACTTCGACGAGACGCAACACCAAAGATTTTGATATTTATATCTCCGATATTTCCTCTCCACATAAAGCCGAACTCAAAATTGCCGAAAGCGGAGGCTATTGGATGGTAAATGATTGGTCGCCAGACGATAAACGGTTGATAGTCACCCAATATTTATCGAGTACCAAATCCAATTCTTTCATTTTTGATACTACAAATAATCAACTCACACAAATTAATGAAAATGAAAATGAAACCGTTTTTTGGGCGCAAGCTTGGAACAAAAGCGGAGACAAAATTTATATCACGACAAGTGAAGGAAGCGAGTTTAATACATTGGCATTGTATGATATAAATACAAAACAAATTGAAGATATTACAAATGAAATCCCTTGGAATGTAGATGAGTTTACTCAAAATAAAGATAGAACAAAAGCTGCTTTTACGGTTAATGAGAATGGCTTTAGTCAACTGTATCTATTAGATTTGGCGACCAATCAATTTAGCAAAATTCCAGACATACCAATTGGGCAAATCTATGCCCTCAATTTTCACCCAACCCAAAACCAACTCGCTATATCACTCAATACCGCACAAACACCCGGAGACATCTTTTCGATTGACCTTCATACGATGAAACAAACAAGGTGGACGCACAGCGAAGTTGGCGGACTCAATACCGAGTATTTTCCTACACCGGAGTTGATTAATTATCCGACTTTTGATGATTTGGACAATGAAAAAAGGCAGATTCCCGCTTTCGTTTACAAACCTAAACACACAGAAGGTCCATACCCGGTTGTGATTGCGATTCATGGCGGTCCAGAGGCGCAGCACAAACCAAATTTTTCGTCATTTTATGCTTTTCTGACCAATGAAATGGGCATTGCCGTCATCGCGCCCAATGTACGTGGCTCTGCCGGATACGGCAAATCTTATTTGAAATTGGACAATGGTTTTAAACGTGAAAATTCGGTTAAAGACATTGGGAAACTCATAGAATGGATTGAAAATCAAGACGAATTTGACACAGACCGCATTGCTGTTTTTGGTGGTTCTTATGGTGGATACATGGTTTTATCCTCTATGTATAACTTTAATGATAAACTCAAATGTGGCGTTGATATTGTCGGTATCAGCAATTTTGTGACTTTCCTTGAAAATACGGAAGAGTACAGACGCGACCTTCGGAGAGCCGAATATGGCGATGAAAGAGACCCCAAAATGAGAGAGTATTTACTATCTATTTCTCCGACCAATCACGCCAATAAAATCAAAAAACCATTGTTTGTCATTCAAGGCGCAAACGACCCGCGCGTACCCGCTTCCGAGTCCGAACAAATGGTCAAATCCATACGCGCCAACAAGGGCAAAGTCTGGTACATGTTGGCAAAAGATGAAGGTCACGGATTTAGAAAAAAGGAAAACAGAGACCGTATGACAGAAGCCGTCGCGCTATTTTTAAAAGAAAATTTATTAGACCAATAGGCGCATGGAATTACCCATCATCATGACGGAAGAACGCAAGGAGCGATTCAGGAAAATCATTCGACAACGACAAACCGACCTGACCGTAATCCTTGAAAATGTGCATGACCCACACAACATCGGGGCAGTCATGCGGACTTGTGATTCGGTGGGCATCGGTGAGATTTTTGTCATTTATACCGAACTGGATGAAGAAAATCTGAATCGTGGAAAAAAGAGTGCTTCAAGTGCCAAAAAGTGGGTAGATATACATTTTTATCAAGACCGTGATGCTTGCTTTAAGGATGTTCGTCGCAAATATAAACGCATTTTTGCCACTCACCTCGGACACGATTCTACCTCCATTTATGATATGAATTTATCGGAATCTGTCGCCTTACTTTTCGGTAATGAACACGATGGCGTAACGGAAGAAGCCCTCGCACTCTGCGATGGCAATTTTGCAATTCCACAAATGGGTATGATTAAAAGTTTGAATATTTCGGTGGCTTGTGCCGTTACTTTGTACGAAGCATTACGACAGCGTATTCAAGCGGGTAAATATTATACTTCGATACTCTCCGAAGCCGAACAAGAAGCGATGTTTGAGGATTATGCAAGGCGATGAACTGGGTATTGTGTATCAAGATAAAAGGAAAAACTTGTCCCGTCTTGATACTTGATGCCTTCATCCAGAGTACAACTCACTCGGTCATTTCAATTAACTTTTTGATGGTTTTCCAATTGCGTGTAGTAGCGGGTACGTTTAATTTTTTTTCAAAAAAGTTGTTGACAAATTTCGTCCTGCC
>Ga0114954_1000372_pt1 | contig 15583 bp, 15 predicted proteins | sample Porto_4metaG_FD_87299 | JGI IMG/M metagenome (GOLD analysis project Ga0114954, IMG submission 87299) | Marine algal microbial communities from Porto, Portugal - Porto_4 metaG | ecosystem: Host-associated > Algae > Red algae > Unclassified | place: Portugal: Porto | collected 2015-02-02
AAAGGGGATAAGCTATGAAAGCTCATCCCCGTGTATAACAAACACACTTTATTTGCGGATATAAGAAAATGTGTTTACACTTAAATGTTGTGCTTTAAAGGCTGTTACTGACACGTTTCAAAAATAATTGTTGTATCATTACTCCAGTTAGGGATGAAAAAACAATAAACACTACATCTTGACTTGTTATTTTTCCTTAATACTACATTAAGACTCTAAAAGAACTTGATTATCAGTTGTTTATGTGTGTTTTAGTTGATTTCATCATACTACTATACATGAGCCAAAAATACCAAGAAAAACCGTCACGGTTGTTACCCAAATTGCCAATCACCCTAAAAACCACAAAACCAATGTGTTATCAATATTCGCGTGACGATAGAGCAAAGTTAAGAAAACACATTAAGAAAGTAAGACGGGAACGCAACTTATCCATCAAAGAAACTGCGGCTATTATCGGCGCAGTAAAGGACGTGGTGCCACGCTGGGAAGCGAACCAGACGGTGCCGGAGAATAGCAAAGTTGGAGGGATCATACGTTTCTTAGGTTACAATCCTTTGGAAAATGAGTGTGACTAACAGTAAGTCAGCTATGGAATGAGTAGTTATATTCAGCTTGATATATAAAGTAACAAGGATTATGGAGTTCCTAGTATACATTTAAAGAAGGAGATGGCTGTCAAATCAGATATAAAACTCGAAGCTACATACCGTAACTTCGAGTTTTGTAAAAAGCTGCATTTATCTTGTTCTATAAATCAGGAGTTGTTTTAATTTCTCCGAAAAGAACCAGAAAATGACCAGCCTGCACCGGTAATCGCTGTAGCAGTATAAAAAACACTTGGAGGAAGATGCTCAATATTGTAGCTACACTTCTGCAACATACAGCCTTCCAAGGCTATTTCTTCTCCACTACTACTTTTGATAATTACCTTGGTTATGAATACTGTCGGAGTATCTGTGTTTAGATTTAGGTGCAAGCTTCCGCGCATGTCTATCTCCGTATTTATGGTACCACCGCCAATTTCGTGAACCGTAAATGCAGATAATTTCGACAGGTTTAGTTGGAATTGTGAGATAACGATGGTTGCAAATACAACCACCAATTTTTGCAAAATGACCATAACATTTTAAATGCTATGGAGCGCTCCATAATGAATGAACTAATTGAAATTTGTAATTACAAAAAATATAATTCTAATGAGGTTAGTTTTTCGTATCTATTACAAGTGAATTTTGAGTAGAAGATAGCTTATGAATTGTAGCCTTTCCACCGCAGTGGTCTACAAAAACATCAGCTATTTCTTCCGAAATCTCTCTAATTTGGTCTGAAGTCACTGGTGGCAATACGTCTATATTGATGAAAATTGAGCTTGTGTCGGGCGTGATTATTGAATTTTTTCCCTGCCGCCATATCCAGCGTCTCGTCATAACAGATTCTCCCTCCTTGAACACTATCTCTCCTGCATCGGGATTTACTGTAACCTCTTTTCCAAATTCAATAAAGTCCTCATCACCAGCCGCAAGGCATAGCGATAAGTCACTCATATCTTCTCGAATTTCGTGAACACCGATAGGTAGGCGATATTTCATCGAGAAGTAGTTGCCTAAATCAACGAGTGAACTGATTGAACGGAAACCGTCTGGTTTATTAATCGCGCGACGTAAAAGTGCTTCGAAACTCGGACGGAATTCACTTGTAATTCCGGTTTTCTTAAAAGCGGCACGCCACGCGGCTACATTCGGTTCCTCTTTCAAATTTTCCGAATTTAGCTCCTGCCGTATTTTGGCGATTTCGCCTGTGAATAATTCAAAAGGTTTTGAATCAGACACAGAATTTTCTACACCATGAATTACGACAAACCCTCTCACGTACTCAGGAAAGAGGTTGAAAATATCCTGACTGATGTTGTAGTTGATTGTTTTCATATTAGATATTTTAGGACTGCCTGATAGTATATACGATTTCTATCAGGCAGTCAATTAGTAATTATGTTTAAGCAAGAACAGGATCGGTATCAGGAATCATCACATAAACTTTTGAATCTTCCGTGACATCGACATCGTACTTTTTTAAATTTTTGCACCTTGGAGATATATGCTCTTCTTTGTAATCCCCCGTTTCAGCACAGAACTGTAGTCCATGTTCCGGACAGGTGATTAACCCATTCTTGTAAGTTCCCTTCTTCGATAAATCTACAGTACCCAAGTGTGGGCATATATTATGGAAAGCCACTACACCATTTTCACCAAGATTAATCAACATGAAGCCGGACATTCCATTTGGTGGGGCGGTGATTTCTCCTATTGGGAGATTCTTCAATTCACATACGTAAATCTTTTTCATGCTTATTTTTTAAAATTTGAATAATAGATTTTACTTCACGGTGGCGCTTACCCAAAAGGAATCGGAGCATTTCAACAGCACTTTCACTATTTTTAGTCGTACCATTAATTTGAGCATCCTCCAACGTCAAGCTACACTTATCTCCGACCATGGCAGAAGCAAGTAGTATGTGCTGTTCCCCATCTTGAAGATATTTGTCAACGAAATCCCTGAGTGCAGCTAATGTAGTAGGAGAAACAGATGCCTGTTGTCCGAAGTAACTGAGAAAGTCATCTTTTGAGGACTTCCAGTTCATGAAGTCACGATTGTGCTTGCCAGTGAAGCCACCGGGCGTGTCAGTACTCATCATGCTCGGACGCACGACCTCTATATACATCTGTGCAGAAAAAATAGAGGCGAGCCACATAGCAGTGGTTGAGGAACGAAATAACAGAGCCGCATTTTCAATGCACTGCGCTCTTGAAGTAATGTCACTACTCATGGCTTTTTTTAGTTCAGCCTTACTGAACATCAAAAAGCAAGCGTAGAAATGATGACCTAATTTCCAACGATGAAGAGCATACTCACCGGGATTTTTCATACTCAATGACGGAATGGTGTCATTCAACTTCCACGTTGCCGTGTTTGGTACTTGACCGTCCAATTCAGCACACAAAATTTCAAACATTTTGCAAGTACCTTTAAGTACAATCGTCAACTCGGAAAGAGCCACCTGCGAATGAATAAGGTCGTGAAATTGATTAAGACAGACCAAAAGAAGTTGATCTATGAACACCGTCGGTGAAGCATGGTCATAACGGACAATATTGAAATACTTATCATAATTCCAATATTTGTTATTCTGGAACTCGCTGGTGCGCCCGTCAAAATCGGTGTTGAGTTTGATGGTTTCGTTTTGAGTCAGTGTTGAAGTAACATCAGAAGCACAATAAAACACTTTATATAAGTGCGATAGATGCCTCTGCACCTCATTAGGCGTTAATATCTGTGCTTCTTCAAACTCTACGCAGACGCTTTTGCATTGCTTCAATACCCAAAAGAGCAACATGATAGCATCCTCGGTAAAGCTGCCACTTTGTAGCTGCGGCTTTTCGCTGATGGTGGGAAAGAGGTGCTTCTTCCCTCGAAACGAATGATAATTTTTTTTCATTTTATCTCTGTTTTAAGAATGATATAATTCTCCACCCCCGGCTCGTCTGATAGATTCGCCGAAAATTGAATGAAAAAGGAAGCGCAGAAAAAAGGAAGATTGGACTGATTCAGACACAAAATGTCAATTGACTTTCATATCTTGCTTTTGTAAGATGTGCCTACAGGTAATTTACCTTAGTTATTGCCATAAGCTTTGCAAGAGTCCGGCAATAACGCACAACTCGGGTGTCCTTCTTTTGAGGGGCATCCTTTTTTCTTTTACAGCCGGAACAAAGCCGGGTAAGGTTTAATCGCTATACATGTAGTTTAAAAGTGATAAATATGTGCTTCAATTAGTTATCAACGGGTTGTTTGAACCGTCGAAAATCGCTATAAAGCACCATATAAAAGGAGAGCCAAATCAAGAACACTTGCTGACAAAATGTCAGAGATTGACATTTTTGGCGCGTTTTTGGTAAGATATTATTGTAGGTATTTTACCTATTGTATTTATTGCCAAAGCGGTGTCAAAAGCTTAATACGGCAGTAAATCGTTTAGGGGGTGTCCTTGGGGCTCCCCTTTTTTTGTTTGGATACTAAATTAAGAGTTTATTATTAAATTATCAAGAAATGCAATAAATTAATTTTAATTTCGTTTATTAATTAAAAATTAACCAAAATGAAAAACATTTGATCTTATTAAGTTACTTGAAACTTAATTATTCGTCTTATTTTTACATTAAATCATTTGGCAATCATGATGGAAACTTCTGAATTACTGAAGCCTGATTTTTTGAGCCAAAAGGATTTGGCTCAAAAAATTCATGAACACGGTGAGAATAGTAAACATTTCAAATCAGTTCAGAGTCTTAAAGTTTATATCAATAACATGCTTTCGGGCAATAAGACAATGTCACACAAATTTTCCACTGCTTATCAAGCTACTTTAAGTGGATTAGGTAGGAATGAAAACTACATAGAGATAAAACTCAATCAATTTGAAACTATCATTAGACAAAGGAGAAACGCAAAACAAAATGTAACAAGTGTAAGAATCGGAGTTGGACATTTCCCTTTCTCTACCCCAATCATCGGTGAGGTTTTAAATTCATATATCAACACATCCCCCTCAAATACTGAACTTAAACTGACATCTTATGGTGACATCAACTCTGAACCGATATACTACAAAATACAGAATAATAACAAGCCAAAGGAGGTTAATTATTTCACAGCGAATGACTTAAAAAACTTAATCAATGAGGACAAGTTAGATATTGTGTGCGCGGCTTCCAAAATATTTAACCAAAGCAATGACACTGATGCAATTCCGATATGCTCCATAGCAAAAACTGTCCATAATGGTGTCCACCCAATCCTTTTTTCAAAGAATGCTTCACTATACCCAAAAGCACCTACTTTTGACAAATACATAAAAGAATATGCAGCAGGTATATATGAGAAAAATGGCGAACACAAAATTCCTATCTTCTATTTAAAAGATACTTTATCTGAAAATTTCTTAGAACAATTTGAAGCTGTAGAATCTGAAATAGACGAAGAAAAACGTGGTAAATTAATACCTATTCCGATAGAAAAGCCAACTATAACTGAAATAATCCGAGTATTGGAAGGAATGAAAGGTATTATTGAGATAGACGAGAATAATTTTATTTTTCCTATTTGGGAGCCAACAGCCACTAAAATACGATATGAGGCTAATAAGAAAGACTTCAAAGTGACATATTTGAATACATCAGCGGATAGACTTGTCGAAGAAAAAGAATACTTTTACTTTGATTTATATGTCAGTGAGAAATTTCTAAGCAGAAACGGTGCAGTTCCTTTTTTGATTAATTTTATATCTAAGATTGAACAAAAGATAGAAAAACTTGGTAAAAAATATTATCAAGCCACCCCAGAAGGGCAGCAAATATTAAAATACTTTGAAATGGATGATAGCTTTTGGAAAAGACTTGAAATAATAAACTTTGATGTGCGTTATTATCCAACGTTTATTGACTTTTTAAGGAAAAAATATAAAATTGAATCATGATAAAAAATATAAAGCTATTTTTGTTTATTTTATTGTCAGTAACAGTTGTTTTTGCTGCTTGCAGGAATACTAACAATAAACTCAAAAAAGATGAGGTTACTCTCGTTGAAACAACTGATATTTCCATACGTCTTCCCATTCCTGTTGTAGATGCTGCTTTCGGTCCGCTTTATATCGGACAAGACAAAGATTTTTTTGAGAAAGCCGGATTTGATGTAAAGTTAGAGCCGGGGTCCAGTGAGTTGAATCCTGTGAAAATGGTTAGTCAAGGAACAAACCCTTTTGGGATACTTGGTGGACCTGAATTAGCGATGAGTGGAAAGGCAAAAGGTGGTGATTTTATTGCAGTAGCGTTATTGCACAAGAACAGCAATTTTTCATGTATCATAACAAAAAAAGATTCTGGTCTGAATACATTGAAGGATTTAGAGGGAAAAGATGTTGGATTTTTCTATGGTCACATTTCAACAGATATTCTTCGTTCGCTATTTACTAAAGAAAACACCAACGTTAAAGAGGTTGATGTAGGGTTTAACTATTCAAAGTTTATTGCAGGAGACCTCCCCGCACAATGGGCGTTTATTACAACCGCAGGAATTAATTTACCGGCAAAAGGCATTGATATAAATATAATATCACCTTCAGATTATGGTATTGAGACACATGGTTACACTATAATAGTAAATCGCGAGTTTGCTGCCAAAAACCCCGAAAAGGTTGTTGCTTTTCTTCGGGCATTAGTAAAAGCAACACAATACTCTATTGATAATGAGCAAGAAACAATTGAAAGTGTAATAAAAAGAAAATCAGATTTCAATGTAGAGGTAGCTAAGAAACAATTAGAGGTATATAACAAAGCTATTAGTAATAATCCTAAAATTGGTTTGTTTACAACTAACGACTTTGAAGCTACAAAACACAGAATGGTGGAACAAGAGTTACTACCAAGTTCTTTTGATATAAACTCGGTATTCGACCCGTCTTACATTCAAAAAGTTTATGGAACAGAAAACTGAATGTTTTATAGAAATTAAGAATTTGAGTTATAAATATCCTGATAGTGACGAGTATATATTGAGAAATGTTGACCTTGATATAGAACTGAATAGTATAAATGGAATTGTAGGAAAAAGTGGGATAGGCAAAACAACTTTACTCAAGATTATAGCGGGTTTACTCTTACCCACTGAAGGCAGTCTATTTATCAAAGGAATGACAATTAGGGAGTTCAGAGAGCAAGGAAAGATAGGTTACATGTCCCAAACTGAATCTTTTTTTCCTTTCAAAACTATCCGTTCAAATATTGAAGTTCCTTTTAAAATAAGCTCTTCTAATGGTAAAATGAGTGAGGAGCTGTTCAACGACCTAATGACAGGTCTCAAAATTGAAAAAACAGAAAAACTATATCCAAGACAGCTTTCAGGTGGAATGCTCCAACGCGCAAAACTTGCACGAGCCATGATTACCATGCCTGATTTACTTTTAATTGATGAAGGTTTCTCTGCCTTGGACGAGCAAACAAAAACCTCTATATTATTTGATTTCAGACAATTGTGGAATGAAAAGGAAACAACAGTTATATTTGTCAGTCATAATTTAATGGATGCTGTTGTATTGGCAGATAATATATTAATATTCAATAATATAGACAATATATCAAAATATAACGTTGCACTCTCCGAACACAGAAAGGAAACTATACTGGTGACCGATGCTTTCTTTAAGCAAACAGCAAATGTTAGAAAGTTTATTCATGGTTGATTACTTAAAAAAAATAATATCTCCTATATTAACCATAGTAATACTTTGGGAAATAATTATTAGGTTTTTTTCAATATCACCCTTAATTGTTCCGTCACCATTGACAGTCCTAAAAGCTTTTGAAAGTAACTTTTATTCTTTATTTTCACAATCATTATTGACCTTTGTAGAGTCGTTCTTAGGACTTTTAATTGCATTGGTGGTTGCCTTTATTATTGTTGTGATATTTTATTTTTTTCCGATATTAAAGCGTTATTATTACTCCATAGTGGTTAGTTTTAGAGCTATCCCTATCATTGCACTTGCACCTGTGGTCGTTTTAATTATCCCTTCTTATTTTTTATCCAAAGTGGTCTTGGCTGCAATTGTAGCTTTTTTTCCTATCTTTATCTCATTCTCACAGGGTGTGCATTCACTTAATGAGGAAACTTTAAATTATATTAACATTGTAAATGGCACAACAGGAAAAGTTTTTTGGCACATTAGACTACCACAAGCACTACCTGATTTGTTTACAGGATTAAAGATATCCAGTACATTCTCTGTTATGGGGGCTATTGTCGCAGAATTTATAGGAGCTAATAATGGTATTGGATATATAATAAAGTCCTCTACCTATTATTATGAATCTGGACTAACTTTTGCAGCAATTATCTGTTCAGGGATAATCGGACTAATTACATATTCTATCTTTTCTTTTTTAGAGAAAAGATTAATTTTTTGGAAGAAACTAAATTAATATGCAACCTTTGATTGAAATTAAAAAAGAAAACCGTTTTGACAAACGGAATACGAAGTTAGAGCAAAAACATCTTATACATAAATCTCCTTATTTCGTAGATTTTGGAGAATATAAATTATCAATTGACCATAGAGTCTTTAACCCTTCATACGGGGAGGGTGCGAGAATGTTTTTAGAAAATAGAGAGCTTTTAAAAGCTGATAAAGTTTTAGATATGGGGGCTGGAAGCGGTGCTCTTGGAATTCTCGCATCGCAATATGCCTCTTCAATAACAGGTATTGATATATCCTCATATGCTTATAACTGTACATTGTTAAACTACTCAAGTCACATTAACCGTGAAAAAGAGTACTTGGCACTTCAAGGTAATTTGTTTTCTCCATTACATGAAACAGATAGTTATGACCTAATCATATTTAATCCTCCATTTTTAGAAGGTAAACCGGAAAATCCTATACAGCAAGCTATGTATGATGAAGGATACGGCACGCTTAAAGACTTTTTCTCGAATGCCCACAAGCATTTAAATGACAATGGAAGAATATTACTTTGTTTTGGAGAAGTTGGTGATTGTGACTTGCTAATTCAACTCGCTACGATAAACGGCTACAAAACCGATATTGCAATTCAAAAAACATTTTCGAACATAAAATTCTTTGTATATGAATTCGTTAGAAAGTATTGAAGATTATTATAATTACATTGAACCAACGCAACCTAAAATTTTTCATATTTACTTTAATACAAAAAAGATAAATAGCTATTCTTAAAGAAATACCCCCCTTCGCCTCACAAGCCTCCCAAAAAGAAGCTTTAATAAAACCAAAACCAGAAAATGGTTTTCTTTTGGCTGTTCTCAATTGGAAGTTGAGGTAAATTTCGGACGTAAAGCCACCTTCAAGAACATCAGCATTTTGATATTCGTCTAATATTGAACTTATCCAAACCTTCCCTTTCTCCATACAACAAAGCAAAGTCCTATACGGGCTACTTTATATTCATTCAAGCATCTTTGTGGATACTTGCCGATAGTGCTGGGTATTTTATTAATCCTAACGGTAATTTTGTTGCCTGACGAATTTTAAGGTATGAAAATTATCGGGTCGTCTCACCTCGCGTGCTTTGCCGCTTCAGAATGCCCACCCCAACCAATTATTAGGATTGTTTTATCGTTTTTCGTACATTTGTAAAATACTTATTATCAAATCTGTAAGATGAATAAATAAGGCATTTCTGAACATTATATAAATGGAGCAGAATTTAAACCAAATCTATCAAAAGTATACACAGCTACTCCCTTCAAGAGAGGAAGGAATGGTTATTTTTCACCTGAATCAACGAATTAAATCAGAAGATATTGACACTTGCTTTAGTAGAAGCGACATTGAGAATGTCGTACAAGAAATCGCAAAATTAGGCGTTGGTGACAGTACCCCTAACGTATCGCGTATTATTAATCAGCTTCTACAATATTTTCTCGAGAATCCACCCCAAAAGCCTTACCGATACCAATTAACCGAGTACGCTAAGAGATTTCTGGCTTTAGTTGAAAACAAATTAAATAACCGCTTAAAAGACGTTCCACTAAAGGAAAGTTTTGAGCAATTCGCATTACCCAAATCAGGACAGATAACCAATATTATCCAACTTAATCAATGGTTTGAATTGGGCTTTACAGATAACGGAAGAAAACTTGTTACTCGTCATCTCGAAGCTTTCAAAGATGATGTATTGTCCTTAACCAAAAAACTAAACGGCATTCTATACATGGAAGAGCAAAACGCCCGTTTTAAAGTAGAAAGTTTTGCAGAGATTTTTGGAGAATTGGGAGATAGATCCGACCAAATCGGCGAAACACTTGCCTTGCGTAACAGCTTAGATAAAGAAATAGACAGCTTGGTTGATTCCTTCTATCAGAAAATTGAGGAGTTTAAAAATCCTACAAATGAACAAGAACAAACCCAATTTAATACTCTTAAACATGATTACGAAAGAGCTTTGGAAATACAAAAAGAAGTTAATGCATTTTTTGATATCGTTGATACAAAGTTCGAGCAGATTGTGGAGAAAATGCAATATGCGATGAGTAAGTTTGAGGATTTAAAAGACAATCTGCGATATCAATCCAAGTTCAAAATCAATACTCGACGATTTCTGAAATTTACACTTGAGCAGGCGGCGTATAATAGAGAAAGTCCTGTATTGAATGTTGGTTTTCCGAAGAGATATTTGGTCAGTGAGTCTTTCAAGTTTATAAATGTTAATCATATTAGGTTTCTTAACCCACCGAAACGGCAAGTACGAAAAAGAACAAAAAATGAAGCATATGTGAACCAAGCACGAGATAAAATAACGAAAAAATTTGGTAGTCAGCATAAAATCAGAGAATGGACGCAGAGATGTAAACAAATATTAATCAAGGAAGGCAAATTAGATTTTACCGAACATTTTTACCGGATTTTGGATGAAGAAAAAGATGTAAAAATTCCTTTAGCAGTAAGCCACGAATTAGTTAGATTTGTAAGTGATAATCCTGATTATGAAATAGTAATAAAAAAGGAAATCCTCACTGAGTTTCGCTCAAAAGACGTTTTAACATGGAAAACGAAAATAAATCACCATACTTATTCTTAGAATACGAGGATGTACAAAGAAGTTTTGCCGACTTGAATATCTCCCTTTTAGAAGGCAGGCACATTCAGATATCAGATTCAAGAATATTTCATTTGCTAGAGTCATATCCAGAAGAACTGAAACACTACTATGAAAGTTTATACGGCTTAGAATTAACTCACGATAAATATGATAATGAGTCATATTATTATTTAAATTTCCCGCTTGATAGTAAAGGTAAACTTTCCGAATCATCAAGATACAAACTACTCTCTGACCAAAACACTATCATCGGTATCATGCTTTTAAATATTTACCACGAGAAATTTTTTGATAAAGAGAAAGAAGTAACGTGGGATGACCTCGTAAAAATTATCACGGAAGGAGAAAACAGCAATTTATACAGAAAGCTGTGGTTCAATGATATCCGGGACAATTATGACCATTTGGATTGGAAGAAAAAATTCTATGATAAAATAAGTAATACACTAAAAGAATTTCAAAAACTAGGTTGGATTACAGGGGTATTTCCCCAAAAGTCCGGCACTGAAATAGCTCAAATTCAAGAAGGACTGAGATTCCAAATAAATGTCAGTATCAATCGTTTTGCTAAACTTTACGAACACGAAATCCACCATTTCGATAAATTTGTAGAGACATATCATAAAAATCACGTTGAAAGACTCTAAAATGTTACCACGTATTTACTCCATATCCACAGTAGGTGTTACCATGCACTACAATCAGGATTATTTAGTACATCCCACGCGAACGGACTTCACAGGAGAGAACGGTGCCGGTAAATCTATTATCGCCGATATATTACAACTCATATTTGTCCACGACCCCAAATTGATTAGATACGGAACAGAGGGCGTAAAACGCAGAGAATATTACACCTTACCCATAGACACTAATGAGGCTTTCGCATTTATAAACATTGAAGTTTTTGAAAACCAGATGATTACCATAGGGGTCTGTCTCCCTAATAAAAAAGGCAGACCTATACGCCCCTTTGTCATATCAAAAAATACAGATTTAAAGAAGAACATAAAGGACTTGGTTTACCCGAAAGACGAATGGATTACTTCAGCCCATTTTATTAAAAATGGCAAATTTCTCAATATAACAGAATTAGCCAAACATCTGCGGGACGAATACAAAGTATATTTTAGGATTTTTGAAAAACGTACCGATAAAGATACGTATTATTCTTTTTTATTTGAAAAAGGAATCATTCCTATCAACTTGGGGCGAGAAGACAACCGCAAAGCCTTTGCTAAAATCATCCAATCTTTTTCAAAAGCGAAGTCTTTAGATCTATATAATTCCAATGATTTAAAGCAGTTTATATTTGAAAATAGGAAGGAAGAATTTCGAAAGCAATTTGACCACAACAAAGCTAATCTTGATAAGCTAATTCGGCAGTATCAGGAAACCGTAGCATATATCGCAAATTTGAAGAAAAAGGACGAAAGCCTATCTAAGCTAAAACAAAAAGAAAACGATAAAACAAAAAAAAATAGAATATGGTCGGAAGCAGAAGTGCGTTACTTCTGTCGTATCAAAGATAAGGCATTTGAAATATTTGATAAAAGTAAAAAAGTACTTAATGAATCTCTAAAAAGACAAAATGTACTTAAAAACAAGCAATCAGAAGTTAGTAAATCTTTGACTAAGGCTACGGACGAGGTTGCTATGTTAGAAACATCTTTAAAATATTTCAGACCATACAAAGAGACATACGAAAAGTGCAAGTCGTTAAAAAAAGACAAACAAGAATTAATTGATACAAAGCCACCCGATATTTTAGAAAAAATAGAAAAACAAATTGATGTTAATCAATTTGATATTCAAGAGATTAAAAGGCGAATTAATGAGTTCAAGCCAGTTTATGAAAAATATGGTTCGGTGGCAGCCATGTCAAAAAAGGTAGAAGAACAAAAACAAATCATTGAAAACAGGAAAGCATATTTGAATGCCACTATTGAACAGATAAACACTATTGTTACAATCATTGATAACAACAAAACAGATACTCTTTTTTCAAAAATATTGGAAAAGGGAGAACCTATATCAGAGGCGCAAGAGACTATCTTGTTCAGCCTGATAGATGTAAATTGGAAAAATCCAAGTGAAGCAAAATCAGGAATAAAATACACGGATACATTGGATATTTTGAATGAAGACAATATCAAGCCAGATGACAAAGGACGTGGTTTTTGGTTTAAGACGGGTGATTTATACGAGTTTATTCCTAGCAGAGAAGAACGGCAGCTATTTGATAATGTTGAAAATATAAAACGCGCAATATCTGAGAAAAAAATAGAACTGGAAAAGAAAGTAATAGAGTTGAAAAATGAATTAACCCAAATAGAAAATTTTGATAAAGGAAAAGTTACAGATAAATTAAGTATCAACGGTTATGATTTAGATGACAATCTCTACGGATACGATGTAATGAATCGTTTTGAAGAAACAGCGGCAATCATTCAAAATTTGAATACAAAAATCAGTAAAATAGACAGTCAGTTGGGGGAATATCAGAAGGCGTTAACTCAAAATATGTTACACATTCAGTTTGAAATTGATGATAATAACCTTGATACTATTTTGGAAGAATATGGAAAGAAGCTTGAAGATAAACGTAAAAAGGAAAAAGCATTCATCAATGAAGAAGCCCAAGTAAAAGCTGATTTAAAGAGCCTCAATGAAGTGATAATTCCAAATTACAGACAGAAGAAGAGCGAGAAAGAGGCAGCATACAAAAAGACAACACAAGACTACATCGAAAAACAAACATATTTTGAAAATAATTATCCAAAAATTGCCCAAAACTTTGATGAAAGTATCTGGATAAACAAAAACAACTTAGATGAATTTGAAGAAAATATGAAAAACGCCAAACATGACTATGAAAAGAAATATATAGAAATTACAGCGCAATTTCAGGAGACGAAAGAGCGAGGTTCTGTCGAGATAAACACCGAAATCGACGATGGAAATTTCGATTTTACTATACTCGAAAAAGTTTTGCTTGGTCAAATCAAACACACGGATAATATTGCAGATCACCTCAAATCTATCAATGACAAGAAGCTGAAAATAGCTGAAAGAGTGTGTGATATGATGCTGAAAGTATTCCAGCATACAAAAGGCGAATATACCCGATGCAAGCGAGCCATAAGAGATTTAAACGCTTTTTTTAAAGACAAAGACAGGAAAATCAATAAGAAATATTTCCTTGAAATTGATTTTACCGAAAACGACATACATAAGATATCATGGTTGGAAAAACTACGGTCTGATGCAACAAATATTGTTAAAGAGGGTGAATTGTTCAAAGGAATCAGCCCGGAAGAGTATATCGAAAATTTTTACTCGAGAGCAATAGGACTCAGAGGTAAAAAAGACACAAAACTAAGTCAATTGTTAGACCCACAAATCTATTTCGATTTAAAAGTACGATTAACGGACGAAAACCACAACGAAACTGGTAGTACCGGACAAACTTATGCTGCAATTGTAATGCTCTGTATCGGCAGATTATCGGGAATCGAAACAGGAGAAAATAAGCAAGGTATCAGATTTATGATATTAGAAGAAACTGCAAGCCTTGATAAAACCAACTTTAAAACTTTTCCTAATATCGCCAAAGAATTTGGTTATCAAATTTTTACAATGACCCCAGAACCATACGACTCCGATGCTACTCAAGGTTGGTATTTGTATGAACTACTAAAAGGAACGGATGAAAACAATATTAACCACGAACCACTCGGCTTCTTCCGAACCAATCAAAAAGAGGAAGATTTAAATTTATACATTAAAAAAATATCAAAAACGAATGAATTGGAGAGTATTGAGAAAGTTGCACGAAGTATATCTTAATGGAATTACTAAGAGTAATGAGACTATGCTAAATGACCCTGAAATTCGATTCCTGATAGATAATACAGAGGAACTCCGTGCAAATGGTCTAGATATCAAGGGGGGAAGTGAATTTAAACAATATTATGAAAAATATCATCTCAAAAAATTCAATGAGTATGATGCCTTCCTGACTCGCAATCAATTCAAAAAACCGCAAACTCGTTTTCAAGAGAATGACATTAAAATTCTCATGGGCATCGAAAGAGGAATAAACACAGGAAGACTCACAAAGATTCGGGAACAAATCATTAAGGCAGAAGAAACAGTCAGAGGAGTTTCAGGGATGTTTTTTAAAAATGAAAAATATTTAGAAAAAAGTGATGCTCTTCTGAAAGCTGTAAAAAAACTATTAAACATCAAAGAGTTAGCCAATGACAAAGACCAGCAATACAAGTATGTTTTGGAGTGTGATAAACCATATTGTATTGTAATTTGTGAAAATCTTGACTTTCTAAAACGTCCTTCTAAACCAAGAAAATACAACATAGAACTTTGGTTCGTCGGCGGGAAAAATGTACAAAAATTAGATTATTCTAACCCAAGAAATTTGCCCATATACTACTCATGTGATTGGGACTATGACGGTCTTTTTATCATCTACAAATTAGTCAAAGAGAAAATCCCTCAAATCCAATTACTTTATCCTAATGGAAAACCACAAAGTATAGACCGTACTGAACATAAAAGCCATTGGCGACAAAATATGGACTTCCAATTATTTAACTGCAAAGAGAAGGCTTTGATTCAACGTTTAGAAAGTAAAAATGAATGGATAATGGAAGAAGCAAACGATTTAGTTACCATGTTAGAAATGTAAGGATACTTTTGCCAAAATTCCACTTTTAGCGTATGATTAGACGGAATAATTTCATTGTACCAACTATCGTACTTTGAAATTTTGAAACTTTTTTCTTTAAAAATTTGTATCTTTACTAAAATGTGAATCTTATGGTTAAACAACTCATAGATAGTAGAATTGTAAGTACGCCAGATGTTTGTGG
>Ga0114954_1000376_pt1 | contig 15461 bp, 12 predicted proteins | sample Porto_4metaG_FD_87299 | JGI IMG/M metagenome (GOLD analysis project Ga0114954, IMG submission 87299) | Marine algal microbial communities from Porto, Portugal - Porto_4 metaG | ecosystem: Host-associated > Algae > Red algae > Unclassified | place: Portugal: Porto | collected 2015-02-02
AAAGAGATTTTTACAAATAAGACCTTATTCATATGAGAAGTTTAGTCTATTAATTGACAGTCTTGAATTTGATTTGAACACGTTAACCCTGAATTATTACCTCGCTTTTAAGGGTTTTTGGCCATAAACGGAGTAAGAAATCTAATCCAGATAAAAAGCAACCAAAAGGGTATTTGACAGAATCAAATTATACCCAAGTATTTGTACAGATTATGACCTAAAAGTGATAAAGTCATATCAGCTTGACCAACAGTTCTCTTACTTCTTAATTTATTTACTACTACTGAACATGCCTTCATCGGCTTTGCTTATTAAAAATGCCCCCTCCTATGGTGATGAAGGGAGCATCTTTTATAATTGTTGCAGATTCTTGGCTCAAGCTACTACTTCATGGTTTGCTCTTGCTGATTGATGCTCTCATCATGTATAGCTCTTAAAAATTTGTCGATGAAGTCTTCGCTCAGACCTTCAGCGCTGCCTTTTTGCTTGGCTGATGAGGTGATTTCATCCCATCGTTTCGGTTGATAAATAGTCATATCATTCTTTTTCTTATACTCACCTATTTTTCTGGCTACACCCATTCTAGAGACTAGTAGATTCAGGATGTCATTGTCTATCTCACTGATTTCCTGACGTAAGAAGCCTAAGCTATTCTGCACATCCATATTACCTTCTTTATGTAATCTCAGCTTCATGGCAGTAATCATCTTGCCTAATACTTCTGGTGTAATCTGCTGTTTAGCATCTGTCCAAGCATTATCAGGGTCTCTGTGCGTTTCGATCATCAGACCATCATAGTTAAGATCCACGGCCTTTTGTGATACGTCATGGAGTAGGTCTCTTCTTCCACAGATATGACTGGGATCGCAGACCATGGGTAGTTCTGATCTCTCTTTCATGAAGTCGAGGGCTAGCTGCCACTGAGGCCTGTTGCGGTATATCTTCTCTCCTAAGTTAGAGAAGCCCCTATGGATGGCGCCTACGTTTTTGACGCCGACTCTTTCGAATCTCTCCACGGCACCCAGCCACAATTTCAGATCTGGATTGATGGGATTTTTCACCAGCACGGGCACATCTGTGCCTCTGAGCGCTTCTGCCACTTCCTGTACGGAGAATGGATTAACTGATGTCCGGGCGCCAATCCAGATGATATCCACATCAAACTCCAGGCACATTTCTGCATGACCAGCCTTGGCTGCTTCTACAGTGATTGGTAGACCTGTCTCTTGCTTAGCTCGCTTCATCCAGGGCAGACCTTTGACACCTACGCCTTCGAAGTTGCCAGCTGAAGTTCTAGGTTTCCAGATGCCTCCGCGGAGCATATCCACCTTGCCAGTTGCAGCGACTTTCTTACATGTCTCTAAGGTTTGTTCCTCCGTCTCTACGCTACATGGGCCAGCTATGACATAAGGTATATCCGTTTTCCTCAGCCAGTTTCTCCGAGGTGATGTTGATGTTTGTGATTCCATTTTATTTAAAAGTTTGCATGTTATATGTATGATTGCTAATTAGTTAACTCAGTTTGACGACGTTCATTTTGAGGCCATTCAGCACTCGCTTTATTTCATTGGCTTTCTGCATAAGCGCCTTAGCAGCTACTTTATCCCCATTATCGATGACCTGCTTAAAATGCTGGAGGTGGTGGATATACCCGTTGAGGGCATCCGATAAGTGAGAAGCATTCTTATCAAAGATAGAGGCCCAAGTCTCTGGATTACTTTTGGCGAGCCGAACGGTACTTTCGAATCCCGTGCTCGCTAGATTAAAGATCTGCTTTTGGTCCTGCTCTATGTCCAAGACAGTCAGACTAAGCGTGAATGCGCTCACGTGTGAGAGGTGCGAGACATAAGCCATATGCCGATCATGGGCGTCGGACTGCATGAATAGTGACTGCATCCCGAGATCGTTAAAGATAGTGAGGACTGAATCTAACGCATCTGCATCAGAGAGATCTTCATCGGATACGATATTTTTCTTACCTCTGAAGAGATTGAGGATGGCTGCCCCTGGCCCAGAAAATTCTGTCCCTGCTAACGGATGAGCTGCAACGAAGCGGGATCGTTTCGCATGAGCTCTGACAGCTGCACAGATATTACCCTTAGTAGAGCCCACGTCAAAGACGGTCTGTGTCCATTTAATATGATCTAAAAGTGAAAGACTCACAGCCTCGACTGCATCCACAGGTATAGCAATGCAAAACACATCACTGATCATGAGTGCAGCCTCTATCGTCTGAATACTGTCCACCAGACCAAAATCAATGGCCTTATCCTGATGTGTAGGATCTTGATCTACGCCGATGACCTCATAGCCTAAGCTTCGACACTCTTTGGCGATTGATCCACCAATCAGACCTAAACCTATGACGCAAAGTTTCATGATTCTACATTTTGCATTTGTTTCTCTAATAGTGTCGCCACTCTCTGATGCGCTTCTGTCAGTTTATTTTGATCACAGCACAGAGATATCCTAATATATCGATCTCCATTTTGCCCAAAGATAAAGCCAGGCGTGATGAATACCAATGCTTCTTGCAGAAAGGTCTCTATCCATAGCTCTACGTCAAAGACCGAATCCGGTACCAGACCCCAGACAAATAAGCCTGCTGAATCTCTATCGTATGTGCAGCCTAACTGATCCATTATTTTCCAAGCGATATCTCTTCTCTGTCGGTAGATGTCATTAAGTTGATCAAACCATGATTGGTCTAGCGATAGAGCCTTGACTGCAGCCAGCTGTATGGGCTGATACATGCCGCTATCCATATTACTTTTGAAGGTCATCACAGCATTGATGTATGCAGACTGGCCTACCATCACGCCGACTCTCCAGCCCGCCATGTTGAAGCATTTACTAAGAGAATTTAATTCGATCGCCACCTCTGAGGCGCCTGGCACCTGCATGATGCTGATCGGCTCTTCATTGAGGATGAACCCATAAGGATTGTCATGACAGATCAAGATACCATGCTCTCTGCCGAACGCTATGATCTCTTCGAATAGGGAGAGGTCTGCCTTAGCTCCGGTCGGCATATTGGGATAGTTGATCCACATGATTTTTACTTTACTGAGATCTTGCTTGCTCAGTTTGTCTAAGTCTGGCCTCCATCCAGTATCAGCTCTCAGGTCAAATGGTCTCACGGTAGCTCCCGCTAATTTGCTAGCCATGCGATAAGCAGGATACCCAGGATCCGGTACTAACACTTCGTCGCCTTCATCGAGAAACGCCATGGATATGTGCATGATTCCTTCTTTAGAACCGATCAGCGGAAGTATTTCTTGCTCAGGATCTAGCGTCACGCCAAACCATCTGTCATACCATTCAGCAAAGGCCTGCCTCAGCGCTGCGACTCCTTTGTAGCTCTGATACTGATTAGCAGATTCACCTGCGGAGGCAGATTGCAGCGTGTCGATGATCTCCTGTGGCGGCTTCAGATCTGGGCTACCGATGCCCAGATTGATGACATCCTTACCCATAGCTCTCATCGCTGCTATCTGGGCCAGCTTAGTTGCGAAGTAGTACGTTTTGACTTGTCCGATTCTAAATGATGGCTTGATGATCATAGATGCTCGCTTTTTGATAAGTTCCTAATTCTCTGAGCTGTGAAGTCACTGCGGGTAGTAGCTCCATGACGGCCTCATACTGACCGGCTTCTGCAAACTCTAAATCCAGATAAAAATAATATTCATTCAGTACACCTAGGACGGGGTAGGACTGGAGCTTGCTGATGTTAATATGATGTTCGGCGATGATGTCCATAGCTTTGAGTAGACATCCTGGCCGATCCTGTACTCTGATATATATGGATGCTTTGTTGTACAAGGGATCGAATTCGCATTTTTGATTTCTTCCTTGTATGATAAAGAATCTAGTATAATTTTCTTTTGAGGTTTCTATTCCTTTGCCGAGGATGTCTAAGCCGTAAATTTGTGCGGCTGATTCACTGGCTATGGCCCCGATGCCCAAGGCAGCTTTTTCAGAGATTTGCCTAGCGGCTAATGCCGTATCTTCTGATTTCACTAGCTTAATTTCAGGATACTGCACGAAGTATTCGAGGCACTGATTGATCGCCATCGGGTGTGAGCTGACCTCTCGGATATCAGCTATGCTCTGGCCTGCGATGGCCATGAGGTTATGCTTGTTCCGCAGGTAGACCTCGGCGACCACGGAGAACTCTCTCTCTCTGAGGATCCGATAGTTTTGTAGTAGACTTCCGGCTATGGAATTTTCAATAGCCATAATAGCCATATGATCGGCCTCATGACGCTGTAAGATATCGGCCAGCTCATCGAATGAGTCAGCGGGCACGGTGTCCACCTCTGGCGTATTGAAAAACTTTTGCGCCGCCTCTTGGTGAAAGCAGCCTTCAATGCCTTGAATAATGATCCGTTTATCTACACTCATCTTAATTTACTAAAGCAAAAAAGGAGCCCTTAATTTGAATAAGGCCTCCTTCAGTTTACAATTTGTTTTCTAATAACAAGGTTTCCTTATCGTTCTTTGTAAAAAAAATAATAGAAGAAAAAATAGCTGCTAAAAGAAAACGTTTTCATAAATAATAATTCGATGGTAAAGCTATATCAAATATCAGGATTATCAAAGCAGCCTAATATGAGTGGCCGTACCCGGCACCTGCGATATGGTGGTAATCTTAATTTGCTCATAATCAGCGATTTAGATCATGAGGCATCGCTTGAGTTTTTATAATTATTTGCTATGCTAATTATTAATATAACATTCTTTCTAATTGATAGAATTGGTTTCTGATCAGAAATGTGTGGTCATGTGCAATGAGATATTTAAAGAGTTGAATCTATCCCCAAATTCAGACAGGCGAGATGTGCGTGACTGTAAGTCGCTTAAAAATATGGCCCGCAATCCTATTTCAATATGCTCACTTAAGTAGCTTCTGATGCCAGCGTGAGTTCTGAATTCAAAATGATTACTTGGGTTATAGCCATAGTCAGATACAGGGCCGTACTCTCCTAAGGATTCTACTGAGTCGTATGTCTCTCCTACTACTGACTGGAGCAGAGCATATTGTACACCAGCTCCGATCTCCATTCTAAATCGATTGCTTATGGCTTGTGCATACGATAAAGTGATAGGAATAGATAAAGATTTATATTGCTGAAATCTGGTTTTCTTTACCACTTCGATATTGTCGACGGTGGCTGTGCCGAAGACATTCTGTGATACACCATCTCTAATTTGATAGGCAATTAATATATCCTCGGCTTTTTCGGTATTTACAGTTTGTTGGATGATGTCTCTGATCTTGCTTATGTTATTGGTATAGCTAAGTCCGCTCTCTAAATACAACTTATCCGTCAGTCCTATATTGAATCCAAGACCAATGGTATGACTCAGTAGTGGCTGTTCACTCTCTTGCCGTCTCTGCTGTAGCAAGTTGTCCTCTGAGAATGCTAAGTGCCTAGTGAATCCGCCAATACCTGCATAATAGCTTAGGCTATACCGTGGATTGTGTTCAGGCTTCCTATAAGCTGCGCTGGCTTGAGGTAGAATGCTAAGAGCTGAATTAGATTTGTAATGCAGTTCTTGAGATTGAATCAAGGGTAGGAGCGAGACATTCAGCTTGGTATGAGCTGATGTAAGTTTGACTGCTTTTAATCCAATGTTTACGATCTCTGTCTCTGTACCGTTTGACATAGAATTCTTAAGGAACAATGGTGGCATTTGATCATTAAGCTTATTGTCCCCGCTTAGCTGAAACTGATCATCCATGATCTCTTCATTGTTTATTGCATCTATATTGTGAAGCGTATTCTGGTATGCATGGGTAGGTAAGTCGTTGTATCCAGATTGACCTACAGCTGCGTTAATATTGACTTTATCATTCTTATTCAGGTCATCCAGACGATTTAGCTGATCATGGATCTTGGGCTGTTGGTTATTATCAACATTACTGATTTTCTCAATTTGGTCTTTATTAGAAAAGCTTTTTTCTTGCTTAAAATCGATTTTATCATGCAAATTAGTTGATGGATAATTCGCAGTAGTACTGCTTAAATTTTTATTAGAAATCGTTTCTTCTTGTTTGAGGGATGGATTATGATTGGAATTAATTGACTTATGATTTGATGAGATGTTCTCATTGTTTTTAAAATTAAATATCTCTGATGGTTGATCGACAATCGTATAAATGAATAGCGAAATAAGTATTATGCCAAGCACACTGGTTAACCAGAAGATAAACGGTCTTCTCCGGCGTTGCGATTTATCGAATTCATTCCAAGCTGCTTCGACATCCAAATCTGAACCGAGCAGCTGATCTATCTTATCTCTGTTGTAATTTCGCTTTTGATTCATGTGTCATATTTTGTGATTTGATTTTACCGAGTAGCATTTTTCTACCTCTTGATAAGAGTGATCTTGATGTCCCTACTTTTATATGTAGCTGATCTGCAATATCTTGGTGATTCCATTCATCTAAGTAATACAGATTCAACACTTGTCGATAATGTTCGGGTAGGAGTCTAAGTGCAGCGATAAGTTCGCTTATTTGTGAATGATCCGAGTCAAATGGATTCTTGTCCTCTTCAGCATTTTCGTAAGTCTCTGCTATTAATTCCAATCCAGTGATTGGGATTGTCTTCTTTCGCTTATGACTCAGTATGGTATTAATCAGAATTGTTTTTGACCAAGTCAGCAGATTAGATTTGGATCTATCATACACATGTAGATTTTGAAAAATTTTCACAAACCCTTCCTGCATATAATCTTTAGCCTGAGGATTATCAATACTATATCGTTTAGCTAAACCGTATAGGTCTTTAGCTAAGAGTTTATATAACTCCTTCTGGTGACGCCGACTGCCTTTGGCGGACTCTCTGATTAGTACCTCTATTTTCAAATCTTCTATCTCTATAGCAATAAAGTAAGCAGCCAGCTTTTGACTGGCTGCTTACTGTTGTTATGAATTATTGTACTTCTACATTCAGCTTCAAAGCGGAGTTCTGAAAGAATCCAGATTCTCCATTGGCGAATCGCTTGGTGCTGCCAGCTAATAGCTCTCCCTCATACCGACCATCTATAACTGTAATGGAACTATCAATATATAATATGGATACATCATACCAGTATGGAAGATCAGATGTATTAGTCGGAGTAAAGTTTCCTCCATATATGACATCTCCATCAGGACCCACAGTCCATCTGTATGCATAGTTAGCCTCTATGGATGCATCATCATAGGTTTTATCCACTGCGCTTAACTCATAGAATGTGTGCATTTCTCCGTCAACTATCTCAGTACCAGTCACCATGACGGCATTAGAGAATTCTATAGTAACACCAGCCATATTACTTGGTCCATTAGGTGACTCTCTTTCTGTATATATTTCTAAGATCACTTCATTCATGATCACCTCTTCACATATCTCTATATCATCTGTTGTAGACTCCTGTACATTACGTATCTCACTGATTTTATTAGAATTAGCATCCACGCCGTAATATCTGATATTAGTAGATCCGCACTTTTCAATTTTAAAGGTATATGAATTTTGGTCAGAAGTTACTGAGAAAGGAATTACGTTATCATCACCGAAAACGAATATAGTACCTTCAGTGGATTCTCCTCCACACGTTAATGAGCCGCTCACTTCGAGATATTCTATAGGGTCGCTGATGGCTATTTCTTCCACCACATCTGTCGAGCCTATAGAGACATTATCTTCGTATATGATATCCCCACAGCTATTTTCTACTTGGACAGTGATATCTCGATCAGCATAGGTGCCAAATGAGACAGTACCTTCGTTAGTCGTTCTACTCTTTCTTTGATTGATTCCGTCATTTACATTGATCGTTGCGTACGGATAGGCTTGCCCATCTCTAAGGACGGTCGCCGTATAGCCGACAAGGTCATATGCTGTACCAATGGTCCATGTACTGAAGTGGCTTACTTCAGCGATGTATTGATTTCCTTCTTTGATCGCACGGCCTTCCTTCACCCATAAGCCATTCGATTCATCAAGTAAGAAAAGTGATAGTTCATCAGGCGCACCATTAAGTAGATTAGTAGGTATTGTCATGCTAAGCGATGCTGACTTATTAATATCAAGATCTTGCATATTATTACCTACTAATTCGACTTGGATCACGCCATAGCTCTGAATTGCAAAGCTTTCTTCTTCTGACTTTTTGCTGAGCATGGTACCAGAGAAGAATTCATTAAAATCTGCAGATGAAGGACTCATATAAGATACGTATACTGACACGTCACCTGAGTAGGCGGTTTGGTCCTCATCAACAAAACTTGACTCAGAGAATTGAAGAGAATAATCATCGTTAGATATATCATTATCCTTTTCGCTATCGATAGTCAGCTCTGTAATTCTTTCTCTGAGGTACAGCTTAATTTGAGATTTTTCATCTACAATAGGAATGACGTAGCCATTAGTAGTGAAGTAGCCATCTTTTTGTAGGCGAACCAATGTGCCTTTCGAGTTGAAGTATCCATCTAAACTAAATAGGCCTAACTCATTAGTAGTTGTCGTTGACTCTCCGATGCTTACTGCGACGTCTGACAGTGCATTTTGATTCACATCCAATACGACACCAGAGAAAGTAGAGAACAGTTCTGTCTTGGGAGGAGAACTTTGATTAAAATTTTCTAAAACCACATCTTCATCTTGTGTACAAGAGGAAAATAGAAGTAAAAATAGTGCGATTGAACTTGCGAATAAGTATTTCATTGATTTCTAAAGTTTAATAAAGTAAAAAAATTAGATGCATCTACTTCTTATACTCCTAAATTGTGAAAGGCGTTGCACTATCAAAAAATAAATTGCAGCGTTTTCCGATTTTGTTTACTTTTCTACAGATGCGAGAAATTGACTATGGCAGATATATGGACTTAAATACGATGCTCAGGGTCAGGACTCGTGTGTCTCAGATCTTCTTCATCATGATCGTAAGTTGTGCATCTGGCTCTTACCTTATGGGTCAGTGTCAGGCAAAACCCATTGGCTATACGACTCTATTCGATGATCCAGCCATGGATTTCGTCATGTCAGATCATAGTAGATCCTATCAGATATGTGGACTCATGAGCGATGAAGTTTATGAAGTCAGTACTGCACAGTCATCCATCTCAGACTCAATAGATATAACGCTCTATGATCGACGGGGTGAAATACTTAGTCTGGTACAAGCCATTGGAGGTCCAGCGCAGGGGCAGATATTTACCACTTTCAGAGCCAGCGACACCCAGTGCATCACCATTCAGATAGATCTACCTAATGACTGCATCACTATGGTAGATATTGATATCCCATTTATAATCAGACGACCAGCAGCGAAGAGTCCATTGATCGCGACCGTGGAAGTTGATGCCGATGTCCTCGCTAGTCAGGTATTCTCTAACAGCTGCGTAGACGTGTCTAATGCGACCATCTCAGGCAATAATAATGGTCAGGCAGTAGGACAATTTTATCATGGAGGCCACATCTATCAGATAGAGGAAGGTATCCTGCTGACCACTGGAAATGTAGATGTGGCTGTGGGGCCTAACCCACCAGGTAATCAAGGTAAAGGTTTGGATGGCGATCGCGCAGTGGACCCAGATATTAATCAAGTGAATATGGCATGCTATAACGAATCCATACTTGAATTTGACTTTACATCATCCATCGAAGAACTGACATTGAGCTACAGCTATGCCTCGGATGAGTATTGCCTTTCAGACAATAGTAATGCGCCTGATCCAATGCTTATACTGCTTAGCGGACCTGGTATTTCGGGACCATTCTCCAATGGCGCCATTAATTTGGCGACTTTAAATGATGGCACTCCAATTAGCTATAATTCCATTAATAATATTGTCAATAAAGAATTCTATGTATCAAATTCACTACAGTCTGAGATTGATTTCAGAAAATGCGTGACTGAGCCAGGACGCTATTTAGATGACACTGGCTTTGATGGATTCACCACTGTCTTTACAGCAAAGTCATCGATTATACCATGTGAGACATACCATTTGAAAATTGCAATTGCTGACCAACGCAACGGTAGTCATGATTCTGGAGTTTTCGTTTCAGCTTCCTCTATGATTGCTCATGTAGATGCTTACGCAGATACCTATGTCAATGATCAAGTCGGGAATGTCATTAAAGAGTCCTGCAGTCAAAACCCCTATCTATTATTATCTGCCATTGATCCAGCTATCTTAGGTGTCAGCGAATTAGATCTTAATATCTCATCTAGAAGTACGGCATCTCAAGGCGCAGACTACAGGATTGATCAGAAAGTGATTAAGCTACTCCCTGGCCAAAATGAGTATAAGATTCCAATTACGATCATTCAGGATACAGTACAAGAGACCCCAGAATTAATTGTATTGGAGCTCTCCATTCCGTGCCCATGCGGTGACCTTAACGTGGTCGAGACCGCTGTATTTATCATCGTAGATGAGGGCATCCAGAATTGTGATGATGGTGACTGTGCTAATGGAATAGAGACCTGGGATGGTTGTTCATGTCAGCCAGGTGAGATACTAACTGATCCAGGCTGTGATGATGGTGACTGTCGAAATGGAGTAGAGACATGGGATGGGTGCAGATGTGTCATTCAAGACCTGGTGAAAGGATGCACAGATCCAGAGGCGGACAACTTTAACCCAAATGCGGTGTGTGATGACGGCTCCTGTAGCTACGACTCTCAGGCCCTATACTATATCCCTAACGCCTTTAGCCCAAATGGAGATGGGCAGAATGACTTCTTTACCATTTTCGGACCAAATATCGCAAGCTCACAGTACAGCATATACGATCGGTGGGGCAATAGAGTGTTTCGCAGCTCGGCTACGGATGCCCAATGGGACGGTAAATACCAAGGGAGACGAGTAGAATCAGGTGTGTATTTGGTCAGATATGAGCTGTCATTTGAAGACGGAAAGACTGAGTCTGGTGAGCTGAGCGTATTACTGATACGCTGAGGTTTATCTCATGAATTGTTTTGCTGCAATATGTAGAGTTTGAACATTGGTTTTTGGACATTATTATAAATATGCCTATTGGCTTGTAGCGTATGACTAATAGATAAGTTGCATGGATTTGTGGATCGAAAGCTTTCATTCGAATTGCGCTCGCAGGCTTGCATAGTGACATTAAGTACCTCGCTGCTGACAATAGTGCATTAGAATCAGCAGTTTTGCAGAATTACTTTGAACATTATTTATTATATCAGACGATAGCTTTAGATATTTATGGGATGAATAGATTTCTTGTTCTCTTAGGAGTTTGTCTTTTGCTCACACTTCACTTATCCATATCAGCACAGATCACTAATACGGACTGCATTGGCGCTACGCCAGTATGCAATAATTTGTATGATGAGATAATTGTTCCAGCTAATGAAGGATTTTTTCCTAATGAGCTCAATCCTGAGATCAGTTGCATTCAAAATGAGATTAAGAATATCTGGTATTCCTTCACGGTGAATCGGACGGGTAAATTTGGTTTTCTCATAAGACCAAATGACAGGACTGTAGATTATGATTGGTCTATGTACAACTTAACTAATGCGTCATGCGCTGATATTTTTACTACTCCGAGTTTATTAGTCAGCTGCAATTCAGCAGGAGGACCGGGATGCAATGGCGATACGGGGGCCACGGGAGCTTCATCCTTCTTTAGGCAGGGAGGAGGCTGTGCCGCTAGTTCGCCATCTAATGATTCAGGCCGTAATACATTTAATGATCTGATAGACGTGGTAGAAGGGAATACTTACGTGCTCACTGTATCTAATTTTGATAGAGCACCAGGAGGCTATACTATCGACTTTAGCCTTTCTGAAGATATTGGGATTATAGATAATGTAAATCCAGGCGTTGCTGACATTGTGGCGGAGCAAGGCTGCGCCGTATCGGAAGTCGACATCCTCTTTTCAGAAAATATTAAGTGTAGTTCTATTGCCGTGGAGAATATTTCGCTCAATGGTGATGCGACGATGGTCAGCTCTATCACCTCCGTGGTATGCGATCAGGGAGGTATATCTGATAGCCGCTTCACCGTCAATTTCGCTCAGCCGCTGAATGCCACAGGGATGAATCAGTTACAGATATTACCTTCTGATGCGCGAGCGGTGACGGACCTATGCGACAACAGTACTGGCGAGCTCAGTGGCAGCTTCCAGGTGACTAATGATGGAGTACCACCCTCACTAGTGGATGTCATCCCAGATGATCCATGCCAGATTAATTCAGTTACCGTTAATTTTTCTCAAGCTATGCTCTGCGCAGGAGTCACCAATAATTCTTTTACGGTCACTGGTCCCGATGGATTTATCAATGGTGCTACAGTCATAGAGAATTGTGAATCCAGTAGCAGCTTTGTCTTTGAGTTTGATCAGCCCCTCTTAGAGAATGCCGAGTATCAATTATTCATTAATCGCGTACCCGGCTTTGATCTGACTAATGAATGCTCACTGGCCCTCAGTGGAGATATCATGACGGTATTTCGCAAGGTGTCTCAGGACGGGGCTAGCTTAGAATCAGCTGACTGGAGTACGGACTGTGCTATCTCTGAGCTCCAGCTGAGCTTCAGTGTACCCATCATCTGTAGCAGCATCAGCAGTGCCAATCTTTCCGTAGCCTATCAGGGCAGGACCGTCTTCGGCACCATCATTGATAGTGACTGTAATACTGAGACACCCATGAGCCTGACAGAGCTGACTTTCGCTCTGGACGAAGCCCTGGCTATTAATGGTATTTACGATCTCACCTTGACAACTAATGGCGTCGATGAGGTACTGACTCTCTGTGGCGCCCCTTCTCCATCAGGATCATTAGAGCTCAATGTGGATCTGATGCTGGAGGCACCGCTAATCACCGATGTCAGCTTTCCAGATTCTTGTAATATCCAGACCATGACCTTAGCATTTTCAAAAGAGGTGCGCTGTGGGAGTGGTGCAGGCAATGCCATGAATTTAGATTATGCCGGATCAGATATATCGCTCAGGCCGACTATATCGGACTGTGATCTCAGCGCATCCATCAGCTTAGACCTCGGTTCGGTAATTAATGGTGATGGTGATTTTGTGTTTGATTATATGCAGACTGCCGGAGCATTTGTGGATGCCTGTGGCACAGCTGCCGCCTCGGCGAATCTGGTGGGATCTTTATCTTTCGATAATTGTGATTCTTGCTTCGTGTACGTGCCTAATGCCTTCTCGCCCAATGGCGACTCAGTGAATGATAGCTTAGGGCCCTTATCTAATTGTGAGTTCGATACCGTCTCCATGTTCGTATTTGATCGGTGGGGTAACCAAGTCTATAATTCTCAGGGAGCCACCATCTCTTGGGATGGTCTCTTCGGCGGAGACACGATTGAGCCCGGCGTCTATGCTTATATAATAGAGATCGACCTCCGCGAGTTTCGCAGGTCCTCGAGTCGTACACTTACGGGCACCTTTACGGTGATGTAGCATGGTAATGGATTGAAACGCTATACGTAATTTACATCGTTGTACCAGGTTATTTGTCAATCCCTATTAAGAAGACGACAGAGATATATACGCAAATAAGTAAGGGCAGCGTGACTCAGGTGGAAAGCCCATTGGATAATTTAGGCTTAGATGATGAGAAACACGGACAGATTTATATGAAACTAAGGGGGATGTAAACAAGTTAGCTACAAGCGAGGCCAAAAAACTGCCAACCCTCAAAAAAAGCAAAGAGTCTTAGCTGACACATTGCTTTTTCTGCCACCCGTAATCTTTTCCCACCCACCACCCAAATTTCATAGTTAAAATATTATATTTGACCATTATTGGACAAGTAATAAAATGGTTCATATGACTTTCGGAAAAAAACTCAAAGAATTAAGAGAAGGCAAAGGATTAGCACAACGACAAATTGGAGCTAAAATCGAAGTTGATGGAGCTTTTATAAGCAAAGTGGAAAAAGGAGAAAAAAGAATTAATCGAAAACATCTGAAAAAGCTTTCTGAATTATTTGATGTTCAATTAAGTGAGTTAGAAACACTATGGCTTGCTGATAAAGTCTTTGCAATAGTAAAAGATGAAGATGAAGCAAAAAGTGTAATTAAAGAAGTAGAAAAGAGAATATAAGAGATGTCAACAAAATTCTTTACAAACGAAAATGAGAATACTCTTCTCAATAAATTAGAAGGGATATTCCAACATAGAAACATTCATTTTTTCGATGCTCTTGTGGGATATTTTAGAGCCTCGGGTTATTTCAGAATAAGACCATTTGTAGACAAAGCAGAAGAAATAAGAATTCTTGTAGGTATCAATATTGACAAACTTATTTATGATGCAAATCAGAAAGGTTTACTATTTCAGTTCGACGCTAACAAAAGCAGAGAAGACTTCTTTAAGGAGATACAACAAAACATTCAAGAGGCAGAATATGATAAGGAAGTGGAAGAAGGAATGGTTCAACTGATCGCCGACCTATCATCAGAAAAGATAGTAATCAAAGTTCATCCCAAACAAAACCTCCATGCTAAAATCTACATCTTTAGAGAGGAAGAAAAACATGATCATGGTTACGGTTCTGTTATAACTGGATCAAGTAACCTTACCGATAATGGACTTTCGCAAAACTTTGAATTTAATGTAGAGCTTAGAGATAACTCAGACATTGACTTTGCAACAGAGACATTCAATAAACTATGGGAAGAGAGCATTGAGATAGGAAAAGAATTTGTAGATAAGCTCAAAAAAGAGACTTACTTAAACGACGACTTTACACCTTACGAGGTCTATATGAAGTTTCTAATAGAGTACTTTGGTAAAAGCATAGAGTTTGATCCCAATTCCATTCAAGACCTTCCTGCAGGTTTTAAAAAACTATCATACCAAGTGGATGCAGTAGCTGATGGCTATACCAAGGTGATGAAACACAAAGGATTTTTCCTAAGTGACGTTGTAGGATTAGGCAAGACTATAGTATCTACATTAATAGCTAAGAAGTTCTTTTACTCCAATGGCTTCCCAGGCTATCTCTCTCGTACACTTGTGATTTGTCCTCCTGCACTCCGAGACAATTGGGAAGAGACCTTTTATAAATTCGGGATGAATAACTACAAAATCATCACATCTGGCAGTTTACATAAAATCAGAAAACATAGAGATTACGACTTAATAATAGTAGATGAGGCTCATAAATTCCGAAGTGATACAGCTGAGATGTATTTCCATCTACAAAACATTTGTAAATCGCCTACTCGAAAGAGATTAGCTGACGGTTCGCTTCAGGAGAAAAGAGTAATATTAGTCTCAGCTACACCACTCAATAATAAGCCTGAGGACATTGCTAATCTTATGTACTTATTCCAAGATGCCAAGAACTCGACTTTAGAAGTTAGTAATCTTAGGCACTTCTTCAGGCAGCATATTGACACATACAAAAAGCTCAAAAAAGAAACCGACATTGCAAAGGTTACGGCAGGTGTTAAGAAGATATA